>Ga0302325_10024659_pt1 | contig 12506 bp, 9 predicted proteins | sample Palsa_T0_2_FD_201948 | JGI IMG/M metagenome (GOLD analysis project Ga0302325, IMG submission 201948) | Peat permafrost microbial communities from Stordalen Mire near Abisko, Sweden - Palsa_T0_2 | ecosystem: Environmental > Terrestrial > Soil > Palsa > Peat permafrost | place: Sweden: Abisko...
CGCCAAGATGGCGTGGACGTGCCTGCGTCGTAGGCACCACGGGGGTTAGTCTAGACCCTCGGGCGGCGGGCTGAACATACTTCTTCAGAAATCCTTTGCGTCAGCCAGCACCTGGGGCCCGCCGGCGGGTTCTGGCTGGGCCAGAATGGTGCCATGGATCTGCACCTGAATGGCAAGGTCGTGCTTATCACCGGCGGGACCGACGGGCTGGGAGCGGCGCTCGCGGATCGCCTGGTCGAGGAGGGCGCCCGGGTCGCGGTCTGCGGACGGGACCCCGGTCGGCTGGCCGCCACCGAGCAGCGGCTGCGTGAGGCCGGGGGCGATGCGCTGGTCGTGCAGGCCGATGTCACCAGCCCGGCCGACCTTGAACGATTTGTGGATGCGGCCGTCGCCCGCTGGAGCCGCATCGACGGCCTGGTGAACAACGCGGGCAAGAGCGCGGCGGGACGGATCGATCAGGTCTCCGACGATGAATGGATCGCCGATCTCAACCTCAAGGTGCTCGCGGCCGTTCGCTGTACCCGCCTGGCAGTGCCGCACCTGATCGCGGCCGACGGCGGGTCCATTGTCAATGTGCTCAACACGGGCGCCAAGGCCCCGGGCGCCGGGTCGCTGCCGACGACCGCCTCTCGCGCAGCCGGCCTGGCCATCACCAAGGCCGCGTCCAAGGACCTCGGCGGACACGGCATCCGGGTCAACGCCGTGCTCCTCGGCCTGGTCGAGAGCGGCCAGTGGCGGCGGCGGGCCGACGCGGCGGGCCAGTCGGAGGAGGAGCTCTACCGTCAGATGGCCACGAACGCCGGCATCCCGCTGGGCCGGGTGGGCCGGTCCGGAGAGTTCGCCGATCTGGCGGCCTACCTTCTGTCAGACCGCTCCTCCTACGTGACCGGCTCGGCCGTCAACCTCGACGGGGGAGCCAGCCCGGTCCTGTGACGCGGCCGCTACTGGTTCAGCTGCTGGCCGGTGACGCCCCAGACCAGCTGGTTGATCGGGTCGGGTTCGGGCATGGCGAGGTTTACCCAGGTCAGCCCCTGGAGGAAGATCGGCAGGTTGGCGGTGTCGGCGTCGGGCAGCAGCACCGGGACGATGGCGCAGCCCCGGTCGACCGACTGCTGGATGAGCGCGTAGATCTCCTTCGTCTGCCAGGGACCGCGCTCCGAGCCGATGACCACCGCCGCCGCCGGGACGCGGGCGATAATTTCCTCAAGCTCCGGCCCCCAGGGCCTTCCCGGGCGGAGCTGGCGCTCGTCCATCCACGGCCGCAGGCCCCGGTTCCTGAGCCGCCGGGCTAGCGAGCGGACGGTTTCCTTGTCCGGCCAGTGGTAGGACAGGAAGACGTCGTACTCGGCGACGTTCTCGGTTCCCCGCAGTACCGCGGTTTTCCCGCGTAGCACCGCGGTGGCGGCCTCGATCTCCCGGCCGGCGTCGGCCGAGGCGTCCATCTGCGCGGTGGACTGATCGGTGCCGTTCGCCTCGTAGTCGTCCCACAACGGGACCCTCTCCTCGCACACGGGGCACAAGATGCTCAGTCGGCCGCGCCGATTGACCTGCCGGACCATCTCCGAGGTAAACGCCACCCGGCATTCCGGGCAGCTGTACTGGCGTTCCCTGGTGATGGTTCCCGGCGTTGCCCAGCGCTCGAGGTGCGTGTGCACGAAGCGCTCGAACTGCTTCCTGGTGTCGTCGGGTACACCGTCGTACCCGATGAACAGTTCGGCCTCGCCCTCGGCCTCGAATTTCAGGGCGGCGGTACACGTGCCTTCCTCGGCCGCGAACCTGGCCGCCGACTGCCAGGCGTCTACTCTCCTGAACCGGTCGCTCCGGGTGAGCCGGACGATCAACGTCGCGTAGATGTTCTCGATCGGGCCTTCGAACCGGAAGACGACCCCGTCTCCCTTGGGTATCTCCGACGTCGGCAGGTCGCGCCGGTAGGCGGAGGGGAAGACCAGCTGAACGCCGTCCTTAGTCGGCTCGCGGAGCACCAGTTCGTGCAGCAGAAGCTCCTCGAGGGTGGCGAGCACGAGCAGTCGCTCTTGAAGCTCGTCGCGCACCCGATCCGTGGACGGGAACGGGAAGTCGACGTTCACCACCTTGGTCTCCAGGATGCTTCCCAGCCCGTCCGGCTCGTCCCTGGCTGCGTTCACCATCGCGCCGGCGTAAGCGTCAAGCAGTTCGGGCTGCAGCACCACGTAGTCGCCGAACTTCAGCCGCTTCACCAGTCCGGCCGAGTCCAGCCGGGCGATGCACCCCTCGAAGACCGAGGTCAGACCGGCCGGGGACGGCGGCGGCGGGTGGTAGCCGGCCGGCTCCAGGGTGCGCTGCTGCCCGGTCAGCAACTGGACCCCGCTCGGCACCTTCGCCTGGAAGAGTCGGCAGAGCTCATTGATGGGCGTCAGCAGAATGCTGGGTCGCTGGTCCATGACGAACTGCTTCACGGCGGCAAAGAGCTTGGTCGAGGTGACTTCGGGAATCCTCGACCAGTCGATCGCCTCAAGCAGCCGGGAACGCAGCAGGTCGGTGTTCATCCGCTCCTTCGCGCTGGTCTTGAAGGACTGAGTGAGCCCGAAGTCCGCCATCAGTTTCTGGATCCTCTGGTCGGACACGTTGATCCCGCCCCGGTCGGCTCGGGCCGCGACCAGGAAGGCGGGCAGTCCGCCGTCCGCCGCCGGATGGGCGTGCCGAACCGCGCGCGCCCAGTGCCGCACCCCGGCCAGCGGCGTGGTCTCGCTCTTGGCGTCGAACAGGATGAGCGCCAGGGCCGCGCCCTCCAGGTGGAGCTGATGAACGATCCGGTAACCGGGCTGGCCGGCCAGGTCCCAGAGCATGACCTCTCGGCTGTCGTCGGAGGACTCCTGCTCGTCAGCCGCCGGGTCGGCCGCCTGGAGCCGCCAGATCCGCCGTCCGTGGGTCGACTCGGTGGGCGTGAACTCCTGTCCGGCCAGAACCATGGCCAGGCCCGATTTGCCGACTCCCGAGTCGCCGAGCAGCAGGACCTTGGCGTTCGCGTAGGTGGTGGTGGCGGGCGGGGCGCTGACCACGCTCTCCCAGGCGCTGACCAGGAGCAGTTCGGCCGCTCCGGCGTCGATCAGCGCGAGCAGTCCGTCCACGGCGCTGACGGCGAGCCTGGTGAAGTACGCGGCGACGCTGCGGGACGGCGGCTCCCGGTTCCAGAGCTGGGCCGGGGTCTCCTCCAGGGACCAGGCGAGCAGCTCGCCCCGCGCCGACCAGACCAGCGCGGTCTGCCGCTCGCGCACGAAGGCCATCCCCGCCGCCGCGATGGTCTCCACGACGGTGGCGGGCGCCGCGTCGTCCAGGCGCGATACCCGGAGGGTGGCGTCGGTGGAGGCCGACAGGACTCGTTCGTCGTCGATCCAGCTAACGCCGGTGACGGTCTGCGCATGGTCGTCGAATCGCCGCACCTGTTGGCCGGTGGCGGTATCGAACACCCAGATCGCTGATGTCCCCGTGGTGCAGGCGAGCAGGTGCCCGCTGGGCGACAGCGCCAGGTTGACCCCTTCCGGGTGGGAACTGGCATTCCGCTTCCTGGTCAGGGCCTCTTCCCAGATCACCTCTCGGTTCGGCCCGATCACCATCAGCGTCATCCGGCCGGGGAGTGTCGGTGCCAGCACCGCCAGCCGGTCGCTGCCGGGGAGGAACGCCATCGCGCTCGTCGGCCCGAGCGCCAACGTCCGGGGTTCCGTCTCCTGGGAGGGGGCTCGTCCGGACAGGTCCGCCACTCGTCCGTGACCGGCGTCGTCCCTGAAGGCCAGCTTGTCGCCGCCCGGCGACCAGGTGAGGCCCGGTGCCAGCGCGCAGGCCACCGGGATGTGGGTCACGCGCGAGCTCCTGGTGACGTCCAGGATGCTGAGCCGCTGGCCGACGGAGAGCGCCAGCCGGTCGCCGGCCGGCGACAGAGCCACGCTGACCGGCTGGTCCCGGCGGTCTTGCCAGGAATCGGCCGTCCGAACCTGTCGCCGCGTCCACGGCCGGTAGTGATCCGGCTGACGACGCGCCGGTCCGGTGAACGCATCAGGCTCTGCTGGCACTGGCACCACTCCTGGCAGTGAGACTTATGCATCACCCGTGGCAATATCACCGACAGGCTCACCAGCACTTATTGTCCGTCTAGGCTCGCCTATTTGACATGCTTTCGGGGATACCTGTTATCTTTTCTGCACTGTAGTCTAATTGTTATGGCGGATAGCGACCCACCCATAAGGAACGACGAGGCGCGGTGGTCGGACTTCGACGCTGATGAGTACTACAAGATCAACTACCTCTCGGTGCTCCCCGAGGACGCTGAGATAATCCACTGCGCGAGCAAGTTCCTGATCGAGGCGTGCGGGTCCACCGACGCTCTTAGGAGGGCCGTCGACGTCGGGGCCGGCACCAATCTCTATCCGTCGCTGCTAATGATTCCATGGGCCGAGAGCATCGTCTTGACCGAGTACGCTCCGGATAATATTGATTGGCTCCGCCAGAATTTGGCCGAAGCGCCAGGCAGATGGCCCTGGCAGCCCTTCTGGGACCTGGTCGCGGACCTGCCCGGCTATCGGACCGTCGGTGATCCCAGGCGCAGGCTGGCGGCCGCGCACGAGATCCGCCGGGAGAGCATCTTCGAACTGCCCGAGCGCACCTGGGACCTCGGCAGTATGTTCTTCGTGGCCGACGGCATGACCACCGATGAGCGCGAGTTCAACTCCGCGGTGCGGAAGTTCCTGGCGGCCCTGCTGCCGGGTTCGCCGTTCCTGATGGCCTTCATGGAGGGCTCCGGCGGCTACGAAGTCCGCGGCACGCCGTTCCCGTCGGTGAAGATCACCCAACGGTTGCTCTACGAACTGCTCGCCAGCCTTCCGGTCACGGAGACCAGCGTTCTCCGGACGGACAACTCTGTCCGGCGACTGAGGTCCGGATATGACGCGATGCTACTCGTCACCGGATTCGTCGCAATGGAGTCGCGATGACTCAAAGGTCTAGGCGCGCGCGAATAAGGCACCCTGTCCGCTTGCATCCGGGTCGGGATGGCGCCGAGGTCTCCGCAACCAGCGAAATACCTGCTCCCGATGCGCTACCGTGTACCATGCCCGACGTTGACACGGATGTCACCGACAACGCCGACGCCCCATGGAACAGTTTTTCGTCTCAGGACTATTGGCGTCGGAACTATGAAGAACTTCACGCCGAAGATCGGGAAATACTCTCCAGAGTGAGTCATTTCCTGATATCTGCGTTCGCGGACCGTGCCCCCGCTCAGTGGGCCATCGATGTCGGCTCGGGGACGAATCTCTATCCCGCGTTGCTGATGCTTCCGTGGGCCGAGCGGATCATGCTGGCTGACTACTCCGAAAGCAATGTCGGCTGGCTTCGCGATGAAATCGCCAACGACGGCGGTCCGTGGGCATGGCTCCCGTTCTGGGAGGAGCTGCGAGCGGCGAAGGGTTACGGCGACGTCGGCGGGCCGCGCCAGCGATTGCGTGCGGCCTGCGCGGACGAGCCGAAGTACGCGGGGATTGAGCGCTGGAGCATATTCGACCTGCCCGAGGGGCGGTGGGATCTGGGGACGATGTTCTTCGTCGCTGAGTCCATCACCCAGAAACCCAAGGAGTTCCTCGCCGCCGTCGAGCACTTCCTCGGCGCGCTGCAGCCGGATGCGCCGTTCGCCGCGGCCTTCATGGCGGGCTCGGCCGGGTACGAGGTGGCGGGCACTCACTTCCCGGCCGTGCCGATCACCCGAAACGACGTCGAACGGCACCTCAGAGAGCTCGGCGTCCGCGAGCCGACCGTGGAGCTGCTCGCGACCAAGCCCGAAGTACGCGACGGGTACTCAGGAATGATCGTGGCCACCGGTTTCGCCAGCAACCGGAGACTGGGCCGGGGAAGCTAAGGCCGGAGAGCCATGGAGATACAGACACGGCGGCACATCCTTGAGATCTGGCGCGCGACCGTTGAGCACTCCTATCGCGATAAAAAATGGCGATGGGGCGGCCGGAGCGATCGAAACTCGATCATGGACGCCGAGCAGCTGCTGACCATCCTGTATCCCGCCACCATCATCGAGTCGCTCGGCGTGGACAGCGTGGACGAGACGGCGGACGACGTCCTCGACCACCTGAGCGCGCTGGGCAACGCGATGGACATCCCGCGGCAGCTGATCAAGTTCATCGCCGAGTACATGCGCACCTACCTGGTCGACGGGACGCCCGACTTCTCCGGGGACACCTACTTCGACCCGGAGGACGCCGAGGCGAAGGTCGAGGACGGGCAGCGCCTGCTGCACGTCGTCGACTCGTACTCGATGTCCGTCACGCTGTGCCTGGCCACCCTGGGCTTCCTGCAGGTCTACCGGCAGGGCCTGCAGGGGCCGCGAAGCGCCAAGACGGTTCAAGAGGTCGACGAGCTGCAGGAACTGTGCTCGCAGCGGCTGACCGCGGCCATGGTGGGACTGCTGCGCAGCTTCACCGTGAACACCTTCGATCCCGGCGACCCGCCCGGTCGGACGCTGAGCCGGATGATCAACCAGCGCGGCGTCGCCAACGAAATCCTCGTCCGCGACCTGCTCGATGACCTGGCCGAGATCCGCGCCGGCCTGCGGCAGGAACTGACGATAGGCCTCGGCCAGGAGGCTGAAGAACTGGAGAACCGAGGCCGGCTGTTCGAGTGCGGCTGGTCCTGGGGCATCGTCGACGGGGCGCCGGAGGTGCCCTATGCGAGCAATATCGGCACCCAGCCTGCGGGCGTGGCCGAGGCGCGCCCCTACCTGTACTTCACAGTGGTCGCCCTCGACGGCATCCAGGACCTGTTCAGCGAGCGGACCCGCCTGCTGGGCCTGCTCGACGAGCAGCAGCAGCGACTGGCCCGGGCACTGCAGCTGCGCTCGGACCTCACCCGGCAGTTCTGGTCCAGGATCGCCACCTTCGGCCGCGGCGGTCGGTGGCCGCTCGAGGACCTGCCGTGGCGGACCACCGACGGCCGCGAGTCCGACTACTACTCGGTCCTCCTCACCTCGATCGTCATCGAGGGCGCGGGCGGCGAGCGGAACGTCGAGGTCGACGTCGCCCGGATCGGGACGCTGCTCGAGGAGCTTGCCAACCGGGGACGGGTCACCCGCAGGCCGACGGAGAACGACCCGGGGATCGACCTCCACATACCCGGGATGCGGCTGCGGCTGATCGGCAGCGAGAAGGTCGCCGCGGGGCCCCGGCTCGAGTGGACGGTCTCCAGCTACACCCTGCTGGTGCTTAAGCGGGTGCTCAGGGTGGCAGAACTGCTCGAGGACAGTTCCGACAGGACCAGGTTCCTCGATCTGGCCGACCTGATCTGGGCGCACATCGAGAGCCGCCAGATAGAGGCGGCGAACGGGCGCGGCCTGTGGGACGAGCCGACGCAGGTGTTCACAGAAACGTCGAACCTCCCGTACGGTAAGCCGTCCTGGTATCACACCGAGCGCGTCATTGAGGCGCTGGTCGCCGCCGCCAACGTGACCAACCGATCGCCGACCGCCACCGACGAACTGATCGTGATCGCCCGGCAGCTCCTCGCCGAGGCTGAGTACCTGTTCGACCGGGAGCGTCTCCGGGGCACCAACGACACTGGGGAGCAGATGCGGGAGAGCTTCCAGGTGGTCGGGACGAAGCTGCGCCGAGCCCGTGAACTGCTCCGCGACCGGCCGGGCACCGCGAGCGTGCTGGCCGGGGACGTGCTCCGCGAACTCGACACGATCGACGCGGCCCGGCAGGATACGGCCAGGATGAGCTAGCGATGATCGTCATCGCGACCTCGGACAAGGGCGGCACCGGCCGGTCGGTGACCAGTAGCAACGTCGTCTACCGGCGGGCCCTGCAAGGCGGCGACGTCTGCTACGTCGACTTCGATTTCGGCTCGCCGACGGCCGGCGCGATCTTCGGCATCAGCGCGCTCGTTCGCGGCACCACCTCCGGCAAGGGCACCCACTCTTACCTCCACGGCCGGTCGTCGACCGAGGAGATGTGGGATGTGTGGCAGCACTCGGACCGCGCCAGCCTGCGGCAGCGGCCACCGGGGACCGGTCGGCTGGTGCTGGTGCCGGGAGACGCCGGCGGGGGCGAGTTCGCGATCGACGACGGCATGGTGGACCGGTGCATCGACCTCTTCCTCCGCTTGCACAGCGAGTTCGAGGTCGTGCTGGTGGACCTGAGCGCCGGCCGGTCGTACGCCGCGGAGATCGTGATCGCCGCGACCACGTCGCCGCAGCTGCGAAACGTGACCACGCGGTGGCTGGTGTTCCACCGCTGGACCCGGCAGCACATCCTGGCCGCGAACGGCCTGGTGTTCGGCGAGCGGGGGCTGCTCGACGTCAGCGCGGCGCACGGCCGCGACCGCGATCACGTCATCGACGACATCCGCTTCGTCCGCACCGCGATCGTGGATGCCAACGCGCCTGACCTGGCGGGGCTGCGGCCGCCGCAACTGGCCTGGCTGCGGGAGGCCAACCGGGGGCTGCAACGGCTGGCGGCCGAGTTGCAGGTGGGACGGAGCGCCATGCTCGGGGCGGTGCCGTTGGACCCCGTTCTGCAATGGCGCGAGCAGCTGATCACCGACAGCGACGTCTGGGCCCGCCACGTCGCCAACCAGGCGACCATCGACGCGTTCGACTCCATCGCCAAGAAAATAGTCGACACGGCCGCCTGGGAACAGCTGTGAGCGAGGTCAGGACCGAGTTCCTGGAAAGCAGCGCCGAGCTCAGGGTGGAGTCACTCGCGCTGTCCCACGTGTCGATCGAGGTCGGCCACCTGTACATGGAGGACTTCATCGACGGCGAGGGCGCCGTGCGGCGCAGTTTCGCCGCCGTGGCGCCGTGGGTCCGGACGGCGCAGACCCCGCAGGCGGTCGGCTGCGAGAAGAAATCGGTCCGGGTCAGCACGTGCTTCCTCATCGACGACTACTTCAGCCGGTTCTCGTCGCCCGCGGCGGTGCTCCCGATGGTGCTGGCCGCGGCCGAACGAGAAGGCGTGCAGATCGACTACCTCGCGCGCGAGTCGGCCTGCGCGGACGCGAACGGCGTGAGCCCGGCCATGCTGACGCTGGGCAGCCTGGTGACCGAGCCCGTGCCGGGAACCACCGGCGGGCGTCCGCCGCTGACCGAGACCGGCTGGCTGACTAACGGGCAGCGGTCGCCCACGACCTCACGCGGCGAGGCGATGGCCAGGCGCGCCGTGTGGCAGCCGCCACAGGAGAGCGCCCGCCGACGGCACTCCATCTTCGTTGACGTGGAACTCTGGGACGAGCCCGACAAGCAGCGCATCTGGTCGTGTCCGATGCTCGCCGCCGTCTGGCAGTTGATGCGGCTGGGGCTCCTGCGCGACCGGGGACGCCCGGTCGTGACGCCGCAGGACTGGTTCGACGGGCGCTTCCCTGACAGCTGGGACGAGCTTCCCGCGGTCATCAGGCTCAGGCCCAAGGCGGCGGCATTCGCCGCCTATACGACGCTGTCGGTCTTGTCGCCGCGGTTCCTGTCAGTCGAACTAGCGGTCCGGACCATCCTCAGCCAGTTCGCCTGCGATGGCGGCCTCCTCACCGAAGCCACCGATCGGGCCGCGCGCGACGGGATGAAACTGCCCGACGAGATAGTCGACCGGATCCGCTACGTGTTCGCGGCCCCGGGTGACACCGACCCGGCGTGACGCCGCGGCCCTCGCTCAGTCGACCTGACGCTCGGGGTCGGCCTGCTCCCACAACTTCTCGAAGCGCTCCTCAAGCTCCTGAACCCGCTTCGGCTGCGGCGCCAGCCGGGTCCGGAGCATGCCCGGGCGTGATTGGCCCGAGCTGAACGACGTGGTCGGCGTCGTCTCGTAACTGACGGCTCCGTCGAAGACGATGAAGTCGAAGATCATTGACCGCATCCAGTCCGGGATCAGCTTATGATCCAGCATCCTGACCTCGACCCCGATGTCGCGCTGCATCGCGGTAATCCTCAGGAAACTCTCGTCCTGGACCATTTCCTCGTGCTCGTGCTCGACCACGAAGATCCGCCGGATGCGGACCTTCCTGGTGACCGCCTCCCGCTGGAGCTCGAGGTAACGCTGGCCCAGGTCGCTCGTCCAAAGGCCGCCGTCGAGACCGAGCACCCCGGCGTCCACCGTGGACAGCGAGATCGCGTTGATCGAGGTCTTGGCCTCCCGGGTGAGGGCGAGCATCCAATCCCTGTCCTCGCCGTCATAGCTGATCTCGATGCCAACCGGCAACTGGCGCAGGAACAGGGCGACCCGCTCGACTTCCCGTACCGCGACGCGCTGGAGCAGCGGGTTAACCCGTCCGTCGACCTGGCCGGCCGTTTGCAGGAAGTCCGTCAGCAGCGCCAGGCCGAGGCCGGACCGCTCCATCAGGCCGGACAGCTCAGCCAGCCTGCCGACCTGCGTAAAACCCGCGGTCGCGCGCTCGCCGACCGCCGAGATCCGGATCTGCGTGTCCACGATGAACAGGGCGAGCGCGAGGGCGAACGCCACCACGGCGGCTAGCTCCAGCGCGTCCCCGGCCTGCATCCCGCCGAGATGCGCGCCGACGAGCGTAACCAGTCCGACGAGGAGCGGGAGCGCGACTTTCAGCCCGATTCCCTGCGTGAGGCTTCGGTCGGTTCTTCCGACGGTCATCCGGACTCCGACCTCGGTTGCTCGGTAAACGGTTGCAGGGCCTCGACCAGGCCCACGGAGAGCTGATCGCGTATCCGCTCGACTGTTTTCTGCCATTGCAGCGAGAATCCCGACCTGAGATCCAGCTCTTGCCAGATCCTGTCCAGGGTCCTGCTCACGTGCGCGGCCGGCATCCAGGCGTGCACGAGGTTGTCGATCCCGGGGCGAAGCATGCTGATCAGCTCGGCCGCGGGACGACTGCGGGCGACGGCCCGGTCCACGACGTCGAGCAAGGTGGAAAGCAGCCAGTCATGCAGGGCGAGGTCGGCGCAGAAGTCCGCCAGCGCTCGCGGATTCGGCTCCGGGGCGCGCAGCCGCACCGTCCGCAGGCCATCCGCCCCGAGCGTGAAAACTATCTCGTGCTCGCTGTCCGACGTCTCGGCCGACCAGCGCAACCGCGTCATTCGACCGCGGAACGGCGGGTTGTGATCCAGTCGTTCGCTGCGCTGGATCGTGGCCAGCGTCCTGACGTTCACCCCGCCCAGGTCCAGGGCGGTCGCGGTCGTCGGGCCGCCGAGAAAACCGGTCGCCAGGCTTTCGTCGGATGCCTTGCCGAGCAGTTCGAGCACTCCTGGCTGAGCGAGATAGTGCGACCACGGGCGACGGCGCCCCGCGGGGTCCTGGCGCAAGGTCGCATGCGTCCCGGCCTGGATGATTCGCCCATCGGTGAGCGACAACCGCGTGGCCGGCGTGCCGACGATCCGTACCTCGCGGCCCCCGAGGGGGAGGGGCGCGGCGCAGTCCACTCCGGTCAGCGCGTCGGGGGACCACGCGTAGCGAATGGGGCGCTGCCGTGTCCGCACCGATCCGCCCGGCACGATCGCCAGCAGCTCCACGGCGGTGTCGACTGGCACTGCGGCGGAGGTCAGCAGAAGGCCTGTGTGCACCTCTCCGATGGTCAGCGGCACGATCAGGTGATTCCGCTTCTTCGGTACGGCGTGGCCGCGAAAATCCGATTCATAGCGATTACCTCACCTTAACCGACGTGGCATTATTTCACCATACACCGTCTTGGCGCGCAATAGCAGAACCGAAAGCGGAGGCGGCGGAGTCCCTGGCGTCGGGTGGGGTGCTAACTTACTTCGCGAGCGACCAGGTCATTGTATGTCTCGCGCCTGACCCCCAGCCTGGCGACTCCCTCCCGGCAGAAGACGACGGGTGGTCGCAGCGCGGCATTGTAGTTGTTCGACATCGTAAAGCAGTAGGCTCCGGTAACCGGTACGGCGACGAGATCCCCGACCTGTGGATTAGCCAAGGCAACGTGCGGAGTGATGACATCTCCCGCCTCGCAATGCCGGCCGACCAGATCTGCGATCACCTGCTCTTCATCCCAGCGGCCGACGACTAGTGGGCTGAAATCCTGGCCGTATAGAGAATGCTCCAGATTGTCGCCCATTCCTCCGTCAACGGCAACGTAGGTTCGGGCGGTCCGCTTGACCGTGACGATGCGATACAGGGTGAGGCCGACGGGGGCAACCAGCGAACGACCCGGCTCGACGAGAAGATCTACATCCGCGCCAATTTCCCGGTGCAGTGCCCCGGTCAATCGTTCTGCGTATTCGGCAATGCTCGGCGCCTTGTCCTGGTCCACATACCGCACCCCCAGTCCGCCGCCAAAATCATAGACGCCGAACCGTTCTAGCTTTGCCAGTGCGGCAACCTCGGCCTCAAATTGTTCCAGACCGAGAATCTGGGATCCGATGTGCGCGTGCAGTCCTTGCAGATCAATGGCGGGGACCGACCGCATGAGAGAGATCGCATCTGGCACTTGTTCAATGGGCAGTCCGAATTTCGATGCCGCGCTACCGGTGGCGAGCGCGTCATGGGTCGACACCGCGATTG
>Ga0302325_10024661_pt1 | contig 12506 bp, 12 predicted proteins | sample Palsa_T0_2_FD_201948 | JGI IMG/M metagenome (GOLD analysis project Ga0302325, IMG submission 201948) | Peat permafrost microbial communities from Stordalen Mire near Abisko, Sweden - Palsa_T0_2 | ecosystem: Environmental > Terrestrial > Soil > Palsa > Peat permafrost | place: Sweden: Abisko...
GGTGGCGTAGTTGTTCATGCACGGGTTGAACATTTTCTCGCGTTGCCCGATCGCGATCGGCTGACCCGACATCAGGTAGGTGTTCAGGTCGAAGCTGACGGTGTAGGCGCCCTGGCGGTACAGCGATGTGCTGACCAGCTGACCGGTACCGGTGCGGTCACGAGACACCAGCGCCGCGCAGACCGCCGCGGCCAGCGTCATGCCGGCGGAGTGGTCGCCCATCCCGCCGCGCTGGAACGGCGGCGTCTCACCGGGCCGGGTCAGCAGGTGGGCCAGCCCGCCGCGCGCCCAGAACGCGGCGACGTCGTAGGCGGCCCGATCGGCGTCGGGCCCGGTCTCGCCGTAGCCGGTGATCAGCCCGTACACCAGCCGCGGGTGGTCCGGGCCAAGCGACTCGTAGTCGAGGCCGAGGCGGCGCAACGCCCCGGGCCGGACGTTGGTGATGAAAACATCGGCGCAGGAGATCAATTCGAGCGCTGTGCCGTGACCGTCCTCGGTGGTCAGGTCGATGACGACGCTGCGCTTGGACCGGTTGTCCATCTCGAACGGCGGGCTGACGTCGACGTCGAGCCCGAGCATGCGGCCGAACATCCGGGCCGGGTCGCCGGTCGGCGGCTCGATCTTGACCACGTCGGCACCCCAGTCGGCGAGGATGCCGCCCGTCGCAGGCCCGGCCACCCAGACCCCGAGCTCTACGACGTTGATGCCCTCCATCGGTCCGGCCATGCCACACACCATGCCACGGCAGGTCGTCGGCGTACCCTCAGGCTCCATGAGCATGGTCACCGGACGCGGGCCGCTGAGCAGTGCTCCGGCCGGTTGGTTTTCGCCGAAAGTGCCCGTCGGCGTGGTCTATGTCGAGCCGCATCCCCGGCGGATTCAGGCGGTGAAAAACGGTCGCACGGTGATCGACACCGAGCATGCGTTGCTAGTGCACCGGCCGGATCGCCCGCTCAGCTTCGCTTTTCCCGCCGAAGAGGCCTCCGGTCTGCCCGGTGAGCCGGTTGCCGAGGCGCCAGGTTACGTGGACGTGCCGTGGGACGCCGTCGACATGTGGGTCGAAGAGGGACGCACCCTGGTGCACTACCCGCCGAATCCGTATCACCGCATCGACTGCCGCCCGACGAAACGGCGGCTGCGCGTCGAGGTGGCCGGCAAAACGCTGGTGGACACCGACGACACTGTGATCGTTTTCGAGACCGCCCTGGAGCCCAGGCTCTACGTCAATCCCTCGCACGTGCGCCCTGAGTTTCTGCGACAAACTGATACGTCGACCTACTGCAACTACAAGGGTTACGCCACGTATTGGTCTGCGGTCGTGGGCGACACGGAGATCGAAGACGTGGCGTGGAGTTATCTGGACCCGCCACCGGAGAGCCTGCCGATCAAAGGGTTTCTCAGTTTCGACGCTGACCGCGCCGACGTGGTCGCCGAGTTGCCCGATTCTCAGGACTTCGGCGGCGAATAGTTAGGCCGCCCCAGCCCGAGTGCGTGCTGGGCGATCATGTTGCGGAACACCTCGAGGGTGCCGCCGTAGATACCGACGGGTGAGGCCAGCCGGAAGATGTATTCGGCGCCGCCGTCATCAGCGGCCCCGCTGGTCTCGATCGGCAGAGCCGACGCGCTGCCCAGCAGGTCCATCAGGTCCGGTGCGACGTCGCGCATGGTCTGCGCGTTGGCCACCCGGCCGAACATCCCGGGGGTACTCAACGCCGCCTCGGTGCGAGCAACGCTGCGGCCCAACCGATATGCCACCGAACTGTCGTCGAGCAGGCGGCGGCCGTCGGCGCCCTGTTGCGTGACCAACGCGGCGATAGCGTCGATCGCCTCGGCCATCAGCGTCAGATGCTCGCTCATCACCGCGACTCTTTGCAGCCCGTCGTCTTCGGCTTCGACGGTGCCGTGCTCCACGTCGAGCGCACCCCTCAACACTCCCCAGCCGCCGTTGACAGCGCCGATGCGGTATCGATCGTCCACCCGCACGTCGCTGTAAAAGACGATGTTGGTGCGGTCGCCGTCGATGGTACGAATGGCTTGGATGTCGATGCCCGGCGTGTCGAGCGGCACCAGAAACATGGTCAGGTTCTTGTGTTTTGGCGCGTCCGGGTCGGTGTTGGTCAGCAGGAAGACGTACTTCGCGTTGTGCGCGTTGGACGTGAACATCTTGGAGCCGTTGATGATCCAGTCGTCGCCGTCCCGGACTGCACGGGTTTTGCATGTCGCCACATCGGAGCCGCCCTCCGGTTCGGTGTAGCCCAGGCACAGCCGGATCTCGCCGGATAGCACGCCGGGCAGCACCTCTTGGGTGAGTTCCGGCGGTCCGAACTCGCGCACCATCTTCGCGACCACGGCGGTGGTGCCCCAGTGGAACCACGGCGTGTGTGCCCGTCCGATCTCCAGATCCCAGATGCGCCGGCGCAGTGCGCTGAAGCCGCCGTCGGATTCGTCGTTCCAGTCGGCAGCGAGATAACCCTCGGCGCCCAGCGCCAAATGCACACCCTCGTCGAAGTTTTCCCCGCTCTCACGGTCCCGGCGGATCACGTCGTCGGTGACCACGTCGACCAGGAATGCGCGCAACCGATCGCGGAATTCACGGTCGTCGGGAGACAGTTCGACGGATGCGAAATCCATGGCTGTTAGAGCCGCGCTTCGGTTTTGATCGCGGTATCGGTGGTGCGCAATGGACGGATCAGCGCGTCCTGGGCGAACGAGGCGATCAGCTCGCCCTCTTCGGTGTGCACGGCACCACGGACATAAGACATGCCCGCACCGACCTGAGTGCTCTCGTGCGTGTACAGCAGCCAGCCGGTCCACGACACCGGCTCATGGAAGCTCACCGACAACGTCATCGGCGCGGTCGACACGGTCAGGTGCGACTGGGCGGTACCGATGCCCTCGTGGGCGCGCATCGTGGTCGAAATACCAAGGTGGCCGGTGAAATACGCGATCAGCGCCTTGGCCAGATCGTCGCGGGCGGGGATCGGGTCATAGTGCAGCCAGGCGTACAGTTCCGGCGGCCCGACCTCGTCGGGGCTGTTCACGTCGACGACGTCGACCAGTCGCAGTTCCCGCCCGGCCATCGGCATCGCCCCGTCATTGGCGTCGGCCGGCGCAGCCACCTCGGGACGGGGGAGGTGGTGGCGGATCACGTCGCCGGACGGCACATCCAGCAGCGTCGTCACCGTGATGGCGCGACGCCCACCCTGCGTCACGCTGACCACCGCGGTTGCCGTCGAACGACCCTCGGCGACGACGTCGATGTCGAACTCCACCGGGGGGCCGACCACCACAGCGCGCGCGAACACGGCGTGCGCCGAGCGCACCGACTTCTCCGGAAACCGTTTGGCCACAGCGACGATCACCTGCGCGAGCACCTGGGTGCCTTCGACGACCTGACGTTCGTCCTCGGCGGCGATGCCGGTATCGGCGATAAAACGGCCGCCGTCGGCGGGCCGTGCGTCGAACAAGTCCAGGAGGCCGGCTACCGACCAGTGCGTCTGCTCAGAGTCTGTTGTCACCTAGCGAGAATGACATTCTCATCAAAACTTGTAAAGCCTCAGCCGCTGCGTCGCGAGCTCAGACGGCGTCGATCACCAGCCCCTTGAACCGCTCGCACCGGAGCGTTGCCATCCACGCGGCAGCGGTGAATGGATGTTCTGGTTGGCGTTGACGTCGACCCCGAACAGCGGGCTCGGCGCTGTCGTGGGAGTCGGTAGGTCGGCGGGCTTTTCGCCGTGCCGGATGAGGTAAATCTGGGTCGGGGAGCTGGCGTTGGTCGGCGCGGCCGCAGCGGTTATCAAATCCTCCGATCGTGTGGCATGCGGGCTGGTCGCCTTAGGACCGTGCGCGGGCGCGGTCCGCGGTCCACGCCGCTGATCGCGACTTGATGTAGTCGTGGTAGTCCTGCTCGGTTGTCAATGCGGGCATGGCTGCGTGGGTCTGCCCCTGGGTATCGTTGACCGGCAGCGCGGAGACCAGTTGGGCGTAAGTCTGCTGAATGTGAGACGGGGTGCCCGCGACCGGATTCGCGACCGCTGACGTGGGGACAGTGACGCCGGCCAGCGGGTCGTCGGTACGCGGCTGCGCCAGGGTCAGCACGTCGCCGACAGCGGGAGCTGCTCCGTCGCGGGCGGTCAGCGGCGGTAAGCCCCAACGGGTCTCAACGGTCTTGAGGATCGACGTGTGATCCAGGGGGACCGTTCCAGTCGGGCGGAATACCGTGCCGGCAGCGATCAGAGGCGAGACGAGCACGGCCGGCACCCGGACGCCGAACCGGGAGAAGTCGAACCCGAACTCGCCGGCACAATCGTCCGGCGCAACCGCACCGATGGGCGGCGCGATGTGGTCGTAGCAGCCACCGTGCTCATCGTAGGTGACGATCAGCAAGGTCTGGTTCCACCCGGGCCCGTTGCGCAGGGCGTAATAGACGTCGTGGATCAGTTGCTCGCCCAGGGCTACGTCGTAGTTGGGGTGTTGGCTGTTGCCCGAGGATCCCCAGCTCGGCTCCAAAAACGTATAGGCGGCAAGGCTCCCCGCCGCCGCGGCGGCCTGAAAGTCACGAAAAACCCCGAAGTGCGATTCGGCGGCATCGGTGGTGTCGGGAAAATTCAGCCGGGTCAGCGGGGGATTGTTGTAGCCATAAATCGACCACGCGATGTTGTGTGCGCTCAGTAGCCCAAAGATGCTCTGCGAGGTGTATTTGGACGTCGAGTCATCCATGTGGCCCTGACTGGTCGCCGCGCATAGGAAAGCCCGATTGGGAAATGTCTCTGTCGGCACCGAGCTAAACCAGTGGTCGCAAACCGCGAATCCGCGGGCCAAGCCGGACAGGACCGGCAGCAACTCAGGCGTGAACATCCCCATGATGTCGGAAGCTGTTGTGCCCGAGATAATCGGCCGGTGCGCGTCGACGCCCTTCAGCGTTTCAGCGAAGTCCGTTACGAATCCGCTGTTGGTCGCCGAAGTCCCGGCAGGCGGGCTGGCCTCTCCGAAAAGTTGCGCATTGGTGGCTATGAAACCTTCGCCCGGATCCGCCCCGGGCGTGAAATAGACGTTTGCCGTCCCTGGGGTCAAAGCGCTGACCGGCACCGCGGTGCCGGTGGCATCCGAATTGGACTCCTTACCCGTCAGCCCCTCGAACGGCTGCTTGGTGGCAGGCGAGATGTTTCCCGAGTCCGCATAAAGAAACCCGAGCATGTGATCGAACGACCGGTTCTCGAGCACCAATACGACGACGTGCTCGACCGACCCGAGTTGGTTTGCAGCGGCCATCACTTACCCCCTGGCTTGCTGACCGTCGAGGTGGCGGTTGTTGCTTTCGGCTCACAGTTGGCTTCGAGCTGCATGACTGGGCCGCCCGATTGAAGCGCCAATAGGCACAAGTACGTCTGGATCGCGTGCTCGGAACTCAAAGTGGAATCGACCAGGACCTTCACCGGAAGCGGAAGGAGCCGAACCGGAGTCAGCTCATGTCAGTGTTCACGAAAACGTTTCACGAGTAAAGGGTTTACGTTGGGTTCGCCGACTCCGAGACTGCCACGCGGTGGCTCGATGACGCGGTCGCGATCGTCAGGCGGCGTCGATAACCAGGGTTTTGAATCGGTCGATGACCTCCAACGCGTGCGCCACACTGTCACCGGGCAACCCCACCTGCACCCAGGTGACGCCCAGCTTCGCCAGCCGTTCCAGTCCCGCCAGGTAGGCGTCTGCGTTGAAGTCGTCGTCGGCCGGGCTACCGCCCTCGAAGTTGCTGAACACAACATCGACCGTCGAGGCGTCGCGGCCCGCGGCGTCGAGTCGACGGCGCAGATCCTCGATGCCGGCGGCGAGTGCTTCCACCGAATCCATCGACGCCGTGCGCGCGGTCTGCGCCAGCGCGGGCGGCGCGGCAAACGGGCACCAGCCGTCGCCCTTTTCGGCGACCCGGCGTCGGGCGGCCCCGGTGTTGCCGCCGATCCAGATCGGTGGATGCGGATCGCTCACCGGCCGTGGATGCGCGGTGATGCCGCGGGCGCTGAAGTGCGTGCCCTCGAAGGTGACGTCGTCGGTGGTCCAGATGGCCCGGATCACGTCGAGCGCCTCGTCGAACAGAGCAGCGCGCTCCTCGAAGTCCACGCCGAGCGCGGCGAACTCACGCTTGAGATAGCCAACCCCGACGGCGAGGGTGAACCTGCCGCCGGAGAGCAGGTCCAGGGTTGCGCCAGACTTGGCCACTACGAACGGATTTCGGTACGGCAGTACCACGATATTCGGTATCAGCCGCAGCGTGGTGGTGCGAGCCGCGGCATATCCCATCGCCACGAACGGGTCGAGCGCGTCGTGTCCGCCGGATTCGAGCCATCGCTGGCTGGGCGCTGGGTGGTCGGTGAACCCGAAGCCGTGGATGCCGGCGGCTTCGGCGGCCGCGGCCACCGTGGCGATGCCCTCGCCGCTGACCAATTCCGGGTTGTACGGATGGCTGTGCATGGGGTGGGTGATGGTGAAATGCATCTGCCGCTTTCCTTAACTGAGCGCCGACGACGTCCCTGCAAACTACCGCGTGACATTTGTACGATAATCTGTAAAGCCAGCCGGGAGACCGGCCGGTCAGTTTTACCGCCGCAAAGGAGCACTCGATGACGGCAATCGTTGAGGGACTGACCCCGCTGGCGACGGGGCTCTGCTTCGGCGAAGGCCCGCGCTGGTTCGAGGGCCTGCTGTGGTTCTCCGACATGCTCGGCGAAGCCGTCCACACCGTCACCCTGAGCGGATCGATGACCACGCTGCCGCTGCCCGGGCATTCGCCGTCGGGTCTGGGGTTCCGGCCGGACGGCTCGCTGCTTATCGTGTCCACCGAAGACCGTCGGCTGCTGCGCTATGACGGCGAAACCGTCGACACCGTGGCCGATTTGAGTGCTCTGGCGCCGGCCGACCTCGGCGACATGGTCGTCGACAGCCACGGCCGCGCCTACATCGGGTCGCAGGCCTTCAGTGGCGGCGTAATTCTGCGGGTCGATCCCGACGACACGATCAGCGTGGTGGCGCGCGACCTGGACTTCCCCAACGGCATGGCCATCACGCCTGACCACCGGACGCTGATCGTCGCCGAGTCGATCGGCCGGCGTCTCACCGCGTTCAGCATCGGCGAAGGCGGCGCGTTGTCCGGTCGACGGGTCTTCGCCGACGGACTTGACGGGCCGCCCGACGGCATCTGCCTCGACGCCGAGGGCGGGGTATGGACGGCGATGACGCTGGCGCACCAGTTCGAGCGCATTGAAGGCAACGGCGGCAAAGGGCACGTGACGCATCGGATCGACATCGGCGATCGCGTGGCGATCGCCTGCATGCTCGGCGGATCCGCGGGCCGCACGCTGTTCATGCTGTCGAGCAGCGACGCCTACCCCAAGCGCTTGATCGGTACCCGGCTGTCCCGGGTCGACACGGTGGTCGTGGATACTCCTGCCGCCGGCGCCGGCGTGGAAGGTGAACGATGACCGATTCCTATTACGAGCTGATCGATGACGCGGACGCGTTGGGCGAAAAGTTCTGTGCCACCGACCTTGTGCGCAGTACCTGGACGGCGGCCATCCAGCATGCCGCGCCGGTGTCGGCGCTTCTGGTCCGCGCGCTGGAACGCTGCGCCGCCCGCGACGACACCCGGCTGAGCCGGGTCGCCATCGATCTGTTGGGACCGGTGCCTGCCGACGGCGACATGTGGGTTCGCTCGAAGGTCGAGCGTCCCGGCAAGCAGATCGAGTTGATCAGCGCCGAAACGTTGGCCCTGGGTCCCGATGGTCAGCCCCGCCCGACGGCGCGGGCCACCGGTTGGCGGCTGCAGCAGATCGACACCCCCGAACTGGCACATGCTTCTGCGCCGCTGCCGCGTCCACTCAGCGAGGCCCGCAGCCGCGATCTCGCCAAGAACTTCGACCGCAACTATGTGCACAGCCTGGACTGGCGCTGGCTGACCAAGCCGCTCAACGAGGGCCCCGGCGAGTCGTGGATCAAGCCGACCACGAACCTGGTCGACGGCGAGACGATGACGCCGTTGGAGCGGCTGTTCGCGGTCGCCGACTGCGCCAACGGCATCGGTTCCAAAATCGACATCACCATGTGGACGTTCTTGAACAACGACCTCGTCGTGCATGTGCACCGGATTCCCGACGGCGAATGGGTCGGCATCCGGGCCGAGACCAACTACGGGCCGGACGGCATCGGCACCACGGTGGGCACCCTGTTCGACGAGACCGGTGCCGTGGGCAGTATTCAGCAGTCGGTGCTGGTGCGTCGACGTCCCGGCGCTTAGTCCGCCAGTCGCAGGGCCGCGGCTGGGCACTGAATCACAGCCTGCTGCAAGAGATCTCGATCCGATATCGCGACCTTGTCGTGATCGATGATCAGCAGTCCGTCGTCTTGCACTTCAAACACGTCGTCCGCGATCGACTCGCAGATGCCGTGGCCGGTGCACTTGTCGACGTCGACTTCGAGCCTCATGGACCCCGGCGCTCCGGCGCCAATGTCGGTGCGGGAACCGGCGGAATCAGGTCGACGACCCGCAGATGCATCCGATCCGATGCACTGATAGCCGCGGCGACCAGATGGCCCACGTCGTCGGGCGGCACCTGCCCGGTCGACCGCACGACTGAGGCTCGCACCCCGGTCCCGACGAACTCGGCGTCCAGACCACTGACCCACGCGTCGAGCATCCGGTCCGCGCCGGCCGGCGATGCCCCGACCAGCTCCGGGCTGAGCAGCACAACATCACCACAGCCGTTGTCGATCATCGGCGTAACGAGTTGTCCCACAAGGTGTTGCGCGCCGACCCAGGATCTGTCGGCAATACCGGCGCTGCTGATCAGGACGTCGGCGGCACCTACCAGGTAGTCGGCGGACTGCATGAAGCGATCGATCGAAAGCGGATCGGTGAGATCCAGGTGGGCGGCGAACACCGCAGCGCCACCGGACCGAAGACGGGCAGCGAATTTCTCGCAGAGATGGGTCCGGCGTCCGCCCATCAACACCAGATGTCCGTCGGCGGCCAACCGCGCCGCGGTCGCCAATGCAACGAGTGATGACGCCTCGGTGATGACCACCGTCCTGGATTGGCTCACGGCGTATGCCGATCAATCTCGGTCTGCCCGGCTAAACTCTGGTGGTCAACTACCTCGGGTGGGGCCGGAAAAACCCCGGCCGGGGAACATGGCAGTGACACGAAAACAGCGTGACACTTCGGGTTAATTTTGTAAAGTTTGGTGTATGGAACAGACGCCGACCCTCGAGAGCGACGACACCTCGACGCAGCAGCGGATTCTTGCTGCCACGGCCGAGGTCCTCGGCCGTAACGGCAAGCGGAAGCTCAGCCTGTCCGATGTCGCTGTTCAGGCCGGGGTGTCCAGGCCGACGCTCTACCGCTGGTTCGCGTCCAAAGAGGACTTGCTCTCGGCATTCTCCAAATACGAGCGGCTGACATTCGAAAGCGGCATGAGCCGGGCGACCGCCGGCCTCAAAGGTGCCGACAAGCTCGATGCGGCGCTGCGGTTCATCGTCGACTACCAGCATTCCTACACCGGTGTGCGCATGGTCGACATCGAGCCCGAACATGTCATCAACCAGTTCTCGAACGTCATCCCGCAGATGCGCGATGGCCTGCAGCGGCTGATCCCCGGCCCGAACGCCGCGGTCAAGGCCGCCACCGCGATCCGAGTCGCGTTCTCGCACTACATGATCCGCAGCGACGACGCCGACGAGTTCCTGGCCCAGCTGCGCCACGCGGTCGGCATCAAGGGCGGCTAGTCCAACAGCACCGCGGCGTTGAGGTAGCCGGTCGGGTCGAAGGCCATCTTGAGGGTTCGCATCGCCGCGATGTCGGCGGCTTCGCGTGACATGCCGATGTAGCGACGTTTGCGGCTGCCGACCCCGTGTTCGGAGCTCACGTTGCCGCCGCATTCCGCGATCAGGTCCATCATCGCGGCGTACAGCTCGCGCTCCTGATCGTCACTGCAGCGCAGCACATTCAGATGCAGATTGCCCTCGCCGATGTGCCCGAACAGCACGCCGACGGCGTCAGCCGCGTGCCGGTGCACGAGCGCCTCGGCGTCGCGGGCGAACTCGGGTATCGCGGACAGTGGCAGGGACACGTCGAACTTCAGCGGCGGTCCAAACAAGCCGACTACCTCGGCCAACGATTCACGAACCCGCCAAAGCCGTTGTTGCGCGGCAATATCAACGCCAACCGCGGGCTCGCCCAAAGTCTGCACGCCTTCCAGCGCGCTGGCCAGGCGTTCGGTCTGATCGAGGTCGGCCGCCAGTTCCACCAGCAGTAGCCACTCGCCGCGCACCGGCGGGGTCACCCCGAGATGCTCCTCGGCCAGTGCGCCGGCCCGCCCGTCGATCAGTTCCAGCGCCGCGATGCCGTCCATGTCGCGAAACAGCCGACCGGCGTCGACCAGGGCGGCCAGATCGTCGAAGCCGCAGACGGCGGTCACCCGATGCGGCGGATCCGGATGCAGCCGCAGGTCGAGCGCGGTGATCACGCCCAGTGTCCCCTCGGCGCCGACGAACAGTGCCGGCAGGTCGTAGCCGGTGTTGTCGGACCGCACCCGCGAGTGCCGTCGCACCACCGATCCGTCGGGCAGCGCGACGTCCAACCCGATGACCTGGTTGCCCATGTTGCCGTAACGCACCGTGCGCAGACCGCCGGCGTTGGTCGATGCCATACCGCCGACGGTCGCGGTATCGCGGGCAGTCAGGTCGACGCCGAACACCAGGCCGGCCGCGCCCGCCGCGTGCTGCACCGCGGCCAGGGTCGCCCCTGCCCCGGCTTCGATACGGCGTTCGGTGGTGTCGACAACGCTTATGGCGCTGAGCCTTTCGGTCGACAGCAGCACGTCGTCATGCTCGGGCACGGTGCCGGCGACCAACGACGTCCGGCCGCCCTGGATCGTCACGTGCACCCCGGCGTCGCGGCACAGCTGCAGAACGCCGGCCACTTCGTCCGCCGAACCCGGACGCACCAGGGCGCTCGCGTGGCCGCGGTAGCGACCGGTGTGGTCGATGCTGCGGCCGGCCAGTACGTCGGGATCGGTGCTGACATAGTTGGTCCCCACCAGCGACGACACCTGCTGCAGCACACTCGCGGCCATGCCGTGGGTCTATCACATTGCTCGACGACGATGCAGGCCGGAACGGCCTGAGGTGGGGGCACGCCCCCTCGCCGCTGCGCGGCTGGGGGTACCCCCACCCGCTTGCGGGGGAAAGTCGGGTTATCGGATCAGCCGAGTCACCATGCAGGATGAGTGTCATGCAGCGTGAGGATGTCTGGTTCAACTCCGGCAGCGACCGGATCAGCGCGTGGTTGTATCGGCCGGCGAGCGACGGTGACGCACCGCTTTTGGTGATGGCTCACGGGCTGGGCGCGGTCCGCACGATGCGGCTGGACGCCTACGCCGAACGCTTCTGCGAGGCCGGTTACGCCTGCCTGGTGTTCGACTATCGCAACTTCGGCGACAGCGAAGGAGCACCACGTCAACTGCTCGATATCCGAATGCAGTTGCAGGACTGGACGGTTGCGGTGGCCTATGCGCGCACGCTGCCCGGGATCGATCCGAATCGAATTGGCCTGTGGGGCACGTCGTTCAGCGGCGGCCATGTGATCGCCACGGCGGCTCGACTACCCGGCATCGCGGCAGTCGTTTCACAATGCCCGTTTACCGACAGCGTCGCCTCCCTGGGCGCGATGAGCCCGTCTATCAGCGCACGCATCACCGCGTTAGCGGTACGCGACCTGATCGGCGCCCGGCTCGGCGGGCCCCCGGTGATGGTCCAGACCGCCGGCAGGCCGGGCGAGGTCGCGCTGATGCACGCCCCCGACGCGTACCCCGGCTTTCTGGGTCTGGTGCCCGACGGTGTCGAGATCCGCAACGAGGTCGCCGCGCGTATCGGTTTGAAGCTCCTGCCTTACCGGCCGGGTCGGCTCGCGGCGAAGGTGCCCTGCCCAATCTTGTTCTGCATCTGTGAAACCGACACGGTCGCGCCGTCAGGTCCGACCCGCCGCTACGCGGCGACGGCGCCCCGCGGCGAGGTCAAGCTCTACCCGGAAGGGCATTTCGAGATCTATGTCGGCGACGCCTTCGAGCGCGTCCTCACCGACCAACTCGAGTTCCTCGAGCGGAATCTGCTGACGCTCTAGCGGATGACGCTGACGCCACCGTCCACTGGGATCACCGCGCCGGTGATGTAGCTACTGGCCCGGCTGGCGAGGAAGACCGCGATGCCGGCCATGTCGTCGGGCTGGCCGATCCGGCCGAGCGGAAAGCCTGAACCGACGGCGTCCGAACCCGCCCGCAACAGCTCTTTGGTCATCCGGGATTCGAAGAGTCCGGGCGCGATCGCGTTGACCAGAATCCGCGGCGCCAGCTCCCCGGCGAGGTGCTGGGTCAGCATGTGGACCGCGGCCTTGCTGGCGCTGTAGGAGAAGTTGTCCCGGCCGCGCCCGGGCGGAACGATCCCGTCGATGCTGCCGGTGTTGA
>Ga0302325_10024662_pt1 | contig 12506 bp, 9 predicted proteins | sample Palsa_T0_2_FD_201948 | JGI IMG/M metagenome (GOLD analysis project Ga0302325, IMG submission 201948) | Peat permafrost microbial communities from Stordalen Mire near Abisko, Sweden - Palsa_T0_2 | ecosystem: Environmental > Terrestrial > Soil > Palsa > Peat permafrost | place: Sweden: Abisko...
CTCTTTTTGTTTATACAATGCTCGCCGGCGTTGGTCTATCAATATACTGAGAGGGCGTGAGGCTTGTGGAGCGCGGGCGTCTCGCCCGCCGTTTTCGGCGTCTCGCCGAAAACTCTTGCGGCCCGCCGGTGCGCCATGAGCCCGCCGGGCGAATTCGGAAGAGACTGTCTGGCGGGACGCCAGACAGGGCGGTCGAGACGACCGCGCCCCCCAAAACTTTAGCATCGCGACTAGGAGCGTGGGCGTCCCGCAAGATGCTCGCAGGACTCTTTATCTCACCCACTAATAGTCACACCGATTTGCGCCCTTGTGCAAATTTGATTTGACACGCCTATTTCCGTCTGATAAATTTCCTTGTGCATCACGGAAAGAAAGGTTAATAGCATGAGGCCAAGAAGACTACTTCTATTAGCATTGCTAGGTGCGCTTGGCAGTTTCTCGGTCCGTGCACAACCCGTGTACTACATGACGGTCACCAATCAGCCGGGCTTTAACCTCATCACTTGCCCGCTGGTCGTCAGTCCCGTCAATACCATTGGCACGGTGTTGAACAATGCTTCTGGCGCTTTTACTGGCAACATCGTTTATTTCTATAATAATGCTACAGGTCTGTATAGCGAAGACAATGCCTTGCCAGTTGGAACAGGAAAAGGCAAAACCTCGAACGCCAACGGCTGGGCACTCGGCGGTACGAACGTCTTGAGCCCGGGAACAGCTTGCTGGTTTGAAAACCGTTTGGGCACTAACGTTGTGGTTACGTTTGTGGGCTCTGTTCTCACCGGGCCGGTCACAAATAATTTGGTAGCCGGTTTCAATTTAGTCGGCAGCATGCTGCCGATGACTGGCGATCTTATCACCAATTCCGTTTCCTCCTTCACGAACTACAATCTCGGTGACGGAATCTACGTTTACGATCCAGTTACTGGTTACGCGAACGGAACTTACCTCACTGACACCAGCGTCGGCACCAAAGGCCAGCATACTGGCTACAATGGCAACTGGGGTAGCACTGGTGATCCAATCCTGCCCTATGTTTACAGCGGCTTTTGGTACAATAATCGAGTTGGCATAACGGTCAATTGGGTAGAAAACCAGTGAGTCCTGGTTATTGGGCCACGGCCGAAGGCATCAACGAGTTTGGCTAGGGCAATTAAATAAAACTGTAGCCAGAAGTTTTAAGGTAGGGGCATCGCGCCGCGATGCCCGGACGCTGCGGCGAGCCGTCCCTACCTCAGGATAATTCAAAAGCTGATTGCGCCCGCATCAAGGAGTTCGGCTGCTTTTCAGTTGACTTTAAGCCCTCTCGTCGAAAGCTTCCAAGGTGAACATTTTGAAGCTGGTTTTTTCGAGATTCCGTTGCTTAGGATGGCCGTGGCTGCTTGCGGCTTTGGCCCTCACTGGCACAGATCATTTAATGGCCGACGTGGCTTGGCAGTATCACTGCGCTGGAAGTTCCCAATTAGCGTCTGAACCCAATCTCGATTCCCTCAAAAAAGTTCTTGCATTGCCCTCGACTACGAATCTTCAAAGCCTGGCACGGACTCGAATCTGCGAATGGCTGACCGATAGCTTGCGGCTCGGGAACAATCCTTCCTCCGCCACGCTCATGGAACCGCTTTTGCACGATATGGTGGAAGTGGAATCCGTGGGCAGCTTCAGCACACATGCAGATGCCGGGCCGAGCTTCATCCTGGCCCTGCACTTGGGAGGTCAACGAGCACTCCTATGGCAGACCAATCTCGGCAAGATTCTCGGCAGCAGTGCTGAAGAATTTACCAGCGAGGGATTCAAAGGGCAGAAATGGAAAGGGGCCGATTCCTTTTGGATTATTCCCGCCCGGGATTGGCTCTTGGCCGGTCACGGCCATGACTTCTCTCGGCTGCAAAGTGATTACCTTGGCCAGATCAAAGCAAAAGGACGTCCCATCCTGGCCCTGGATCAGAATTGGTTGGAAGTTAATATCGATTCAAGCCATTTGGGCGGCTTGTTTCAGTATTTGCAACCGGCGAATATCAGAGTGTCCGTCAGGCCCAACGAGGCCAATCTGAAAATCGAGGCTCAGGTGGTTGAGAAGGAAGCCATACCGTGGCAAGCCGATGCCTGGAAAATCCCCAGGGATTTGGTGCGAGGCGAAGTCATCAGTTTTACGGCGGCGAGAGATATCGGGGCCTTTTTGAAGATGGGTCCTGAATGGGCTCGACTTGATAGCAATCCACTGACCAACCAGTTTTGCTTTTGGGCTTTGGATCGAGTGCCCATGGCGGACTATATGGCGTGGCCCGTGACCAATGCCAGCAACGCCTTGGCCCAACTCACCACCGAGGCGCCGGCCGTGTTGAATCCTGACTTGAAGCGGTTCAATGGCACTGAACTCACTTGGCTCCCTCAATTGAATAAATTGCTCTGGATGAACATGCAGATGTTCCGCGCCGCGCTGGAGGCCGTCCAGGAGGATGACGGACAGTTTCTTTTTTTATCCAGTTTTCCCAGGTCGCCAAAAAGCAAACCCGTGCCGGAGGCCTTGCTGTCGCAAATCGAGGGACGAACGAACCTGGTCTATTATGATTGGGAATTGACCGGCAAGCGATTGCAGGAGCTGCAGATTTTGGCCAAGATGATTTCCAACCGCTCGCTTGGCCAAGGCAAAGACGCGATGTATAATGAATCCGTCGAACGGGAATGGTTGATTCCAGTGGCCGGTTTGGCCGGCAACACGGTCACAGAAATAACCCGCATCGCTCCCAACGAACTCTTGCTTACCCGCAAAGCGCCGATTGGCCTCACCTCGCTGGAGCTTGTCTTGCTGGCGGATTGGATTTGCGACGCTAATACGGGCCCCATCAATCCCAAGGCGACTGGCAAGGGTATGCCGTTTCCCGCCCCACCCGCGAAGTGATGGCCTCCCTAAAGTCGGGAATGCCCAGAGTTGGCACAGAATAGGCTATAAAAAAAACGGAAGGGCTGTTTGTGAGAAGTTTTTAGAACGAGGACAAAAGCTGGAGGTGGCTTGGGGATCCTCGTTCTAAGAAAGTTCGTTGTCCAATCTTCTCTCATCGCAGCCCTTCTTCTTTTTTCCCTCTTATTGGGAATCATTCCTCGAATTCCGCCTTGTTTATGGCACGTCAATCGTCGCCAAGCAGCGCCAGAATTCAAGTTCAGCGCCATGAAAATCACCTTCTTGTCCGTATCGCTGCCTTGATCCAATTGCGTGAAGATCACGCCAATGCGCGAAAAATTTCGCGCACACTCTTTTTTGTTTTGACTCCAAAACTGAAGATACATCGATTTCCCCGCACAAATTTCAAAAACTTTATTGACAGAATGTGCGTTCGATCTGTGGCACGAATCTGGCTATTGAAAAACCTGTGATAGAGGGGTTGTTTGGAGCGAAGATTCCAGGCAGCGGTTCACTCGCGAGGTGAGGTGGGGATCGCGCTGGAAAGCTCCGTTCAACGCTCTTTGCCCAAACTTCCTCTCTGTCACGATTGCCACCGGCCCGGCGTGAGGCGCAGGCACTTGTGGCCCGGGAGCGAAAAAGCAGGATCGTCTTTTTGCGACGTCCGCGTTTGACATTGCTTGTGCCGAGCCGGTAGTTTACATGCTTCGGAAGCATGAGAGGATGTTGATTGTGGCAGCGAAAGACGACTATTTGATCGATTTGTTGGGGGACATGGGGCAGGTAAGCAGCGAGCAACTCGCCGCCGCGCGCGAGGAGGCCGACTCCAGCGGCGAAGGTGTTGTTGACACCCTTCTCGCCAAGAAGGTCATCCGCTCTGTCGATGTGGCCCAGGCCAAGGCTTCCCACTTCGGCTACGAATTCGTCAATCTTAGCGAACTGCGACTTTCCGATGAAGTCATTGCCGCGGTTCCTCGCACCGTGGCCAAGCGCTACCGCGCCGTCCCCGTTTCCAAGCATGAACATAGCGTCGCGGTGGCTTTGTCAGACCCTTCCGACCTCGACGTTGTGGACACGCTCCAACGCCTGCTCAACGCCGATGTGGAATTGCGGGTGGCGACGGATGAGGATATCGAAAACGCCATCGTCAAGTATTATGGCGGCGGCGATGACTCGGTTTCCCAATTAATTCAAGATATCACCGAGGGCGAAGTCGAAGTCGGTCTCCCCACCAAATCGGCCGCGGACGATGGAGCTACAGTGGACGCCGACGCCCCCATCATCAAGCTGGTCAACACCTTGATTGTCGAAGCGTTCAAGGCGCGCGCCTCGGACATTCATCTCGAGCCCCTGTCCAAGTCCTTCCGTGTCCGCTACCGGATTGATGGTGTGATGCACGAGATGAAAAGCCCGCCCAAGCGATTGCAGGCCTCGATGCTCAGCCGGCTCAAAATTCAGTCCAACATGTCCATTGCCGAGCGACGCATCCCGCAAGACGGACGTATCCAGACCTCGGTCGGCGGCAAGCTGATCGACTTGCGCGTCTCATGCATACCGACTGTTCACGGTGAAAGCATCGTGATGCGTATTTTGGACAAGGAAGGGCTAAAATTGGGATTGCCGGAATTGGGCTTTTTTACCGACGACCAGCAGACTTTCGAACGCTTGATCGGGCTGCCGGACGGCATCTTGCTGGTGACGGGTCCGACTGGTTCAGGCAAAACGACTACGCTTTATTCCTGTCTAAACTTTATCAATCGCCCAGATCGAAAAATCATTACGGTGGAAGACCCTGTTGAATATTTGCTGGCTGGCATCAACCAGGTGCAGGTTAGCGAGACGATTGGGCTGTCTTTCGGAACTGCCTTGCGCGCGATGCTGCGTCAAGCGCCCAACGTCATCATGCTGGGTGAAATTCGCGACGTGGAAACAGCCACGATCGCCATCAATGCGTCCCTGACCGGCCATTTGGTCTTTTCCACCCTGCACACCAATGATGCCCCCAGCGCGGTGACTCGTTTGATTGATATCGGGGTCAAGCCGTTTCTAGTGGCTTCCTCAGTGCGGGCCTTGATGGCTCAACGCCTGGTGCGCAAAGTCTGCAAGAAATGCACCGCTCCCTACCAACCTTCGGAAAGCGAGTTGGAATCCTTGGGTCTGGACGCCAGCAAGGCGGCCGGAGCGACGTTTATGCGCGGCAAAGGTTGCGGCGATTGCAACAAGACCACCTACCGGGGGCGGTTTGGCATTTTTGAAGTATTTGTGCTTGACGATGAAGCGCGCAAGTTGATTTACGACCGCGTTCCTTCCTCCGTTCTGCGGGCCCGGGCGCGAGAAATGGGCATGCGTACGTTGCGCGAGGATGGCGCGCGCAAGGTCATGGCCGGTTTGACCACGGCGGATGAAGTTATCCGCGCCACCACGGGGGATTCTGATTAATGTAGAAGGATTCGATTTTTCCGACCTATGTCCTATTCCATGTCAGATTTGTTGCAGTTGGTAGTTTCCGAAGGGTCCTCGGACTTGCATATCCGCGTCGGCGTGCCGCCCGTGATTCGCGTGCATGGCACTCTGCACCGCGTCGATGGGCCCTCGTTGCGCCCGGAAGACACCGAAGAATTGATGAGGAGCATCACCTCGGAAGATCACATTCAAAACGTGCGCGAGGCGGGCGGCGCGGACTTTGGGTTTGCTTTCGGTGATGCGGCCCGTTTTCGCGTCAGCGTTTTCAAAGAAAAGGGCAACTTTGGCCTGGTGCTGCGGCAAATCCCCACCAAGTTGCTGACCCTGGACCAAATTGGCTTGCCCATTCACACCATCCAGACGCTTTTGCACAAGCCGCGCGGATTGGTCCTGGTGACCGGTCCCACTGGTTCTGGCAAGACGACTACTTTGTCTTCGATGATTAACATCATCAACGAGGAGCGCGACGATGCGCACATCATTACCATCGAAGACCCCATTGAGTATTATCACAAGCATAAGAAGGCCGTCGTCACCCAGCGTGAGATTCACATTGATGTCCCCAGTTTCGCCGAAGCCTTGCGCCGGGCGCTGCGGCAAGACCCGGATGTGATTCTGGTCGGCGAGTTGCGAGACTTGGAAACGATGGAAGCGGCCATCACCGCCGCCGAAACCGGCCACTTGGTCTTTGGCACGCTCCACACCACGGGCGCCGCCAAGACCATTGATCGTCTGGTCAACGCCTTTCCGATGAACCAGCAGGAAACCATCCGCATCCAATTGTCCACCGTGTTGCAGGCCGTCATTTCGCAACTGTTGATTCCTCGCATTGACAAGCCGGGTCGTATCGCCGTTTATGAAATCATGATCAACACGCCTTCGGTGGCCGCGCTGATTCGCGACAACAAGACTTTCCGTATTCAATCCGATATTCAAACCGGCGCCAAATGGGGAATGGTGACATTGGACGGTTACCTGATGGAGAAATATATGGCCGGTCTTATTGCGCGCGAAGAAGTCGTCAACAAATCCCAGGACCCAACCACCGTCATCCAGAAGCTGGCGGAATGGGAAGCGGCCCAGGCCGAAGCCGCGGCCGACAAACCACCCGAAGAACCTCAATAAATTATGCCCGCGTCCGTTTCCCATCCTCTGATGAATTTGATTAAGTCCCAAGGACTCTTGGACGACTTGCAATTGGATGAGGTCGCGGAAGAGCACGAGCGCACCGGCAAGCCATTTTCAGAAATTCTCGCGGATTTTAACTTTTTGGACATCGATACGCAGTTACAGTTGATGGCCACCCATTTGGGCACCGAAGTCGTGCAAATCGGCGATCGCGACTTTACTCCAGAAATCCTTGCCTCGGTTCCTGCCGACGCCGCCCGGATGTACAAATGCATGCCCGTGGCAGTATATAATTCCACGGTGCAACTGGCTTTGTCAGACCCGCTCAATCCCGCCATTGTCGATGAGCTGGCCTATGTCATTGGGAAAGAAATTGTCCCGGTCGTCGCCGACCCGGTTGAAATCGACCGTGCCGTCAGCAAATACTACGGCGACTCCCAATCGAGCGTAGCCGACATCCTCAAGGAACTGGGGCAGGATACGGACATTGCCAAGGAAGCGGCCGAGGCTGCCAGCACGGGCGCCACCGCCGACCTGACGACCCTGGCCAACGAGACGCCTATTATTCGCTTTGTTAACCTCGTCCTCTTTCAAGCCGTCCAAGACCGGGCCAGCGACATTCATTTCGAGCCTTTTGAGGATGAATTTAAGATCCGCTATCGTGTGGACGGAGCGCTGTACGAGATGTCGCCACCGCCCAAGCATTTGGCGTTGCCGGTCATTTCGCGCATCAAAGTCATGTCCAATATGGACATTTCGGAAAGACGCTTGCCGCAGGACGGGCGCATCAGCATGCAAATCGCGGGAAGGATGATTGACTTGCGCGTTTCGACTCTGCCCACGCAATTTGGCGAATCGGTGGTGTTGCGCGTGCTGGACCGCACGTCCGTAAACCTTGATGTAAAATCCCTGGGCTTTCCCAAGGCTATCCTTGATTACGTGAATGAAGCCATTCAGCAACCTAATGGCATTTTTGTTGTCACCGGCCCAACCGGCAGCGGCAAGACAACCACGCTTTATTCGTGTCTGCGCACCATCAACTCCATTGATGTCAAATTGCTCACGGTCGAAGACCCGGTGGAATATGACATTGAGGGCATCATGCAAGTCGCGGTCAACGAGTCGGTCGGCATGACATTCAGCAAGGCTTTGCGCGCCTTTTTGCGTCAGGACCCGGACATTATCATGCTTGGGGAAATGCGCGATTTGGAGACCTCGCAAATTGCCATTCAAGCCTCCCTCACGGGCCATTTGGTGTTAAGCACCTTGCACACCAATGACGCGCCCGGCGCCGTCACGCGTTTGATCGATATGGGGGTGGAGCCCTTCTTGATTTCCTCGACCTTGATGGGCGTGCTGGCGCAACGCCTGGTTCGCACGGTTTGCAAGAAATGTCGCACGCCTTTCGAACCCACCGAGTCCCAACTCTCGATGCTTAATCTTTCGCCGCATGATGTAGGGGACAAGGTCTTTTACTACGGTCGTGGCTGCGCCAATTGCAACGATACCGGTTACAAGGGACGCCGCGGCATTTACGAGCTGCTCGTCGCTTCGGAGCCTATTCGCCTGCTCATCAATGAGCGCGCGCCCACGGTGGTCATCCGCCAGAAAGCCGTGGAATTGGGCATGACGACCTTGCGCGAAGACGGCTTGCGTGGAATCTTTGATGGTGATACAACTATAGAGGAAGTCGTCAAGTACACCTGAGTTTATGCCAAAATTCAACTATGTTGCCATGGATTCGCGGGGCAAGGAAACCAAAGGCACATTGGATGTGTCGAATCAAAACGAAGCCATCGGCCGCATCAAGGAGATGGGCTTCTTCCCCACCAAAGTTGTCGAGGACAAAGGAGGCCCCGCCCAGCCCGGCGCCAAAAAAGTCACTGCCAAAGCAGGCAAAAAAGGCGGCGGCGCCGCGCTCAATTTTCAGATCAAGATTCCCGGCCTAAGCGGTCGCGTCAAATCAAAGGTTCTGACGACCTTTACGCGCCAGTTGGCCACCCTGGTGCAAGCGGGTTTGCCGTTGTTGCGCGGGCTGCGTGTGCTGCAAAAGCAGGAGCGCAACGCCACGCTCAAAGGCATTTTGGGCGAACTGGCTGTGTCCATCGAAGGGGGCAGCACATTTTCCGAATCTTTGGCTCAACACCCCAAAGTGTTTAATCGTCTCTTTGTCAACATGGTCAAGGCCGGCGAAATCGGCGGTGTGCTGGAAGTCGTTCTTAAGCGCCTTTCTGAATTCATGGAAAAGGCGCAGAAGATCAAAGGCAAGGTTATCGCCGCCATGTTTTATCCCTGCGCGGTCCTGGTCGTGGCCACGGCCATCATGGGCGTCTTGATGGTCATGGTTATTCCCAAGTTCAAAGAAATTTTTGAAGGCACGCTTGGTGGCGGTCGAAAATTGCCCGCCTTTACCGATTTCGTCCTCGGCATCAGCACGGCCATCAAAGACCACATCGGCCGGACCTTGCTGGAAATTCTTTCCGTCGTAGTCGTTTTCAATGTCTTTATTCGTACCAAGTTTGGGCGCAAGCTCTGGGACAAGTTTAAACTGGTAGTGCCCGTGCTCGGGCCGGTGGTGAGCAAAGTGGCCATTGCGCGTTTTACCCGCACGCTGGGCACGCTTATCAGCAGTGGCGTTCCTATTTTGCAAGCCCTGACCATTGTCAAAGAAACCTCCGGCAATGTCATTGTCGGCAACGCTGTCACCCTGATTCACGAAAGCGTCAAGGAAGGCGAAACCATCACCGCTCCTTTGGAGGCTTCGGGTGTCTTTCCGCCCATGGTCATCAGCATGGTGGACGTCGGCGAACAAACCGGCGCGCTGCCCGAAATGTTGATGAAGATCGCCGACAACTATGAAGAGGAAGTCGATAACGCCGTTGCGGCCATGACTTCGCTCCTTGAGCCGATCATGATTGTCATTCTGGCTGTCATTGTCGGCAGCATCGTTATCGCCATGTTCCTGCCCTTGATCGACCTGATGGAAAACGTCGGCGAAGACCAAAAGCAAAGCGGCGGCAAGGAGTAAGCCTTTCCGCGCGCGCCCGGAGGGTAAGGGGCGCGACCACGCTCCGATGCAACTAAATGTTGTGCCGCAAAAATGTTAGCGGGTGGTGGCGCGGCGCAGAAAATCGCGGGTCCGTTCTTGCGTCGGCGCGGTGAACATCTGCTCTGGGCTGCCTGACTCCAGCACGCGGCCGCCTTCGAAGAAAAGAATCGTATTCGCTATGTCACGCGCGAATTGCATTTCGTGCGTCACGACGATCATGGTCATGCCTTCCTCGGCCAACTGACGCATGACGCGCAGGACTTCATCGCGCAGTTCCGGGTCCAGCGCGCTCGTCGGCTCGTCAAAAAGCATCACTTCCGGCTCCATGGCCAAGGCGCGCGCGATGGCGACACGTTGCTGTTGCCCTCCCGAAAGCTGGGCCGGATAGGCGCCCGCTTTATCCGCCAGGCCGACTTTGGCCAGCAGAGTGACGGCGATAGCCTCCGCTTCGGCGCGGGGCACGGCTTTGACCACTCTTGGCGCTGTCGTGATATTTTGCAGCACGGTAAGATGCGGAAACAAATTGAACGATTGGAAAACCATTCCGGCCCTCATCCGCAGCCGGCGTTGCTGCTCGCGTTCCTGCGCGTTGCGGGGAAGACCGCCTCCGGCAATGGTGACATCGCCAATGGTAATGCGACCCTCGTCGGCGATTTCCAGTTGATTGAGACAGCGCAGAAAAGTGCTTTTGCCACAGCCGCTGGGACCAATGACCACGACCGCCTCGCCGCGTTTCTGAGAGTGGTCCACTCCCTGCAACACGCGCGTGGCGCGATAGGATTTGATCAAATTTTCAACGACGATCATAACTTTGGCTCCTTTCCAGCCAATGGGCGAAAAGGGACGCGGGATAACTCAAGGCGAAATAAATCCCGGCCGTCATCAAACCCAAACCGATGTAATCGTAGGTCGAGGTCGCCAATTCGCCATAGACTTTGGTCAGTTCCACCATCGTGATGACAGAGACGATGGAGGAATCCTTGAACATGGCGATGAAATCATTGGTGACCGGCGGAATGACCACGCGCATGGCTTGCGGCAAAATGATCCGCCGCAAAACCTGCGGACGTGACATCCCCAACGCCAGCGCGGCCTCCGTTTGGCCCTTGGGAATGGATTGAATGCCGGCCCGGTAATTTTCGGCTTCGCTGGCGGCGTAGTTCATCCCCAAACCCAGGATCCCGGCGAAGAACGCGTTGAGTCGCAATCCGATTTGCGGCAACCCGTAGTAAATAAGAAAAAGCTGAATGAGCAGCGGCGTCCCGCGCACAATCTCCACATAAGCCTGAGCCAGCCAGCGTAACGGGGCAGGTCCGTAAAGCCGCGCCAGCACCACTACCAAACCCAATGCCACGGCCAGCGCCATGCCCAGAATCGAGAGAATGATGGTCGTAACCGCCCCGCGTAACAACAACGGCAGATATTTCGGCCACTCGCGCAGGGTGGAAATGGACTTTCTTTGCACAACCGTCTCGGGTTGATAGTTGGCCAGGCCGGCTTGCCGTTCATCCCATAATCCGTGCCGGCGATAAATCTTCTCCAGTGTTCCGTCATGAATGAATCCCTCCAAAGCGCTATTGATCGCGGCCAGCAAAGTCACATCTTCCTTTCGGACGGCGATTCCATAGTAGCCCGGCGAAAACGCCTCGCCGGAAAACTTCAACGCCGGATCGGGCTTGGCGTAATACAAGGCGATGGGGAGATCCAATAACACGATGTCGATGCGCCCAGCTTTAAGGTCAAGAAAAGTTTCCACATTGCCGGGATAGCTTTTCACCTCCACCCCGCCTTGTTGCTGCAACAAACGTTCGGCCGCGGAGGAGGCCAGCACGCCGACGGCTTTGCCCTTGAGCCCGTCAAGATTAGACGGTCCTGCGCTGTCGCTGCGTATGACAATCTGCTGGGCATAGACGTAATAGGGACGCGACATCGCGGCGTGTTGGCGGTTGTCCGCCGTGATCTCCAGTCCGTTGAGGATGATGTCAAAATTGCCGCGATCCAGCGCCGGCAGAAGCTGATCCCACTGATTTTGCACCATGGTAGCTTTGACACCGAGTTTTGCGGCCAGCGCATTGGCAAGATCAAACTCAAAGCCGGCCATCTGCTCGGGCTTTTGTGGATCGGGATAGACGAAAGGCGCGCCACCTTCCGCATCGGCGCCCCAGAGCAAAACGCCCTTGTGTTGGATGGATTGGAGGTGATCGGAGCAAAAACCGGGCGTCGGCCTGCTGGCAAGCAAGAGAACGAAGACTAAAAAACTATGGTTGCGGCGCGACAAACGCCACGCGTTGCTCATCGACAAATGATCGGACCGGTTCGTATCGAACCATCCGTTCGGACGATTGAAGATGCGTTATTTTTCGATGCCGTCAAATTATTTTTGCGTCAAAAAGAAAAACCCCGCCGTAATGCCGTGTATAAACAGTTCCTTTGAACTGCTGTATGAACAAATGGAGCCGAGTCGATTGCTTACGACTTCCAGTCAAGGCCTGTCGGCCACTACCGAGGTTAGGGCTCCTTGCGAACTTATTTACGGTTCAAGGACTTTGTTTTTAATCACGAGCATGGCAGGGTAAATTTTCAACCCGTTTTTCCAAAGAGCAGCCGCGCGTTCCCGCGCAGATCGTGCTACAAACCATGCCTTCCGCAGGCCGCAATGGCAAGAAAAAAATCCCGAGGTTTTTACGATTTAGTGGGTCGGGCGCAACCCGATGCAGCTCCCCACCATCGAAACATCGCGATTACTGCTCCCACGATTCGGGGTGCGGTTGATGATCGGCATTCCATCGTGCGGCGCAATTGGTGGGATTGAAAAGAATCCAAGGATTTATGGCTTCAGTGTGGCCATCGCAAAAAAGTTGGTTGTACATTTTGCCGTGCCGTGCTGGATCAAAAAGCAGGTTGTAGTATGTACCTCGCCAATTCAGCAGGCCGCATTTCAATAAATCGCTGCCGCCGAGGCCTCCATTT
>Ga0302325_10024663_pt1 | contig 12506 bp, 6 predicted proteins | sample Palsa_T0_2_FD_201948 | JGI IMG/M metagenome (GOLD analysis project Ga0302325, IMG submission 201948) | Peat permafrost microbial communities from Stordalen Mire near Abisko, Sweden - Palsa_T0_2 | ecosystem: Environmental > Terrestrial > Soil > Palsa > Peat permafrost | place: Sweden: Abisko...
GCAGCAGGGGGCCTATACGAACGGATATGTGCAGCCGATCGAGTACTTCGGCTTGTACTGGCACTTTGTCGATATCGTGTGGATATTTCTTTTCCCGCTCCTCTACCTAATCAATCGACATCCGGGCCGTTAAAAGCACGGCCAATCGACAAGCAGATCGTTCGGCAACAGGAAACCGGCAGGCAGGATAACGATGGCACACTCCAATTCAGCGCACGATCATGACGATCTTCACGTCGCGGATGATTCGCACCATATTGTCAGTCCCATGCAGTACCTAGCTGTCTACATTGCATTGCTGGTTGCCACGGGATTGACGGTTGGCGCGGCATTCATCGATCTCGGCCCCTTCAACCCGATCCTTGCGCTGGCGATCGCCTGTTTCAAGAGCGTGTTGGTGATCCTTTTCTTCATGCACGTCTACTACAGTTCGCGCCTCACGATGTTGACGGTGGCGGCCGGCTTCTTCACCTTCCTGGTGTTGATCATGATGACTCTCAGTGATTACATGAGTCGTTCATGGGGTCTTTGGTAGTCGGGTGAATACCGGGCAAATCGATGCGAAATTGGCGATTGCCACGCTTTAGTCTGGAAACATCGCCGAAGCGTTATGAGCGTCCCTTCCATCGCCGAAGCCCAACTACCGTCGGCGCTTCATGAACTCGCAAAGAATCCGCGAGTTCTGGTGAGGCGTCCCGGCGCGCCCGATGCAAGCGGCAAATGCGTGGTCTACTGGATGCAGCGCGCCGAACGGGCCATCGATAATCCTGCTCTCGACATTGCTATCCAAGTCGGCAACGAGCTCGACCTGCCGGTGGTTGTATTTTTCTCGGCAATCTCGAATTTTCCCAGTGCCAATCTCCGGCATTACGTATTTCTGAACGAGGGTCTGCGGGACATCCAAGCGGACCTGGCTGAGCGCGGCATCGAATTCATCGTGCGCCGGCCTCCGGGCAACTCGCTCGAAGCGCTGCTGGGCCAGGTCGGTGCGGCCATGCTGATCGGGGACGAGAACCCGTGTCGCGAGCCTGAACGCTGGCGAAGTGTCATCGCGCATCGCGTCAGGATCCCATATTGGACGGTCGATGCCGACGTTGTGGTCCCCTCAAATCTTTTCCATAAGCATTACTACGCGCTTCACATTTTCAAGCCGAGGCTCTATGAGCATTTCCCGACATACCTTGTTCAGCCTCCGGAAATCAGGCCACTTCGGAAGTGGGAGCGTCCGGCAAACTTTGAATCCTTTGACGTGAGGAACGACGTCACTGAGGGCTGGAAGCAGCTTGACCGTACCGTCGCGCCAGTCGATACTTTTACCGGCGGTACGCATGCAGCGCTTAAGCGTCTAAACGACTTTGTCGAGCATGATCTCGCGGATTATGGCGATCGCCGCAACCATCCGGAGTTAGCCGGGACGAGCCGCCTGTCGCCATACCTTCACTTTGGCCATATCAGTCCGCTGACGATTGCCCTGACGGTCGAGGCGGCGGTCAAGGCAGGGAAGGTCACGCAGGCGGCGCGGGACACGTTCATCAGTGAACTGGTAGGGTGGCGGGAGCTGGCCGTCAATTTCGTCAAGTATGTTTCGGCCTACGATTCCATCGAGTGCGCCGAGCCGTGGGCGCAAAAATCGCTGCGTGAACATGCGCGCGACCGGCGCGACCCGGTTTATACGCTCGAACAGCTCGAAAAGGCGGAGACCTACGACGACTTGTGGAATGCTTCGCAGTCGCAGATGGTCAAGTTCGGCTGGATGCACAACTATATGCGGATGTACTGGGCGAAGAAGATCCTCGAATGGTCGCCATCGCCAGCTACAGCCTTTCAGTATGCTGTGCATCTGAACGACAAGTACGAACTTGACGGTCGCGATCCCAATGGTTATGCGGGGATCGCCTGGTCAATTGCGGGTGTTCATGATCGTCCGTGGTTCGATCGGCCTGTTTTCGGGACGATCCGTTACATGTCCGGCGGCTCGACTGGGAAGAAATTCAACTCGAAGCTGTACATTCGAAATGTCACTGAAGACGCGGCACCTCTGTTCGGGTCGGCTGCCCGCTGACCCCCGCGATCCTGACCCAAATGGGGAATCCGGAATGAAAATTGATGCGGCAAGTCGTTGCGTTGAGTCTCGTCCCACCCCATAATCGATCCAACACTCCGTTCCAAAATCCAATCCGTGGACTTTCCCGCCCTTATCGGTAGTCCTCCATTCCGTGGGGGCGCGCATCACGACAAGGGTTTGAAACTGCCGGAAATGCGGGCGTTTTGTGATCGTTCGACGACTTCGATCTCCGGTTTGCTTTTTTCCAGGCCTAGTCGTGTGCCTCGTTCAGGCCTTCGCATCGCAGGCGAAACAAACCGTGCGTCCGCCCGAGCCGGGCGACGCCAGTGTCGCGGCACATCGGTTTTTGTCCAGGCGGGCTATTGAAGGCAGTCGCTCGGCGGAGCGGCTGATGATGGCGCGCAGGGCGCATCATGCCCTTGCGGTCTCCGGCGGTGCGAGCCACGCTTCCTCCGCGCTTTCCCTGCTGAGCCAACCGTGGCAGCAGCTCGGGCCCGCGCAGGTTGCTACGGCCGCATATGGCAAGGTGACGGGCAGAGTGACTGCGATCGCTGCCGATCCGAATGACGCTACCGGGAACACCGTCTTTGTGGGAACCACGGGCGGGGGTGTCTGGAAGTCGATTAATGCCGCTGGGCCGCCAACCGCGGCTTCTTTCGCTCCGCTGACAGATGACCTGCCTGCCTTTAGCAACGGCAATCTTGCCTCGCTCAGCATTGGCGCGGTCTCGGTGCAGCCGGGGGGTACGGGGGTCATCCTCGCAGGGACGGGCGATCCCAATGACGCTTTGGATTCCTATTATGGGTCGGGCTTGCTGCGCTCGGGCGACGGTGGCCTTACCTGGTCGCTGATTCAGAACTCCAGTGACTTTGCCACCACCGGGTTGACCGATTTTTACTTTATCGGCGAAGCGTTTGCAGGGTTTGCGTGGAGCAATGCGCGCCCGAACCTGGTCGTCGCGGCGGTTTCCCAGTCTGCCGAAGGGGAGCTGGTCGATGCGGATTACTATGACTACGCAGGAGGTTCGAGTCCAAACGTTGCGGGGTTGTATTACTCCGTGGACGCGGGCCAGACCTGGCAGCTGTCAACCATTACCGACGGCCCCGGGCAGGTCATTCAGACCGCGTCGATCCCGTTTGCGGGAGGAGGAAATCCGGTCACGGCGGTGGTTTGGAATCCGTTGCGGCAGAGCTTTTATGCGGCGGTCCGGTTTCATGGGTACTACGCATCGAGCGATGGAATTACCTGGACGCGCCTTGCCAACCAACCGGGCGTCGGTCTGACCACTACGGAATGTCCGACGAATCCAAATAGCGTTGGCTCCGAGGGCTGCCCGATCTTCCGGGGCGCGCTGGCGGTGCAGCCGGCCACCGGCGATACCTTCGCATTGACGGTTGATATCTATAACCTCGATCAAGGGCTATGGCAGGATGTTTGCGCCTCGACATCGGGAAGCTGCGCCTCGGCAACGGTCGCCTTCGGTCAACAATTGCCAGCGACGGCGCTCGAGGACGGCACCGGCACGGGGACGATCGCGAACGGTGACTACAATCTGTGGCTCGCAGCGGTCCCGACCAGTGGCGACACGTTGCTTTTCGCCGGCACTACGGACATCTTTCGGTGCGATCTCAACTCGAATTGCGCCTGGCGCAATACGACCAACACCGCAACCTGCGCGGCTGCCCAGGTCGCTCCCGCGCAACACGCCGTCGATGCGACGTTTTCCGGAAGTCTCTCGGTCATGTATTTCGGCAACGACAGTGGTCTGTGGCGTTCGACAGACAATGTCGATCAAACTCAACCAGTCTGCTCGGCCGACGACGCCAATCACTTTCAAAACCTGAACGGCGGTATCGGTTCGTTGGCCGAGGTGAATGCACTTGCGGAAGATCCCGCGAACAGTGAGGTACTGCTGGCGGGATTGGGCGTGAATGGCACCGCCGCCTCGACGACACAGGCAGGAGGGGCCTGGCCGCAGGTTTTGACCGGCTATGGCAGTTATGTGGCCATCGATTCGGTCAATCCACAAAACTGGTATGCACAGACTGGCGGCGGTGTGGACATCAGTTTGTGTGCAGAGAGCAGCGCCTGCGATCTGGCCTCATTCGGCACCGGAGTCATCGGCTATGCCCAGGTTGGCGATGACGCCGATGCTTCGCTGTTGCCGTCGCCGTTTATCCTCGACCCGGAAGGCGGCGGCAATCTTCTTCTGGGAACTTGTCATGTTTGGCGCGGGCCGGCCGATGGAGTTTCGTGGTCTGCGGCCAACCTTCTCGGCGATCTTTATCCTGGCGAAGGACCCGACTGCGATGGGAATTCGTTCATTCAATCGCTGGCTGCCACTGGCACGGTAACTGGCCAGACTGCTAATGCAGAATTCATTTACGCAGGAATGATGGGAATTGGGTATCAAGGCCCAAGCGCGTATGCCGGCCACGTTTATGAAGCAATAGTAAGCGCTGCCACGCCTGTCCCAGCAACTTGGACCGATCTTTGGCTCTCACCGGTTGGGAACGACCCCAATGGTTTCAACCCCCAGGGTTTTTCCGTATCGAGCGTGACCTCGGATGCTCATGACGCGACCGGGCAGACCGTATATGCAACTATCGAGGGATTCAGTACGCTGCCTTATCCCACCGCGCTAGTTTATGAATCGACTACAGGCGGGGCGACCTGGACAAACATCACCAGCAATCTGCCGAATGCGCCGGCCAACAGCGTGGCCATCGATCCGAACGACGCGAATACTGTTTATGTCGCGCTAGATACAGGTGTCTACATCACCACTGCGGTGGCGACCTGCTCAACAGAGAACTGCTGGAGCGTTTATGGCATAGGTTTGCCAAACTCTCCGGTGATTCAACTGGAGACGTTCAACAACTTAGGAACTTCTCTGCTGCGCGCGGCGACCTACGGACGTGGCGTCTGGGAGGTGCCGCTGATTACCGCGCAGGCGACCTCTGCCAGCGCGACCGTTTCCCCATCTACTCTCAGCTTCGCGCCACAAGCGGTTCAGACACAGAGCGCGGCGCAAACTGTCACAGTTACCAATAGCGGGACGATTCCGGTGACGGTGAGCCAAGTGACAGTTAGCGGAGATTACTCGGCAATGAACAACTGCGGGGCTCCGATCTCCGTTGGTGGTAATTGCTCGGTCACGGTAACTTTCACCCCGACCATAACCGGGGAGCGGAAGGCGACGCTTACCATTTACGCGAATATCCCCGGAGGGCAACTAAGCGTTTCGATGGCCGGGACGGGCATCCCTGGCGCGGCGATCGTGTTGTCTCCCACATCGGTGGTCTTTGGATCGAGCTTGCTTGGCGTGGCGACGACTCCAGCACAGAACATCACTGTTTCCAACACGGGTGGAGTCGCGGTTGCGTTGCAAACGCCAGTCGTGACGGGCGACTTTTCCATTTCTGCGAATACGTGCGGGACGAGCCTTGCTCCAAACTTCGGCTGCACTATCGCGCTGATCTTTACTCCGACCGCGTCTGGTGCGCGCACCGGGATCTTCTCGATTGGGGATAGCGTTGGTACGCAGACCGCGACACTTTCGGGGAGTGGGGTTTCGTCGGCAACCGACGCCGTCAGCCCAGCCGCACTTTCGTTTGCCCCGCAGGTCATAGGCACTTCGAGCGCGGCCCAGAGCGTCATACTTTCGAATTCCGGCGACTCACCGCTGAATCTCATTAGCGTCCAGATATCGGGAGATTTTCATGCCGTGAACGGCTGTGGTGTGTCGCTCATCGGTCACGCAAGTTGCACTGTGCTGGTTTCCTACACGCCCACCCAGGTTGGAGTCGAAAGCGGAACGCTAACGATCACCGACATCTATGGCAAATCACAAACGGTGGTGCTGACCGGAACTGGCCTGGCGCCGGCGGGGGTTTCCGCGCTTCCGACGGAGGTTAATTTTGGCTCTTGGGGAGTAGCCTCGACTACCACGGCCCAAAGCGTAACGATTACTAACGGCGGGGGAGTTCCGCTTAACGGGCTGACCTTTTCCGTTACGGGAGATTTTGCTCTGGCCGCGAACTCCTGTTCATCCAATTTGGCTGCGGATGCGAACTGCGCGGTTCAGATCGTCTTTTCGCCCACTCAATCGGGGCCGCGAACGGGTAGTTTGACGATCGCAAGTTCCTCTTTAGCCAGCCCGTTTCAAATTGCTCTTGCCGGCAACGGCCTCAGTTTTACTTTCCAGGCTTCCGGTTCGTCGAGTGACACAATAACTGGAGGCCAGACTGCCAGTTACCTGCTGCAGATCATCCCGGCGACGGGTTCGACCGGCACAGTTTCGCTGACGTGTACGAATGCTCCGGCGAACTCGACCTGCACCGTCAATCCGCTCACGATACAAATCGTAAGCGGAGTGACCTCTTCCGTTGCGGTGACCATTCTTACTGTGTCGAATTCTTCGAGCGCTGCATGGCGCGGACCTGGGATCTTCTTCTATGCCATCTCTCTTCCGATGGGGTTCTGGTGGTGGCCACGAGGCCGCCGGAGGGCGATCCTCCTTGCCGCATTTCTGCTCATGATTTTAGCCCCGCTGGGCTGTGGAGTGACTGCGAGCGGAGGCGGGTCTTCCGCGCCGCCAACCACGGACCCGGCTTCAACACCGCCAGCAACATATTTGCCGGTGATCACAGCAAAGGGGCCGGGAATTGCCCAAAGCGTTGATCTCACCCTCGTCGTTGAATGAAGAACCCTTTTACGGAATCAAGCTCCATGGTGGCGCCGGGTGGCACGCCAGCATGGTCGAACCGGTCTATGGCGTGACATTTCAGGCAGATTTTCGCGACCGGCCATATCGGATCGCCAGACGGATTGGCGTCAGTGCGAACACAAATCAGGAGGAGATTCCATCCTGGGTTTCGTTCATTCTGAGGGGCCGATCCCGCTGGATTTTAGGCTCGGCGATTCCAAGAACGGGCATATCGCTGAATCCATAGGCGACTTTCGCGGCAATGGCTCGGTATACTGCGGGTATGGCAATCGCAATATTGAATTTGTCAGGCATTAAGGAGAAATAGCCAGAGAAGGGACTATGGGCTGGACGCAAGGCCCCTTCCACTGCCAACGACGGTATGCTGAATCGCTCTTTAGTGCTCCTGATCGTACTTCTCTTCACTTTTTCGCTACGGTCAACCGCCCAGTTTTCCTTGGGTAGTTCGTCGACTGACACGCAACAGAATAATGTCGATTGCACCGACCTCCTGAATGCGGACTCGCCCGCCTGCCAGAACGAGGCGAATCAAAACGTCTCAGGCCAATATCCATCTGGTCAACAAGGCACGCAGCCCGATCGTTCAGGGCAGAACGGAAGGACTGGCAATGGCATTCAGCAGGGTCCGACCTATTTGGACAATGGGGGCAACGGAGCGAACGGTAATAACGGCAGATATCCTGGCGTAACTCCGACTCCCCTCGAGCCACTGACCGAATTTCAGAAGCTGCTTGCCGCGACGACGGGCCAGGTTTTGCCGATCTTTGGACATGATCTGTTTCGAGGGGTGCCGTCTACCTTTGCGCCGGTCGATCAAATTCCGGTGACGCAGGACTATGTGATCGGTCCCGGCGATGAGATCAGAATCCGCGTTTGGGGGCAAGTCAATTTCAACGCTGATCTTAAAGTCGATCGCTCTGGAGATATTTATTTGCCGCAGGTTGGGCGAATTCATGTGACAGGGTCCGCATTTTCGGAGTTAAGCCAGCAGATCCGCTCCCAGATTGCCCGGATCTTTCGGAATTTCGATCTGACCGTGGACCTCGGCCAGTTGCGCTCCATTCAGATATTTGTTGTCGGGCAAGCTCGTCGTCCCGGCGCATATACAGTCAGTTCGCTGAGTACCCTGGTGAATGCTCTGTTTGCTTCCGGCGGTCCGTCGGTGCAGGGCAGCATGCGGGACATTCAGTTAAAGCGCGAAGGCAAGGTTATCTCGAACTTCGATCTGTACGACCTTCTTATTCGGGGCGACAAATCGAAAGACGCCCGCCTTTTGCCCGGAGACGTCATTTTCATTCCGGCTGTCGGGCCCGAGGTGGCCTTGACAGGTAGTGTGCGCAAACCGGCGATTTACGAGCTGAGACTGGCGGAGTCGGCGAACAGCATTCAACAGCTGCTGGACTCGGCGGGTGGACTTTCGAGTGTGGCGTCGAATTCAACGCTGTCGATCGAGCGTATCGAGGACCATCAAGCGCGGCAGGCTATGGAAGTCGCGCTGGATTCGACCGGATTGGCGACGACGCTGCGGGATGGCGATGTAGTGCGGGTGCTTTCGATAGTCCCCGCATTCGAAAAGACGGTCACGATTCGGGGCAACTTGGCGAATCCGGGCAGGTTCTCCTGGCATGAGGGGATGAAGCTGAGCGACCTGATCCCCGACCGCCCATCGCTGATCACGCGCAACTATTGGTGGCGCAGAGCCCAGTTAGGATTGCCCAGCCCGGAGTTTCAACCACTTGAAGGTCGGGGTTATCTGGGACAGCCCGCGAACCCTATGGACTTGCCTCCGCAGCGATCAGGCAGATATGGGACTTCGATGCCCAATGGTAACCCGTCCAATCAGTCCAGCCAGATTAATTCGTCCAGTCAGTCTAATCAATCCAATCAAACGAACCAGTCCGATCAGTCGAGTCAGTCAAACCAGCAGCAAGATTCCTCGGCCTATGGGCAGTCGTCGAACGATCAGTTGTCGAGTCCGCAGATGGCGAATGGGAACTTCCCACCCGCCCAAGGCACTTCGGGGCTAGCCAACCAGGTCGGAGCCAGCGGTAGCACTCTTGCGGGCCAACAGAGCCAGATCGTGACGCAGAATGTGGCCAACGCCGGTCCCAAGACCGACGTCACGCTCTCGGCACCGGAGATTTACTGGTCTTATGCGGTGATCGAGCGACTGGATCCGATTACGCTGAAGACGTCGTTGCTCCCATTCAATTTGGGGAAGCTTGTGATCGATCACGATTCGACCCAAGACCTAATTTTGCAGCCTGGGGACGTCGTAAGCATCTTTTCACAGGCTGACATCCGGGTTCCTCTTGACCAACAGACAAAATTTGTGAGGCTTGAGGGAGAGTTTGCCGGCGCTGGAGTCTATAGCGTTCATGCCGGTGAAACACTTCGCGACCTGGTGCTACGCGCCGGCGGATTTTCTCCCGGCGCCTATCTATTCGGGTCTGAGTTCACTCGCGAGTCTACCCGCGTCTTCCAACAGCAAAGGCTGGATGAATACGTCCAGTCTCTGGAGTTGCAGATACCACGGCAGGGGTTGGCGCTGGCGGCCGCAGCGGTTTCTCCGCAGGATACCGCCGCCGCCAATACGGCGAGCATTAGTCAACAGGCGTTGCTTTCAAGGCTGCGCCAGTTAAGAGCGACAGGCAGGATCGTCCTTGAGGTGAAGCCGAACAGCGTGGGTCTGGATAGTATTCCCGATCTACAGCTTCAAGACGGTGACCGGTTTGTTGTGCCTCCGGTGCCGGCGAGCGTGAATGTGGTGGGTGCGGTATATGACCAGAATTCGTTCCTCTTCCAATCGAATCGCCGTGTGGGAGACTATTTGCGCCTCGCGGGGGGTCCCAACAGAGACGCCGATAAGAGCCATATTTTTGTCATTCGCGCCGACGGATCGGTGTTCAGCCGCGAATCCGCCAATGGCCTATGGGGTAACAACTTTGAGGCCACCAAGTTAAACCCGGGAGACAGCATTATCGTTCCCGAAAAGGTTATAGGCTCCTCGGTTCTGCGTGGATTCGTGAACTGGTCGCAAGTGTTTTCGCAGCTTGCCCTGGGAGCGGCGGCGATCAGCGTTCTTCACAATTAGCCCGAAATCGCAGGCTTTTCGAGTTCCTGGGGGTCCGGGCACATGTTGCAACTGGAGGGAGAAGGGTCGAATCGCAACCGTCCGGATTCCTGGAATTCGATTGGTCTGTTAGAGTTGCGCCAGACAACCTCTGGAACAAGCCATCTGTAGTTTGTGCTTATTCGGAGGCATCCTTCGGTACGACAGGTGGAATCTTTCAAGAGAGACGCACGGGATTTTAGTACACTGGAACAGGTTTAGCGATTTCAGCGGCAATAGGAACTTTCGCTTCGGTACAGTGTTTGATCATGCCAATGCAGATTGTAGTGGTCGAGCGCTCAGTATTGAAGTCTGGAGAATGTCGATTTGGTCGCAAAACTGGCAGTTCTAATTAGTCAAGAGAAACTCCGGGGATTGCAGGGCTAGCTGTTTGCGTCGCGATTCAAACTGGGAATGCGGATTTCAGAACACGGGAATCGACCCAAATGACACGATTTGAACGAATCATGCAGCCGATTTAGTTGATGATCCATCAGTGGAACGAGATCAAGGACGTCCCATTTTGAAAGTCTTCCTCGGGGGAATTGCATTTGGCTTCGTTAGGTTTGTCCTCAGGCACCACAGCTCGCGTAGTAACGATTCGGCCCGAACCCGGCTCGGAACATGATGTTCATGTCACTGAGAACGCAGGCCTGTCGCAATCGGAGTTCGACAGCGATTTGACCCACCCTTCCGCACGAACCTCGCGGAGTGTCTGGCCCAGCCATGCCGACCGTCCGTTTGCAGGGTTCAACCGCACGTCCGAGGCGCTTGAGCTGTGGGAGGCCGTTCCCGAAACTGAGGAGCTGCCCACGCAATCGGTCAAGTATGAGCTGGGAAAACGGGTATTCGATGTGCTTCTTGCGATAGTGATCTTCCCCATCGTCGGATTACTGATAGTCGTCATTTCAGCACTCATTGGATTGACGTCGCCGGGTCCGATCTTTTTCCGTCAGCGGCGGATCGGACAGTATGGCCGTGAATTTTTTATTTGGAAATTTCGCACAATGCATCCCAACGGGGAGCGGCTTTTGGTGGAGCTGTTGAAGCATGACGCGGATGCGCGGGACGAATGGCATCGGAGCCATAAATTGCGCGAGGATCCTCGGATTACCGGGATGGGTGAGTTCTTGCGTAAGACCAGCCTCGATGAGCTGCCGCAAATTCTAAACGTTCTGTCGGGAGATATGAGCTTCGTCGGGCCGCGGCCTATCGTCAGAGGAGAGACGATCCGCTATGCGGAGCGTTTCCACTATTATTTGTCAGCTGTTCCGGGTATCACTGGACTCTGGCAGGTTTCAGGGCGCAGCAATGTCTCCTACGATACCCGCGTAATCCTTGATGAGACTTATGTCTGCAAGTGGAGCCTGTCGCGCGATATCTGGATTTTGCTGAAGACTCCCTGGGCGGTATGGCACCGCGAAGGCGCTTTCTAAGTTGATCGCTGTCAATCGATCCTGGGGCTCCGATCTCGGGCTATACTGAAGGCAAATGTCTCAGACCACACAACTGGAGCGAGTCACGCCAGCGGATTTGCGCCGGGTTGCGGGACTTGCGAGTCTTGAACTGTCGGTTGACGAGGAACACTCGTTACTTCGCGACCTTAACGCGGTTCTGGATCATGTAGCCCAGCTGAATGAACTGGATACGTCATCCGCTGCGGCGATGGCCCAGGTGAGTGAAGTACTTGGGAATGATAGCGATCCTACGGCGGCTTTGCGCACCGATGTCGTTGTGCCCTCGCTGGATCGGGAGCGGGTGTTGGCCTCGGCACCGGATTCGGATGGGATATTTTTCAAGGTCCCGAAGGTGATTGAGCGTTGACGGATGCGGGAATGCCTACAGAAATAGCGACAGTTACTCCATACGCAATCGAGGAAATTCGCTCAGGCCTTCAGGCGGGCGCGAAACGCGCGGTTGACGTGGCGGAGGAGTTCTATACGCGGATCGACGCGGAGAATCCGGCGATCAATGCGTATCTTTCGCTGGGGCGCGAGCGCGCGCTGCAGCAAGCGCAAGCCATTGATTCTTTAGCTTCTGGCGGAGGTGATTTGCCTGTCCTTGCCGGTGTTCCTGTCGGGATTAAAGATGTCCTGGTGATGCAGGGGACGCCGGCTACGGCGGGTTCGCGGATTCTGGAGGGATATTTGCCGCCGTATGACGCCACCGTGGTGCGGCGATTGGAGGCGGCTGGGGCGGTCTTGCTGGGGAAGCTGAACTGCGACGAATTTGCGATGGGTTCTTCGAATGAGAACTCTGCTTATGGGCCGGTGCGGAATCCGCGAGCTTTGGACCGGGTTCCGGGTGGTTCTAGCGGCGGGGCGGCGGCGGCGGTGGCGGCTGGTTTGGCGGTCGCAACTTTGGGGACGGATACGGGTGGGTCGATTCGGCAACCGGCTTCTTTCTGCGGAGTTGTGGGCGTTTTACCGACGTATGGGCGGGTTTCGCGCTATGGTTTGATTGCGTTTGCTTCGTCGTTGGATCGGGTGGGGCCGTTGGCATCGACGGTTCGGGATGCGGCTACCGTTCTGGGGGTGATTGCGGGGCATGATCCGCTGGATGCTACTTCGTCTTTGGAGCCGGTTCCGGACTATTTGGCG
>Ga0302325_10024665_pt1 | contig 12505 bp, 12 predicted proteins | sample Palsa_T0_2_FD_201948 | JGI IMG/M metagenome (GOLD analysis project Ga0302325, IMG submission 201948) | Peat permafrost microbial communities from Stordalen Mire near Abisko, Sweden - Palsa_T0_2 | ecosystem: Environmental > Terrestrial > Soil > Palsa > Peat permafrost | place: Sweden: Abisko...
GCCGTCGTCCGGGGCGGCGAGCCGCAGGCCGATCTCGTCCTCGAGCACGTGCGGCGGCGGATCCACCTGGACGTGCATCGCCCGCCACAGCGCGACTCGCTCCGCGGTGCCTTCCGGCCCTTCGGCCGTCATTTCTTCGCCGGAGCCTGCAGGGTCCACAGCCGGCCGTCGGGGTCCCGGACGGTCATCTCCCTGGTCCCGTAGTGGGTGTCCTCGAACGGCGTGACCACCTCGACGCCGGGTTCGGGGCGGAACGTGTCGGCATCGGGCACCTTGAGCACGATCTGCATCCCGGGTTCGCGGTCCGGCGGGACCTCGGCGATGAACACGGATGGACCGTCGCCGTGCCGGAGCTGGCCGGAATTATGGTCGGTCGAGAACTCCAGGCCGAAGCCCAGGGCCTGGAGGAACTTCGCGGCCTTGCCCCAGTTGTGGGTCTCGAGGAACACGGCTTCGATCCCGTCGGTGCTCATGTCAGGTCTCCTTCTGAAGGTGATCGGTGCCCGCGGGCGTCCTGTAGGTAAGCGCGCAGCGCTTCGGCGACCAGCGCCGACAAGGACAGCCCCGACTCGATGGAGTGGTGCTTGACCTGCTTGATCAGCTCGACCGGCAGGTACACGTTGAACTGCTTGACTTCCTCATCGCCCACAGCTCGATGCTAGCAAACTAGCAAACTAGGCACAACCCCGTGCTGGAAGCCTTCGCCGACGATGAACGCGGCTCCGCTGGCGACGGGGGCAGGCCATAACCCGGGTCCGGATAGGGAATCGTTTCCGGCAGGCGGGCGATCCGGCTAGGGTGAACCCTCGTGAGCGATGCTGACCTGCGGATCGACCCGCTGACGGGTGCGTATGTGGTGGTCACCCCGTGGCGGCAGCAGCGCCCGAACCGTCCCGACGGGTGCCCGTTCTGCCCGGGCGGGCTCGAGGCCCCCGAGCCTTACGACGTCCGGCATTTCCCGAACCGCTGGCCCGCCCTGCCCGACGGTTGCCACGACGTCATCCTGCACAGCCCGGATCACGGGGCGTCCTTCCCGGTCCTGGGCGAGGAACAGGCGGCCCGCGTGGTGGAGCTGTGGTCGGCGCGTACCGCCGCGCTCGGCGCACGCGACGACGTCAAGTACGTGTTCGTCTTCGAGAACCGCGGGCGCCAGATCGGGGCCACGATCGATCATCCGCACAGCCAGATCATGGCGTTCACCATGATCCCGCCCGCCGCGGCCGCCGAGCTTTCGCCGGGCAAATGCGAGCTGTGCCAGGGCACCGACGACGACCTGGTGGTGATCCGCCGGGATGGCTGGCAGGCGGCGGTGCCGTGGGCGCCCTCGTGGCCGTATGAGATGCTGCTCTGTCCCGCCAGCCACGTTCCGGATCTGCCCGCGGCGGGCCCGGAGCTTCGGGCCGGGCTGGGCGCGATCCTGGTGGAGGCGCTCACTCGGATGGAACGGCTGCTGGGGGCCGATACGCCTTACATGCTCTGGATCCATCAGCGGCCGAGCGACGGGAACGACTGGCCCGCCGCGCATCTTCACCTGCATCTGATGCCGGCCAGGCGGGCGCCAGGCGTGGCTCGCCATCTCGCCGCCGCGGAATTCGGGGCCGGTGTCTTCTTCGATCCCGTCGACCCGCGGCAGGCGGCGGCCCGGCTGCGGGAGTGACCCTCGTGGAGCCGCTCGACGCCGTCGGGCTGTTCGCCCGGCAGTACGGCCGCGCGCCGGACGGCGTCTGGTTCGCGCCCGGCCGGGTCAACCTGATGGGCGGCCCGGACTACACCGAGACGTTCGTGCTGCCGGTCACCCTCGGCCCCGGAGTCTGCGTCGCGGCCGCCCGCCGCGGCGACGGCCGGCTCTCGCTGGTATCCCAGCAGGCGGGCGGCGAGCCGGTCGTGTTGTCCGTCGACGCGCTGGAGCCGGGGTCGGTCGACGGCTGGGCCGCCTACCCGGCCGGGGTGGCCTGGGCGCTGCGCGAGGCGGGTCACCTGCCCGGCGGGGCCGACGTGGCGGTCGACGCCGATCTGCCCGCAGGCGCCGGGCTCTCGTCCTCGGCGGCGCTGGAGTGCGCGGTGGCGCTCGCCCTGACGGAGCTCTATGGGGTAGCAGTGCCCAGGCGTGAGCTGGCGGCCCTGGCCCGGCGCGCGGAGAACCTCTTTGTCGGCGTGCCCACCGGGATCATGGACCAGATCGCGGCGCTGCTGGGCCGGGCCGGCCACGCGCTGCTGCTCGACTGCCGCTCCGGCACCGCCGAGCCGATCCCGTTCGACCCGGCCGCGGCCGGGCTGACGCTGCTGATCATCGACACCCGGGTCCGGCATGCGCTCGGCGACGGCCGCTACGCGGAACGGCGGCGGGCCTGTGAGCGGGGTGCCTCGGTGCTGGGCGTCCGGTCGCTGCGGGACGTGACCGACGACCGGGAGCTTGACCGGCTCGACGAGCCGTCCCTGCGGCGTGCCTGCGGGCACGTCGTGGCCGAGACGCGCCGGGTGCTGCGGGCCGCCGAGCTGCTGCGGGCCGGGGGCCGGGAGCAGGCGATGGGCGAGCTGCTGACCGTGTCGCACGATTCGCTCCGCGACCAGTTCGGGATGTCCTGGCCGCAGGCTGATGAGGCCGTCGCGGCGGCCGTTGAGGCGGGCGCCGCGGGTGCGCGGATGACCGGCGGCGGCTTCGGCGGCTGCGTGGTCGCGCTCGTGCCCGCCGGCCGCGCGGGGCAGGTCCGCGGCGCGGTGACCGAGCGCTTCGCCCGGCACGACTGGCCCGCCCCGCGTTATCTCGACGGGGTGCCTTCTGACGGCGGCCGCCGCCTCACGTGAAGGGACGGCCGCCGGTGTTCGTAGGATTGCTGGCTGTGGGCGAGTTCACGATCGGGCAGATCCGGACGCCGGAGGACTTGGATCTTGCCTACCGGTTCCTGCAGCGGATGTTCCCGTCCCAGGAGGACGGCCGGCCCGGCCCCGGCTTGTCCGGTGAGCGGCCGGCCGGCCAGTTGCCGGTGATGCTAGCGGCCCGGCGGGACGAGGAGATCGCTGGCGTCGCACTCGGCCATGTGGATGGCGGCGGGCTCGGGACAGTCGACCAGCTCGCGGTCGCGGCCGCAGTACGGGGCGGGGGCCTGGGGCGCAGGCTGCTGGCGGCGCTGGAATCCGAAGCCCTCAGCCTGGGCGCGCGACAGCTCACGCTCGGGAGCGTCGACGGGGCGGTGGGCTTCTACCAGCGGTGCGGCTACCGGGCACGTCTCCTGCTCCAGTTCGTCCCGCCCGCGCGCCGCGACGAGGTCGCCCTGCTCTTCGACGGCTACGCGCTCCTGGAGACACAGTGGCAGGACGTCCCCCAGCTCTGGGTACAGACGCCCGGAGTCGACCCCGCCCTGGCCGACCGCGTCAGGGGACGGGACGGCGTCTACGCACAATGGGTCATGGACAAGGACCTGGCTCCCCTATAGCTGGGCTACCGGCTGCGCAGGGAGACCTCATCAGAGTTCGCGATGTGATCGGCCTCGACGGCTCGCAGTCCCATGCCCAGGTGCTCGCGCGCCTGCCGCAGCAGCTTGAGCGAGTTGGTGGACGGGCCGAGCGGAGCGCCGCGCTCCGGATCGGCGCCGTGTTCCTCGATGAGATGGGTCTGCAAGGCAGCCGCGACTTCGTCGGCCGCCTTCAGCGCGTGATAGATGGCCCGGTCTCGTGCCGTGTCGTCAACCATTCCGCCAGTATGGCGCGCCTGCGCGCGCCAGCGGCAGGCGGCCAGCGGGCAGTGACCTGAAATCTGCCGATAAATCGGCCGACCCTGGCCCATCCGGGGGATTGACTGGCTAATACCAATATTACGAACAAATGGGTGCACGTTCGGTAACAAATGTTCTTCAGCCGCAAACGGTAGCTAGTTTCCGCGTCGTTTTCGTGTTTTTCTTTTGGGGACAGGCGGGACGCCAGATTCTGCTGCGGCCCGCGTGGCACATGGGGAATCGATGCCACGGGAGGAATTCATGCTGACCAGAAACTGGATCCGGACGGGCGTGGCCACCGTCGCCCTGGCGGGCAGCGCGATCGCGGCCGCCGCGGCGATGCCGGCCGCCACCGCGGCCTCCCCGCAATGCGGCAGTAGCTGCACGGCCATTTCCGATCAGGCCGCCGGGCACGGCTATGTCACCTCGGTCGCCGTCAGCGGCCGTAATCTGAGAAAGCCGGTGACGACCATCGTCCTGGCCGGCGCAGGTCCCAACACCAGCGAGGACTTTTTCCGGCAGTACGAGGGGACCGTCGCCCAGTTTTACGCCGCCGGCCTTGTCTCGGCCGCCATGGACCAGACCTGGCCCACGGACTCCGTCTATGAGTACCAGTACGCTCCCGGCGGTCGCGATAGCTCGGAGTGCATCGCCGTGCCGTCGACCGCCGCGGCCGGCACCGTGCTGACCCTCGGGCCCTGCGGGTCAACCGCCGCGGTGGTGTGGGTCGCCTTGTCGGCGGCGAGCATCGGCGGGTACGAGCCGCTGATCAACGGCACCGACTCGGTGGTCAACACGCCTTACGTGATGACCGCGAACCAGGTCAACGGCGCCCTGACCACCCAGCAGCTGTCCCTGGTCGGCGGCACCCTCAACCCGCAGCAGATGTGGGCGGACGTGAACGGCGTGCTGAGCCAGCCCCGGCGTCACAGGTAGCCGTCAGGTCAGTCGCCGCGCCGTCAGGAGAACCACGATCGTGCTGGCGCGTATCGGCCGCCCGAGTCGCTGATAGATCGCCTCGTACTCGCGGTCCAGGGCCCGCCGCTGGTCTGGTGAGAGCCGGGCGTAGAACGACATCGTGCGCAGGAGCGCGCCGATTTCGGCCGGCCTGTACTCGGTGAGCTTCGGCATGACCGCCACCTGAACGTCGCCGAACAGGCGGCCGGCGTACTCTCGCCCGATGTCGTAGCTGCCGAGCCAGGACCAGGCCCGCGAGATATTGCCGCGGCGTTCCTCGATCCCGGCGAGGGTCGCGTCAAGGTCCCGGTATTCCGGCCAGCTGGCGGCGATGTCAGGGGCGACCGTCCGCACGGCCGCCAGTGCCGCGTCCTGATCTTGCTTGCTGCGCGCTTCCGCCATACCGAAGTACTGGACCAAGGCGAGCGTTCCGCCGGGAACAAGCACGTCAGCGGCCCGCTGCCAGCTGGTCTCGGGGTCAACCCAGTGAAACGCGGACGCGGCGAACACGGCCCGGAACCGCTCGCGGGCCAGCCGTGCGTCCTCGAACCGGGCGTTCACGAACTCCACCTCTGCGGCGCCTTCCAGGTTCTGCCTGGCCAGCGACATGAGGCTGGTACCCGGTTCCAGTGCCGTTACCCGCAGTCCGCGGCCGGCCAGGGAACGCGTGAGCTGGCCGCTTCCGCACCCGACCTCCAGCACCGAATCACCGCTCCCGATCCCGGCGACCCGGCAGGCCTGATCGATGAGCTCGTCCGGATAGGCCGGACGGTAGCGGTCGTACTCGGCCGCGACCTCGTCGAAGACCCTGCCGTAACGACGTGCGGCAGATTCCGGCAGCGGTGTCATGCACCGGCCTCCGTTCATGATCGGTACCGTAATCGTCACCTTATGGGCCACCGGCCCGCAACGTCGCCGCGATGCTGCGCCCGCGCCCAGACCTGATCTCGTAGGCCAGCGCGATGATGGTGATCGCGAGCAGTACGGCCAGCGGAAGCACCAAAGACGCGAAGTCCGGGCGCAGCGGTACCGGTGCCGCCGAGTGCGTGAACACCGACAGGTCGATCGCCGGGGCCACGAGTCGCGGCAAGACGATGGCGCACGCGGCCGCCGCTACGGCCGCGCCGGCGATCGAGGGGATCACCTCGACCGCTACGAGCCGGACCCGCTGCCCTTCCGTCAGCCCCATCGTGGCCAGCCGCGCCGTGGTCAGCTCCTGGTCCGCCGCGCCGAGCGCAAGCTCAAGCAGCATCACGGCGAGCGCCAGCGCGGCGGCGAAGGCGATGGCCAGGGTGAACAGAAGAAACGTGCCCTGCTGGAGCGGTGCCCCGGTCAGCCCCTGCAGCGCGCGGGACCTCGTGGTGACGGCCGGCGCGTCGGCACCCGGCATGGTCGCCTGCACCGCGGCATCGAGCCTGGTCATGTCGATCGATGGCCCGGTGAGAAGCATCACGTTCGGCGGCGGCACGCCACCGATCGCACCACCTGCCCGCCACTGGAGATCGTCAACGGGACCTCCAGGGCCGACGCGGCATGCTGGACCCCCGGCACTGCGGCGATGGCACGCACGGCCGAAGGGCTGATGCCGAGCTGACCGGGGGCGGCCACGACCACGTCGGCGCCGGTCGCCTGCCACGACGCGGCTGCCTCACCGCGAACCACGGCGACCCGGACCATGCCGGTGAACGCCGCCAGGGTGAGCGCGAGGACGAGCGTCATGGCGGGCAGCGCGAGCGTGACGGGGGCCTGCGCCGCACGGGTGAAGCCCAGGAACCCGATGACGCCCCGGCGCTGAGCCGACGCCCGCGCCAGCCCGCGCAGCAGCAGCTGGTACAGCCGCAGGGCGATGATCACCGCGGGCACCGCCACCAGCACCGGGGCCGCGCTCGCGTACAGGCCGGCCCCGCCCGGCTGCGTTCGCAAGACCGTGATGCCGCCGACGGCCGCGGCGCAGGCGGTGACCTCGAAGACCACTCTGGGCAGCCAGGGCCAGCGCCGCGGCGCGTTCTTGCCGAGCCGCCGTTGCGGCCAGGCCGCCGCCGCCCCCGGGCCCGAGGCGGCCAAGGCGAGCGTCGCGATGCCCGGCCACCAGGCGGCCGGCCCGGCCGGGGCGGCGCCCGGGACCAGGAGCACGGCGGCCGCCCAGGCCAGCGCTCCGGCTGGCACGCAGGCCACCGCGGCGCCGCGCGTCCCGAGCCAGCACACCTGCCAGACTGACGCTCCGCGGGCCCGGCACTGGGTCAGCTCCTCGGACCGGCGCACCGCCATCATCCGGGCCGCGAGGAGCAGCGTCACGACGCCTGCCACCGCCAGGCCCGCATAGACGATCCACAGCAGGACGTTCACGTCGTCCCAGGCCTGGACAACGGCGGCCAGCGGCTGGGCCAGGCCAGACGACACGTTGAGCGCGTTCGCCATCGGCGCCAGCGGCCCGGTCAGTGCGGGAGTCCGGTTCACGAGCTGGTTCACCTGGTTGTACAGGGTCTGGGCCTGGCCGTGCAGCCGGGTGGTGTCGGCCGGGAGCTCCCACTGCAAGAGCAGGAAGTCCTGGCCGAAGATCCGCTGGACCATGTCGATCTCGCCGGGATCCGCGATAACCGCGCCCTCCCAGATCGCACCCCCGCCGGCCCGGTCCAGGGCGGGCGCCGGCAGCAGGGGGTCGGCGTTCCAGAACGAGGAGCCGGGATCGGCGGGCTCGACGATCCCGGTGACGTCGAGGCGGACCGCGGTCAGCTTGCCCGGCATCGTGATGTTCAACGGCCCGCTGACCGTCAGCTGGGAGCCGGGCCGCAGCGCGAATCTCCTCGCCGTTTGCGGGGTGACCACCACCTGGAGGCGGTAGATCTCCTGACTGCTGTCCGACGTCGGCTGCGGGGCGGTATCCGGCATGCTGCCGGCCACCAGCCGCAGGTGGCCAGCCACCGGGTACCGGTAGGCAACCTCCAGCTGCGCGGGGATCCCCTTGAGGCTGGGCAGCGCCGTGACCACGTGGGACAGACCGGGGTTCATGCCCAGCCAGTCCGTCGATGGCGGAGCCAGCCGCAGCGGGCCGGTGCTGAAGTCACGACGCAACTGGCTGGTGACGTCGTCGATGTCGGCCTGGGTCAGGTTCTGCTCAGACACGTTCCCGGTAGCTGCCTCCACAGTGTCGTAGACCCGGGCCCAGCTGCTCCCGACCACGATGGTCTTGTCCAGCGGGATCACCCCGTCCATCGTTTGCTGCAGCGCTCGCGTCTGGGTGGCCACCGCCTGTCTGGGGCCGGCGGTGGCGGCGAGCACGCAGCCGCCGGCCAGCAGCGCGAGCGCGAGGCTTCCCGCGCTCCCCATCCCGGTCACCCGGCGAAGGACGCTGCTCATCCGATTCCTCACGCCTCTTCCGCGGCGCGAAGTTCGGCGGCCGGATCGGGTCGGCGGGTGGCGGCGAGCGCGGCGGTCACCGCGGGCAGCACCGCCACGGCGAGCGCGAACGCGACGGCCAGCGGCAGGTCAGCTACCGTGACCGCGGGCGGCGTCGGCAGTTGTGCCGCCGGGGTGAGCGTGACGGCGGGCACGAGCAGCCAGGCGACGAGCGTGCCGAGCAGCACACCGAGACCGGCGGATGGCAGGCTGAGCAGCAGTTTTTCCAGGCATAGCTGCCAGGCTGCCCCGCGTCGCGTCACGCCGAGCGCCGCCAGCAGCGCCGCCTCGCCGTGGCGGCGGCGCACGTCGGCCGCGATCGACACCCAGAAGCCCGTGATGGCCAGCAGCGCCGCGGCTGCGGCCAGCGCGAGCAGCGCTTGCTGCGGCGCGGCGGACAGCGTGTCACGCCCGGCGGCCGTGGCCAGCGCTGCCGCGCTGGTGATGTCCGTTCCGGCGGGAACCCTGGCGGCCAGGGCGGCGGGGACGCCTCCGCTCGCCGTGGCCAGCCACCACTGCGTCACCGGCAGCGGGGGAAGCAACTGCCGGGCCAGGTACTCCTGCACGCTGCCGAGATCGGTGATGAGCGCGCCGCCCGGCACCGTGACGGTCGGGAACGAGGTCACCTCGGCCACGATCCGCAGCGGGATCTGCGTCCCGGCCACGAACTCGGGTACGACGGAGCCGATCGCCGCGCTGTTCGTGTCCATGAATGCCCTCGTTGCGATGGCCGGGATGGCCGCTACCGGGTCCGCCGGCGGAAGCAGCACCAGCTGCCCGGAGACCCGGGCCGGCCCCGCGGGCGCATGGCCCGGCGCAAAGGTAAACGTGGCGGTCCGTCCCGCGCCGTGGGCCGGCCCGGCGTGCGGCGACGTGGCGTTCGGCGCGACTGTGCCTGGCGGCAGGCTGACCGGGACGGGCGAGCTGGCCTGCTCGGTCCAGCCGGCCAGCGGCACGCCGGTCAGCGTGAGGGCCAGTGCCGGGCCTGCGCGCAGTGGCAGCGCGAACGCGGCCGTGATCGCGGTCACCCGCAGCGGGTAGCCTGCCTGCTCGACGCCGAGAGGCGCGGCGAGCAGGTGGGGGCGGCCGTCCGCGACCAGTGTCCCGGCGGCGACCTGATATGCGGCGCCGGTCCGGTCCAGGATGGTCAGGGTCACGGTGACCGGCCCGAGTGGGGCGGCCGACCCGGCTATCGGTCCGGTGGCGGCCGGCCCGGCCGGACCGAGCGTCGCAGTCAGAGCACCGGACCGTGGCGTCGCCAGCACGGCCCCCGGCAGGCCGGCGCCCGGCGCGATGGTGCGGAACAGGCTGCCCGCCGGCTGCGGCGACTCATCGCCGCGCAGCCGGACGACCTGGGCGGCCTGGCCCGCGTCGACGGCGATCATCTCGCCGGGACTCGCCTGGTTCGCGGCCACGGCCATCGCGTGCGTCACGCCCCTCGCGGCAATGACGCCGCCCGGCCCGAGCGGCGCGGGCAGGTTGACCTGGACGTCGCCCCCGGTGGCGAACGCAGCCTGGTCGGCAGCCGACCTGAGCCAGCTCGCGTGCTGCGCGAACGCGAGCGTCCCGGTAGCGACCGCCATGGTAAGCAGCAGCGCCGCGCCGCCCTGGCGGACCGGCATCCGGCTGAACTGCCAGGTAGCCAGCGAGGCCGTGAGCCGTGAGCCGCGGCTGGCCAGCCGGTCCGCCGCCCGGGCGGCCAGCGGGAGCAAGCGCAGCGTGGCGACGCTTCCGGCGGCCAGCGCAAGCGCGGGCGCCAGCGCGAGCACCGGATCGAACCCCGTCGTCCCGCCATCGCTGGCCGCGGAATAGTGGCGCAGTTGCCAGCCGGCCAGTACCGCGAGCACCAGCAGGGCGATGTCCAGGCCGGCCCGCGCCGCCGCGGCCAGCCGGGCCTGCCTGCCACGCCGGGTCCGGGCGGCACCTGGACCGAGCGTCAGCCCGGGAGCGAGCAGCGCGGCCGCGGCGATGACCGTGACGGCGATCGCCGCCCCGAGCGCGTCGGGCCACAATCCCGCCTGGCCCGCGAGCCGGACGCCAGCCCCGCCTAGCGGCCCGGTCGTCACCAGCACGCTGGCGAGCCTGCACCCCGCGACCGCGCCGGCCACCGACACCAGCGCCGACAACGGGATCACCTCAGCCGCCGTGAGCCAGGTCAGCTGGGACCTGGCCGCGCCGCGCGCGACCAGCAGCGCGGTCTCCGCCTCTCGCTGGGTCGCCAGCAGCCGCGCCGCCGCGAGCAGCGCCGCCCCGGCGAGGGCCAGAAGTTCCAGGGCGCTGATCACGAGCGTCGACCGGGCGACGGCCAGGTTGCTGGCCGCCTCGGTGAGTACCGCCGGCAGGCTCGTGACCAGCTGAGCGCCATCCAGGACACTCTCGTTCGGCAGCGACTTCGCCAGGACGGCGACGCTCGCCGACATCGAGTCGAGGTCGGCCTCTCCGAACGCCGTCATGCCGGGCTGCGCTACCCACGACCCGCTGAGCATCGTCAGCGCCGGCCCGAGTACCGGCTGGCTCACGACCAGCGGGCCGTAGGTGGTAGACCCGGAGCTGGCCGACCTGCCGCTGGCGGGGAAATAGCTGAGCTGCCAGTACGAATCCTCCTGGTCCGGCACGAAGATGCCGGTGATGCGGAAGCTCACCAGCGCGTTGGTGAGCCGGTCGCGCAGCCGCAGCATGTCACCTGACCGGACATGAAGCAGTGCCGCCGCCGCGGCGGGCAAGGCGGCGGGGATCACCTGCCCCCGGCTGCTGCCGGAGGCCGTCGGCCACTGGCCTGCGACGAGCGAAGCGTGGCTGGCGATCCCGCTCATCGAGGCCGCCTGCAGGAGCGCCGTGTTGCCCTGGCCGGCGCTCGGCGGCGACGCCGGAAGTGCCCCGGGGACGAGCCCAAGCGGATCTGACCAGAGTGCCTCGTGGAAGCTGAACGAGATGCCGGGCATGGCCGCGGCGATCCGCGACCGTAGCGCCGCGCTGCCCAGGGCCGCCTGGCGGGGAGTGCTCACCAGCGTGGTGACCGACAGTGCGGTGCCCGGCGCTATGACGAGGTCGTGCCGGACCGCCTGCGGCAGGGCCTGCCCGGTGAAGACCGCGAGCGCGGCGGCCGCGGTGGCCGCGACCAGGGTCGTCAGCGCGGCGGCGGCGAGCACCGCCCAGTGCGCGGTCATCCGGCGTGCCGCCAGCGGGCCACGATGGCTGATCACGAGGACAGCATTCCGCGCGAAAAGCAGCATATTCAAGCAATGGTGAAATGTAAGGAAATGTAATTTCCCGGCACCTCCGAGAATGGCACCGCTGGCTGCTTGACGCATTCACAGCTGTTCCCGCTGGCTTGAGTACCGCCCGTCCGCCGACTGGCTCCCGGACCCCGACCGCGCCCAGGCCCACAACTTTTCTACCGAACGGACCGGATTCCCCCCGCCAGGCGAAAACTCCCGCCCGCCGGCTCAGCAGCCAGCTCGCTAAGGTCTAGCCATCAGTGCCGGTTCGGCTTGGGGCGAAGGCCGACTGTCCTGCCGCCCCGCCTCGGAGCTGGCTGATCCTTCCCTTCGAAACGCCCAGCAGCACGGCGGCGTCGCCGACCGACAGCTGAGCGGCGAAGTGCCGCAAGAGCTCGGAGGTGTCGCTGGCGATCTCAGCAGCGGCGCGCTCCTGCTCGCGGCGGCGGGCGCGCAGCCTGTCGGCCCGCTCGTCAAGCACCGGGTCGCCGGTGCGGTAGTCCATCTCCAGGTCTAGGGCCGCCTCAGCGCTGCGCGGCAAATCTTCGACCATGCCGATGACCTCGCGGACATTGCGATCGAGGGCCCGCAGGGTCTTCGCCCAGGTATGCGTGCCGGGCAGCGCGGGGACATCGGCCCTCCACCCGTCACCGTCACGAGTCACCACGACGTGATACGTCATCGCCCCTTCAGCCATCCCTATAGTTTAGCGGCTAACCACTTCAAGTGTTTAGTGTCTAAACAAGGCAACGTCACCGAAAGGTTAGGCGGATTCCGCGCTGACCTCGCGGTGACCGTGCAGCGCCGCGGTGTCGGCGGCGGCCCGGCCGGAATACCAGCCTTCGGAGTCGCTGACCCGGCCGCTGCGGTGAGACGAGAGGCCGTCGCCGAACATCTCATCCACCGCGTCGTCGACCGCCTGGTGCCGGGCCGCGAGCACGGGCAGCAGATTGCGTCCCGGTACTTCGGCTGCCACCTGCCGTTCCGCATCCCCCGCCGCCCCCGTCAGTCGCTCCCCGATCCGGATGGCGTAGGACATGAGGAAGGACTGGCGGAACGCCCGGGTGCGCGAGTGGCCGTACTGGTCACGCTTCCCGCCGGCTGGCACCATCGCGGTGTTCGCCTGGACGAGCAGCGAGGTGAACAGCAGCTCAACCGCGTCGAGATCGGCGGGGAAGCCGATCACCGCCGACATTCCCAGGCTCTTGTACCCCACGGAAC
>Ga0302325_10024666_pt1 | contig 12505 bp, 23 predicted proteins | sample Palsa_T0_2_FD_201948 | JGI IMG/M metagenome (GOLD analysis project Ga0302325, IMG submission 201948) | Peat permafrost microbial communities from Stordalen Mire near Abisko, Sweden - Palsa_T0_2 | ecosystem: Environmental > Terrestrial > Soil > Palsa > Peat permafrost | place: Sweden: Abisko...
AGTGACCTTGCAAGATGAAGAACTCTGCGGCTCGGCCACGGGGTTTTAGCAGTCCCCTGGGCCCTAAACCTAACTAATCTACATAATATGGCGGGGTTGCGTGACTCTGCGATGTGTAATAGCTCTGCGATGTGGTTTGTGACAGTATCGTATCTACAAAATCAATCGCATCCGGAGTCGTGTTGCGTCCGCAAATTCACGTCGTTCGTACAAAATCGCATCGACCACACCCGCAAATACAGAAAGCTCGCATCGCACCTGCACCGCAAGCATCGGGCCGGTAAATCAGGCTGGATGGTGTTTCGAGGGCGAAACAGTTTAAGTATGGGAGGCTGTGGCGTTCGGCGCTAGTCATAAGCAGGCAGAATAGAAATCAAAAAGCACCTCCTTCACTCGTGATTCCCACACTCTCAGCTCTCCTTGATCATCATCATCATCTAATCTATCTATTCTTGTCATATCTTCTCTATTCTGCCGGCTTCCCTTACACCGATGATGAAATCCGATTCGCTCAACTTCCTAGTTGTCCAAAGACTAATGACTGTGATCATGCAATCGGAGTTTTTTGTGTTAGTACGAGACGCAATAGTCGGCAGCAAAGACAGCTTGAATGTCGTCGGCTAGAGATACTGCAATAGGTCGTCCATCTTTATTGACTTTGAGGCCCGTTAAAATAACGTGTGATTAAGATGCGACCCACCTCAGGACGCGTTTCTGGCCGTGCTCGGTGTCTCGGTCTTGCGAATCACGAGGCCCGACAATCGCTGAAATCGAAATCCATGCAAAGCCCCCAAAGCAGTGAGATTTGCATCCCCTTCAAGCTGCTGCACAGAACGCTGGCCCCAATTTATTCCGAGGTGGAGCGGTCTTGGGCGCCCATCTTGCGTGTCCAATCCACGCTAGCCAACCAGCCCAGCCCGCCCCCATTGTCCTGCTGGTGAAGCTGAAGAGAAGAAGCTATCCCTCTCCATCCACACACACGCACACATACACACACACACACCTACGCTCAGACGGATCATACGGTGCTGCAGAAGCACTCCTGGTGAGGATGGATGCACAACAGTCTCCGACCTCGCACCCTTCGATCCAGGTGCTCCCGCCCTTGTCGCCTCCGAGACAGAGATACGATTACCTCCCAAAACGCTCGACGCCGTCTTCACCGCTCGGGACCAATGTATCTTACCCTCCACAACCACAAGCGCAGCTTCCGCCCGTGAGACATTCTCCAGCCAGTCCGGATTTATCGCGACCGCTCCCCTTCGGCGCTACCGCGTCGCCAACCTCCTATGTCAACGGGACCCAAGCCGGTGTTCCTCGTGCGTTCTATTCGGCTAGTTCTCCCAATACGGACTCTGGGCGAACGACGCCGCCGGAGATAGTCGTCGTCCCTCGCAAACGTGCGCAAGTCGAGGACATCCTCAATCCTGTCCATCAAGAAGTCATTATTCCCAAAAACAACCAACAAGAAAACAAACCTCGTCCTACAAAGCCGACGCCCTCAACACCTGCGCCGAAACAAGTCGTTCAGCCCTCGTCAGGAAGCGCAATCACCATTTCCTCATCCACCGTATCCTCCTCGAAATCAACACCCACCTCTGCCGTCCCCGTCCAACCCGTAAAACAACCCAAGTCAATTCGTCTACATGTCCCTCTAAACGGGTCTTCAAATGTATATATCAATTTTGCATCGCTGGCCGAGAAAACATATGGTTCCGAGATATTCAATTCAAAACGGCTCCTTGGTCCACAGGGGTTCGCCTCTTCCTTCCTCAACCATGATCGAATCCTCGATACCGGAAGTGATTCCGAGGCCGAAGACGATGATGCAAGCGAGAAAGGAGACGATGTTTCAGCTGTAGAAACAGATGGCGCAGCAGGCAAGAAGAAACCCGTGAAACGGCGACGACGGCAAGCCGGAGCAGACAAATACGACGTGGAAGACCCGTTCATCGACGATTCAGAAGCACTCATGGAACAAGTCGCCGCTGCCTCCAAGGACGGCTTCTTCGTATACAGTGGTCCTCTAATAGCTGAGGGCGAACGAGCCAAAATTGACAAGTATATCCCTAATATCTCAAAAATGCTTACGGTCAGGGCGGACGTGCCGAAGAAAAGAAAGGCCCCTGCAAAGAAACCACCCGGCGAGAAGGTGCCGCGGGCAAAGAAAACAAAGGAAAAGGAAAAGGATAAGGGAAAGGTGGCAGAGGAAATCATTGTGGAGGAAGTGCCACAGGTCATTGCCCAGTAAGTGGACGGTTCATGGGAGATATTACGGGAGTGCCGTATCAGAGGAGCATTGTTCTGGGGTCTATGCTTTCGATAATCATAATTGGTTAGTCCATGGATATACTTTTGCATCACATATGTTTATTACGGGCTATTGTTATCACAGGGGACTTGTACAATTCCGGAGATTGAATATTATTAAGTTTGCCTTGTAACACTTTCAGTCTTTCTAGCACGCTGTCAGTCTAGAAGACTGTAGGGATTGTGTTTTCTGGATTCATTGAGGTGCGCAAATGTAGAGATGCAGTGCAGGATCGAGGTCACACACCAAGTCCAGCACATTTAATAGGTCGGATCGGAAAACGCAATGGATTACAGTTCTCAGATTAGTGCTATTAACTATTCATCTCTCGTTGCCGTAGGTTTCCCTGATGCACGCTGTCTCGGGATCCTCTTCATCTCTTTCCCTTCTTTCTTCTTTCTCTTCTTTTCCAATACTTTCTCCAGTCTCTTCTTCCCCAGCTTACTATACTTCTCCTCCATAATCAATTTGTTTTGCTCACCTATTAATTAGCATGACTTCCTCATAGACAATACTCTTCTTCAAATAGAACGGTTGTTTCCCATGCTTGATCTTCTCCATCTCCTCTTGCTTCTTCTTCTTCAACACCTCATTAGCTCTATCTTTTGCAATCCGAGCATCTCTCCGACTTAACAAACTCTTCAATGTCCTCTCCAATTTCTCCCGCTCAGAAGTATCCCTCGTTTGTCGTATTTGAGTCTTAAGAAGGGTAATTTCATCCCGTTGATAGTCGTCCAGGAAGTTATATGCTTTACGAAACGATTGCTCCGAGACGGCACTTGTAAGTGTCTCAAAGCGCGGGTCGCGGGGCTGATGGTGGTTTTGAACCGGGGGAAGGAAATGTCTTCGAGATACAGGACGTTTAGAGGAAATTTCCTGGGGAACGTTCTTGGACTTCGATTTTGTCTTCTCTGAGGGATTGGAGGTACGAGGAGCAGGTTTGGACACCTTTGGACGAGGTTTAGTTGACTTCGTAGCTGTAGTGGTTTCCTCTAGGAGCGATCGCTGTGCTTTGGCTAACGTTCCAAAGTCGATATCTGCGAGTTCTGCAGATAATTAGCTCCAAGAACCTCCCAGGGTCTACCTTCCTGTATTATATCGTCTTCTTCACTGTCGCTATCTCCTTCTGAACCCTCTTCCATCCCGTCCTCGTACTCCTCGGTTAAGTCTTGCTCACTTGAATTATCATCGTTTTCTCCTGCACTTTCCTCAGTCGATACTTCGCTGGCGCTTTCGTTAATGACATTCAAGCTCTGGGAACAAATAACTCTCGATTATCTCGTCTTCCATTTCAGAGGCATCTTTCGGGTTGAGCCGTCTTCGCTTAACTCGTCTGTCCATGCCCAAACGACTGCTCGGTGATCACTGAAAACAAATTTCGTAATCGGAGGATTTTCGTGGCCTCCTAAATTAAGCTAAGAATTTGAGAATTTGAAAATCAGTGGCTGCATCTCAGAACACTTTCGCCATCCGAACCACCCAATGACGCTGTTAGACAGTCTTCTGTCGTTACATAGATTTTTGTTTCCTGTGAGCTTTATATGTCGACCAAGTCATGCAATTAAGATCATTTAGAACTCTGTCGGGCCGGGGAGTGAAATCGGGACTTCACGCCGCCGCTGCCAGAACGCCACCGCAAATCCAATCCAAAATTTCAAACCTCAGAGTCACCACTCAACCTTCACAACTCGCCCAAACAACCATGTCCCCCAAACGGAAATGCGGCATTCTCGGTGCAACAGGAACAGGTATCCCTACCATTGTCGTATTAACTTCTAACGCCAAGTCGGCCAGCGATTCATCGCCCTCATCGGCGACTCTCATCCTCTTTTCACTATCCACGCGTTGGGCGCCAGTCCCCGTTCGGCCGGGAAGCTCTATACTGAAGCCGTCAATTGGAAGTTGGCGGAAGATATCCCAGCGTCGGTATCGGACTTGGAAGTCAGGACATGTGAGCCTACTGGACCGTTTACCGAATGTGATATCGTGTTTTCAGGCTTGGACCATGATGTTGCTGGGGATATTGGTATCCTCTCCGCCCAGCCCGCTTGATCTCTTTCTGATATACAGAAATGGCATTTTTGAAAGCTAATATACCGATCTTTTCGAATGCGAAGAATTACAGACGCGCAAAACATGTGCCGCTGGTGGTGCCGGTGGTCAATACTTCGCATATCGTTCCTTTATTGGACTCGCAAAGGCAACTGTACGGGTTAAGTAAGAAAGGGTTTATGGTTACGAATGCGAATTGCAGTACGACTGGACTGGTTGTGCCGCTCAAGGCTCTGCAGGACAAATTTGGCGGGTTTTCGAAAGTCAGCGCTGTGACTATGCAGGCTATCTCTGGCGCGGGTATGGATTCTGGAGATCAGGGGGTTAATGGTAGGATATCCGGGAGTCGCTAGTTTGGATATCCTGGATAATGTGGTCCCGCATATTGGAGGAGAGGAGGAGAAGATGGAATGGGAGACGTCAAAGATTCTGGGTGATGTGGATGCCTCTTCGGTATCGGGGTTTAATATGCCAACTATTCCTGTACTACCCTGCCTTCCAGTCAATTGACAATAGGTCTCCGTCCATTGCAATCGTGTCCCCGTCCTAGATGGCCATCTTATCTCCCTATCCCTCTCGTTCGAAAGGCAAGCCACTCCCAGTGTCGAAGAAGTCATCGCAGCACTGTCGTCGTATAAGTCAGAAGTTCAAGAGCTGGGTTGTCCATCCGCACCCAAACAAGCCATCGTCGTACTGAAACAACCGGACAGACCTCAACCACGGCTGGACAGAATGAGAGAGGGAGGTTATGCTATATCGGTGGGTCGTGTGAGACGAGACGAGACTGGCGTGTTTGATATCAAGATGACTGTTTTGGTGCATAATACCGTTCTTGGTGCTGCTGGAAGTAGTTTATTGATTGGAGAATACTGTGTTGCCAAGGGATTACTTTAGGTATCTGCGTGTAGAACAAAACCATGATATCAAGTCAAGTGACGAAACCTCAGTTCCGACAATTTGCCGAGTAGCGCCAAAGTGCAGGGTATCAGCGCGCGCAGTATTCATACATTTTCAAGAACAGCTGTGCTAAAGACTCAATGTATGTATGTATGCGCTATTCTCGCACACCGCCCGGAAACTCTACTCAATGCAATTGCAAACTCCAATGCCTAGATGCCTATCCCGCGTCCACGATCACTACTTTGTCATGACTTTGCAATATTATGTTGGAAGCCTTTGTCCTTCTCCTGGTCAAGGCCTGTCAATCCATTGCCCGAATCAGACGGTACACCCTCCTCTCCAACATGGGCAACTGGTCCTTCCTCACCGCCAATGACGACTTTCTTCTCTGGGCCTTCCTCCATGATTTTCTGCGCCTTCTTCTCTTCGAGGACTGTTTCAATGTACTTGCGGTCGTCCTCCCACCGTGCTCTTGAGATGTCAATGTCCTCGACGTCTAATTCCTTGGCTGCTTTTTCTTTATCCATCTCTGCCATTCGCTTTAGATCTTCTTCAGAAGGTTCATAGATGTGCCATATTACATAGTGAGGCAGTCCAACGACTTCAAATCCCATTCGTCTGGACCATTTCCCGAATCCCTGAAATTAGCCTGATAATGCGAGAGAATCACTTCTGTCTCTGCGTGCCGTTCGTAACTGAACGCAGGGAATAAAGTCCCGCTGCGGAAAACACGAGCTTTTGACAGGATACTAACTCCACCAACACCATCGAGATCCATTTCTTCCAGTGGATCCCCATATGGATCACGGAGGTAGGCAAGATGCGGTCGCCACGTTGCGTATTCTTGGTATCCCTCCACAATGACTGCATCCTCATGTAACTCCCGCGCAAGCTGCAATGCTGTTTCCGATTCCTGCCACGAATTCAAGTCGTATGGCTGTTCGCCGCCCAGCCAGTCAGGCAAAGGTCGCCATACATTAGGCACGATGACATCCTTGTTGTGTCGCATTAAATCCTGATGTCAGCCACGGAAAAACTAGCAATGTACCTCGAGGATGGTAGCCGGAGCAGTTTCGACATCGGCATCCCGCCAATAGACCCAGCTATATTCGGCTGTTAATGCATTTGTCAAGAGCCAATTTCTCGCTCGCGCCATGACTTTTCTTCTTGGACCCTGTGCTTCAAACCCATGTCTGTCGGAAAACGCTTGACCGACCCCCTGTCCGAAATCCTTCTCAAACACCAACGCCTGATTAAACCGTAATGAGCTCTGTTGTAGAATTGACAAATGATGCAATAATGTCTGTAATGTAGGATCTGTTGAATCGGACACCAGAAAGGCGAGATCAATCAAGTGATGTGGATACGTCAAATTTCGCATGTGCGAGAAAAACAGCGGGAGAACAGGCGATGCATCCCGTAATGGAACACAAATCAATACCCGTTCATTCCGTTCCCATCCTCTTGATGAGCCCGTCGACTGACTTAGATCGTAAAACCGCACACTGGGAATATCTTCGCCCAGCAGAAACGAGTTATCATCCATATCGCGCTTTGCCGGTCGTTGTGTACTTGATACCACCCGACCCAGCGTGTAAAAAGCGATCAAGGCGACAAGGACTAGCGCCCATTTTATGGTCGGCCGTTTGTGTATCTGGCGAGGTTGAAAGCGATGTGTTGGCAGGATTTGCAGCACGGGCGACGGGGAGCGGGAGTTTGACTGTGACGACAAGGGAGATATGCTCCCATTGAGAAAGAATTTGCGCATCCTCCGGTCGCAGCAGGACTGTCTATAACATTTGACGCGGACGAGCACGAGATATATAATTGGAAACGATGGTGACAGACGTGGGTGGTGCGGTGCTTCTTCTTCAGTCAAGGCGCAGCAGCAGCGTTGCCGGTCGAGGCTAGGCTAAAGTTGGTTGGTTGGCTGTTTGGTGGTGGTGGTCCACGTCGGAATTTTTGCACGCCTAATCTAATTTTGGTCAAGCCCCTATATTACATTTATTCATTACTTTCACCTACGCAGTTACGCATTCTGATTCGCGCCCTGGTTGGGCAGGGGAACGAGATGCGAGCTTCCTGCAAGTTTTACGTCGCTTCGCGTCATCCGCTGGAAGGCCCAACAAAAGTGGCGTGCTTTTGGATTTTTCGTGTCTACGAACTGGTGAGATATGTATCAAGGGCTGACAGCTTGTCATTTCCGGGGACATCTTCAAGGGGCCACACTGATAATTAGTCTCACGCCCTTAATTTGACGAACCTCGAAATGCCACAATTCGTACTGCGGAAGATCTGGATTGCAAGCAACCGGGGGATTATCCAAGAAACATCCCGAATGGCTAGCTCGTTAATCCCCGTGTCGGATGCAGAATTAATGAGTGTTTCCATGAACGCGCTTCAGAAACATCCAAACATCTCAGGTTCCGCGCTTGTACCCCAATTGAAGGAAACTCATGAAATCTTCAGCGGCAAAATAGATTTCCCTCGAAGCAAACATCCCTGAGATCGAGAATAAATCCAAAAAAAAAGACATCAAGTTCTCAAAAAGTTAGCCCTCGGCGGGGCTCGAACCCGCGACATTGAGATGACCTAATCCAGTTGATTTTAAAAGTCTCACGCTCTACCGATTGAGCTACGAGGGCATATGGTAGGATGTCTGGTTGTTTCTAAAATGGGCTCTTATAGAATCTGTACTCTGGTGAATCTTGGAATGTCTTTGAATATCTGCCTGTTCGACAAACAAGATGCGAACAGTAATCAAGTCAAAGCTCGGCCAAGTAGTAGTACATTTTATGTCGAGTTTTAGGAACCCGTTCATTGGTCGATAGTGTTGGAAGCGGCCGGTCTTCCCGGGAAATTGACTGTTCGTGCTTTGCCGAGAGATCAGCGAAGGGTAGCAGCGTCCAAATATTCTGAAATGCCTCGAGGGATGGCAGGAAGACACAGCTACTTCATCTAGAACATCACTTCGATGACACGAGGATATCCAGTTTGTATCTATAATCTAAAACGTCTATATCCCTCTCTAGGCTTCGATTTCCGGTCACTGAGATGCCCGCTTTCGGATCTCATGATCCAGGGCGCTATCTCAGCTTGATAGTACTCTCCCTCTCGATCCCCCACACCAAGTCGATCAATTGATTCTGCGCAGCCTTGCCCTTCCACCCACCATATTCAAACAACCCCCTCGCCTTCATCTCAATCTCATCCCTACTATCAGCTCACCCGTCAAAAGACATACTTAGTAAGTGTATTCCCCGGATCGCCCTTCGGAGTCTCGACCTTCTCCTCTACCACTCTGCCGTCCTTGGTAGTAACCGTGACCCTAGCCATCCACTCCTTTGGAAAAACATCATCAATATCCTGATCAAGAACCATCTCCACCCTGTTCATAAACTCCAACAACTCCGGACTCCGCAGTCTGTCCTCCGTGAAATCAAGGATCCCAGCGCGGCCGTACCGTGCTGCAATAGCTAATACAAAGCCCATTGAGAATTTAGATTGATGCACCGTCTCCACACCACCTAAGCCCAATACATCCTGCGCAGCACTATAAACCCCACATCGCACACTCTCAATATCCTCGAACTTAATCCCGTTCTGCGCCATAATCTTCAACAGACCATCCACCGAGGGATGCGTATGTCGACACGAAGCATGCCACTTAAAACTAGTCTCCATCACCGTCCACCGTGAACCCAACTCCTCATCCAGAGCCAGGGGATAAACATCCCCCGCCATCGAAGCGGTCATCCCGCGCGGTCCGCCGAGCACGTCCGCCGGCCCAGTGAGTCCTTCGCGCGCAGTATACGCCGACAGAAGACCGTTGAAATTGGCTTTCGCGGTATGTAGTTGTTTCGAATGCGTCGCGTCAGTCAAGTATTGCCATAGACCCGCGGCTTGGGTACCCGATGATCCGAACGCGTGTAACGACTTTTCGAAATCGAGGTTCAGGATCCGGGACACCGCGGCGGCGGCGCCGAAAGTCCCTGCCGTGGCAGTGGTATGGAAGTCCTGCCATCATCATCAGTTTGTGTTACTGGAATTGGGTGTTAAGGAAGGGGAGAGGAGAGGGTGCGTACACGGTAATGTTGTTTGCCGAGATACTCGCCTACACGGTTCGCGACTTCGTACCCCGCAACACATCCAACAAGGAACTCTCGCCCATCACATCCCACATCCTGCGCCGCGGCAATCGCCGCCGGAAACACAATCGTCGCCTACCATCAACTCCCCCGTTCCATTCAACAAACCACAGCGGGTTCAGGGGGATACCGGATGAATCATCCCCGCATTATTCAGATCATCTAATTCCACAACATGACTAGCCGCACCATTCACCAACGCCGCAAACGCAGCACTCGTCTTCCCCTCCCGTGTGAAAAAGAACTCGCACTTCCCGTCCCCGGGCCCCATTTTCCGGGAAAACTGCAGCAGGGACTGCACGGCGGGGTGACTGTGTCCGGCGATGGCGCAGGCGAGCGTGTCGAGGAGGAAGGATTTTGTGCGGTGGATAACGGCGGGGGGCAGGGCGGTGTATTGTAGGGCCGAGGACCATTTGATGAGGTTGGCGGTTCTTTGGGCGACGGAGAGGGATTTTTTTAGGGGGGTTGCGTGGAGGAGGGACATTGTTGATGTGGGTGATGGGGGGAGTGTGGGGATATATGAATTCATCGGGAGGCCGGGAAGGGGTTATTAAATGGGCATTGCGCGCGGGCCGTGGCTCATCTGACGTCTTGTAAGGAGACGGACACCTCGAGGCTCTTTTCCGACGAAAGTAAGACTTGTGGGGAAACAAATAACGAGTGATGACCATATATCTTTGCATAATGTATTTGGAGATGTGTGCCTGGATGCTGATTCAGACATGGTAGCTGTTGATCTGAGGGTCAGGGCAGGGTCGGGCCTCAATTCCCCCAGAATAACCCTGGAACTCAACTCTTCAGACCCACCTCCCATAGCGGCCGATCAAACGTCAAACGGAGTTCATTCAACCACCATCATCAAACTCCTCCGACAATGACCTCCCCAGCACCACCTCCCTCCCCTCCCAACACCACCACCACCACCACCACCGAATCCCCCAACACAAACGCCCTCGCCGAAAAACAACTCAAATTCAAAACCCTGTTAGCCCGCAAAGCCTCCTCAACACAAGCAAACCACCAAGCCGTCATCGCCGAACACCGCCGCCTCAAACTCGACAACTCGCTGCTCTCACGCCTCGAGCGCAAGAAAGCCGATGCGGAACAAAAGCTTGCAAAACAGGATGCCGAGGAGGCAGGCGAGGAATATGAGCGCAAAAGGGCCTGGGACTGGACTATTGAGGAGAGTCTGAAGTGGGATGAACGCAGGGGACAGAAGTCGGAGAATAGGGATAAGGCTGGGTTTGCAGGTACCATGGTCCCTTGTTTTGTGTTTTGCGTTGTGTTGTGCTGTTGGGGAGTTGTGTTTACCTGCTGTGGTTGTTGCGTGTTGTGTTTAATGCGTTGAGTCAATGAAGGAAAGGCTAATGTGTTTAGACTACACCCAACACGCTGAAAAGGCCTACGACAAGAGCATCCAATCCCTCAAACCAGACCTCGAAGCCTACCAAAAAGCAAAATCCCAAGCCCTCTCAAAAGGCCAACTCGTCACCACCCCCGAAGGCACCCTCCTGGCCGTCGACGAAGACCGCGTCTTCTACGCCGACGCTAATTCCCTCGGCATAACAGACCATAAACCCTCCAAGGAGGCCCTGGACCGGCTAGTCGAGGAGACAAAGAAACGGTACCGCTTGCTGTGTGTGTTTGTGCTCTTGCTGTGTGTGTGTGTGTGGAGAGAGGCTTATTTTAGGGAGGCGGAAAGAGAGGCCAAACGGCGGAAGACGCGGGCTAAGGCAGATGATGGCGAGGTGTCGTTTATCAATAAGCGCAACCAGGTGTTTAATCAGAAGTTGTCGAGGTATGTGACTCTTGTATGGTTTTGGGGGGCGGGGTGTTGATGGTAGGTTTTATGATAAGTATACTAGGGAGACAAGGGAGGCATTTGAGCGGGGGAGTGGAGTGTAGGGAAGGAGATTTAGGGAAGGAGATTTAGGGAAGGAGATTTAGGGAAGGAGATTTAGGGAAGTGTTTGCATGGGCTTTCGTGCTAGAGCGAGGTGTAATATATCCATTCAAGAAATGGTGTTTGGATCGGCTGGGGATGCTGAGATGCTGGGGACCGTGAAGTTTTGGTCGTTGAGATCTACGACAGTATAGACTAGCAAGTCACTCACTTGCATCTATTCCCTCTTATGCAGAATAGAATTGACCAAATGGCCATGAATAAACGATATATATCCATAACCCAGGGTATCCATCTCCATTCTTTCCCTCTATCCTTATCGCTCTACGTGCTCTTCCGTCTACATGCTCTTCCTCTACTTGCTCTTCCCTCTCTATGCTCTTCCCTCTCCACCCTCTCCCACCCCCATTCCACCCCCCCACTCCTCCTCCTCCTCCTCCTCCTCCGGCTCCGGGACCAAAAACCCAATCAAACACTTATCCAACATACTCTCCGGATTAACCCACGCATGAAACTCCATAAACAGCTTTGTCCCATCCCTCCCGACGCCCCTCATCATCTCCTTCTCGCCCCCCGGATGGAACGGCAAATACGACGTCACATTATATACTTTCTGGTTGATTGCCATCCACGCGTCGTGCGGACGGCGATGGCGCTTGAGTTCGCTGGGGGGGATGCGTAGGAGATACGGCGTGTCAGTTTGCTATGCGTTAGTGGAGTGTTAAAGGCTCGCGTGTATGGTTGCACATAGAGGGAAGTGTTGTATAAGAACACGGGGGTGACTGTGCAAGACATACTGAGGAATAGACAAGTGTGTTTTAGGAACGGGTGTTTTTGTGGAGGGGGGGATGGGGGTTACCCGTAAGTCATCCCCCGAGGCCTTCAGCCTAGCCCAGTCCAAAGGCGAATGTCCCGGCGCCAGCACGACTTTCTGTCTCGGTCTCTTCGCGGGCGGTAATGTCGATACAGAGAGTCCCAGGTTTGCGGACGTAGTATTATTAAGGAGAGGACGGGTTATTGTTGGCGGCGGCATTAGTAACGAGGCCGTTGTTGGTATTATTCTGGGGGGTTTGATGGCGGGGGCTTTGGGCGTTGTGGGGTCGGAGGAGTCTTCGTTTTCGGGGGATGGCGGAGGGTCTGGGGAGGGTGCGTCGTCGCTTGTTGTGGAGGGAGTGGATGGGGGGGTCATGGA
>Ga0302325_10024667_pt1 | contig 12504 bp, 3 predicted proteins | sample Palsa_T0_2_FD_201948 | JGI IMG/M metagenome (GOLD analysis project Ga0302325, IMG submission 201948) | Peat permafrost microbial communities from Stordalen Mire near Abisko, Sweden - Palsa_T0_2 | ecosystem: Environmental > Terrestrial > Soil > Palsa > Peat permafrost | place: Sweden: Abisko...
CGACGCGCGGCAAGGACGGCCTTTTGGTGCGCGAAAAAATCGACGCGATCGCGTTCGGATATTTCGTGCCGTTCTTCTTCGTGACCAGCGGGATGCGGCTGGACCTGAGCGCGTTTCAGCGCCACTCCGTCACCTTCATTCTGACGCCGATGTTCCTGCTACTGTTCCTGATAGTGCGCGGCGTGCCGGTTCTGCTGCTGTATCGCAAGGACTTGACGCGTGCAGAGCGGTTGCCGTTTGCGCTGTACCTGGCGACTGCGCTGCCGCTGGTCGTCGCGATCACCGATATTGGCGTGCAAACCCGCGACATGCGAAATTCGGTGGCCGCGGCGCTGGTCGCTGCCGCAATACTGTCGAGTCTCATTTTTCCGACGCTTGCGAACGTGCTGCTGTCGCGCCGGACGCAGCGGGCCGCGGGGGATGGCGCGATTGCAGCGCCGCAGAGAACAGAAAGCGCGCGTCAGTAGGGCGCTGTCGGGTCGCTCTCTTGATCGAGCACGATCGCCTTATAAGCCAACGCCGGGCCGGCTAGCGCCGTCGTCGTCATCGCGATCAGGAGCATATCGAGGCATCCCATCGCGGCCGCAGCTACTCCCGGCGGGAGGTAGCCGATCCACCACTCCGGAAGTTTGCGAATTACGTAAAATGGAAGGAAGGTGAGACCTATGATGGCGCCGAGGCGTTCGATATTGCCGGCGGTTTGTTTCCACGCGGCTGAGATTCCCGCATACCTGCCGATAGCTATCGCCGGAAAAATGAAAGCGAGCCTGATGAATCCAATCAGGAACAAAAGTATTCCCACTAACAGACCTAGTCCGGCTTCCATGACTATCAGGTTGTCAAGATTGCGCTGACCATAACGTACCAGTGTGAGCGGAGGGCCAGCGCAAACAGCCAGCGCTATAATCATCGCAGTACTTGCCAGCAGATAAAGCCATCGGGTTTTCGTGTAGGCAATCGGCGGGTCGTTCGCGATAGCCGGGCGGCCATAGATAGCGAGCTTCGTCCAGGTTACGGAAAACGGCGTGAACAAAACAAAATGCGCAACCATCATCAGCGAGCTGGTGACGGCTCTCGAAACATCCTGGCGCTCCAATAAAAAACTGATTCCCTTGATGCCCACGATCAGCAGGAGGGGAATCCCGCCGTACTTCACCAGCTCGGGCAGATACTTGAAGGGCATTACCAGCGTCTGCGTCACGATCGGCAGAACCGGCAGCTCGATCACCGTGAATCGCCGCGGGCTGTTGGGCTGGTCGCTCATGGTTTGCAGCATGACTGTGGCAATGCGTGCATGCGCCGGCAAGCGAGCCGTCCCCGACGGCAATGCGCGACCGATGACCCGATTGCAGCGCCGCAGAGAACCGAAAGCGCACATCAGCAGGGATCGCGGCGGCTGCTCAAGGATCCTGGTTTGCGAATTCTGATAGACTGTACGGAAGGACGCCGCAGTTAAGCGCCGCCCACTGCATGACTGCGCATTTATTTTGCGCGGATCGCATTGTTTATCCCGTCACCGGCCATCCGGTATCGAGAGGCAGAGTTTGAATTTCGTTTTTTTTCGCGCGATCAAGGAACCCACCCCCGGTTTCGCGCGTACTGATGAACCTATCCGATCGGAATTGTTCAGCGTCGAGCGGCTCGAACAGCACGGCGAGACTCTCGCCGCGGCCCAGCGCGTCACCGACCTTCCCGGCAAAGGACGCCCGATGGCGCCGCGGGTGCGCGAGAACGGCCAGGTGCTGCTCGACGCGTATCGCAGCATCGCGGCCGCGATTCGCGAGGAGCGCGCGATCACGCCGGCCGCCGAATGGCTGGTCGATAATTTTCACGTGGTCGAAGAGCAGATTCGCGAGATTCGCGACGACCTGCCGCGCGGCTACTATCGGCAACTGCCGAAGCTCGCCGACGGCCCGCTCGAAGGCTATCCGCGCGTCTTCGGGATTGCATGGGCGTACGTCGCGCATACCGACAGCTACTTCGATCCGCAGACGCTCACGAGGTTCGTGCAGGCCTACCAGCGTGTGCAGCCGCTGCTGATCGGCGAGCTGTGGGCAGTCGCGATCACACTGCGAATCGTGCTGGTGGAAAATCTCCGCCGCGCCGCCGAACAGATTGGCCGCAGCCGCGCAAATCGCGCCCGCGCCGATGTCCTCGCCGACCGCCTGCTCGGTGCCAACGGCCGCGAGACCGAATCTCCCGACGCCGTCCTCAAGGATTTCGACGCCGCGCCCGTCCCGTCTGCATTCGCAGTCGAGCTGGTTCAGCGGCTGCGCGATCAGGATCAGCGGGTGACTCCCGTGCTGGAGTGGCTCGACGAGCGGCTCGCAGAGCAGGGTACCACCGCCGACGAGATCGTGCGCTTCGTGCATCAGGGGCAGGGCGCGATGAACGTCACGGTCCGCAACGTCATCACCAGCATGCGCCTGATGTCCGCGGTCGACTGGGCCGAGTTCTTCGAGAGCGTGAGCCCGGTGGACGCGGTCCTGCGCGCGGGCAGCAACTTCGCCGCGATGGATTTTGCCACGCGCGATCGCTATCGCCATGCGATCGAGAAACTCGCGCGCGGCTCGCGCAAAACCGAAACCGAGATCGCGCAAAGCGCGATTGCCGCTGCCAGCAACGCGCCTGCGTCCCAGGATGCGGCCGCCAGTTCTCGCCGCGAGCACGACCCCGGCTACTACCTGATCGCTGAGGGTCGTCGCGTCCTCGAGCACAGCGTCGGCTACCGCGCCCCGATGCGCGAGTGGACGGCGCGCGCCGACGCCGACGCCGGCATCGCAGGCTATCTCGGCACTATCGCCGTCGTCAGCGCCGTCATCATCGCCGCCGCCATCGACGCCATGGCCCACGACGGTGTCGGCCGCTGGACGCGCGCCGTCCTGGCCCTGCTCGCCATCATCCCCGCGATGGACGCGGCAGTGGCCATCGTCAATCGCACCGTCACGAGCCTGATCGGGCCCGCCGCGATTCCCGCCCTCGAGCTCCATGACGGCGTCCCGCAAACCTTGCGCACCATCCTCGTGATGCCGACTCTGTTGAGCTCGCACGACGAGATCGAAGAGGAAGTCGAGCGCCTCGAAGTCCACTACCTCGCCAGCGCCGACGGCGAACTCTACTTTGCGCTGCTCTCCGACTGGCGCGATTCCGCCACCGAAACTGCGCCCGGCGACGACGATCTGCTCGGCACCGCGACCGACGCAATCGCACGTGTCAACTTACGTCACGCAGCCGGCTCCGCCGGTCCGCGCTTCATGCTGCTTCATCGCCGCCGCGTGTGGGACGAAGCCGAGGGCCGCTGGATGGGCTGGGAGCGCAAACGCGGCAAGCTGCACGAGCTCAACCGCCTCCTGCGCGGCGCGACCGACACCAACTTCATCGGCCCCGACGGCCACGCGCCCGCGGTCCCCGACGGCGTGCGTTACGTCATCACCCTCGACGCCGACACCCGCATCCCGCGCGGCGCCGCTCGTCGCATGGTCGGCAAAATGGCGCATCCCCTGAACGCCCCGCGCTTCGACGCACGCCTGGGCCGCGTCGTCGAGGGTCACGCCGTGCTCCAGCCGCGCATCACCGCGTCGCTCCCGACCGGCCGCGAGGGTTCGGTCTTCCAGCGCGTTTTCTCGAGTGCCGCCGGGATTGATCCCTACGCCTTCGCCGTCTCCGACGTTTACCAGGACCTGCTTGATGAGGGCTCCTACAGCGGCAAGGGCATCTACGACCTTGACGTGTTCGAGGCGGCGCTCGCGGACCGCGTGCCCGACAACTCGCTCCTGAGCCATGATCTTTTCGAAGGAACTTTCGCGCGATCGGGGCTGGCTTCCGACCTCGAGCTGGTTGAGGAATTTCCGTCGCGCTACGACGTCGCCGCCGCGCGCCAACATCGGTGGGCCCGCGGCGACTGGCAACTTCTGCCGTGGATTCTAGGCCGCGGTCACGGCGCCACGGCCGCCCCCGCCGCATCGCTCCCGCGCGATGCCCGGTCCTCGATCCCGATTCTCGGCCGCTGGAAAATGCTCGACAACCTGCGCCGCACTCTGTCTGCGCCGTTCGTGTTCATCGCGCTCGTTGCCGGCTGGACGCTCCCGCTCGCCGCCGCCGTTACGTGGACGGCATTCATCATCGTGACGCTCGCCACTGCGCCGATGCTTCCCTTCATCACCGGCATCATTCCGCGCCGCCGCGACATCTCAAAGCGCAGCCACCTCCGTGCGGTCGCCACCGACCTGAAGTCCGGCCTCACGCAGCTCGCGATGCTCCTCACGCTCCTCGCGCATCAGGCGTGGCTCATGTCCGACGCCATCGTGCGCACCCTCTATCGCATGTTCATCAGCCACCGCCTGCTGCTCGAATGGATGACCGCGGCGCAGGCCAAGCAGACCACGCGCCCCGACGTGCGCGGCTTTTACAAAATGATGTACGGCGCCTGGGTGCTCGCCGTCGCCGCCGCCGTCTTCGTCGCGTGGGCAGGCCACGGCGGTGCGATGGTCGCGCTTCCGTTCGTCGTCCTGTGGATGCTGTCTCCCGACGTCGCGCGATGGACCAGTCTGCCCAAGCTGCTCGAAGGCGCCAAACCTCTCTCGGCCGCCGACGCGACTTCGCTGCGCCTGAGCGCCCGCCGCACCTGGCGCTTCTTCGAAAAGTTCGTGACGGCAGACGACAACATGCTCCCGCCCGACAACTTTCAGGAAGACCCCAGGCCCGTGCTGGCGCATCGCACGTCGCCGACCAACATCGGTCTGTACTTGCTCGCAGTACTCGCCGCGCACGACTTCGGCTGGATCGGAAAGCAGGACACCGTCGATCGCCTCGCCGCCACCATCGACACTATGAAGCGGATGGAGCAGTTCCGCGGGCATTTCTACAACTGGTACGGCACGCGCGACCTGCGCCCGCTCGATCCCAAATATATTTCTTCGGTTGACAGCGGCAACCTCGCCGGCCATCTGATTGCGCTCGGCAACGCATGCCGCGAGATGGTCGTGCGTCCGGTCCTCGCCCGCCAATGGCTGAGCGGAATCGAAGACGCGCTCGCCCTTATTCGCGAGTCGCTCGTCCCATTCGCAGCCGACCGCCGCAGCCACACGGTCACGCCGAAGCAGCTCGAAGACGCGCTCGACACGATGGCGCCGCTATTGGAGCCGCGCCCGCGCACCATCGCGGAAACGGCAGCGTGGCTCGCCGATCTCGCCACGCACAGCGATTCAATCACTGACATCGCGCGCGCGCTGACGCTCGAACGCGCCGACCCCGGCGCCAACTCCGGCGACATTCTCACATGGGCCGAGGCGCTCCGGGCATGCCTCGGCAGTCATCGGCGTGACCTCGAACTGCTGAAGCCGTTCGTGGATCCCGCCGCTAACGATGCGGCGCCCGATGCGATTCCCGCGCTCGGCGATCTGCCCGACATATATAATGAAGTGTCTGAGCGTGACTCGACTCTCGATCGCGACGCACTCGCACGCGCCCGCGACGCCGCCAAGGCGCTGGAGCGACGCCTCACTGATCTCGCCGCGACCGCAGCCCGGATGCTCGACGCGATGAAGTTCGACTTCCTGCTCGATCCCGCGCGCCAGCTTTTGTCGATCGGCTACCGCGTCACCGACGGCAGTCTCGATCCCAATTGCTACGACCTGCTCGCGTCCGAGGCGCGGCTGGCGAGTTTCGTCGCCATCGCGAAGGGCGAAGTCCCCGCCCGCCATTGGTTCCGCCTCGGCCGCCCGATGACGCCGGTCGATCAGGGTTCGGCGCTCATCTCCTGGTCGGGGTCGATGTTCGAATACCTGATGCCGTCGCTGGTCATGCGCGCGCCCGCCGGCAGCCTGCTCGAGCAGACCCATCGCCTCATCGTCCGCCGCCAGATCACGTATGGCACCGAGCTCGGCATGCCCTGGGGAATCTCCGAATCCGCCTACAACGCACGCGACCTCGAGCTCACCTATCAGTACTCGAACTTCGGCGTCCCCGGCCTCGGTCTGAAGCGCGGACTCAGCGAAAACGCGGTCATCGCGCCGTACGCAACCGCGCTCGCCGCGATGGTTGATCCGCAGGCGGCGGTGGAAAATTTCGCGCGGCTGTTGAACGCCGGCGGCCGCGGCCCGTACGGCTGGTATGAAGCGCTCGACTACACGCCGTCGCGCGTGCCCGAAGGCGAGACCGTCGCGATAGTGCGCGCCTACATGGCCCATCATCAGGGCATGGCGCTGGTAGCGCTCGCCGACGCGCTCAACGACGGCGCGATGCGCGCGCGGTTTCACGCCGAGCCAATCATTCAGGCCACCGAATTGCTCTTGCAGGAGCGGACCCCGCGCGATGTCTCGGTCGCCCGACCTCGCGCCGAAGAAGTCAAGGCCGAAGCGAACGTGCGCGAAATCGCCTCGACCACCATTCGCCGTTTCCACTCGCCGCACGATCTGATTCCGCGCACGCATCTGCTGTCCAACGGCAAGTACACCGTGATGCTCACCGCGGCCGGCTCCGGCTTCAGCCGACTGGGTGACATGGCCGTGACGCGCTGGCGCGAAGACGTGACCTGCGATTCATGGGGCACGTACATTTTCATTCGGGACGTCAACACCGGCAAAGTCTGGTCGGCGGGTTTTCAACCAGCCGGGGTCGAGGCCGACAGTTACGATGTCGAATTCGCCGAAGACCGCGCCGAAATAATCCGCCGCGACGGCTCGATGACCACCACACTCGAAGTCGCCGTGTCGCCCGAGGACGACTCCGAAGTGCGCCGCGTGTCGATCAGCAATCTCGGCAGCCGCCCGCGTGAGGTCGAGCTGACTTCGTACGCCGAAATCGTGCTGGCGACGGCGGCTTCCGACAATGCGCATCCCGCCTTCAACAAGATGTTCGTGCAGACCGAATTCAACGCCGAGGCCGGCGCACTGCTCGCGACCCGCCGCCTGCGCACGCCCACGGATCCGACCATCTGGGCCGCGCACTTCGCGGTGCCTGAAGGCGATGCGGTCGGCGAGGTTCAGTTCGAGACCGACCGCGCGCGATTTCTGGGCCGCGGCCGCGAACTGCGCGACGCCGTCTCGGTCATCGACGGCCGCCCGCTGTCCGACACCGTCGGCACCGTGCTCGATCCGATCTTCAGCGTCCGCCGCCGCCTGCGTATTCCGGCGGGCGCAACTGCGCGCATCGCCTTCTGGACGGTCGTCGCGCCCACCCGCACTGAAGCGCTCGACCTCGTCGACAAGCATCACGACTCGACCGCGTTCGATCGCGCCGTCACGCTCGCATGGACCCAGGCGCAGGTGCAGCTCCATCATTTGCGGGTCAACGCCGACGAGGCGCATCTCTTCCAGCGCATCGCCAACCGCGTGCTTTATTCCGACCCGACGCTGCGGCCTTCCTCCGACATGCTGCGCCGCGGCGACGGCGGCCAGTCCAAACTCTGGCCCGCCGGAATTTCCGGCGACCTGCCAATCGTGCTGGTGCGCATCGACGAGATCGAAGATCTGGAAATCGTGCGCGAGCTGGTCCGCGCGCACGAGTACTGGCGGATGAAACGGTTGTGCGTCGATCTTGTTATCCTCAACGAGCGGCCGCCTTCGTATCATATGGATCTGCAAAACGCGCTCGAGGGCATGGTGCGCACCACTCCCGCGCGGTTGGCCGCCGACGGGCAGGGCGCATGCGGCAACGTCTACGTGCTGCGCTCAGACCTGATTTCAGCCGAGATGCGAGGCGTGCTCCAGACGGCGGCGCGCGCGGTCCTGCTGAGCCGGCGCGGAAGCTTGTCCGAGCAGGTCAAGCGCCTGGAGATATTTCAGCCGGCCGCCGCTCCTCCGCCGCGGCGGGTTCCGGTCAAACAGCGCGCAGCCTCCGCGATGACGCCGCGCGAGCTCGAATTTTTTAACGGCCTCGGCGGCTTCGTCGAAGGCGGCCGCGAATACATGACGACTCTCGGCGAGGGTCAATGGACCCCCGCGCCGTGGCTCAACGTCATCGCCAATCCGAACTTCGGCTTCCAGGTCTCGGTCGAAGGCGCGGGTTACACCTGGGGGGTCAACAGTCAGCAGCATCAGATCACCCAATGGTCGAACGATCCCGTGAGCGATCGCCCGGGCGAGGTGCTGTACGTTCACGACCTCGACAGCGGCGAGCTATGGGGTCCCACGGCGCTGCCGATTCGCGAGGACTCCGGCCCGTACGTTGCGCGCCACGGACAGGGCTACAGCGTCTTCGAGCACACCTCGCATGGAATCGCGCTTGAGCTCACGCAGTATGTGCCGGTCGCCGACTCGGTCAAGATTTCGCGCCTCAAGATTCGAAATCTCTCGCCGCGCGTGCGCCGCCTGTCGATAACCGCCTATGTCGAATGGGTGATGGGCACTTCGCGCGGCGCCTCCGCTCCATACATAGTCACCGAAGTCGAACCGGCGACCCATGCTATCCTGGCGCGCAACTCCTACAGCGGTGACTACGGCCACCGCGTCGCTTTCGCTGATCTCCGCGGCCAGCAGCAAACCTGGACCGCCGATCGCACCGAATTTCTCGGCCGCAACGGATCGCTTGACAATCCCGCTGCGCTCGCCGATGGCAAGCCGCTCTCGGCGAAGTCCGGCGCCGCGATGGATCCGTGCGCCGCCCTGCAGACCGTCGTTACGCTGCGCCCCAACGCCTCGACCGAAGTCGTTTTCATGCTCGGCGAAGGCGACAGCAGAGCCGACGCGATCGCTTCGGTAAAAAAATATCGCGACGCCGATCTCGACGCAGCGCTCGCTGCCGCAGTCCATCTATGGAACGGTCTGCTCGACACGGTCCAGGTCAAAACTCCCGACCGATCGATGGATCTCATGCTCAACAGATGGCTTCTGTATCAGACGCTGGCATGCCGTTACTGGGCGCGATCGGCCTTCTACCAGGCGGGAGGCGCGTACGGCTTTCGCGATCAGATTCAGGACGTGATGGCATTGACCGTCGCGCAGCCCGCAATCACCCGCGAGCATCTGGTCCGCGCCGCATCGCGCCAGTTCGTCACCGGCGACTTTCAGCATTGGTGGCTGCCGCCGGCCGGCCAGGGCGTCCGCACGCGCATCGCCGACGATCGCGTCTGGCTGGCGTACGGCGTCGCTCATTATATAGAGGTGACCGGCGACGTCGGCATCCTCGACGAAACCGTACCGTATCTCGACGGCGCCGAACTGAATCCCGGACAGGACGAATCGTTCTTTATGCCCACGGTTTCCGAACAGACCGGCACCATCTTCGAGCATTGCGCACGCGGACTCGACAGCGCGCTGCCAGTCGGCGTCCACGGCCTGCCGCTGTTCGGCTCGGGCGATTGGAACGACGGGATGAACCGTGTCGGCGAAGGCGGCAAGGGCGAGAGCACCTGGCTCGGATGGTTCCTCTACACCACTCTCAACGCGTTCGCGCCGCTGGCCGACATCCGCCGCGAAACCGCGCGGGCTGCGGCCTGGAGAAGTCACGCGACCGCGCTGGCAGCGTCACTCGATCGCGACGGATGGGACGGCAACTGGTATCGCCGCGGCTACTACGACGACGGCACGCCGCTCGGCTCGGCGGGCAACCTCGAATGCCGGATAGACTCGATAGCCCAGTCCTGGGCGGTCATCTCCGGCGCCGCCAGTCCGGTCCGCGCCGCAACCGCAATGGCAAGTGTCGACGAATATCTGGTGAAGCGCGAGGACGGCCTCGTCCTGCTCTTTACGCCGCCCTTCGATCACACTCCACTGGACCCCGGCTACATCAAAGGCTACCCGCCCGGCCTCAGAGAGAACGGCGGCCAGTACACGCACGGCGCACTATGGTCGGTGATAGCGTTCGCCATGCTCGGCGACGGCGACAAGGCGTCGGAACTCTTCTCGATTCTGAACCCAATCAATCACGCCAACACCCGCGCCGGCATCCATCGCTACAAGGTAGAGCCATACATCGCATGCGCCGACGTCTACTCAACCGCGCCGCACCTCGGCCGCGGCGGATGGACCTGGTACACAGGCTCGGCCGGCTGGATGTACAGGGCAGGCCTCGAATGGCTATTAGGCTTTCGGCTGAAGGGCAAAACCCTGCAGATAGATCCATGCATCCCGAGCAGATGGCCAGGCTTCGAAATAGTTTATAAATACGGTTCGACCCGTTACGAAATCAAAGTGGAAAATCCCCGCAACGTGTCGCGCGGAGCAACCACGGTAGAGCTCGACGGCAAATCCCTGGTAGCCCGTCCCCCGCAAATAGCACTCGCAGATGACGGCCTGGTACATAAAGTTCGAATTGTACTCGGCTGATTACTCAGTTAGTTCTCGTAAGCACCTCATTTGTATTACTATTTTGACATCCCAAATGGCTAAAGATATTATCTACTAGTCGGAATCGATATAGGATTCGAGTCCGACCCTGATCCAGCCTGACAGTGGTCTTTCCGCTCGCCTTCGACCACCTTCCGCTAGACCATCACAAATAGTCACACATAAGGCTCGAGGAGGTTCGCGCGAGGACGGTCCGATCCGCTCTCACGGTATTGCTTGCCCATGAAAGTAAAGTTGATGAAAAATAAACTGAGAAAAACAATGATCCTCTCCGGCGCGCTACTGGCCTTCGCAGTCGCGACTCCCTCATTCGCCCAGTATGCCCCCGGCCCCGGCTACGACGGCGCTGGCTACTACGGCGGCCCCGGCGAAGCGGGATGGGGTGCATACGACAACAATCATAATTGGCGAGGCGCACGATGGTGGCATCGCCACGACATTATGTGGTTCTACGCCCATCATCCCGAATGGGCCGTGATGGACGCGCTGTGGCTCAACCAGGACGGCGACTACGACGAAGGCGGCAACTGGCACGACGCCTACTGGTGGCATCAGAACAACCCCGACTTCTTCTACGCCAATCATCCAAACTGGATTTCATGGTACCCCGACTGGCGCAACACTGACGGCGCTTACGACGGCCAGCACAACTGGCACTACGGCCAATGGTGGTACAACCAGAACCCGAGCTGGGTCTCCGCCAATCATCCCAACTGGATTAGCCAGCACAGCAACTGGACCACTCACACCGAGCCCAACAACAGCCGGGCCGTGATGCGCACCGAGAACGAGGGCAACGGTCATAGCGCGCCGCAACAGGCCGCGGTCGAGCACAATCAGGTGAATGAGCGCAATGAGAACGTGCAGCGCACCGAGAACGCGCAACGCACCGAGGCCGCTCATCAGCAGCAAGCCTCGCGCGAGCAACAGCAGTCGCAAGCCAAGCAGGATCGCGTCGAGCAGAATCAGCGCGAGAATCAGCAGAAGCAGGCGTCACGCGAAGAGCGGAATCAGCAGAACGAACAGGCTGACCGCCAGCAGCAGGCTACTCGCAATCAGGAGCAGGCCACTCACAATGAAGAGCGCGCCACTCGCAACCAGGAGCAGGCCAGCCATCATCAGGAGCAGGCTACTCATCAGCAACAGCAGGCGACTCATCGCGAGCAGGCTTCTCACCAGCAGCAGTCCTCCCGCGAGCGTCCTGAAGAGAGCAGGCAGGCCAACGCCGGTCACGAGAACGGCCACGAGAAAAACTAACTGCCGTCGCGATACCGCCTGAACGGCGCGTCGCGCGGCTTCAGCTCCAATGGCCTCGCCGGTCCTTATGACGGCGGGGCCGCTTCATGTTTAATAACTCCCGATGCTCGCCGCGGTCGAAAACTTCCTTGGCCAATCCGGGCCATGGTCCCTGGTCGCGATCTTTCTCGTTGTCGCGCTCGAGTCGTCCGCCGGGCTTGGCTTGATCTTCCCGGGCGAGATGATGGCCGTGATTGCCGGCGCGATGGCCGCCGACGAATTTTTCTCACCATGGTCCGCCTTCGCGGTGGTGGCCAGCGCCGCAATCGTCGGCGACCTGACCGGCTACACCATCGGTCATACCAAAGCTGCGGCCGTGCTCCAGCGATGGTCCTTCGCACGGCGCCAGTTCGACAAGCATCGCCAGCGCCTCGAGTACTATTTCGATCACTTCGGCCCCTTGACCGTCTTCGTCGGCCGCTTCGTCGCCGTCGGCCGCGCCTTCATCCCCTTCACCGCCGGTTTGTCCGGGATGCGCCCGCGCAACTTCGCGCCCATCGCAATTCTCGGCGGCCTCGTTTGGGCCTCCTTTACCGTAGGCCTCGGCTATACGCTCGGTTCCAACTGGGAGTTGGTTCACAAATGGCTCAAGTCGCTCAGCGCCGGCATTATCGTGCTGGTAATCCTGACCATCATCACTGTCACGCTCGGGCGCTCCGTGGCGCGCAATCAAACCCGCATCGTCGCCGCCTGGAATCGCCACCTCACCGGCCGCTACGGCTTCGACCTGACTCCGCTCGTCGACTTCCTGCGCGCCCGCTTCTCGCCGCGCGGCTACCTCGGCCTCCATCTGACTATCGGCCTGCTCGCGGTCGCTGCGCTGGCATGGCTCTTCGGCGGCATCGTTGACGTAATCTCCGACCAGGGGCCGCTCGGCGGACTCGACCGCACGGTCGCGATGTTCGTTGCGGCGCAACGCACG
>Ga0302325_10024668_pt1 | contig 12504 bp, 6 predicted proteins | sample Palsa_T0_2_FD_201948 | JGI IMG/M metagenome (GOLD analysis project Ga0302325, IMG submission 201948) | Peat permafrost microbial communities from Stordalen Mire near Abisko, Sweden - Palsa_T0_2 | ecosystem: Environmental > Terrestrial > Soil > Palsa > Peat permafrost | place: Sweden: Abisko...
TTGTACCTCGTGAATATTCCGCCGCGCTTCGTCGAACCGCTGCAAGGCAAGGGCGAAGTTGGCGAGATTGGTGTAAATGGTTAGATTATCCGGTGCGAGTCGCAGGGCTTGCCGGTCGACCTCCACAGCTTTTTCATACTGCCCCTGTTCGCCGTATATGGTGCCCAAATTGCCGTACGCTCGGAATTCCCGCGGATAGTTCTCAATGCACCCCTGATACGTTTGGGCCGCTTTATCCAGTTCGCCGATGACATACGAATAGTAGACGGCGGCGATGCCAAGCTTTTCGTGTTCGCTGGCATGTTCCCGCAACTGGAATGCCTTGGCAAAGTACTCGCTGGCACGCCCTGGCTCGCCGAGATTGGCGTAGTCGGTGCCCACTGCCGCGTAACCCATGGCAAAATTCGCATCCAGCTCGATGGCACGCTGACCGTAGGGCAGGGCTGCGGCGGAGCCTTGCTCATCAGCCGCCCTTACACCCAGGCTGTACGCTTTCAGCGCATCGAGTGACGGGGTGGTCGCCTCATCGAGCGGAACATCAAACTTCTGCACGGAGGCTAGCGATTCGCCCAATTCGCCGCGGAGCTTGGACGCTGCCCCGCCCAGGGCGTCCAGCACTTTCTCCTTGGACGCCGCCGTTACCTGCTCCACGGCCAGCGGGTCTCCACTCCGGCAATTCACGGCTTTCAGGCTCAGCACATATTCGCTGCCCAGACTACCGATCGACCCAGCAACGTAGGCTTTGCTGCTTGCCCGCTGGCAAAGCTCGCCGGCGACTTCCGGCGTGAGTTTCGTGGTTGGCGGACGGGTCATCTGTTGCAACGTCTTCGTCACTTCACTGTCGGAGAGCGCATTCAGGAAAGGCGATTGCTGCAGGGAAACGTAGAGAGCTGTTTTCAGCGTGTCGTCGAAGATTGCGTCGCCCGTGGTGTTGGTGAAGTCGGCCAAGACGATGGTGTCTTTCTCGGTGAGCGTCGCCGCTGGGCGCGAACGAAAATAAACACCACCAGCGATCAACGCGGCAACCACAACCATTGCAGCGGGAATCAGAATTTTCCCGAGTTTCTTCCCGCCGGTAGCCGGAATTTCGGCGACTCTCGCAGCACCCGATGAAGCAGCCGCCGGAACAGGACCGGATGACGGCGAGGGTTGCTGGGCGACCGGGACAACGGGATGGCCGCCGGTATCGTGTGCCGCCGGCGCCGCTCCCGAACTCGCTGATATGCCCGGCCCCGATTCCGTTTCGCGTTTCAGCCGCTTTAGGTCGGCGCGCACATCAGCGGCGTGCTGGTAGCGCAGCTCACGATCTTTCTCCAGCGCTTTATTGATGATCCGTTCCAGTTCCGCAGACACCTCGTGATTCAGCCGCGCCACCGCCACCGGGGCACGGTTCATGATCGCTTCGCAAGTGACCGCTGGACTTTCTCCGTGAAAGGGCAGATGACCGGTGGCCATCTCGTACAGCACGACCCCAAAGGAGAACAGATCGCTCCGCCCATCCAACTCTCTCGCCCGCACTTGCTCAGGCGACATATACGCCACCGTTCCCATCATGGTGCCCGGACTGGTCAGGTCTTCCGCGTTCACCGAAGCGGTCTCGGTGTCGAGAGACTCCATGTTGCTCGAAGAACGGCTTGCCAAACTGACTTTGGCCAGGCCGAAGTCCAAAATCTTGGCGTGGCCGCGCTTAGTTACGAAAATATTGGCGGGTTTGATGTCGCGGTGGATGATCCCTTCTGCGTGCGCGGCATCCAGCGCGTCGGCAATCTCAATTCCTAGCTCCAGCAGTTCCTCGGATGGCAGCGGCGCGCCGGAAATGCGGTGCTTGAGGGTGAACCCGTCGAGGAACTCCATGGCAATGAATGCGTCGCCATGCTGGTCGTCAATTTCGTAGATGGTGCAGATATTCGAATGATTCAGTGCAGAGGCGGCCTGCGCTTCACGTTGGAAGCGGGCCAGAGCTTGCGGATCTTTGGCAACCTGGTCCGGCAGGAACTTCAAGGCAACAAAGCGGTGCAGCTTTATGTCCTCGGCCTTGTAGACCACGCCCATGCCGCCGCCGCCGAGCTTCTCGACGATGCGGTAGTGCGAGATGTTTCGACCGATCAATGAGAGAACACCCCTCCGTGTGCGCCATCTTAGGCGCCGCGCTAAGGCGAGTCAATTGATCGCGGGCAAAGTGATCGCGGGCAAAGTAGATTTTATGCCGTGCTCATGGGTGCGAACGACGATGCTTGCATCCCGCTGGGGTCCGGATGTATGTTCTGCCCGGCAATAAACCAAGAAGGAAGCCCTCGATGATATGCGCCGTCTGCGGCCAGGATTACGGTCTAGCGCATAACTGCACGGGCGTGGCTTCCGCCTATGCGTCGCCGGAGGAATCCGCGCCGTTCCCCCACGGGTTCGCTCCGCGCTATTACCTCCGGCTGGCCTGGAAAATTGTTACCTGGGACGAAGTCTCCATTCACCGCGCATCGCGCGATCCGAATGCCACTTACTACGGCGCGGCGGTCTGGACTCTCTCCGCGGGAATCATCTGCGTGGTTAGCTTGTTTCCTGTTTTGCTTCGAGTGATTCAAGCACAAGCATGGACTGCGCCGATGATCCTGATCCGCATCGGAATCAGCGTGGTCTTCGAGGTGGTGTACCTCGCCGCAATTACCTTCCTGCAGCTTGGTTTGTGCCATCTGGTCGCCAAATTGTTTTTCGGCGGCACCGGGACCTACATCGGAGTGATGCGTCCGTTTCTTCTCGTATGGTGGGTGCAAATTTTTGGGGCTATGGGGCTCATTGGGATGTGGGTCGGAGGACTAGCATGGATCGCGGTGTTGATGCTGGTATTCGAAGAGGTGGAGGGCATCGCCCGATTAAAGGCGTTCCTGATCGCGACGGTGATCAACGTCACTTTTGCTTTGCTGCAAATCTGGCTGCTCGGCGCGCAGCGGCATGGATGATGCGCTCCGGCGCGAAGCAACGATTCTACTCCGACCGCAGGGCCACCACCGGATCGGCTAGCATTGCTCTGCGAGCGGGCAAATAGCAGGCGAGCAAGGCGACGCCCACCACCAACAAGGCAACCAGCGAAAACGTCAACGGATCCGCCGCGCCCACTTCATAAATCAGGCTGCGCATCGCGCGCGCCAGCGCCAGCGCGCAGATTACTCCCACGACTACCCCGCCCATCGCCAGGCGCATGCCTTCCGAGAGAACCAGGCGCAGCACGTCCCATCGCTGCGCGCCCAATGCCACGCGCAACCCTAGTTCATGGGCTCGTTGGGTGACCGAGTAAGAAATCACGCCATAAATTCCGATCGCCGCCAGAACGATGGCTAGCCCGGCGAAGAGTCCGATCAAGAAAAACGCAAAGCGCGGCGTGGAGACCGATGCATCGGCGATGTTGTCCATGAGCCGCACGTCGGCCACCGCCAGGGTGGGATCGAGCTTGTGAACTTCGTCGCGCACCACGCCTGCCAACTCGCTGGCGTCGCCCTTTGCGCGCACCGCAATGGACGTGGTCGGAGACGCAAACGGCTGCTGTACTACGGGCCACCAGAATGCCGGCTCGGTGTGGCTGCTATCTGCCTGGTCCTTAACGTCGCCGACGATGCCGACAATCGTCATCCAATCTTTTTCTTTGGGCGAAGTCTGGAAGGTGATGCGTCTCCCCAGAGCGTCGACCCCCGGCCAATACCGGCGCGCCATAGCCTCATTGATGATCAGCGCCGGAGTAGCGTCTTTTTTGTCCGCTTCGGTGAAGAATCTGCCACGGACCAGCGGCATGCCCAGCGCGCGGAAATAATCCGGCGAGGCCGCGTGGTAACGCCCGTGGAAGTCTTCACCCGGCTGCCTGCCTTCGATATCGAACCCCGCGTTATCGTCGTACCCGGTCCAGGGTACGTCGCTGCCGGCGCCCGCGGCGCTCACGCCCGGGGCGGAACTCAAATTGCGCAATAGCTGATCGTAGAAATGGGAAGCTGCGTCGTCGGTCTTATAGTCCGCTTGCGGAAGCGAAAGGCTAGCGGTGAGCACGTGCTCGGGCTGAAAACCCGGATCCTCGCGAAGCAGGTTGACGAAGCTCCGCAGCATGAGGCCCGCTCCCACCAGAAGTACACACGCCAGGCTCACCTCAGTCGCCACCAACACACTCCGCAGCCGATGATGCCGCACGCTGCCAGTGGCGCCGCGGCCGCCCTCGCGCAGATTCAACTGCGGATCGGAGCGTGAAGTTTGCAGCGCAGGCGCAATTCCAAAAAGCAGGCCGGTGCCGATGGCAACCAGAAACGTAAAGGCGAACACGGCGGGGTTCAGATGAATCGCGTCGGCGCGCGGGAAACCGGCCGGCAACAACGAAACCAGCACCTTAACGCAAACCGCCGCCAGCGCAACTCCCAGACCGCCTCCAAGCAGCGCGATGAACATACTTTCGGTCAGCATTTGGCGAATCAAACGCGACCGCGGCGCGCCCAGCGCCGATCGCACCGCGATTTCGCGCTGCCGGGACGCCGCTCGCGCCAGCATGAGATTCGCGGCGTTGGCGCAAGCGATCAGCAGCACCAGCGCCACCGCTCCCAACAGCACCAGCAGCATCCTTTGGCTTGAGCCGACGATTTCCCTATGCAGCGGGACCGCAAAAATACTCCAACCGGTATGCGCCTCGGGGTATTCCCGCGTAAGTTGGGCCATCAGGGTGTTCAATTCACCCTGGCCTTGCTCCGGCGTCACTCCCGGCTTGAGGCGTCCGATGCCCTCGACGTAGTGCGAGCCTCGCCTTGCGGGATTTCCGTCGAAGGTGAACGGCCACCAAACGTCCACGGTATCGCCGTAGGCCACCGGCTGGTATTCGTTCCCGGGATGCGCGGTGCCCGGCGGCATCACGCCCAGAACGATGAACGGTTGATTGTCGAGCGTCACCTTGCGGCCGATGATGTCCGGCGCGGCAGCAAATTCGCTCCGCCAGATGCGGTCGCTGAGTATCACCACGCTGCCATTGCCCTTCTGTTCGTCTTTTTCTTCGAATTCACGGCCGCGCTCAGGTCGAATGCCCAGCACGGAAAAATACCCAGAGGTCACCTGAAAGCCACTCAACCGCACCGGTTGACCTTGGCCAGAGAGTTGCAGGTCGCGGTGGCTGAAGGCGGCGATCGCCTCGAAGGAGTGGTTCCGGGATCGAATATCCCTGAAGTCAAAAGGATTCATGGGGAAGCTGGGGAAATCTTTGTGCGAATAAAATATTCGGACGATGCGCTTTTGGTCCGGGTACGGCAGCCGCTTCAGCAGCACACCGTCGATCACGCTGAAAATCGCGCTGTTCGCGCCGATGCTCAGCCCCAGCGTGAGTATCATCACCACCGCGAACCCCGGGCTCTTGGCCAGGGTCCTCGCGGCATAGCGCAGGTCCAGCAGGAAATCGTCAAGATAGTTTGTCCGGCGCATGTCGCGGCACTGCTCCTGGATCTGGGTGACTCCGCCTAAACGGCGCAACGCGGATTCACGCGCTGCAGCAGCGGACATCCCGAGCGCGATGTTCTCTTGCGTCTGCTGTTCGAGGTGGAAGCGCAATTCGGTGTCTAGCTCTTCGTCAACGCGGCGGCGTTTGAACATCGTCCGCAATCGCAGCCGAAGTACCGTCCACCAGCGCCGCTCGTCCATCTGATTTTCTGGCACGCCGCCTCCTACGCCATGTCGATCACGTGAGCGACCGCGCTCGACAGCCGCTCCCACTGCTCCAATTCCCTGGCCAGTTGCGTCCGGCCGGCCCTGGTTAGTTCGTAGAATTTTGCTTCGCGGCCGGTTTCGGTGGTGCGCCAGGCGGCGCGAATCCAGCCTTGTTGTTCCAGGCGATGCAGCGCCGGATACAGCGCGCCTTGGGTGATCTGCAATGCGTCATGGCTCACCTGCTCGATGCGCTTGGCAATCGCCCAGCCGTGCTTGGGTTCGAGCGAAAGGGTCTTTAGGATCAGCAGATCGAGCGTGCCCTGAATCAAATCGGACGGCTTGCTCATGATTTTCCTTGTCGATGCCTAATTAATCTACAACAACGCCTAAGCCGATTACAATCCACTTTTTTCGCGAAAAACGGGGAGCGCAATCGGTTGGTTTTAAAAATTCGCGAGGCAGGGTGATGCGAGCGGCTAGGGTTTGATGTCTTTCAGAATTTCGCGCGCGGCGTTCGATCCGGCGCCGCCCGTCAATCCAGCTCCCGGATGGGTTCCGGAGCCGCACATGTACAGCCCGCGCACCGGTCCGCGGTAGCGCGCGTATCCAAGCAGCGGTCGCATCGTGAAAATCTGGTCCAGCGCCAGTTCGCCATGGAACGGATGCCCGCCGGTCAAGCCAAACTGGGTCTCCAGATCCTGCGGCGTAAACAGTTCGTGCCCGACGATTCGCTCCGGCAGATCGGGGGCATACGTGGCCAGGGTTTCGACGATGGTATCCGCGAGCGCGCCGCGCTGCGTCGACCAGTCCCCTTCCCGCAATTGATACGGCGCGAACTGCATGTACACCGACATCACGTGCTGTTCGGCCGGCGCCAGCGAAGGATCCAGAATCGAAGGAACGGTGACGTCCAGATATGGCGCGCGCGAAAACTCGCCATACTTCGAAGCGTCGAACGCTTTCTCCAAATAATCGATGTCCGGACCGATGTGAATCCGCCCGGCCAGTGCGCTCGATGCGCCATTCAAAGAAAGCGCGCCCGCCGCGGAAATCCCCTGCAACGCCGTAAATGACGGCATGCCGTCGAGCGCCAGATTCATTTTCGCGGCCACGCCCTTGGAACGGTAGTGCTGCATCTTCACCACGAAACCGGGCGCGAGATGCACCGGATCGATCAGCTTTAGGAACGTCCGCCGCGGATCGGCGCCAGAGACTACCGTGCTGGCGGAAATTTCCTCGCCGCTCTCCAGCACCACTCCGGTAACCGCGCCGTCCTTTATCGCTATTTGCGCTACGTCGGCGCCGGTGCGAATGTCCGCGCCGGCTTGGCGCGCCGCATCGGCCAGCGCCTGGGCCAGCGCGCCCATTCCGCCCCGCGGAAAGGCGGAGGTCCCCACCGGATGTGGATCGCCGGCCGCGCGCAACAGCAAAAGCGTGGTGCTGCCGGCCGACCACGGTCCCAGCGCCGCGCCGAAAATTCCGCGCGCAGCGAATGCCGCGCGCAGCACTTCGGTCTCGAAGAATTCCGATGCCAGATCCGCCACCGCTGTTGGACCCCAGCGGATCAGGCGCATCATGTCTTTCTTACCCAGACCGCGCAGTTGCCGCCCGGCACCCAGCATGTTCCAAAGGTCCGACACGCCGGGTTTCGCGATCTCCGGCGGCGTCATCGCCAGCAGTTGCTGGAGCAGCGGAGACATTTTCGCGAGCGTGTCGCTGAGCTCGCCATACTTCACCGCATCGGCCTTCGAGAATTTTGCAATCTGGTTGGCGGATTCGCCCACGTCGCGGAAAAGCGTCAAGCTGCGCCCATCCGGCAGCGGTGCAAATACGCGCACCGGAGATTCCAGCATGGTGAGCCCGTGCCGTTCGAGCTGCATGTCGCGGGCCACCGAAGCATCTAGCGGCCCGCACGCGTGCGCCAGCGTCGAACATTTGAAGCCCGGATGAAATTCGCCGGTCGCAGCGGCGCCGCCCACTACGTCGCGCCGATCCAGCACCAGCGGCTTGAATCCGGCCTTAGCTAGGTAAAATGCGGCGACCAGCCCGTTGTGTCCCGCACCCAGAATAATGATGTCGCACGCGCGGGCCATGGGCTAGCTCGCCTTCTTATTTTTCAAAATTTCAATCGCCGCCAAACGTCCTGGCGCACCCATGATTCCGCCGCCTGGATGGGTGGCCGATCCGCACATATAAAGGTTGTCGATCGGAGTGCGATAGCGCGCCCAGCCGGCCACCGGACGCAGGAAAAATAATTGTTCGAGGGAAAGTTCGCCCTGGAAAATGTTGCCCTCAGTGAGCCCGATGCTGCGCTCGATATCCAGCGGAGTGATCACCTGCCGGCCGATGATCAGGCTTTTCAAGTTGGGAGCGTATTGCGAAATCGTGTCCACCACCGCATCGCCGAAAGCTTCGCGCTGCGCATCCCAATTGGTGCCCGGCTTCAATTTGTACGGCGCGTACTGCACGAAGCAAGACAGCACGTGCTGCCCCGGCGGCGCGACCGAAGGATCCGTCAGGCTCGGAATCACCATGTCGATGTACGGCCGGCTGGAAAATTCGCCGTATTTCGCCTGGTCGTAAGCGCGCTCCATATATTCCATGCTGGGCGAAATCGACATCGCCCCGCGCAGATGCCGCCCGTTTCCGGGCAGGCAACTGAATTCCGGCAGGCCGCTCAGCGCCATATTCACTTTGCCGGACGATCCGCGGTATTTGTAGCGGCGCACTTCGTCGACGAATTCCGAAGGCAGGTCCTTCTCGTTCATCAACTTCAAAAACGTGAGATTGGGATCGACGCTCGAAGAGACCACTGACGCCTGAATTTCCTCGCCGGTGCTTAGCGCGATGCCGGTGGCGCGGCCGTCCTTCACCATAATCTGCCCGACCGATACGCCGGTGCGAATCTCCACGCCCGCCTCGCGCGCCGCTGCTCCAATGGCATCGGAAATCGCGCCGGTGCCGCCGCGGCTGAATCCCCACGAACGGAACGCTCCGTCGATCTCTCCCATGTAGTGATGCAATAAAACGTAGGCGGTGCCCGGCGAGCGAATTCCCAGAAACGTCCCGATGATTCCGGAAGCCGACATGGTGGCTTTCAATACGTCGGTCTCAAACCACTGGTCCAGAAAATCGGCGGCGCTCATGGTCATGAGCTGCACCAGGTTGTACATATCTTCGTATGGCAGCGCCTGAAACCGCCTGCCCAGGAAGAGCATCTTTTTCAGATCGCGCGGATCGAGTGTGGTGGGATCCGGCGGCACCATTCCCAGGATCGGCTTCACGAAGCGGCACATTTGGACCATCGATTTGCCGAATTCCTCGTACGCTTCCGCGTCCACTTTCGAGTGCCGCTCGATTTCTCGCCGCGTCTTGCCGTGATCGTTCACCCTCCAGAGATAATCGCCGCTGGGCATCGGCGTGAACGTGCCGTCCAACGGCAAAATTTCCAGGCCGTGGCGCGGCAAATCCAGATCGCGAATGATTTCCGGGCGCAACAGCGAGACGACGTAGGAAAAAACGGAAAATTTAAAGCCCGGGACAATCTCTTCGGTGCACGCAGCGCCGCCCAGGACGGTGCGCTTCTCTAGCACCAGCACTTTCTTGCCGGCTTTGGCGAGATAAGCGGCCGTTACCAGGCCGTTATGCCCGCCACCGATGATGATGGCGTCGTAACGCATGTGCTCGAGTGTGTTCTCTCTGGTTTTGGCGTCCGAAGTCTGAAGAATTCTCTGTGCGGGGCCGCCAACGGGCCCACGCGCGGCAATTTCGGCTGCCACGCGCGGCGGCACATTCTACAAGCTTCCAGCGCTATCCTACAATAGACGATGCCGCACGCGTTGACCTCAGGTCACCCCTCTCGCAACGCCACAAGGCCCCGCTCAATAGGAAATGCTTGGGGCCGCTAGGCGATCCAAAGCACTTCGTATCGGCGATACACAAAAAATATTGGGGGTTGGACTACACTGTTATACCCGGATAGCTTTCTTGATGTCGAAGTCGAGTAGCATTTTGTCCGAGGCGAACCTAAAGCGAATCCATGTTCATCTTATCAAATTATCCAGATCAACGCATTACGTGCAATTCCCCTGCCCTCACCGGTCCGCCTCACTGAGTGACGCGGGGCGGCCGGATTTCTATCGCGCGAAACCTAGTTGTCTTCTTGCAGCCGGTGCTCACGACCAACTATAATCCGCCGAGCTGAATTGTGCTTCGCCGGAGCGGCTCACTCGCGCGACCACTCATGCTCCACACTGGGAAGGGAGACTTTTGTGCCCATCGGAACCGCTGTTCACGACAGAACGTTCAAACTGTGCGAGAGCCTGAATTTTCGCGAGTGGTCCGGCTACTACGCCGTCAGCGTCTACGAGATGCACCACGAGCACGAATACAACGCCATCCGCAATTCGTCCGCGCTGATTGACGTCAGTCCGCTTTACAAATATCGGATCACCGGAAAAGACGCGACCAAATTCGTCAATCGCGTGATCACCCGCGACATTCAAAAAGTCTCCGTCGGCCAGGTGATCTACTGCTGCTGGTGCGATGAAGATGGAAAGGTAATCGACGACGGCACCATCACCCGCCTCGCCGAGAACGACTATCGCTGGACCGCCGCCGACCCCAGCCTCCGCTGGTTCCGCCAGAACGCTCTCGGCCTCGACGTCACCATCGACGACGTCTCCGCCGAAGTGGCCGCCCTCGCGCTCCAGGGCCCCACGTCCGGCCGCCTGCTGAAGAGCCTGGTGGGACCGGAAATCGCCAACCTGAAATATTTCCGCTTCACACGCGCGAAAATCGCCGGCGTCGACGTCGACATTTCCCGCACCGGCTACACCGGCGACCTGGGCTACGAAATTTGGATGCCCTGGAACGAGGCTCCCCAGGTGTGGGACGCGTTGATGGCTGAGGGCCGTCAGTTCGACATCCACCCCGCGGGGATGCTGGCGCTCGATGTCGCCCGCATCGAAGCCGGCCTGATCCTGATCGAAGTGGATTTCTTTAGCAGCAAGAAGGCGATGATCGAAGCGCAGAAGTACTCGCCGTACGAGATCGGCCTGGGCCGGCTGGTGAATCTGAATAAGGAATATTTCATCGGGCGCGCCGCGCTCGAAAAAGAAAACCGCCGCGGGCCCGAGCGCGCGCTGGTGGGACTGGATATCGACTGGCCAGACATCGAGAATCTGTACGATTCCATCGGCCTCGCGCCGCAGGTGGCCAGCACTGCGTCGCGCGTCCCGGTGCCAGTCTACGCCGCGCATGGCCGCCGCCAGGCCGGCAAAGCCACTTCCACCACCTGGTCGCCTACGCTCAAGAAGATGATTGCGCTGGCCAGCGTCGATCACGATCATTCCGCCAACGGTACGGAACTGCGGATCGAGATTACGGTCGAGGCCGTTCGCCACAACGGACGCGCCACCGTGCGAGAGTTGCCCTTCTTCAATCCCGCTCGAAAAACTGCGACTCCCATTGAGTGAACAACCAGAAGAAGAACAGCGGCTCGCGCTCGGACGAAACGCGCCAGCCAGTCCGCGCCGCGGCGCCGTTTCCTTCCTGACCGGCTATAAGCATCAACAGGGCCCCGCACTATACTTGAGGAACGTGAAGGGAGGATCGAGTATGCGAGCAGCCAGATCAGCGGGCGCCGCCGGGTCGCCGTCATCGCATCGTCATCGTTGTAGAAGAATTTCCGGCGTCACGCGCTTTCTCCTTCTTCTCGCCGCCGCACCGTTTTTCCTCCCGCTCCCCTCCTTCGCGCAGGCACAATCCGACGCCCCTCCCGCCGGCAGTGCTTCTCCAGTCTGCCCGCCCAAAGCGCGCGTAGACAATATCCGCGACGACATTCACGGGACCACCGTTGCCGATCCCTATCGCTGGCTCGAAGATCAAACGAGCCCGGAAACTCGCGCCTGGATCGATGCCGAGAATCAATGCACCAAACTCGCCTTGGACGGCCTGCCGCAGCGCCCCGCGCTGCAAAAGCGCCTCGGCGAACTGATGAGAATCGATTCTCCCGGAATTCCGTTGGAAAGAAACGGCCGCCTCTTCTTTCTCTACAAGGACAAAACATCGGATCTGGGCGCGCTGTACTATCGCGACGGTCTTACCGGCAAAGACCACCTGCTGGTGGACCCGCAAACGCTCAGCCCCGATCATTCCATCAATGTAACGCTGGAAAACGTTTCGCAAGACGGCCGATTCGTCTTCTATGGACTGCGCCAAGGCGGACGCGACGAAGTAACCGTCCACATCAAGGATGCGGATACCCTTCAGGATCTAAAAGACACACTGCCATTGGGCGTTTATTTCGGCATCGCTTCGCTGCTCGATAACAGCGGCTTCTACTATTCCCGCGCCACGCCCATAGGTCCTCGCGTTTACTTCCACACCTCCGGGAGCGATCCCGCGCAGGACAAGGAAATTTTCGGGACTGGCTATGGAATCGACAAAATCATCAGCGTGGGCCTATCGGAAAGCGGCGGCTATCTGGTGATTACGGTTTCCTACGGCTCGAGCTTCGACCACACCGAACTTTATACGCAGGATTTGCGCCACCACGGACCGTTGGTCGCCATCGTCAAGGACATTGTCGCGGGGTTTGCCGGCGACGTCGCCGGAGACACGCTCTACATGTACACCAACTGGAATGCGCCGCAAGGGCGGCTGCTATCCGTTGACCTCACGCATCCCCGTCGCGAGCATTGGCGCGATGTGATTCCCGATGGCGACGCTCACCTGGAATACGCCGCACTTACCGGCGGGAAAATCGCCACGGTATACACGCACCAGGCTGCCTCGACGCTCAAGATTTTCGACCTCGACGGCTCGCACGGGCGCGAAATTCCCCTC
>Ga0302325_10024671_pt1 | contig 12503 bp, 11 predicted proteins | sample Palsa_T0_2_FD_201948 | JGI IMG/M metagenome (GOLD analysis project Ga0302325, IMG submission 201948) | Peat permafrost microbial communities from Stordalen Mire near Abisko, Sweden - Palsa_T0_2 | ecosystem: Environmental > Terrestrial > Soil > Palsa > Peat permafrost | place: Sweden: Abisko...
ATGCCTGAAAGGCCTACAAGACCGTGCGCCAGGAGCTTGCGGCCTACGGCCATGGGCTCATCGACAAGCCGGAGATCGTCGCGCTCAACAAGGCCGATGCGCTGATGCCGGAGCAGCTCAAGGAGCAGAAGGCCCGGCTCAAGCGGGCCGCCAAGGCAACCCCCCTCGTCATTTCGGGGGTGACGCACCAAGGCGTGCCGGAGGCGCTGCGCGCGCTCGTCAAGGTGATCGACGGCGCCCGCGAGGAGGCCGATGCGCCGCGCGAGGAGGCCTGGGGATCATAGCCATCCGGTGCCTTAACCAGCGGATGCGGCAAGGTATTTTTCGCTTCTTTCCGGTGGCGGAATCGCCCTTGCAGGGCTATATTCTTTCTTTGCGGGGCTGCAAGGTCCGGTCGACCTCCTTCCGTTAGCGACGGCTCCGCACTTTCGCGACACCACAGGGAACCCACCGCCACTTCGCGGGCGATTTGGTTTTTCAAAACGAGCCGAACATGACGTCCAACCGCACCGATCACATCCGCCTGACCTCCCACCCGGAGCCGGGCGGCAAGTCGCGCTTCCCGATCCACTGGGGTGCAGCCACGGCGCGGACGCGGGGACCGGTCATCGGTACGGTGTCGCGGCTCCATGACCGCAACGTCATCGGCACCCATGGCGGCTCCTATGCGCTCTATCGCGCGCTGGCGGTCACCGCCGGCGCACTCGATCCGATCCGCCGCCCGGACCTGACCAACACATTCCCGGCCGCGACCATCGGGCCGTTTCCGCAATGGTCGGAGCCGCAGCGCATCGTCTCGCTCGACCCCTGGGGCCATCTGGTCGCCGACAGCTTCAAGACCGAGATCGCAGAGGGCCTCGACGTCCGCCCCACCATCGCGGTCACCCGCGCGCGGCTCGATCTCATCGAGATGCGCGATGCCATCCGCGCCGGGCGCCTCCTGCCCGACGGCAAGCACATTCACGACAATGGCAGCGTGTCGGTGGTCAAGGTCGCGATCGATCCGGTGTGGTACCTGCCCGGCGTCGCCGAACGATTCGGCACTACCGAGACGCATCTGCGCCGTGCCCTGTTCGAGCAGACCGCCGGGATGTTTCCCGAGCTCGTCACCCGTCCCGACATGCACGTGTTCCTGCCCCCGATCGGCGGCACCACCGTGTACCTGTTCGGCGACGTGGAAAAGCTCGCCAATCCGCGCACCAAGATCACCTGCCGGGTCCATGACGAGTGCAACGGCTCCGACGTGTTCGGCTCCGACATCTGCACCTGCCGGCCCTATCTTATTCACGGCATCGAGGAATGCGCCCGCGCGGCGCAGCAAGGCGGCCTCGGCGTCATCGTCTATAACCGCAAGGAAGGACGCGCCTTGGGCGAGGTCACCAAGTTCCTCGTCTACAACGCCCGCAAGCGCCAGGAAGGCGGCGATTCCGCCGCCACCTATTTCGAGCGGACCGAATGCGTCGCCGGTGTGCAGGATGCGCGCTTCCAGCAGCTGATGCCCGATCCCATCCACTGGCTCGGCCTGCGCCGGATCGACCGCTTCGTCTCCATGAGCGACATGAAGCACGATGCGCTGGTTTCGCAGGGCATCGAGATCGTCGAGCGCGTGGCCATTCCCGACGAGCTGGTGCCGCCCGACGCCCATGTAGAGATCGATGCCAAGCGGGCCGCCGGCTATTACTCGCCGGAACCGGCATCGCAGGAGTCCGCCGCCACCGTCGGCCGCCCGCTCGAGAAATATTGAGCGTGATCGCACCCGCCGACGCCGCGCTGTCGCTCATGAGTGCCGCCGCCGTGCGCGAGCGGGCGAACCTCTTGCTGCACAAAGGCCTCGACGACGCGCTGTCGCATTTCCGGATCGATCTGGACCGCCTGGAAGACGCCACCGATCTCACCCTCGAGGTCACTGCCGCGGCCTATCCCGATTTCGATATCCCCTTTCATTCGCGCTGGCGGCATTTCGTGCTCGACGGCCAGGACCGCTGGGCGGACCTCGCCGGTACCACGAGCTGGCGCGATCGCGCCGCGCGGGCGCGCGCCGAGTTCGATCTCGTCATGGTCAGCGTGCTGCTCGATGCCGGAGCCGGCCCGGACTGGCGGTTTCGTGACCCGGTGACCGGCCGCGAGATCGGCCGCTCGGAGGGGCTCGCACTGGCGAGCCTCGTTATGTTCGCCGCGGGCGCGTTTTCCGGCCGGCCCGAGGACCCCCTGCGGGCCGATGCGGCGACGCTCGAACGGCTCGCGGATGAGACGCTGTTCGCGGGCTTCCGGGTCGGCGACGCCAATCCGCTGCTCGGCATAGCCGGCCGCGCCGACCTGTTGCGTCGGCTCGGCCGCACCGTGGCGGCGGCGCCTACGATCTTCGCGACGAAAGACGAGCCGCGGCCCGGCGGCCTGTTCGATCATCTCGCCGGCCTCGCCGCAGGCGGGCGCATCGAAGCCGCCACCGTCCTGCGCGAGCTGCTCACACATCTCGGGCCGATCTGGCCGTCGCGGATCACGCTTGGCGGCATTCCCCTGGGGGACTGCTGGCGGCATCCGGCACTGCGCACCGATGACGCCACCGACCAGCTGGTGCCGCTCCATAAGCTGTCCCAATGGCTCGCTTACTCCCTGATCGAGCCGTTGGAACGCGCCGGCATCGCCGTGACCGCCATCGATGGCTTGACCGGTCTCGCGGAGTACCGCAATGGCGGGCTGTTCATCGATTCCGGTGCCCTGGTATTCCGCAACGCTGAGGATGCGCGACGCCGGCATGATGTGTCCGCGCCGCTGGTAGTGGAATGGCGCGCCCTCACCGTGGCCTTGCTCGACCGCCTAGCGGCGCTGGTGCGCAAGCGGGTCGGACGCGACGCACGCGACCTCCCGCTCGCACGTATCCTGCAGGGCGGGACCTGGGCCGCAGGCCGCGTGCTGGCGCGTCGGCTGCGGCCGGACGGCTCGCCGCCCGTCGCCGTGATCAGTGACGGAACGGTGTTTTGACCAAGGGGCGAAACATGGAAGGCGTGACCGTCGTCTCGCATCCGCTGGTGCAGCACAAGCTGACCCTGCTGCGCGACAAGAGCCGATCGACCAAATCGTTCCGCGAACTGTGCCGCGAGCTCGGCATCCTCATGTGCTACGAGGTCACTCGCGACCTGCCGCTCGACTATGTCGACATCGAAACCCCGATGGCGCGTATGCGGGCGCCGCGGATCGCCGGCAAGAAGCTGGTGTTCGCGCCGATCCTGCGCGCCGGCATGACCCTGGTCGAGGGCATGCTCGAGCTGGTCCCGGCGGCGCGCGTGGCCCATATCGGGCTTTACCGCGACCCCGACACGCTGACGGCGGTGGAATATTTCTTCAAAGCGCCGATCGATATCGCCGAACGCCAGGTCATCGTGATCTCGCCGGTGATCGCTACCGGCAACACCGCCGTCGCCGCGGTCGACCGGATAAAAGAGCGCGGCGCCAAGGACATCAGGTTCGTCTGCCTCATCACCGTGCCGCTGGCGATCGAGCGGCTGCGCGGCATCCACCCGGACGTCCGCATCTGGACCGCGGCCATCGACGATCGCCTCGACGAGGAAGCTTACATCATTCCCGGCCTGGGCGACGCCGGCGACCGCGCCTTCGGCACCAGATGAAGCCTTACTCCCTCTCCCGCTCGCGGGGGAGCGGACAAGGATGCCGGCGCTGCGGGGGGATGTCCGGGCAATGCCTCAATGAGATAATCGAGGGTTGGCGCGCCGCCGGTTTGGCTTTAAGAAGACGGGGCGGGAAGGTGGAAGGGTTTTGAATGGGATCGAGAACGCTGTCGCGCTATTTCGCCGGCCGCTTTTTCGTGTCGGTGGTGGCGGTTTTCCTCGGCGTCTTCGTGCTGGTCCTGTTCGTCGACTACATCGACCTGATGCGGCGGGCCTCCGACGCTCCCAAGGCCCAAGCCTCGATGCTCGTGCTGGTGTCGCTGTTCCGCGTTCCGCAGATCATGGAGCGCCTGTTGCCGTTCAGCGTCCTGATCGGAACGATGACGTGCTTCCTGAGCCTGTCGCGGCGGATGGAACTCGTGGTCGCGCGCGGAGCCGGCATTTCGGTGTGGCAGATCATTGCACCCGCGCTCATGGTCGCCCTGGTTCTCGGCGCGTTCGGGTCCCTGGTCTACAACCCGGTTTCGGCGAATCTCCGGGAGATCTCGAAGCGGCTCGAATCGCAGATTTTCGGCAATTTCCAATCCGCATTGGACTCCTTCGACAGCGGCTACTGGGTGCGCCAGCGCGGCAATGACGGCGAGTCCATCATGAACGCATTGCAGAGCCGCGAGCAGGGCCTCAAGCTCAATTCCATCATCGCATTCACCTTCAACGCGACCGGCGAATTCAAGGAGCGCATCGAGGCCAAGAGCGCGGAACTCAAGCCGGGAGCCTGGCAATTGAGGGAGGCGAGGGTCTACGCTCCCAACGTGCTGCCGCAGGATTTCGAAACCTATTCCTTGCCGACGAAATTGACCCGCGAGCAGGTCGCCGAGAGCTTCGCCGCGCCCGACACGGTCGGATTCTGGCATTTGCCGACCTATATCCGCTATGCAGAGGATTCCGGCCTCGCCGCAGCCGGCTACCGGCTCCAATATCAGATCCTGCTGGCGCGGCCGTTCCTGCAGGCGGCGATGGTGCTGCTGGCCGCTTCCTTCAGCCTGCGCGCGTTCCGTTTCGGCGGGGTGCCGCAGCGCATCCTGCTCGGCATCGCGGCCGGATTCTCGATCTACGTTCTCTCCAAGGTGACCGAGGATTTGAGCAAGGCCGAACTGCTCTATCCCCTGCTTGCGGCCTGGCTGCCGATCATTGCCGGCGGCCTGTTCGGATTTCTCATCCTGCTGCATGAGGAAGACGGCTGATCCGATTACGTCGACCCCCTTGGGGTCATCGCCCGGCTTGACCGGGCGATGACGGTGAAGTGTGGTTCAATCCAGCCAATTCGGCTCGCCGCCCTCGCAGGAACCGGTCGACGACGCTTTCGAGTTCGCCGCCCGGCACGATTTCCGCGCTGATGCCGGCAGCGCGGCCGGCCTGGGCGTCGATCTCCTTGTCGCCGATCATCAAGCTTGCGGCCGCGTCGACCGGCCAATGGGCGAGCAGGTCGAGGATCATTCCGGGCGCCGGCTTGCGGCATGAGCACCGGAGCCGGTAGGCGCCGACGCCGGCGTCGGGATGATGGGGGCAATAGCGGATGTCGTCGATGCGGGCGCCGATCGCACGCAGGTCGTCGCCCATCCTGGCGTGGAGTGCCGTCACGTCTTCTTCGCCGAACATGCCGCGCGCGACGCCGGATTGATTGGTGACGACGAAGACATAAATGCCGCTGTCGTTGAGCCGGCGGATCGCCGCCTTGGCGCCGGGCATCCAGCGGAAGTCCTGCCAGCGATGCACATAGCCGATGTCTTCGTTGAGAGTGCCGTCGCGATCGAGGAATACCGCGGGACGCCGCACCGGCTCTGCAGGTCGCGCGGACGGGCCCATGCCGACGCAGCCCGTTCAACCCAGCCGGAACAGCTCGGCGGCGAGGCCGCCGTTGATCCGTTCGGCAGTGGCGGCGTCGACTCCGCTGGCGGCGACGATCTTGGTCGGCATCAGGTCCCCGATCGGGAACGGGGTGTCCGATCCCATCATGACGCGGTCGGCGCCGACGATTTCGATCACGAAGCGCAGCACGCGCGGATCGTGCAGGACGGTGTCGGTATAGATGCGCTCCAGCGCGTCCGAGGGATTGCCGACGCCGGGCGTCAGCTCGAAATTCCGGCGCAGGCGGCCGATCAGGAACGGCAGGCCGGCGCTGCCCATCGGGGCGATGAACTTGATGTTCTTGTAGCGCGCGACGTGGCCTTTGCAGACCAGCCGCGCGATCGCGACCATGGCGTCGGTGATGCGGCCGACCGCATTCTGCAGGCCGTAGTCATAGGTGCGCACGTCGCCGGCGTCGAAGCTCGGATGGATATGGATCGCGGCGCCGACGTCGTCGGCCGCCGCCCAGAAGACATCGAGATCGGCGCTGTCGAGCACGCTGCCGATGCCGCGCGGCAAGGTGCCGATCATGGCGCCGGGACATCCCGCCGCGACCGCGCTCTTGAGAACGGCGGCGGCGCGGGTGCCGTCCTGCAGCGGCAGCGTGGCGAGCGGAACGAAGGCGCGCTCGGTCTTGGCGAGGTCGAGCAGCGCGTCGTTGATCAGCCGGCTCCAGGCTTCGCCTTCGGCGCCCGGCAGCTCATAGCCGAACATGTCGACCCAGCCGCCGCACACCTGCCGGTCGATGCCCTGCTGTCGCATCCAGGCGAGCCGCCCGGGAATGTCGCTCAGCGGCTTCGACACCGGCCGCGTTGCCTTGCCGCCGGCGAAAGCAAAGGCGATACCGCCGCCTTCCTCGATGAGGCGCAGGGAAGGAAAGTGCGTGCGGTCGCGGCGGATAACCTTGAGAAGATCCGGCGGCACGAGATGAGCGTGGGAATCGACGATCATTGGTCCTCGGGCAAATCTCGCTGCGCCTATTGCGCTACTATGCCTTCGGCGGCGGTCTCGAGATTGAAGGCGGCGGCGAACAGGGCTTTCGTATAAGGACTCTTCGGCGCCTTGAAAATATCGGCGGCGGCGCCCTCTTCGACGACCTTGCCGTGGCGCATCACGATCAGCTTGCTGGCGAGCGCAGCCACCACCCGCAGATCGTGGGAGATGAAGAGATAGGTCAGGTCCTTGCGGTGCTGCAGCTCGCGCAGGAGATCGACGATCTGGGACTGGATCAGCATGTCGAGGGCGCTGGTCGGCTCGTCGAGCACGACGAAGGTCGGCTCCAGCACCACCGCGCGCGCCACCGCTATGCGCTGGCGCTGGCCGCCGGAGAATTCGTGCGGGTAGCGAAACCGCGTTTCCGGATCGAGGCCGACCTCGACCAGCGCGCGGATCACGCGGTCTTCGCGTTCGTTCTCGCCGAGCTTGGGCTGATGCACCTTCAGGCCCTCCTCGATGATGTCGGCGATCGACATGCGCGGGCTGAGCGAGCCGTAGGGATCCTGGAACACGATCTGCATGTCGTGGCGGAACGGCCGCATCGCCTTGAACTTCAGGCCCTGCAGATCGTGCCCGAGGAACACGATGGGGCCCTTGGAGGAAATCAGCCGCAGGATCGCGAGCCCCAGCGTCGTCTTGCCGGAGCCGGATTCGCCGACGATGCCCAGCGTCTCGCCCCGCCGCACCTCGATGCTCACGCCGTCCACCGCCTTGATGTGGCCGACAACCTTGCGCATCACGCCACGCTTGATCGGGAACCAGACCTTGAGATCGTCGGTGCGGATGATGACGTCGCCCAGCGGATTGAGCGGAGCCGGCTGGACCTTGGGCTCGGCGGCGAGAAGAGCGCAGGTGTAGGGATGCTGCGGCGCCTTGAACACCTGCTCGACCGGTCCGTGCTCGACGATCTTGCCGTGCTTCATCACGCAGACCCGCTCCGCGATCCTGCGGACGATGCCGAGGTCATGGGTGATGAACAGGATCGCCATCCCGAGGCGCGACTGCAGATCCTTGAGAAGCTGCAGAATCTGCGCCTGCACGGTGACGTCGAGCGCGGTGGTCGGCTCGTCGGCGATCAGGAGGTCCGGCTCGTTGGCGAGCGCCATCGCGATCATCACGCGCTGGCGCTGGCCGCCCGAGAGCTGGTGCGGATAACTCTGCAGCCGGCTTTCCGGATCGGGGATCCCGCACAGGCTTAAGAGCTCGACGATCCGTGCCCGCGCCGCCTTGCCGGTCACGCCGCCGTGCAGCTGCAGGATTTCAGCGAGCTGCTTTTCGATGGTGTGAAGCGGATTGAGCGACGTCATCGGCTCCTGGAACACGATGGTGATGTCGCAGCCGCGGTGGCGCCTGATGTCGCGCTCGGAGAGCCGCATCAGGTCCTGCCCCTTGAAGAGAATGGAGCCGGAGGGATGCCGCGCCGACGGATAGGGCAGTAGTTTCATTATCGACAGGGCGGTGACCGACTTGCCGGATCCGGACTCGCCGACCAGCGCAAGCGTCTCGCCCTTGTTGATTTCGAACGATACCTGGTCGACCGCCAGCGTCTCGCGATCGCGTTGGCAGAACGCCACCGACAGATCGCGAACCGAAAGCAGGGGAGTTGCGGACGCGTCCATGGGCCTCACTGAAACGTCTTGCGCGGGTCGAACGCGTCGCGAACGGCCTCGCCGATGAAGATCAGGAGCGACATCATGATGGCGATGGTGAAGAATCCGGAAATTCCGAGCCATGGCGCCTGGATGTTCGACTTGCCCTGCTGCAGCATTTCGCCGAGCGAGGGCGAGCCCGGCGGCAGGCCGAAGCCGAGGAAGTCGAGGGCGGTGAGCGACATCACCGAACCCGACAGGATGAACGGCAGCATCGTCATGGTGGCGACCATGGCGTTGGGCAGCAAATGGCGGAACATGATGACGCCGTTGGAGACGCCGAGCGCGCGCGCCGCCTGGATGTATTCAAAATTGCGGCCGCGCAGGAATTCGGCCCGCACCAGCCCGACCAGCGATACCCAGGAGAACAACAGGAGGATTCCGAGCAGGGTGAAGAATCCGGGCACCAGCACCGAGGAGATGATGAGCAGCAGATAGAGTTCGGGCAGCGAGGTCCAGACCTCGATGAAACGTTGAAACAGGAGATCGGTCCAGCCGCCGAAATAGCCCTGCACGGCACCCGCGGCGACGCCGACCACCGAGGACACGATGGTCAGGATGAGCCCGAACAGCACGGAGATGCGGAAGCCGTAGATCAGGCGGGCGACCACGTCGCGGCCCTGGTCGTCGGTGCCGAGCCAGTTGTATTCGAGATCGTCGCAGCCGCTGAGGTGCTTGCGCTCGACCACTTCCTTGCATTGCGCCTCGGTCAGCATCCAGGTCGGCGGCGACGGCGCCGGGGTCGGCAGGTCGAGATTATGGGTGTTGTAGGAGTAGCGGATCGGCGGCCACAGCATGTAGCCGCCCTTGTCGGCGATCAGCTTCTGGAGATAGGGATCGCGATAATCGGCGGCGGTCTCGAAATCCCCGCCGAACGCGGTTTCCGGATAGTCGATCACCGCCGGGTAATAGAACTTGCCTTCGAAGCTCACGAAGAACGGCTTGTCGTTGGCGATGAATTCGGCAAACAGCGAACCCACGAACAGCACCAGAAAGATCCACAGGGACCAGTAGCCGCGCCGGTTCGCCTTGAAGTTCTGCCAGCGCCTCAGATTGATCGGCGTCAGCGTGAAACGGCCGCGCACCGGCCTGACGGCGGCGCCGGCGGGGATCGCGTCGGAGGTCGAGGGAGTGCGCGCGTCCACCTCACACCTCCCTCGTTTCGAAATCGATACGGGGGTCGACCCAGGTATAGGTGAGATCGGAGACCAGATTGATCACGAGGCCGAGCAGCGAGAAGATGTAGAGCGTCGCGAACACCACGGGATAGTCGCGGTTCAGCACGCTCTCGAAACTGAGCAGGCCGAGGCCGTCGAGGGAGAAGATGGTCTCGATCAACAGCGCGCCGGTGAAGAACACGCGCACGAACGCGCCGGGAAAGCCGGCGATGATCAGCAGCATGGCATTGCGGAAGACATGGCCGTAGAGGACCTGGCGGTCGTTGCAGCCCTTGGCGCGCGCGGTCAGGACGTATTGCTTGCGAATCTCGTCGAGGAAGCAGTTCTTGGTGAAGATCGTCATCGTCGCGAAGGCGCCGACGCCCATGGCGAACAGCGGCAGCGTCAGGTGCCAGAAATAGTCGAGGATCTTGTGCCACCACGGCAGCATCGCCCAATTGTCCGAGGTGAGGCCGCGCAGCGGGAACAGGTCGAGGAACGAACCGCCGGCGAACAGGACGATGAGGAGCACGGCGAACAGGAACCCCGGAATCGCGTTGCCGATGATGACGACGCCGGAGGTCCAGACGTCGAAATGCGATCCGTCTGCGATCGCCTTCTTGATGCCGAGCGGGATCGAGATCAGGTAGGTGAGCAGCGTCGTCCACAGACCGAGCGACACCGATACCGGCAGCTTTTCCTTGATCAGCTGCAGCACGCTGACGTCGCGGAAATAGCTCTTGCCGAAATCGAAGGTGGCGTAGTGCCCCAGCATGAGGAAGAAGCGCTGATAGGCGGGCTTGTCGAACCCGTACTGCTTCTCCAGGCGCTTGAGGAATTCGGGATCGAGGCCCTGGGCGCCGCGGTATTTCGAGTTCACGGCGTCGAGCTGGGACGCCCCCTGCATCTGGCCGCGCGCGCCGAAGTCGCCGCCAGCCGATCCGGAAATACGCGAGGTCGCGCCGGTATCGGCGCCGGAGAGCATGGCGATCACCCGCTCGACCGGGCCGCCGGGGGCGAATTGCACCACCGTGAAAGACACCAGCATGATCCCGAACAGGGTCGGGATCATGAACAGGATGCGGCGGAGGATATAGGCGGTCATGGAGAGACTGGTTATCCCGACTTCTCGAGCTTGGCGGCCTTGTCGCGATCATACCACCAAGTCTCGGGAATGCCGCGGGAATAACGCGGCTTGGCCGGAGGATGGCCGAACACGTCCCAGTAAGCGACCCAGTGCGAGGCCTTATACCAGTGAGGAATCCAGTAGTTGCCGGAACGGATGACGCGGTCGAGCGCACGCGCCGCCGTCACCAGCTGTTCGCGCGTATCCGCGGCGATGATCTTCTCGATCAGGGCGTCGATCGCGGGATCGGAGATGCCCGCGAGGTTCTGTGAACCCTTGGTCGCCGCCGCCTGAGAGGAGAAATAGCCGCGCAGCGAATCCCCGGGTATGGTCGAAAAGCCGAACCGCTCCACCGTGACATCGAAATCGAAGTCGTCGACGCGGGCGCGATACTGCACGGGATCGACGATCCGCAGCGTCGCCTCGATTCCCAGCGTCCGGAGGTTCTTGATGAACGGCATGTGGTGGGGCTCGAACGTCGGTTCGTCGATCAGGAACTCGAAGGTGAGCGGCTCGCCCTTGGCGTCGACCCGCTTGCCGCCCTTGATGAGAAATCCGGCATCGCTCAGAATCTGGGTGGCCTTGCGCAGCAGCGCTCGGTCCTGGCCGGAGCCGTCGGAAACCGGCGGCACGAACGGCTCGCCGAACACCTGGTCCGGCACCCGGCCCCGCCACGGCTCCAGCAGCTCGAGCTCCTGCGGGCTCGGCGGCCCCTTCGCCATCATGTCGGAATTCTGGAACACCGACTGGGTCCGCAGATACGACCCGTACATGATGGTCTTGTTGGTCCATTCGAAATCGAAGGCGTAATTCAAGGCGAGGCGGAGCTGCGAGTTGGCGAATTTCGGCCGCCGCAGATTGATGAACCAGCCTTGCGCGCCCGAGGGGGTATCGTCCGGGAGATCGTCGCGCCTCACTCGTCCGTCGCGCATGGCGGGGAAGTCGTAGCGCGTCGCCCAGGTGCGCGAGGTGAATTCCTCGCGGAACAGATAGCTCTTCGCGGTGAAGCCTTCGAAACCGACTTCGCGGTCACGATAGTATTCGTAGCGCAGCGTGTCGAAATTGCTCAAGCCGACGCTGACCGGCAGCGCTGCGCCCCACCAATCCGCCACGCGCTGGTACTCGATGTAACGCCCGGCCTCGAACTTCCCGACCTTGTAGGGCCCGGACCCCAGCGGGGTTTCGAGGCTCGATTCCTCGAAGTTGCGCGTGGCGTAATAGGCCCGCGAGAAGATCGGCAGGCCGGCCACGAACAGCGGGACATCGCGCGCCCGCTTTTCGACGAAGCGCACGACCAGGGTCTGGTCATCGACCGCTTCGGCACCGGCCATTTCGCGCAGGCGCTGCTGGATGATGGGATGGCCCTTCTCCTTGAGCAGGTTGAGCGAGAACGCGGCATCCTGCGCGGTGAGCCTGGTGCCGTCGTGGAACCGCGCCTCCGGACGCAACGCAAAGCGGTAGACGAGGCCGTCGGGCGAGATGCGCACGGCGCGAGCGGCGAGACCATACATCGCGTCGGGCTCGTCGGCGGCCGACGTCATCAGGGTGGCGAAGGTCAGCTCCATGCCCTGGGCGGCATCGCCGCGCAGGATGTAGCTGTTGAGCGAATTGAAGGTGAGGAAGTTCTGATTGTACTGCCGGCTCGGGCCGATCTGCGAGAACACGCCGCCCTTGGGCGCGTCGGGGTCGACATAGTCGAAATGGCGGAAGTCGCGGGGATATTTGAGGTCGCCGAATCCGGAGATGCCGTGGATCTCGCCGTCTTCGGCGCCCGGTGCGGCTTGCGCCGGCGCGCCGGCGATCGCTCCCGCCGTGATCGCTCCCGCGGAGAGGACCAGCACCTTGCGGCGCGTGAGGCCGTCTCCGGCGCGCCTCACTGCCGGCCCCCGGTCTTCGCGGCCTTGGCCTCATCCCACCACCAGATCGTGGGGAAAGCCGATGCGCCGTATTCAGGCAACTTGGCGGGATGAGTGAATCGATCCCAGTATGCGGAGCGCACCTTGCGATAGGTCCATTGCGGCACGACGTAGTTGTTCCAGAG
>Ga0302325_10024672_pt1 | contig 12503 bp, 8 predicted proteins | sample Palsa_T0_2_FD_201948 | JGI IMG/M metagenome (GOLD analysis project Ga0302325, IMG submission 201948) | Peat permafrost microbial communities from Stordalen Mire near Abisko, Sweden - Palsa_T0_2 | ecosystem: Environmental > Terrestrial > Soil > Palsa > Peat permafrost | place: Sweden: Abisko...
GGAAGAGTTGACCGGCGCGCCGGGCTTCGACGAGATGCTGCAGCGGGAGTTTCCTCGCCAGGCTTCGGAGTGGATCGATCCCGTCTCGAGGCGTGGATTCCTGAAAGTCATGGGCGCTTCGATGGCGCTGGCTGGGCTGGCTGGATGCACCAAGCAGCCGGACGAGCCGATCTATCCTTATATCAAGCAACCGGAAGATCTAGTTCTCGGCAAGCCTAATTATTTTGCGACCGCGCATCCATTCAACACCGGCGCGATTCCGGTCCTGGTGAAGAGCGATGCATATCGTCCGATCAAGGTCGATGGCAACCCGGACCATCCGGTCAATCGGGGTAGTTCCGATCCGCTGACCCAGGGGACATTGCTCGCGCTTTACGATCCTGACCGCTCGCAGCATATTCGATATCGTGGCGAAAACCGGGAGTGGGCGGAGTTCATTGACGCTTTTCAGACCCACCTTGCGGTGAAAAAGATCGCGGGCGGGGCCGGCGTTTATGTGCTCGCGAGCACGGTGACGTCGCCCACCCTCGCGGGCCAGATCAAGAAGGCCCAGGCGGCGTGGCCGAACGCAAAGTTCCTGCAATACGACCCGGTCAATCGCGATTCGGCTTATGCGGCGACTGCATTCGCTTTTGGCAGCCCGGTCGACACGCAGTATTGGCTCGAAGGCGCAGACGTCATCGTTTCGCTCGACGCCGATTTCCTTTCCGGCATTACCCAGCCGGGGTTCAACAAGCTGGCTGGCGATTATTCGCGGCGGCGCAAGCTGGATTCGCCGGATATCGAGATGAACCGGTTGTATGCGATCGAGAGTGCGCCGACCACGACCGGCATGAAAGCGGAGCATCGGTTGGGACTGCGCGCCAGCGATATTCCGGGCTTTGCGGCGACGCTGGCGGCGGCGGTGACCGGCGGCGCGGCGCCGTCAGGCTATAGCTGGACGCCGGAGCAGCAGCGGTTTCTCTCGGCCGTGGTGAAGGACCTGAAGGACAATGCGGGTGAATCCGCTGTCATTCCGGGCGAGCAGCAACCGCCGGAAGTCCATCTTGCGGCAATTGCGATCAATGAGGCGCTGGGCAATATCGGGAAGACGGTGATCTATACCGAAACCGTCAATCCGCTCCCTTCGCAGCAGAACGACGACCTGAAATCGCTGGTGGCCGACATGAATGCCGGCAAAGTGGATTGGCTGTTGGTGCTCGACGGCAATCCGGTGTACTCCGCGCCGGCCGACCTTGATTTTACCGGCGCCCTGGGCAAGGTGAACGTGCTCGTCCATCTCGGTTCGCACTACGACGAGACCGCCGAAATCGCGGAGTGGCATATCAACAGCGCCCATTATCTCGAGTCGTGGTCCGACGCCCGCGCCTATCACGGCATGGTGACGATCGTTCAGCCGATGATCGATCCGCTTTATGACGGAAAGACGGCGCATGAAGTGATCCAGGCGATGCTGGTGGATGAGCCGCTCACCTCGACTTACGACCTGGTGCGGGCGACCTGGAAGCCGGTGCTTTCGGCCAAGGGCGATTTTGAGCAGAACTGGCGCAAGGCGCTGCATGACGGCTTTATCGATGGAACGGCCTTCGAGCCGAAGACGGTATCGCCGAAATCGGGAGCGCTTTCTGCTCCGGCGGCGGTCTCCTCCGATTCTATCGAGGTGATCTTCCGCCCCGACCCTTCGCTGTACGACGGGCGCTATGCCAATGTGGGCTGGTTGCAGGAGTTGCCCAAGCCGGTCACCAATCTTTCCTGGGACAATGCGGCACTGATCAGCAACGCCACTCTGTTGAAGTACAAGCTGGTCGAGTCGGACGTGATCGAGATCGCCCTCGACGGCAAGAAGGTGAAAGCGGCGGTGCTTGTGGTGCCCGGACATCCGGACAACAGCGTCACTGTGTATCTTGGCCATGGACGCCGGAAAGCGGGCCGTGTCGGCAGCGGAACTGGCTTCGACGCGTACGCGATTCGCCCGTCTTCCTCGCCGTTGATTGCGACCGGGGCGACGATCACCAAGACCGGCGACACTTACGAATTCGCCAACACCAAGAGCCACTACCACGACGACCGCGGCAAGCTGGCGGGAGGCGAGGGTGGCGGGAAGAACTCGCTCGAAGCCAATGAGGCCGCGACCCGGGGGATCATTCGCTATGCGTCGCTTGAAGAGTTCAAGCAGAACCCCGATTTCGCCCACGAGGGCGAGGGACGCGATGAAGACCCCGAAGCGGACGAGAGCATGTTCCCCGCTTACTACTACGGCAATGACGCCTGGGGCAAGAAAAACGCATGGGGAATGTCGATCGACATGAACTCCTGCGTTGGCTGCAATGCCTGCATCGTCGCCTGCTATGCGGAGAACAATATCGCGGTGGTCGGCAAGGAGCAGGTGAAGATCGGCCGCAATATGCAGTGGCTGCGCATCGACACTTATTTCGAGGGCGATCTTTCGACGCCGCGGGCCCACTTCCAGCCGATGAATTGCCAGCATTGCGAGAATGCTCCGTGCGAGCAGGTCTGCCCGGTGGGCGCGACGGTGCATACGCCGGAAGGCATCAATACCATGGTGTATAACCGCTGCGTGGGGACGAGATATTGCTCGAACAACTGTCCTTATAAAGTGCGGCGCTTCAATTTCCTGCTTTACTCCGACTACGAGACCGAGAGCTATAAGCTCGGTCGCAACCCGGATGTCACGGTGCGCAGCCGCGGGGTGATGGAGAAGTGTTCCTATTGCATCCAGCGGATCAGCGCGGCCAAGATCCACGCGGACAAGGAAAACCGGGAGATTCGGGACGGCGAAGTGATTACTGCTTGCCAGCAGGCTTGCCCGACCGAGGCGATTACCTTCGGCAACATTAACGACCCTGACAGCAGGGTGGCAACGCTGAAGAAGCAGCAGCGTACGTATGGGGTGCTGGCCGACCTCAATACTCGTCCGAGGACGACGTATGTGGCCGGAGTGCTGAATTTCAACCCAGAACTTGAACAGGCCCGGGTCGAGCATGAGCCCGCGAAAGAGCAGGGCGCAAGTGCTTCGTAACCGACGGCAGGACGGGCCGGGCGGTGGATTTTTGAAGGCGACACGAATGGGCGACATGAGTGGAAGAAGGGACGCATGGCGACTAAAGATGTAAAGGTCAACGATCCGATGGTGGACCCGATCACCGGAGAAGGGCGCGTTCTTGCGCCCGGTCACACCTTCAAGTCGGTGACCGAAAAAATCTCCCGGATCGTCCTCACTCCGCACACGCCGATCGGCTGGTTTGCGGGATTTCTGCTGGCCTCGAGCGTGGCGAGCCTGGTGATGATCGCGGTGACCTGGCTCTTCCTCAAGGGCGTAGGCATCTGGGGCATCACCCAACCGGTGGCCTGGGGATTCGCGATCATCAATTTTGTCTGGTGGATCGGTATCGGCCACGCCGGCACGCTGATCTCCGCCATCCTGCTGCTCTTCAAGCAGACCTGGCGCAACTCGATCAACCGCTTTGCGGAGGCGATGACCATCTTCGCGGTGGTCTGCGCCGGTTTGTTCCCCCTGATCCATGTTGGGCGTCCGTGGCTGGCCTACTGGCTCTTCCCATATCCGAATTCGATGAACGTCTGGCCGCAGTTCCGCTCTCCGCTGCTGTGGGACGTCTTCGCGGTCTCGACGTACGCGACCATTTCGGTGGTCTTCTGGTACATCGGCATGGTCCCCGACCTCGGTACCCTGCGCGACCGCTCCAAGTCGGAATTCGGCCAGTATATCTTCGGGCTGCTCGCGCTTGGCTGGCGCGGCTCCTCGCGGCACTGGATGCGCTACGAGACCGCCTCGCTGCTGCTGGCCGGGCTGGCCACGCCGTTGGTGCTCTCGGTGCATTCGGTCATCAGCTTCGATTTCGCCGTCGCGGTGCTGCCCGGCTGGCACACGACGATCTTTCCGCCCTACTTCGTCGCCGGGGCGGTTTATTCCGGCTTCGCCATGGTCATCACCCTGGCGGTGCCGATCCGGACCTTCTACCACCTCGAAGACATGATCACGCTCAGGCACCTCGACAACATGGCCAAAGTCATGCTGACGACCGGGCTGATTGTGGCCTACGGCTACGGGATGGAAGTGTTCATGGCCTGGTATTCGGCCAGCCACTGGGAATTCTTCATGATGTGGAACCGCATGTTCGGGCCGATGGGTTGGTCCTACTGGGTGCTGATCAGCTGCAACATCGTGATTCCGCAGCTCATGTGGCTCCGCTCGACGCGTGTCAGCCCATTGAAGATGTTTCTGCTGTCCTTTGTGGTCAACACCGGCATGTGGTTTGAGCGTTTCGTGATCGTCGTTACTAGTCTCTACCGCGACTTTCTTCCTTCGTCGTGGGGGACCTACAAAGCGACGCGCTGGGACTATGCCACGTTTATTGGAACCCTGGGATTGTTTACGACACTGTTTCTCTTATTTGTCCGGTTCCTGCCCATGATCCCAATGTCTGAAATTCGCATGATGCTGCCGCAGGCTAAGGTTAATCCTGAGTCCGAGGCAGTACACGAGGCGGGAGACTGATGCCGATTCAAGAAGGAACTTACGGATTGCTGGCGGAGTTCGATACCCCGACCGAGCTGGTGCTGGCCGCCCAGGCGGCCTACGCAGCCGGGTATCGGCGGATGGATTGTTATACGCCCTATCCGGTCGAAGAGGCGGCGGAGGCGATCGGTTTTCACCGCAACAACGTGTCGCTGGTATGTCTGATTGGCGGAATTCTGGGCTGTTGCGCAATGTTTGGGATGGAAACCTGGGTGTCTGTCTGGGGCTATCCGCTGAATATTGCCGGCCGGCCGTACTATTCCTGGCCTGCGTTTGTGGTGCCCGCGTATGAGTGGACGATTCTCTTCGCCGGACTTTCGGCTGCATTCGGGATGCTGGCGATGAATGGTTTGCCGACGCTTTACCACCCGCTGTTCAACGCGGCGAACTTCCGCAACGGCGCGTCTTCGGACAAGTTCTTTCTCTGCATTGAAGCCCACGATCCCAAGTTTTCGCTCACTGAATCCAGGGAGTTTCTTGCCCGGCACCGCCCCCTGTCGGTTGTGGAGGTGGAATATTAACGGCATCGGCATTCGCAAGACGCTACCGCTGAAGAGTCTCGTATTCCTGTTCGCCGCATTGGCGTTGGCGACGGGCTGCCGGCAGGACATGCAGAACCAGCCGAAGTTCGTTCCGCAGCGCGGGACCAGTTTTTTTGTCGATGGCCGGTCGGTTCGCCCCCAAGTCGAGCACACGGTTGCGCGCAACGAGGCGACGGTGGACGACTACTTCCACACGGGCCTGTTGAACGGAAAAGAGCAGGACGCGTTGCCCTTTCCGGTGAGTGCGCAGGTGATGGCGCGGGGGCAAGAGCGGTTCAATATTTACTGCACGCCGTGCCACTCCAGGGTCGGCAACGGAGCGGGCATGATTGTGCAGCGAGGTTACAAGCCGGCGGGTAATTTCCACGATGCGAAACGTCTGGCTGAGCCGCTGAGCCACTATTTCTATGTCATGACCAATGGCTACGGGGCGATGCCGGATTATTCGGCCCAGCTGACTCCTCCGGACCGCTGGGCGGTCGCCGCCTATATTCGGGCGTTGCAGTTGAGCCAGAATGCCACCGCGGCCGACCTACCCGCGGGCGTCAAAGTGGACAGTCTGACCGATATCGCAAACAGCGAGGGTTACGACGCCAGTTTTGCCGGTCCCTGGGCCATGCCGCAGGAGACAAACGTACAGGCAATCAGCCCGGGCGAGGCTCCGGCCGCGGGAGCGCCGGCCCAGCCGACCAACCCGAAGATCCAAAGTCACCCAGCAATCAAGGCGCCCAACGGGGAGCCGAGCAAGACCCCCTCGCCGGGCGGAAACTGAAGATTGAAGAACGGAACGGATAGGGACTAAGACCATGGCACACGCAATTCACGCGAAGACACTGCCCGCCGACCTGAACGCACCCGCGTTCGTGAGCGCCTGGCGCACCCGGGCGCTGACGGTTGGCGCCATCTTCGGCGTGCTTGGCCTCATCCTGGCGTTTTTGGCGAATGACCACTTTCAGCACCTGCTTCGGTCCTGGCTGCTGGGATTCATGATTACCCTGGGCTTTTCAATTGGGGGCATGGCGCTGTTGATGGTGCAGTATCTGTCGGGCGGCAAGTGGGGGCTGCTGGTGCGGCGGCCGCTCGAGGCGATGTCGCGCTCTTTGCCGGTGGCTTTTCTCTATTTCCTGCCGATCGCCGTCTTTGTCAGGCAGCTGTATCTCTGGGCGATGTATCCCGACGCGGAGGATGCGCTCAAGAAGGGGCTGATCAATACGATTCAGGCCCATGCCATCAGCTACAAGAAGCCGATGCTGAACGTGCCCACTTTCTATATCGTTTCTGCGATCTGTTTTGCGATTTGGGCTTTCTATGTCTGGAGGCTGAATAAGTGGTCGTTGCAGCGCGATCAAGAGGTTGGCCTCGAATTGCCGCGCGAGAGCGTCAGCAATGTGCCATTTTGGCAGAAGCGTTTTGAGAACCTGAGCGGTTTCGGCGTTGTCGTTTACGCGATCACGCTTACGGCCATCGCGATCTATTGCGTCATGTCGCTCGATCCTACCTGGTATTCCTCGGTTTACGGGTTGCAATTCCTGGTCGGGCAGGGTTATGGCGTTCTCGCCCTGGTGGTGCTCACCGTGATCGGCCTTTCCAAAGGCGAACCGATCAAGACCATCCTGCGCACCACCGAGCAGCACGATTTGGGCAAGCTTTGCTTCGCCTTCGTGATGCTGAATATGTACCTGGCCTTCGCTGCGTTTTTGATCATCTGGTCGGGGAACCTTCCGGAAGAGATTCCCTGGTACCTCGATCGCATTCGCGGCAACTGGGGCGTGATTGCGACGCTGGACTTCATCTTCCACTGGCTGCTGCCGTTTTCAATGCTGCTGTCGCGCGATCTGAAGCGAAACAAGCGGCGGCTGATGATTGTCTGCCGGCTGATGATTTTTGCTCGTTGCTGGGACATGTTCTGGCTGATCGAGCCGAATTTTGCCGATGCCCGCCGGAACCTGCACTTCAGCTTCGGCATTCTCGAATACGCGTTTATTCCGACCGCGATGATCGCTTTTTGGATGGCGTACTACTTCACGCAATTGCAGAAACGGCCGCTGGTGGCGGTCAACGATCCGCATCTGGCGGAGATTTTGGAGCCCGATCATGCCCACGCATAATCCGAACGATCCGGTCAACGATCCAAATCCGAACCCTGGGTATGAAGCCTCCGACGTCAGCGCCACTGGAATTGCGGTGTTCCTCGCTTCTCTGCTGGTTTTTGTGGCGGTGTTCTTTGTCTTCTGTTTTGGCATGGGCAAGGTCATCAACAACCAACTGGTAAAGCGCGACGGGCCGCCCAATAAGTGGAACAGCCTGGAATACGGCTCGGGAAAGGTGCCCAAGAACATGGCGTCGGATCCGGCGCTTGAACAAGAGCAGTTGCAGCAGATGACGCAGAAGTTTCCCACGCCGCGGCTGGAGACGGACGACGGCAATCAGGACCTGGCGGACCTGCATGTTCGCGAGTCGCTGTTGCTCGATCACTACAGCTGGATCGACCGCTCGCAGAGCAAGGTCCGCATCCCCATTTCGAGGGCGATGGAGTTGATCGCGCAACACGGGCTTCCGGTGGTTGCCGGAGCGCCGACCAGCCCCAGCCGCTATGACGGCGAGGTCGTGGAGGGCGCGGCGATGCAGGCAGACGGGGAGGCGGGAGCGACCGATGTCGTCCTGCCCCCGGTTCCGTTGACCGACGGTTTTGCGCCGACTGGTTACGAGCAAGAATTGGCGATCAGCCGGAAGACGCCGGAAGTAGCTGAGGCAGGTAAGCAGCACTAGAGTGGGCCTTTGAAGTAGGGTTGCCATCGTAAATGCAACCCGCGTGGAAAGTGGAAGCTTCCTTTCCGTCGCGAAAACAGGCAGAGGCGCTGGACGGTTGAGAACGCCAGATGACGGTTAACATGGGTGAAGAGGGTAGATAACAGGTGTTGAGGAGCGAAACAGGCCGGCAATTCGAGGTACGCCATCATGGTTGCGGCCGGTGTCGGCTTTCGCTTAGGGCGGCTGTCTTCTTTCTTATCCTCCAGATAGCGCTGCCGCTTCTTTTGAGAGCTCAAGTTTCTTCTTATGGCGACAAGCAGATGGGTGAGGTGGCCGTGGACCACCCATCTCCGCTGCTTGAAAAGGTCTACGTGCACCAGCGGCTGAACGAGCAAGTTCCGCTGGACGGCGCTTTTCGCGATGAAACCGGCGAGACGGTGAGGCTGGGCGATTATTTCAGCAAGCGGCCGGTCATTCTGGCGATGGTGTATTACGGGTGCCCGATGCTCTGTTCAGAGGAGTTGAACGGTCTGGTGGGCGCGCTTGAAATGGTCAAGTTCCGCCCAGGGAAAGACTTCGACATCGTGGTAGTCAGTATCGATCCGTCCGAGGGTCCGGGGATCGCAGCCAAAAAGAAGGCGATGTATGTGAAGCGGTACGGGCATCCCGAGACGGCTGGCGGGTGGCACTTTCTGACCGGCCAGCAACCGCAGATCAACGCACTTTCGCACGCGGTTGGCTTCGGCTATGCGCGGGTCCCGGGTCCCGATGGTCATTTGTCGCAGTTCGCCCATGCCAGCGCCATTCAAATCCTGACGCCCGAGGGCAAGCTGGCCCAGTATTACATGGGCGTCGAGTACTCCCCGAAAGACTTGCAGCTCGGCCTGGTCGAGGCCTCTCATCATCAAATTGGTTCGCCGGTGGATAATATTTTGACTTACTGCTACCGATATGATCCGGACCTCAACAAGCACAGCCTGGTAGTGGCGAGGATTGTCCAGTTGGGCGGCGTCCTGACCATGGCCGGTCTGGGAAGTTTCATGGTGGTCATGTTTCGGCGCGATATGAAGCGAGACGCAAACCCTCCTGACCGCAGGCGAGTATGAGCAGCGCGATTTGGGTGAACGACAGGGTCGAGAGCAAGGGCGAATTTAAGGGACGGATAAGGGAACGATGCACATCATAAGTCCGGTACTTTGGCAATTCTTAGTAAAGTGGCTGACGAACTTCGCGCTTTTTCCGCCCGAAGCGTCGACGATTGCGCCCTATGCCGACGCGCTGTATTTTTTTCTGATCCTGATATCGCTGGTTGGGCTGGTGATCGTGGCGTTGCTGGTTGCCGGATTTTCCATCGCCTATCGCGCCGAAAGGAACCCGGTCGCGACGCATATCGAAGGGTCAACGCTGCTTGAGGCTACGTGGACGATTATTCCGCTGGCGCTTTTCATGATTTGCTTCGTTTGGGGCGCTTTGCTTTATTTCCGCATTTATAACCCGCCCACCAATGCGATGAATATCTATATCGTCGGCAAGCAGTGGATGTGGAAGGCGGAACATCCCGGTGGCCAGCACGAAATCGACTCGCTGCACATCCCGATCAATCGCCCGGTGCAGCTGACCATGATCTCGCAGGACGTCTTCCATAGCTTCTCGATACCGGCATTCCGGGTGAAGCGCGAAGTGATTCCCGGACGTTACTCGACGGTGTGGTTCGAAGCAACAACCCCTGGAACTTATCATCTCTTCTGCACGCAATATTGCGGGACGCTGCATTCGCAGATGATCGGCCAAATCGTTGCGCTCAAACCCGAAGATTACCAGGCTTGGACGGCCGGCAGCACCAGCGGCGCGTCGCTTGCCCAAAACGGCGAGCGGCTTTACGCGAGCCTGGGCTGCAATGGCTGCCATTCCGGCCAGGCCGACGCGCGCGGTCCCAACCTTGCCGCAGTCTATGGCGCGAAGCTGCAACTCGCCAATGGCTCGGCCGTCACCGTGGATGACGCCTTTCTTCGGGACACAATTCTCAACCCATCCATGCATGTGACCGCTGGATACGCGCCCATCATGCCCACGTATCAGGGGCAGGTAAGCGAAGAGGGGTTGATCGACCTCGTCGAATATATCAAGAAACTGAACTCCAACTATCGTATCCAGCAGACGCTGAATACGACCCAGGTGTCGCCTTCGCAAACGGGCGCGCCACTGGGGACCGTGGCGCCGAACTCCGGTTCGGGTTCCACGCCGGGGATGGTGAAACCATGAGCACAATCGTAAGCCTTCCGGACCAGGCGACCGCCAGTCTGCCAAAGCGGTCGTACCTGAACAACGAATATGGCCTGAAAAGCTGGCTGCTGACCGGAGACCATAAACGGATCGCGATGCTTTACCTTATGTCGATCACGTTTTTCTTCTTCATCGGCGGCGCGATGGCTGGCCTAATCCGGCTGGAGCTGCTGACGCCGCAACCTGACCTGATGGCCTCCGACACCTACAACAAGCTGTTTACAATGCATGGCGTCATCATGATCTTCCTCTTCCTGGTGCCGTCGGTGCCGGCGACCATCGGCAACTTTGTCATCCCGATGATGGTCGGCGCGAAGGACCTTGCCTTTCCCAAAATAAACCTGATGAGCTGGTACCTCTACGTCATCGCCGGCACCTTCACCATCTCGGCGCTGGTGCTCGGCGGCGTCGACACCGGCTGGACCTTCACCACCCCGCTCAGCACCCACTATCTGAACACGCATGTCGTTACCGCCGCGCTGGGCATCTTCGTCGCCGGCTTCAGCTCCATCTTCACCGGACTGAACTTTATCGTCACCATCCACCGTATGCGCGCGCCGGGAATGACGTGGTTCCGTCTCCCGCTCTTCTGCTGGTCGAACTACGCCGCCTCGATCCTGATGGTGCTGGGAACGCCGGTGCTAGCAATTGCGATCGTGCTGGTGATCCTCGAACGGACGATCGGCATTGGCGTCTTCGACCCGGCCAAAGGCGGCGATCCGCTGCTCTTTCAGCACTTATTCTGGTTTTACTCGCACCCCGCCGTTTACATCATGATCTTGCCGGGGATGGGCGTGATCTCCGAGGTCATCAGCACGTTTTCGCGGAAGCGGGTTTTTGGCTATACGGCGGTGGCGTTCTCATCGGTCGCGATCGCGCTCTTTGGGTTTTTCGTCTGGGCGCACCATATGTTCATCATGGGCGTGTCGAACTATTCCGCGCTGGTCTTTTCGCTCCTAACGATGTTGGTTGCGGTGCCGTCGGCGATCAAGATATTCAATTGGTCGGCGACCCTCTACAAGGGATCGATCACCTTTGAGACGCCGATGCTCTACGCCTTTGGCTTCATCGGCCTCTTCACCATTGGGGGACTAACCGGCGTTTTCCTGGGCTCGCTGGGCATGGACATCCACCTCACCGAGACGTACTTCATCGTGGCCCACTTCCACTTCGTCATGGTGGGTGGCATGTTGATGGCCTACCTTTCTGGGATCCATTTCTGGTGGCCGAAGATGACCGGGCGGATGTATCCAGAAGCGATGTCGAAGCTGGCCGCGGTGGTGACCTTCATCGGCTTCAATCTGACCTTCTTCCCCCAATTCATTCTTGGGTATCTGGGCATGCCGCGCCGCTATCACGCCTATCCGCCGGAATTTCAGGTGCTCAATGTCTTCTCGACCGCCGGCGCGACCGTGCTCGGCATCGGCTACCTCATGCCGATGATCTACATGACCTGGTCGCTCAAGTATGGAGCAATCGCAGGCCCGAATCCGTGGCAGGCCACCGGCCTCGAGTGGCAGACTCAATCGCCGCCGCTCACCGAGAACTTCATTGAAACGCCGATCGTCGATTATGAAGCATACGATTATGATTGGCTGGCGAACAAAACCAAGCACGAGGTGACGACCGTTGGATAGTCAAGCGCTCGCGGCCCATCCCGCCACTCAACCTGCGGCTGGGCATGGCTCTCACGAACATCCCGAGTATCTTCGCCACCACTTCGATACGGTGGAGCAGCAGAAGGAAGCCACTCAATTTGGCATGTGGCTGTTCCTGCTTACCGAAATCATGTTTTTTGGGGGAATGTTCGCCGCTTATCTGATTTATCGTAATTGGTACTATCCAGCGTTTGCCGCGGCGAGCAATACCCTGAGCATCACTCTGGGCGCGGTCAACACGGCGGTGCTGATCACCTCCGGATTTGCGATGGCGATGGGCGTCTGGTGCGCGGAGACTCGCCGCCGCAAGGGCCTGGTCATCTCCCTGATCTTCACCATTCTCTTCGGGCTCGTCTTCCTCGGAATCAAGTATGTCGAATACAGCGAGAAATTCGAGTTGCATCACGTTCCTGGCGCGGACTTTTCTATTTCACAGTTCGTCCATCCGTCGGCGGCCTCCCACGAGACTCCGCTGGCTCCCGACATGGCCGAAAAGACCCAGGTTTATTTCTCGCTTTACTTTGCAATGACCGGAATGCACGCATTGCACATGATCATCGGCATCGCGCTGCTCCTCTGGCTGCTGGTGCGGGCACAGCAGGGGGCCTATACGAACGGATATGTGCAGCCGATCGAGTACTTCGGCTTGTACTGGCACTTTGTCGATATCGTGTGGATATTTCTTTTCCCGCTTCTCTACCTAATCAATCG
>Ga0302325_10024673_pt1 | contig 12503 bp, 12 predicted proteins | sample Palsa_T0_2_FD_201948 | JGI IMG/M metagenome (GOLD analysis project Ga0302325, IMG submission 201948) | Peat permafrost microbial communities from Stordalen Mire near Abisko, Sweden - Palsa_T0_2 | ecosystem: Environmental > Terrestrial > Soil > Palsa > Peat permafrost | place: Sweden: Abisko...
CGCGATGCTCCGTCGCAACGACTCGTGCAGGCGAGCCCGCTCGGCGTCATCCATGCCGTCGCTGTCCTCGGCGACGGCGAGCACCAGCTCGGTCCCCTCCGGTAGCTCCATGGGCTCGTCCATCACGATCCGGCCCCGCTTGACCACGGCCCTGAGGTGCATCGCAACAACAATCGTAGTTCTCTATGACCTTGGCGGCCACTATCCATCGGCGATCCGCCTGTCGATCCCCCATCGACTCGGGTTATCAACGCCCTGCTAGCGCTACCAACCGCGGCACGACGATCGACAAGCCGACGCCGGCGACGACGACGGAGGCCGCGAACGAGGAGGCGGACGCCAGGCCCATCCCTCCGTTATCTGCCCGTGAGCCGCGCCCGGAGCGTCGCGAGCCGATGGCCGCACTCGCCGCAGAGACCGAGGAGGGCTAGACTTAGTCAAATGCAGCCGCTCAAGGCTCATGTCCACAACGGCCGGCTCGTGCTCGACGAGCCCACCGACTTGCCCGAGGGCGAGGTCGTGTACTTGCAGCCCGTGGACGCCGACGACACGAGTGACGAGGAGCGGGAGGCGCTGCACGCGTCGATCCGCGAGAGCATCGAGCAGATGAATCGCGACGAGCTCATCGACGCTGACGAAGCACTCGCCCGCCTGCGCGCTCACCGATGAGGGTACGGCTGGCTCCGAGAGCACTCTCGGAGGCTGAGCGCTTGAAAACGTGGTGGCAGAAGAACCGCCCCGTCTCCCCCGAACTTTTCGACGAGGAGATGGCTACGGCCGTCAAGCAGATCGGAATGGTGCCCACGCTGGGCGCGGTTTACCCGTCGAGCTTCGGGCGGACGGTGCGCAGGGTGCTCCTGCCGAAGACGGAGAACCATGTCTACTACCTCGTCCGCGACAACGAGGTCGTCGTTCTCTCCGTGTGGGGTGCGCCTCGGGGCAAAGGGCCGAAGCTGTAGCCGCACGCCCCGCAGTCTGTCGCCGCGAGGTGACGAGCGCGATGACCTCCTTCAGTCCGTGCGTAGCGACGCGCTGCCTCCATCCTCACCGTGGCTCATCCTGAAGGGAGATGCGACCTCTGGGCGCCGACCTCCCCGACCCGCTCCAGCCGTCGCGCCTCGAGCTCTCGAGCGAGCTGAGCGACGACGTCGAATCGCCCCGCAAGCGCCGCCTCCACGAGTCCGACGGCCAGCGCGCGCTCCACCACGTCACCTGGAGGCGCCGAATGCGGTGCGCACAAAGCCAAAACCTCGAGTGGCTTGGCGGCGCCTTGCGTCGTCTCTTCCTGGCTGATTTCGCGACGATCGACGACGCTTGGCGCGGACGTCATCGGAGTGTTCGATCCCCCGTTGCTCCACCGAGATTTTGCCTACAACTGCCGGCGCTTGGACAAGCAACGGGGCTTTGTCCCTGGCAGTCGTGCTAGGCCGCACGAAAATCGGGGCCGATCGTGGCAGACGCCGTGGCATGGACGTCAACCCGACGTTGGACCGAACCACGTCCTGAGCGCGATACGCTGTCGTGCGGCGATGGTCGACCTCCCTCCTAACACCCGCTCCATTAGGTCGCGCGGCCTTCGGCCAAGACGCCCTACAACTCAAGGGTGTGTGGCCCAAGCGATCCGCCGCGCCGATGGGTTCGTTCCGTCCACGGAGTTGGCAGCGGGTGCTCTAAGTTGGCGGCGCGCGGCGTCGGGCCCCCGCATCGGCCTTGCGAAAACACCGGCACCGGCATTGCCCGGGAATGGCCGCTGCATGGCGCGTCTCTTCGCGTGCCTGCTTCTCGCAGCCGGTTGCAGCGGCGCGCGAGGGCAGACGCCGCTCGACCAGCTTTCGAATGCTTTGCCGGACGGCAATCCGACGACGTCCGCGGTCTGCGATCCGCCGGAGTACGACGCGGGCTCGGATGGAGAGCTACCCCCGTGGGCCGCGGGGTTCTTTCACGCTGACCCTCCCACCGGCGGCGCGGACCCTATCAATCTCAGGCTCGGTCCGGGGCTCCAGTTCGCTCAGGCGATCGCGGGATGCGGCGTGTTCGGCAACGAGTATGGACGGGTTCGTGTCGATGATGCCGGCGTCTGGCTCCTTCCGGACGACGGAGGAGCCACCATCGACTGGCCCGCCAACCCGTCGTCTCTAGGTTTACCCGTGACTGATATCCTGCTCAAGCCTGGATCGGACGGCGGCGTCGTCGCCATCTGCGAGGCTGGCGTCACGTCGTGGTCGCCGGGCCTCAGGTGTTGCGCTCCCTCCGAGACTTGCACCGCCCACTTTAGGCGTTAGCTGAGAACTATGTCCGTGCTGCGCACCACGAACAAGGCTCGTCCGACAGAGGTCACTCGCGACGACGTCCGGTACGCGACGTTCGTGCAAAAGAGGTTCAACAAGCGTTTCCCCGGGACGCCGGAGGCGTTTCGGCTCGTCGATTCGACGGAGCAGGTCGTCGAGGCGCTCGAAGAAATCGTGAAGACGAATCGGCGCTTGGCGGTGCGGAGCGGTGGCCACTGCCTCGATGGGTTGGTGTCGGATCCGGCCGTGCAAGTCGTCATCGATACGTCGCTCATGTCGTCCGTTTGCTACGACGAGAAGATCGGCGCGTTCGCGATCGAGGCCGGGGCGACTCTCGGAGAGGTTTACCGAAAGCTCTTCGTCGGTTGGGGCGCGCTGTTGCCCGCCGGTCAAAGTCCGGACATCGGCGTCGGCGGGCATGTGCTCGGGGGCGCTTTCGGCTTCGTGCACCGCGAGCACGGTCTCGCCGTGGATAGTCTCTACGCCGTCGAGGTCGTCGTCGTGGACGCAGCCGGCAAAGCGCGCAGCGTCCTTGCGACGCGCGAGCCGTCGGACCCGAATCGCGAGCTATGGTGGGCGCACACCGGTGGGGGCGGCGGCAATTTCGGCATTGTGACGCGTTATTTCTTCCGCTCGCCGGGTGCGAGCGGAAACGATCCGACCGAGCTCCTCCCGAAAGCACCGCAAGAAGTGACGACCTTCAAGGTGGAGTGGGATTGGAAGCAGCTCGACGAAGCGTCCTTCGTCGCTCTCGTGCGCAACTACGGGCAATGGTGCGAAGAGAACAGCGAGCCTGATTCGCCGTTCGCGCGGCTCTTCAGTGTGCTCGTCATCGGGCGGCCGCCACACGGAAACATCGCGCTGCGCGGTGTTGTGAGCGCCGGTACCGCCGCCGCCTCCCTCGTCGAAGCGCATCTCGCCGCCGTACAGCAAGGGTGCCCGGCGCTGCGCTCACGTGATGGTGGCCGGAGCTCGTGGCTCGGCTTCGCGTTGAACCCATTTCCGGATCTGTTCGCCATCGGGCCGGGCGGCGTTGCGGCGAGCCCCGCCTCGCTCAAGCTGAAGGATGCCCTTCTGTGCAAGCGCCACACGGACCGCCAGCTCGCCGTCGCTTACGACTATCTCACGCGAAAAGAGCTCGGCGTCCCGGGCGGGAGCTTCGGTCTCGCGTCGCTCGGCGGGCGCGTGAATGCCGTCTCGCCTGATGCGACGGCATTTGCGCAGCGCCAGGCGATCATGACGACGTCGTACGGCGTCGGCTGGGGTGCGCCCGAGGACGAGGCCGCTAGCCTCCGGTGGGTGCGCGACTTTTACCGCGACGTGTTCGCGGCGACGGGCGGCGTTCCGGCGCCGGGCGAGCGCACCGACGGCGCCCTCATCAATCATCCCGACACGGATCTCGCCGATCCGGCCTTGAACACCTCGGGCGTGCCCTGGAGCACGCTGTACTACAAGGAAAACTACCCCCGGCTACAACGGGTGAAGGCGGAATGGGACCCCAGGGACGTCTTTCACCACGCGCTGTCGATTCGAGCGACACAATAGGCAGTTCGCCTGCCGAGGATGGTCAGGAATCCTCGGAACTCAGTGGCGTGTACACCGGCTCACTGGACGGACGAGACCAGCGTGTACCGGTCGGGCTGTGAGCGGATCTTTTTGCCGCCGACGGAGCGGCGGCGGCGCCCGTCGCAACCCTTAGCGACAGCTAGATCGACTGTCGCGGGCGCAGAGCGGAGACGTCGATCGGCTCGAGGTTCGCGAAGGTGTACCCGTCGAACATGCCGAGGAGCACGGGAGTCGAGCTCGGGCCGGTCGCGGCGCCCCAGTAGAGCAAGATGGTTCCCTGGGGTGGGGACGTCAGGCTCTCGTAAGGCGCAGGGGCCCCGACAAGGATGTCGGCGAAGCCGTCGCCGTTCACGTCGCCCGCACCCGCCACCAGGGTGCCGAAGTCGCTCGTCCCATCGAGCTCGATGGGCGTCGCCACGGGCCCGCTCGCGCTCCCGCGGTAGACGTAGGCGCGTCCCGTTCCGCCGTTCGAGCTCTCGGCTCCGACGAGGACGTCGGCGAAGCCGTCCCCGTCGACGTCGCCGGCCGAGGCGATGGACCCTCCGAAAAAATTGTCGGTCCCGTCCGGCGGTTCCACGAGCGGGAAGGGCATCGAAGCGATCCCGTTCGGCCCGCCGAACAGCACGGCGGAGCCGACCACGATGTCGGCGAAGCCGTCGCCGTTGACGTCGCCCGCGCAGGCGAGCGCGCTGCCGCCGGACGGGAGCTCGATCGGGGTGGTGGACGGCCCATCGGGGCCCCCGAGATAGAGGTACGTGCCGCCCGAATTCAGATAAAACGCGCCGGCCGCGACGAGGATGTCGCCGTAGCCGTCGCCGTTGACGTCGCCCGCGCCGGCGATCGAGCTGCCGAAGTTCGTCGGGCCGGGGGTCGTGATCGTGATGGGAACGGTCGACAGGCCGGTCGCGCTCCCGAGCAGGACGTACACCGCGTCGGTGTCGTAGGCGCCGCTGGTGATGATGTCGGCGTAGCCGTCGCCATTCACGTCGCCCACCGGGGCGACCGCGACCGACTCGTACCCCTCGGTGTAGCCAGGCACGCCCTCGCTGAAGAGGCTTGTCATCGTGCTCCCCAGGCCGCCTGGACCGCCGCGATAGTAGTTGACTGCGCCGACGTCGCTGTACGCGTTCTCGCTGAGGACGCCCACGACCACGTCCGAGTAACCGTCGCCGTCGACGTCTCCCGCGCTCGCGATCGTCACGTTCAGGACGCCGAAGGTCCCGAACCCCGTCGTCGGCCCGTCAATGACGGCGGGCGTGGTCGCGACGCCGCCCGCGCCCCCGAGGTACACGTCGACGTCGGCGTAGCGGCTGGTATCGGTCAGCCCGACGAGCACGTCGGCGAAGCCGTCGCCGTTGACGTCCGGCGTCGTCCCCCACGAAGTGTCGGCGCTGGCGCTGCGCGCGCCGACGAAGAACTCCCAGACGGGGCTCGTGTCCGTGCCGGCGCTGCCGCCCGACGTCCCGCGCAGGCGCCAGTAGTGCACCCCCGCGGTCAGCGCGCTCGGGACCGCGGCGCTCGATCCCGGGGCGCCAAAGGTCACCGGCGACGTGCACGCGCGGTCGCTGCAGAGGTCGACCTCGGCCCCGTCCGTCCCCGGCGCGAGCGACCAGTGAAGCGTGGGGGACTGCGACGTCGCGGTGGCCGTCGACAGAGGCGCGATCGGGCGCGGCGCGCCGATGACCTGGACGCATCCCGCGTCGCCGGGAACGCCGCCCGGCTGGCACGTGCACGACGCGCGATAGAGCTTCTCCTCGCAGATGGAATGGGCGCCGCACGCGGTCGGGGGCGCCCACGCCGTGCAACCATGGGTGTCGAGGGTGCACGTGGAGAGCTCCCCCGAGACGCACTTGCCGTCGCCCTCGAGGCACGGGTCATCGCACCCGGCGTCGGTCGCGTCCTCCGCCCCGTCCGCGACGTCGGCGGGCGCATCGAGAGCTGCTTCCGCCGCAGCCGCATCGAGGGGGGCCTCGGGCAGGGTGTCGTCGGTCGCGTCCTCGAGGGTGGCATCGCCGGCGTCGAGCGCAGCGAGGGTGGCGTCGGCGGCCGTCTCGGTCGGGGCGTCGGCGAAGGCTTCGGCCCCGACGTCCGTGCCCAACGGCGCGGAGTCGCCGAGGGGGCGGCCCACGGATCCGTCTCTCGTCGCTCCGTCGGGCCGGGGCACGCCGACCTGGTCGACTCCGTCCTCCTGCCCCCCGCAGGCGGCAACGATGGCGAAGAGACTCAAACCGGTGGCCGCGCGCGAGAGTCGCACCAAACGACGAGTGTAGCCCAGCGCGCGCCCTGCGGCGTGCATCGACTGCAGCCAGGGGTGGACCGGCTTGCGAGCCTGTCGGCAGGCGTGGGACGCTGCTTCAATGGAGAGGAGAGCGCGCGCAGCGGGGGGAGCGGGCGCCGTGGCGCTGGCCGCGCTTGGCACCCTCGCCGCCCTCGCCGCCGCCTGCGGGGCGCGGACGTCCGTGGATCTCGAGTTTCCCGGTGCGGTCGCCGTCGACGCCGCGGAGGCCGACGAAGGTGAGACGCCCGAGGCGGCTCCCGCCGACGTGGCCTCGAGCGACGCGGTCGCGCCCGAGGAGGAGCCACCGGAAGGAGGACTGGCCGAGGCGGGAGCGCCGGAGGCCTCGAGGGTGGACGGCCCCGACGGCACGTCGACGCCCGAGGCGGGTCCGCTGGATGCCCATCTCGACGCCGCCGATGCCAGCGTCGACGACGCGCCCGCGTCGGATGCTTCGGATGCCACGGTCGCGAACTTCGCGGTGGCTGCTCGCGACCGGGACCGACGGCGCGTCGATCGACGTCTGCCGCGACCGCGCCTGCACGGTGATCGTCATGACGGTGACGGCCCCGGGGTCGAGCGTCGTCCTGCCCACGGCCCTCATCCAGGGTGTGTACTTCTGGCGCCTGCACGGCATGTCCGGGTCCGCCGTCGGCGCCGCCGCAAGCCCCGTGTGGGAGTTCTTCGTCGGTGCGCTCAGCGCGCCACAGAACACGTCGTGGGGGTCGACGCTCGACGTCAACGGCGACGGCTACCCCGATGTGATGGTCGGCGCGCCGAACCTATCGGGCAATACCGAGAACGCGTACCTGTTTCTGGGCGGCAGCAGCGGCCTGTCGAGGACGCCGACCGAGGTTACCTACGCCGGCGATCCAGACGGCTACGACGAGGACCCGATCGCGAGCGCGGGCGACGTCGATGGCGACGGCTTCGCCGACGTCGTCATCGGCGTTCCCAACTACGCGACGAACAAGGGCTCGATCCTGCTCTTCTCGGGTGGGGCCGGGGGGCTCGCGACGATCCCGACGACGATCTCCAGCGCGAACGCCGACGGCATCTTCGGCTGGACGGTCTCGGGCGCGGGCGACGTCAATGGAGACGGGTACGCCGACGTCATCGTCGGCGGCTATGCGACGAACAACGCCAGCGCAGGGGCGTTCCTCTACTACGGCAGCCCGGACGGGCTCACAGGGGCCCCCACCGAGATGCTGGCAGGCGTCTCCGACGCGGGCCTCTACGCGGACTACGGCCGCATCGTCGCAGGCGCCGGAGACCTCGACGGCGACGGCTTTGCCGACATCGTCGTGGGCAGCGTTTCGGGACGCCACGCCTACGTGTACTACGGAAGCGCGTCCGGGGTGGCGACGACGCCGCAGATCCTGACCGACCCCAATCTCCCCGACGAGGCCGACGCGTTCCCCTCCTTCGGCGCCGCCGTGGCCTGCGCCGGCGACGTCAACGGCGACGGGTTCGCGGACCTGCTCGTGGGGGCCTCGGAGAACGGCGACAGCTACGCCGAGACGGGGGACACCTACGTGTACCTCGGGGGAGCGAGCGGCCTGTCGGCGACGGCCATCCGGCTCGTCGAACCGGCGGTGGGTTCGGGCGTGCAGTTCGGATCGGGCGTGGCCGGCGGCGGCGACGTCAACGGCGACGGCTACGCCGACCTCCTCGCCGAGACGGTAACCGGCAGCTACCTCTACCTCGGCGGCCCGGGCGGTCCCTCGACGCAGCCCATCGACCTCGTGGTGCCCGGCGGCGAGAACAACTCCGAGGGTGGTTCGCTCGCCAGCGCAGGCGACGTCGATGGCGACGGCTACGCCGACGTCCTCGTCGGGTCACCGTTTTCCAACAGCTACCTGGGCGGCGCGTACATCTTCATGGGCGCCGCGCAGGGGCCCGGGACCGCCGTCGCTCTGACCAACCCGAACACCACCACGGCCTCGCTCTTCGGCGCCTCCGTACAGTGAACGGAAGCGCGTCGCCCGGGTGGGCGCGCGAAAGCCGGCGCGAGGTAGATCGCCGTTCACACCCCCGGGCACAGCTATCCTTGTGCGATGGGGGCGAGCGGGTGGCAGAACGGTGCGGCCCTCGCGGCGGTCCTCGCGACCACCCTCGGGTGCGGAGCCGCCCCGAAGATCGGCCCGCGACCCGCCCCCGTGACGCGTTCCCCGGAGGTCGCTGCCCCCTCGGCCTACTGGGACGAGGACAACGGCTTCAATCAAGTCTGCGGTCCCCCGCCGGCATTGCCGTGCTCCGCGGACACGCGGTGGGATGGCGTGGCCTGCGCGCACGCGGTCGCGACCTGCGGTGGCTGGGATGGACGGTCGTGCACGCCCGAGCCGGGCGCCGAGAAGGCGGCCGAGGGAGAGTTCGCCGCTGGCTCGCGGCTTCGCGCTGGACGGAGGGCTCATCGACTTCGCACGCCAGCGCCTTCCCGTGATCGTCTCTGGCGACGCTCGAGGTTCACGTCCTCCCATTCGAGACCGAGGAGCTCCGAGCGACGGAGCCCGCCGTGGAGGCCGAGCAGTACGAGCGCATGCGTGCGCGTGTCGATCTGCGCGGCGGCGTCGATGAGCCGTCGCATCGTGTCGAGCTCGTAGAAGTTGGCGGGCGTGTGCACCGCCTTCGGGACCCGGATCTTGCGCGGCATGACGGCGAGCACGAGCGGGTCGTGCGCGTCGCTGCGAGCTTCCGCGAAGCCGAGCAGATGGACCGGGAAGACCTGGCGGTCATGACGTTCGAGGAGCGGATCTCGCCGTCGAGCGGCGGCTCTCGTCCGCTCCGGGCCTCGTGCGGCTACACACCGAGCGATTCAGGCCTCCGCTTCAGGGCTGGCCCGACCGGGTCGTCGGTCTCCCCGCGTGAAACGCGAGATCTTCGGCCGAAGTGTCCGTAGGAAAGTTCATCCCCATGTACACGACGAACGCCTCGGCGAGATCCTCGTCGCGCTGCCGGTCGTAGCCGACGGCATCCCAGACGCCGAGCCGAGAGCTCAGCACGTGCGAGATCTCGTGAGTCAGCGTTCGCACGAATCGTGGATTGGGCACGAGGGCGCCAGCGTCGTCCTTCACGAGCGGGTCGTTGCGCAGGAAGAGGTGGTTGAGCGAACGGACGTAAAGCCCCCAATAGCAACAACTCGGCGCGACGGCCCCGAACCTCGAGGGCAGGTCGTTGAGAGACCGGCTCGCCTTGCCATCGAGGAGCGTGTTGCCTGGAAGCAGGGAGATCGCGGGCATCGCGTCCGGTTCGCGGCGCGGCTGCGGCAGCCTCTCGGCGCGCAGGAAGTCGCCGTAGCGTCCGAACGCGTCGCGGCAGGTGCGATCGATCACGGCAAGCGCGCGATCCGAAGGGGTCGTATCGGCCTGGAAGCCCGCCGTCGAGCGCCACTCGATGATCTGCATTCCGCAGTGAGGCAGCCCGATCGGCCGCTCGAGGCGCTCGCCCCCGCGCGGAAGCGCATCGAAGGGGGACGCCGGCGACCCACCCGCCGACGGCGTGACAACCGATGAGATGAGCGCGACCGTCGCGACGACGACCAGCCGGGAGATGCGCGATGCGACGAGGCCGGTCACGTGAGGCCCTGACCTTACCGTGCTCAGGCGCGCAACTTCGCGCGAATGTGCGGACGAGCTTCATTCGAGTCGCAGCGAGTAGTGCAAGTCGTGCGAGATGCTCACGGTTGTTGCGCGCGCTGCTCGACGCAATGGCCTGTCTAGCCGGCTGCTTGCGTCGCGATCCGCAAGCGGTACGGGACTTGCTGACTTTTTAGCTCAGAGGTGGATCATGATTCACAACAAAGGTGTGCTCAGGTCGAGCTGCGCGTCGATCCCAATTGGGGTCTTCACGGCGGTCGTCACGATGGGCGCCTGCAATTCGAGCCAGCCCCCGCCCATGGCTCCTGCTTCGAGCGCGCCTCAGGCGACACCTGACCGTTACGGCGCGACCTTGATGCAGCCGGGCGACCAAGCGGTGGCCCCAGCGGCGATAGCGCCCCGCGCCTTCACCGAGCACACGCCGGTGTCCGATGCCCAACTCGCGACCCTCGACGACGCGCATATCGCGAGCCTCATCGAGGAGGTCAACGACGGTGCAGCCCGACTCGGGAACGTGGGGGACCGACGCGTAACCGATCACGAGGTCAAGCGCTTCGCCCACGAAATCGCCGCCAAGCACCTTGCCGCTCAGACCATGCTCCGGGCGCGCCTTTCGGAGCTTGGCATCGAGCCCGCGAGCGGTCCGGTCAGCGAGCAGGTGCGCGTCGATGTCGGGGGCGACCTCGACGCTCTACCGAGTTCGAGCGGCCAGGACTTCGACCGCGCCTACGTGGACGGGCAACTACGCAATCTGACCCGGGCGGCTGAGCTTCTCGACCGAGTCATCGGGCACGTCAAAGGTCCAGAGCTGACGGCGGCGGTGGCGGTGGTGCGCTCGAGGCTCGACGCGGATATCCGTGGGGCGCAGACGCTTCGCGATTCCCTGCGCAACGGGACTACGAACGAGCGCCCGGACGCGTTCGACCCCGACAAGTCCCGACGCTGACCGACGGCTTCAGCGCCGCCCGTGTCCTCACCCGCCTTTGGCGAGGACCGACGCCTCGGAGGCTCGGTACTCAATGTCGAGACGGTCGACCATCGCGTCGGTCACACGGCGCAATTCCGTCTTCTCCGAGACGTCCGCCGCCTCGACGCGGAGCTTGTCGGACATGCCTTCCAAGACCCCGCCCCAGGCCAAACGTTCCCTGTCGAGCAGCGTTGTCGCCCGGGCGGGAACAGGGTGCCCCGCCGCCTTCGCGACTTCGGACAAATAGGTGAGCCAAAGGCCGCCCTTCATTGGTTGGGTGGCGTCGTCGGGGACCTGCGGTGCTTTGATGCCGAAGAGCAGGTCGTACGCGCCGCCGACCGCATAGACCTTGAGATGCTTTGGCAGATCTTTGGCGGTCTGCATGCGGTCCATCGCGCACATGAGGGCGATAGAGCGCGCCTCGGCGCCGAGGGGACCCACGTCGACGCGGAAGAGGGCGCCGAGAGCGCCGGTCTCGGTGAGCGGCGCCACCGAGCTGCGTTCGTCGTCCGCGTGCCCGGCTCCCGCGTACCCACGATGTCCTTCTTGATCCGGTCGCCCGCGCGGCGCGCTGCCGTAGTTTCGTGCTGCGCACGCGCGGCAGCGTTCAAGAGCGCCACGAGCGTTTGCACACGTCCTGCGTCCATCGGGTCACCGTGCGCGACATTCGCGATCTGATTGCCCAGCTCGTCGACCTCGACTGCGTCCAGGGCGCGCAGGCGCTCCAGGCGCACTTTGTCCACTGTGCCATATGCCTCTTCGAGCACGAGGCTGCATCGGTCGAGCTCAGAACCCTCGTTGAGCGCATCGCGCCACACGCCCCCGAACCAGCACCCTACGGCCGCGACCACGAGGCGATGAGCCCGCCCGGGGCGCAGCGTCTGCGCCGGTGCAGTCGACGGCGCAGGTGTATCGGCGGCCGGAGCTCCGGCCACTAGAGGCGGTGCAGCCGGCCTCCCACCGGGGGCGCAGGCGCCCGCGAAGATAGGAAGGAACAACCAGGACAGCCTGCGCATGACCGCACCTCTGCCCTGAAGCGAAAGCAAGCGTCGGACCAGCTACGTTTTGTGCCCCAACGGGTCGCGGCATCGCGGACGAGTGGCTCGAGGGACTCGGCTATCAAGTCGCCGACCGCCGCGGTCCTCATCGCGCCCGCGCCACGGTCACGGCGGCCGTTGCGCTCCGTGATGAGCTCCGCCTCTGGAGAGACTCCCCAAGCGACTTGAAGCGACTTGCCAACTGCCAAGGGCGTTGTGGCTCCCGGCCAGGCGCCGGCGCTCCTCGCCGATGGCGTTTCCGACTCCGTGTGGTTGCGTCTCACGTCCTCGGCCGCGTCCCCTCCGATCATCCCGACGGTTTCGGCAGGGAGTGCGACTGTAGGAACAGTCTGAACGTGCTGCCCTGACCGAGCGCGCTGGACACGTCGATTCGCCCGCCCTGGGCTTCGACGATCAGGCGCGCGATGTAGAGGCCGAGGCCAAGACCGGGTACGCGGTCAGAGGCCGTCTTCACCCGGTAGTAGCGGTGGAAGAGCATCTTCGCGTCGTCGGGCGAGATGCCGATGCCGCGATCGATCACGTCGAGTTCGACCTCGTTGCCCGTGCGTGAGAGCCGGGCGTTCACAGGGGCCTCCTCGGCGGAGTACTTGAGTCCGTTCGCAAGGAGGTTGCCTACGACACGCTCTAGCCGCGAACGATCCCCGAGAACCACGTAGGGCAACGCATCGTCCGCGTCGATCGTGATGCGCCGAACGGCCGCGTCACCCATGCCGTCGACGACGCTGGCGACGAGCTCTCGCAGATCGAACGGCA
>Ga0302325_10024675_pt1 | contig 12502 bp, 6 predicted proteins | sample Palsa_T0_2_FD_201948 | JGI IMG/M metagenome (GOLD analysis project Ga0302325, IMG submission 201948) | Peat permafrost microbial communities from Stordalen Mire near Abisko, Sweden - Palsa_T0_2 | ecosystem: Environmental > Terrestrial > Soil > Palsa > Peat permafrost | place: Sweden: Abisko...
GTCGACGGGCGCTGGCCGCTTCGCTTTCTCAACCTGCCGGGCTTCGACCCGGATCGCCCATACCGCCTGAACGAGAGGGCGAGCCGGGCGCGCATCAGTCAGTCGCCCGTGCTTCACGAGCTGAGCGAGCGTTACGCCGCCGAGCTCAGGCAGGACGGTTGGCGCGATGCCGATCATCGCGCCGAGGTGGGACGTCGGCTGGACAGCGGGCTCATCTACGACGACGCTCTGCGGGCGCTCTACGCTTCGGCGATCGCGCTCGGCGAACCCTTCGAGGACCTGTTCGGGCAGGACGGTTCACGTGCGTTCGACGCTTGGCTTCAGGGGCCGGCTCCTCGGGGGGCTGCATATGGCATCAACCGGTACGTGTTTCATCGGGTGGCGCGCGAGCGCCCTGACGTGCTGTGGAGCTACCCCGACCTGGATGGTGCCGACGGCAGCGAGTACGTCACCTGGTGCTGGGCATTCGGGCGCACAGAGCTCGCGATCCCGGACCGCTTCATGCCTCCCCGATCCGCCAACGGCCGCGTGAGCGTGTCGTGGCGCAGAGGCCGGAAGCCACGTCGCGCAGTCGCCGCCGAGCCGGCCGCGAGTGCTCCCGCGCCGACGACCATCTCGGCCCCCGAGCCGCCCGCTCCAGCGCCGCCGCCGATGGCCGGCGAGGGTCTGACGGTCCGCGTGACCGGCTACCTCGGGCATACGCTGGGGCTCGGCGCCGCCGCTCGCGGATACGTGCAGGCCCTCACCGCGGCCGGCGTCCCGGTGCGGACTGTGAGCGTGCCGCTGCATCACCTGGCGCTGCCCGCGGAGCTTGCGGCCGAGTACGGCCGGCATGGCTTCGAGGACCTTGTGCACGACGGGCACCACAGCGCTGAGATCGTCGCCGTCAATGCCGCCGAGCTCCCCGACTTCGTCGAGCGCGTCGGTGCGGACTACTTCGAGGGGCCGCGGATCGGGATCTGGGGGTGGGAGACCAACAGCATCCCCCCGAGCTGGCAACGGGCATTCGCGCTCGTCGACGAGATCTGGGTCTACTCGCAGTTCATGGCCGAGAACATCGGCGCCGTCGCGCCGGTGCCGGTGCTCGCGCTGCCGCCGCCCGTGGAGCGACCGGCCGAGCCGGCGGCGCCGCTCCGTCTGGGGGTTCCCGCGGGTTTCCTGTTCCTGTTCGTGTTCGACTACCTGAGTACCGTGCAGCGCAAGAACCCGGTCGGGCTGATCGAGGCCTTCAAGCTCGCGTTCGCGCCCGGCGAGGGGCCCCAGCTGTTGATCAAGACGATCAACGGCCCCCTCCGCCCGCTTGCCGAGGAGCAGCTGCTGTGGGCTGCCCACGGGCGTCCGGATATCCACATCGTCGATCGCTCCCTCAGTGGCGAGCAGATGAGCGGGCTGATGGCGGCCTGCGACTGCTACGTGTCCCTGCACCGGGCCGAGGGCTTCGGCCTGACGATGGCCGAGGCGATGGCGATCGGCAAGCCCGTCATCGCCACCGGCTACTCGGGGAACGTCGACTTCATGAACGAGGAGAACAGCTATCTGGTCGACTACAGAATCGGTCGCGTCGGCCCGGAATGCGAGATCTATCCACCCGAGGGGGAGTGGGCCGATCCGAGCGTCGAGCACGCGGCTGACCTGATGCGCCGGGTGTCCACCGACACGGCGGAGGCCACCGCGAAGGGGGAACGAGCGAGGGCCGATGTGTCACGCCTGCTCTCAGCCGCCGTCACGGGACAGCGCATGCGCGACCGCCTGGAGCGGATCGCCGGTGTGACCCGCCCGGACGCCGAGTACGCGGTCGCGTCCAAGTGATCGGCGTCTTCCTGCTGGCCTGGGTCGTGTTCCCGGCCCTGATGCTGCTGCTGTCCGGAGGCGCGGGTATGGCCGTCCGCCGCGCCACCGGTCCGGCGGCGGTACCGGCGCTGCTGGTGGTGCCGGTCGGGTTCGCCCTGCTGGTCGTCGTCTGCGGGCTGCTCTGCTACTACGCCGCCCTCGCCCCGTTGGCCGGGCCGGCGTGTGTGCTCGTCGGCGTCGTGGGCCTGATCCTCGGGCGGGCTCCGCTGCGTCGCGTATTCGAGCGCCGCGGGAGGGGAACCGATCTGTGGGCGGTGGGTGCGGCGATCGGCGCCTGGGCGATCGTCGCAGCACCGGTCGTGCTCACGGGCAAGCCCGGCTTCACCGGCTACGGGCACATCGTCGACATCTCCTACCAGTTCGATCTCGCGGCCCACTTCGCGCACAGCGGCCGCAGCGTTCCCACCGTGTCGAACTCGGCCTACCAGAGCGACCTGATCAAGTACCTCAGCAGCGGATACCCGGGCGGAGGCCAATGGACGCTGGGCGCGCTTTCGAACCTGATGCCCGTGGATCTCTCCTGGCTGTATCAGCCGTTCCTGGCGTTTGTCTCGGCGATGAGTGCCCTGTCGCTCTATTCACTGCTGGGTGGCTTCGTGAAGCCACGGGGATGGCGGGCGCTCGGCGCGTTCGTTGCGGCTCAGCCCAACATCCTCATGGCTTATGGCCTCACGGGTGGCATCAAGGAGCTCAGCACCAGCTGCTTCCTGCTGCTGTCGGCCGCCCTGTTCGCGCGGGTGCTGCCCCGTCTCACCCCCGGGCGCAGCGTCCTTGCGGTGCCGATCGCGCTGTCCGCCACGGTTGCGTCGCTGTCGCTGACGACGCTGCCGTGGGTCGGCGTGCTCAGCGTCGGCGTGTGCCTGACGGTGCTGGTGGTTGAGCGCGACCGACTTTTGACACTGCTCGCGAGCGTTCAGATGGGCGTGCTCGTGTTCGTGCTCTCGCTGCCGACGCTCGCCGCCTCGCTGAAACTGCTCCCGGTCGCGAAGTCGGGCTTCGGCCCGGCGGAACTCGGCAACCTGACCGCGCCGATCCCGGGGATCGCGGCGGCCGGCGTTTGGATCACCCGCGACTTTCGCTTCCCCGAGTTCGCCGATCGCGGGCCAAGCGACGCGCTGGCGGTGCTCGTGCTGATCCTGGCCGCAATCGGCTTCATCTATGCCGTCCGGCGCAGAGCCTGGAGTGTGGCCTGGCTGGGCATCGCCGGAGCCGTCGCGCTCTACTACATCGCCCACCGCTACGGGCCATGGATTCAGCTGAAGGCCGATTGCGTGAGCTCACCGATCTCGCTGCTGCTCGCATTCGCCGGCATCGGGGCGCTGATGCGGATCAGCCGCCGGGTGGTCGCCGGGGCACTGCCCGCGGTCGTCGTCGCCGCGGGCGTGCTGGCGGGCAACGCGCTCCTGTATGTCGAGACGTCGCTGGCTCCCTACGAACGGCTTCACGACCTCGAATACATCGGCGAACGCTTCGCAGGCCAGGGCCCCACCCTCACCCCGGACTTCGAGGAGGACGCCGAGTACTACCTGCGCAACGACGACCAGGACAGCATGGTGAACGGTCCCGTGCTCGAGCTGCGGCCCGGCGTCAACCGCGCCGCCGAACCCGGCAGCATCTATTCATACGACCTGAACGAGTTCGTCCCCAGCTGGGTGGAGTCGTTCCGCACGATCGTCATTCGGCGAAATCCGCTGGCAAGCCGGCCGCCGAGCAACTACCGCCTGGCATACCTGTCGCGCTACTACGAGGTCTGGCAGCGCGTGCAGCCCGCCTCGACCGAGTACGCGTTCGTGCCGTTCGCGGACACGGCGGGCGTGCCCAACTCCGCCGCGGGCTGTGCGAGCGTGACAGCGTCTGCTCGCCGTGCGGGCGCGACCGTGCGGATCGCCTACATGCCCTCGCCCACGAACTACTACCAATTGGGCGTCAGCAACATGAAGCTCAGCCGCGCATTCGAGCCAACCGGCGGGGTGATCACCGCGACGGGCGCGGGCCACGCCACCCGCGGGCAGCCGATCCCGAAAGCGGGGCGCTACGACTTCTTCCTGAGCGGCTCCTTTGGACGGCCTGTCAACGTCAGCGTCGACGGGCACCATGTCGGCACCGCCGCCTACCAGGAGAGCTATCCCGCGGAGTGGCTGTTGGTCGGGTCTGATCAGCTGTCGGCCGGGGTGCACCAGGTCGAGATCACCCGCGGTGGGTTGAGCCTGCATCCGGGGAGCGGCGACGGACAGGACGGCTTCAACCGCACGATCGGCCCCCTCATCATCAGCCCCGCCGAACCGCCGGTGCCGGTGGTGCGCTACAGCAGCGTGCGCCAGTTTCAGGCGATCTGCCGGTCCTCACAATCGCTTCGCTGGGCAGAGGTCGTGCGCCCGGCCTGAGTCGCGCGGCGAGCTCACCAGTCATCGAGATGGACGACCAGCGATGGAGAGCCGAGCAGCAGAGCCTTCGTAGGCAGGTGCGCGCGCGAATGCGCACCGACGACGGACGCTCACCGCTCGCGGGCGCGCAGGGCCCCGCATCGCGCGAAGAGGAGCCGGCGGAGGCACCTCGTCCAGGCACGGCCCCCGAGCGCGGCGCCCTCGATGGGCCTGAGACGGTCCCGTTCGCGTCGGTGATCGTCGTCTGCTGGAACGTCGAGGACGTTCTCGGCCGGTGCCTTGATCAGCTGCTTGCTCAGGACTACGCCAGCTACGAGGTCATCGTCGTCGATGACGGCTCGAAGGACCGCACGGTCGAGGTGGCAGAGCGCGCGCTTTCAAGCGGCAGGCTCAAGATCGTGCGCAGTCCCCGCAACCGAGGCTGCCCGCACGCGCGCAATCTCGGCCTGCGCGAGGCCCGCGGGGAGATCATCGCCTTCGTCGATGCCGACGGGTTCGCCGCTCCCGACTGGCTGCGCCAGATCGTGGACGCGTTTGCGTCTGAGGCGAGCGTCGGCGCAGTCGCCTCGACCGTCTTCTTTGCGGGCAATCCGCTCGTGATCAACGGCGCGGGCGGCATCGTCAACCGCCAGGGATGGGCTGCCGACATGTCGATGAACGAGTCATACGAGCGCGCGGAGATCGCCGCCGAGGCGCTCTACCCGATGGGCTGTGGGATGGCGGTGCGGCGCTCGGCTGCCGGGCGCGTCGGGGCGTTTGATGATCGCATGCTCAACTACTACGACGACGTCGATTACGGCATGCGTCTGTGGCGCGCGGGATATCGGGTGCTCGTGGCAGCCGACGCGTGGATCGATCACGGCTTCGGCGGCGCGGTCGATGACTCGGCCGGCGCGCGCGGTGACTCGGCCCGCAAGCAGCTGCTCTGCGAACGCCATCGCATCCGTGTCGTGCTCAAGCACATCGCGCCGGACACGCTCGCTCGCTGGGCGCGTCACGAGGCGCTGGCGCTGATCAGAGCTCCCTGGTCGGGCCGCACCCTGAAGCTGAAGGCGATCGCGTGGAACCTGCGCCATCTACCGAGCGTGCTCGCGGATCGCCGGCGCCTGCGGCGAGCTCCCCGCGTGCCCGATCGGCTGATCGATCCCTCCTGGGGAGATGGATTCCCGGCGGGCGTGCCGGCGCTGTTGACACCGCGTCCGCAGACGGCCGGCAGCAGCATCGAGATGGCGGATCCGGACAGCACGGGAGCGCTGTTGTACGGGTGGTTCCCGCTGGAGCGGGTCGGCGGGCGCAGCTACCGCTGGGCCGGCGCGCAGGCCGCGGTGCTGGTTCGGCTGGACGCGCCCGTGAGAAGGCTGTGGCTCGACTACGCCCACGCGCCCGTCGACACGGGCGGAGTGGACGTCTTCATCCGGCGGCAGGGCGCAGCGGATCCGCTCGCCCGGATCTGGTCCACGCACCTGTCGTGGCAGTACATCGAGCGCTGCGTTGAGAACCACCCGCTCGCCCTGCCCGCCGGCGACTACGAAGTGCTCTTCAGCGCTCGCCGGCCGTGGACCGACCCGCCGCTCGAGACGCGATCGCTCGGCTTCACGCTCACCGGAATGTCCTTCGAGCAGTCATACGAGATCGCCGCCGGTGGCCTTGACATGGCCTCGTCGGCGGTCGAGCAGCAGCTGGTGAGCGGTTGGTTCGAAGCCGAGCAGAGCCCAGCCCGCAGCTACCGGTGGGCCGGCGCGCACGCAGCGGCGGTCGTGCGCATCGCGGAGAACGTGACCAGCGCCCGCTTGAGCTACTGCTTTCCGCCCGGCCCACTCGGAGCGTTGAAGCTCACCGTCCGTCCCCTCGACCAAGAGGCGCCGGCATGGTCGACCCGCATCGTCTGGCTGGATACCGACTGGCATGAGGAGAACTTCCCGCTGGCGCTCGCGCCCGGCGACTATCTCCTGTCTTTCGACGCCGAGGCGACCTGGTCGAACCCGGGACAGCGCGATCCCGCGCTGTGGGCGGAGAACCGCGCGCTCGGCTTCGCTCTGTCTTCGATGTCGTTCCGCGCGACCTAAGCCCGGCCACCCGCTGATGTTCCGGCCCCCCGGCGGCCGTTGCCGCCTATATCCTGAGAGCCGATGAGCGATCAGGTGCTGAGCAGCTCCGCCGAGGTGCCGGAGGTGCCCGAGCGATTCGACCCCGCAACGATGCAGGGCGAGATCATCCAAGCCGAGCACCTGGCGAGGTATCGGTGGGCGTCGCCGATCGCGCTCGGCCGCCGCGTGCTCGACGCGGGCTGCGGCACGGCATACGGTTCGATGCTGCTCGCCGAGGCCGGGGCCTCGGAGGTCGTTGGCATGGACCGCGCGCCGGAGGTGCTTGACTCGGTTCGGGCTGAGATGCCCGACACGGTGGTACTCGAGGAGGGTGATGTCACATCGTTGCCCTACGAGGACGGCCGCTTCGACCTCGTCGTGTGCTTCGAGGTGATCGAGCATCTCGATGATCCAGGCCGTGCGCTGGATGAGTTTCGGCGAGTCCTCAGCCCCGAGGGCATACTCGCCGTGTCCTCTCCCAACCGCGACGTATATCCACCCGGGAACCCCCACCATGTCCATGAGTTCACTCCGCCGGAGCTCGAGGGGGAGCTGTCACGTCGCTTCGCGTTTGTGAAGCTGGACCGCCAGCACACCTGGATCACATCGGGTGTCCTCGATGATGCCCGCTACCGGATAGGCGACGACGGAGATCTTGGGCCCGGACTGAGCATCCACAAGCTCGAGGGCGATGAACCGGGTGCGGAGCTCTACACCGTCGCGCTGGCGGGGCAGAGCGAGCTTCCCGAAACGGCGCCCATGTTCGAGCTGGCGGCGCCGGTCGAACTACGCAAGTGGGATGACCTCTGGCACGAGCAGGCGAAACTGCTATTCGATCACGAGCAGGCGTTTGCCGACAACGCCACCTACCAGGCTCAACTCCAGAGCGAGATCCACGATCTACGGGTGCAGTTGACGAGGGCCGAGGCGGAATTGGCGCGGATGCCGGCGCTCGACGTTCAGCTGGGTGAACTCGTGCGGGTCAACGACGGGCTGCTGGCGCTCAACAACGAGTTGGCGCAGCGCCAGGTGGCATTCGAGGAGCTCGCGGATCGCTACACGGTCGTGATCGAGTCCACCAGCTGGAAGCTGACCCGCCCACTCCGCCGGGTTGTCGCGTTCGCGCGCAAGCTCACGAGCTGAGGGCGAGATGCCGGACGGGCCATCGCCTGAGCTCTCCTTCGCGCTCGCCCCTGGCCAGAATCAGTTCTTCGTTGAGCTTGCGGAGGCCCTGACGTACGAGCTGCGTTCGCTCGGAGCCTCGGCGAGCATCGCTGTGGGCGAGACCCCCGTGCCGAGAGAGGGATTGGTGCACGTGTTCCTCCCGCCCCACGAGTATGTGTCGCTTTCGAGGTACCGGCCGCCGGCCCCGCTGCTTGAGCGCAGCATCGTGATCTCCGCCGAGCAGCCGGACAGTCACTTCTTCGCGGCGAACCTGCCGCTCGCGCGCGAGGCCGGCGCAGTCTTCGATATCAATCCGCGCTCGGTGCGCGCCTACCGCGCGGAAGCGATCGAGGCCTCGCTGCTGGAGCTGGGTCATACGGCGCTGTGGGATCGGTTCGATCACGCCGAGCGCGACATAGACATCCTCTTCCTCGGCCGGCTCAGCCCCCGCCGAGAATGCGCGTTGGCCTCCTACGCCGACATCTTCGAGCGCTTTCACTGTCACCTCGGCCTGTCGGACAACTCTCGGCCCAATGTCTCAAGTGGAGCAGCATTCGTCGCAGGCGAGGACAAGCGGAATCTGCTCGCCCGTGCGAAGGTGCTTCTGAACGTCCACGGCGAGGACGAGCCGTTCTTCGAGTGGCTGCGGATTGCCGAGGCCATCTGCGCGGGATGCGCTGTCGTCAGCGAGCATTCCTCGGATATCGCACCTCTTGAGTGGGGTCGACACATCGTTACCGGCCAGCTTGGGAGTCTCGGGCTGTTCTGTGGGTGGCTGGCGGAGGACGGCCCGGTACGCGAGCAGATGCGTAGAGAGGCATATGAGCTGCTCCTGCGGGAGCGACCTCTGTCGAGCGCGGCGCGTCAACTCGTGGATGCCGCACGCACGATTGATACCGGCCCGCCCGGAGCGCATCTGACCCTCGCTTCGATGCAGGAGCGGGCCCGCGGACAATTCCGTGAAGCGCCACCTTCGTTCGAATACCAGCCACACGAGCGTCCTTCAGTTTCCGACGGCGAGGCACTGGTGCTCAGAGGCTTGAAGCATCAGATGCTCACCACGTCGGCCCTCCGGCGCGAGCTCGCTCACGTGGAGTACACGCTGAGGGGTGACCTCCCGGATGAGCCGCGCACGCGCGTCGTGGCAGTGTCCTCCGCATGGCGGTCCGGATCACCCCGGGCGCTCACCGTGATCGTGCCGCTCTACAACCATCGAGATGACGTGCTCTGCGCCCTGAGATCGCTCGAGCGATCCTCGCGCGCGGACTGGGAGGTCGTGATCGTGGACGATGCCTCCACCGATGGTGGCGGAGAGGTGGTTCGCGCATGGATCGAGTCTCGTCCGCAGTTCGCGAGTCTGCTGGTCCGTCACGCCCTCAATCGTGGGCTCGCCGGCGCCCGCAATACAGGCGTGGAGCGCGCTCGCGCCGATCGTCTGCTGATGCTCGACGCGGACAACGAAGTGCGCCGGACCGCCATGGCACGGCTGACGGACGCTCTTGACGCCGATCCCGAGGCCAGCTTCGCCTACGGGATCATGGAGCGGTTCTCGACGGACGGCTCGGAGGGGTTGCTGAGCTGCTTCGGCTGGGACCCGGAGCGCTTACGCGGCAGCAATTACATCGATGCCTTCGCCCTGATTCGGCGTGAGGCGATCGTGGCAATGGACGGCTACTCCTACGACCCGCGGCTGTATGGCTGGGAGGACTACGATCTGTGGGTCAGGATGGCGGAGGCGGGCCGTCACGGCGTGTTCGTACCGGAGATCATCGCGAGGTACAGGGTCGGCCACGGCTCGATGATCTCCCAGACCAACCTCTCGACGGCCGATGCCTATGCCGCGCTGGTCGATCACGCGCCAATCCTCTTGGCTGGGATCCGGATCCCCCGTTAGGTGACGCGAAACTCGAGCCGGATGACAAACCCCGCGGTGTCGGCGTTCGTCCTGGCGTTCGCGCTGACCCTGGCCGTTGCGCTGCTGCAGGGCCCGAAGGACTTCTACTACGACGCCGGCGAATATTGGACGCTGGGGAAGACTTTCACTCAGCACGGGCACTTCTCGCTGCTTAACTTCAACAGCCCGCTGCGCGGGTATCTGCTGCCATTGATCAACGAGGGGCTGCGGGACATCGGCAAAGCTCTGACGTGGAGCCAGTCGGTGATGGCGAAGCTCTCCAACGTGCTTGCCTTTGCCCTGATCGGCGCCGTACTGGCTCCGAGGCTCGCTGAAATGGGATGGCCGACGCGACCCTTCAGCGTCGCGCGCCGCCTCGCGCTCGTTGCGCTGCTGATCGTGTTCTGGAGTGGTTATCTCAACTTCCCGTTGAGTGACTTTCCCGCGCTGGCGACGGCCTTGCTGGCGCTGGTGGCGGTCGCCCGTCCCGAAACGCCCGGTTGGATGCTGCTCGCCGGCTTCGCGTGCGGCGCGGCGATCGACATGCGCCCCTCCTACCTGCTGCTGGCGCCGATCATCGTCGTCCTGGTTGCATGGGCGTGGTTTGACAACCGCGGGGTAGAGCACGCGTCCGGAGCGCGCCGGACGCTCTGCGCCTGCTTGCTCGTCCTCGGCTTTGTGGTGGTCTCGTTGCCGCAGTCGCTGTCGTCGCATCGGCACTACAACACCGCGAGCTTCATCCCTGGTGAAGCGTTCCATCTCACGGACGTGCAATTGACGGATGGCCTGCTCTTTCAGCGCTTCTCGGCGTACATCGGGCCTGGTCATCGCCCCCCGGAGATGCTCTACATCGATGAAGCCGGTCAACGGTTGCTGCGTGAAAAAAAGGACGGGAAGATCGATGGCACGGGTCAATATCTCGGGCTGATCGTGAATCACCCGCTCACGATGGCTGGAGTGTTTGCGCGGCACATCATCAACGGGTTCGATCAGCGCTACACGACGCCGTACATCGAACACCTCGACACCGGGTCCCACCGCTGGCTCCGGATCGCGGGATTTCTGCTGGTCTTTCTCGCGCTCGTTCGGGTCGCGTGGCCTGCGGCTCGGCGTAGCCTCGGCCCGGCTCGGTGGCGCTATCCCGTCGCGTTCCTGCTGTGCTGCCTGACGTCGATTCCCTCACAGATGGAGACTCGCTATCTGCTGCCGGCCTATCTGCTCAGCTACATCCTGGTCGTGATGCCGGCTTGGCCAAACCCGGTCGGAGCGTCCCAGCTAGGACTTCGGCGCTTTCGGACTCTGGCGATCATCATTGTCGCGCTGCTCATCTTCATGGCGGTGGTCATACATGTGACGAGTGCGGCCAGCAGTCACCTGCAGTTCGGGTGAAACCTAGTCCGAGGGCGCCTCTTCCTGAGCGGGCGTACTGACGTGTGCCAGGAACGCGAGCGCATCACGATTGTCTGAGGACCTGCGGCTCGTCGCGTCGCTGCGTCGCGGTCTCGGCGGGTTGATGATCTCATCGACGATGTACGGAGGTCGCGCCTTCACCTCCTCATACATGTGAGCCATGTAGGAGCCGATCACGCTGATGCAGATCAGCTGGATGCCGCCCACGAAAAGGATCACGACGATCAACGTCGCATAGCCTTTCGGAGCGGCGGAGGGGTCGACCACCTTCAGCACGATCTCGACCAGCGCAAAGATCGCCGAAGCGGCCGTGGTGATCAGCGCCAGCCAACCGATCAGGTCAAGCGGGGTATAGGAGAAGGAGATGATCGCTCGGCGCGCCCATCCCAGGTTGGCGAGCATGTTGTTCGACGAGCGGCCGAACAGGCGCTCAGGACGCTCGTAGGGAATGCCGATCTGGCGAAATCCGACGAACGCCCGCAGGCCGCGAACGAAGCGGTGGGTCTCGGGCAGCGCGTTGATCGCGTCGACGACGCGCCGGTCAAGCAGCGAGAAGTCTCCAGCGTCGACCGGGATCGCGATGTAGGAGAGGCGCTGCAAGATCCGGTAGAAGGCCTTGCGTGCGAGATTGATGAGCATCGGGCCCTCGCGCTTGATGCGCTCGCCGTAGACCACGGCGTAGCCCTCGCGCCAGCGCGCAACGAGCTCGGGGATCAGCTCAGGCGGGTCCTGAAGATCGCCGTCCAGCAGGATCACGGCATCGCCGGAGGCCAGCCGCATGCCACTGGAGTACGCGCTCTGGGACCCAAACGCGCGACTATGGCTTATGACCGTCACGCGACGGTCGCGCGCGGCCAGCTCGGCGAGCACCTGCGGCGTGTCGTCGGGGCTGCCGCTGTCCACGAAGATGATCTCGTAATCGACGCCCAGCTCGTTGAACACGGCGGTAAGGCGCTCGTGCATCACGGGTACTGACTGCCCCTCGCGGTAGCAGGGGATGACCGCGCTCAGGCGGGTCGCGCCCTCCGCGCTGATCGTGCCGTCGGGCATGCTGCGCAAGATATCGGCTGGGCCAGGCGGCCGTCTGGAGGGCGGTCCAGGCGCCACGCGAGTCTTGATCGCTCCAACAGCCGGTAGCCTGCCGACTGGAGATGACGGATGCAGAGCCAATCTCCGTGTCCGCCCGCGGGGCGCATCCACAGCTCGGGGCGCATCCACCGCTGAGCCGTCTCGGCCTCGGAGCTTGGGCATTCGGTCGCACCGGCTGGGGAGCCCAGGATGATCGCGACTCGCGCGCAGCGATCCTGCGCGCGGTGGAGCTGGGTGTGAACTGGATCGATACGGCCGCCGTGTACGGGGACGGTCACGCCGAGGAGCTGCTCGGCACGGCGGTACAGGAGCTGCCGGCGGCAGACCGTCCGCTCCTGTTCACCAAGTGCGGCCTGCGGATCGATCCGGCGAGCGGAAGGACCTTCCGCGATCTGAGCCCGGCTTCGTTGCGCCAAGAGTGTGAGGCGTCGCTGCGGCGACTGCACGTCGAGCGCATCGACCTCTACCAGATTCACTGGCCCACCGCGGATGGCGACGGCCTCGAGGATGCGTGGGAAACCCTGTCCGAGCTGGCGACCGCGGGTAAGGTGCGCTGGATCGGCGTGAGCAACTTCTCGGCCGCTCAACTCGATCGTTGCGCGGCGTTGAGGCCGGTCGACAGC
>Ga0302325_10024680_pt1 | contig 12501 bp, 11 predicted proteins | sample Palsa_T0_2_FD_201948 | JGI IMG/M metagenome (GOLD analysis project Ga0302325, IMG submission 201948) | Peat permafrost microbial communities from Stordalen Mire near Abisko, Sweden - Palsa_T0_2 | ecosystem: Environmental > Terrestrial > Soil > Palsa > Peat permafrost | place: Sweden: Abisko...
CGACCGCACCGGCCACGCCATGCTGCACACCATGTACGGCCAGGCGCTGCGCCATTCGGCCGAGTTTTTCATCGAATATTTCGCCATCGATCTGATCATGGACGAGGACGGCCGCTGCCGGGGCGTGGTCGCGCTCAACCTCGACGATGGCACCATTCACCGCTTTGCCGCGCAGATGACGGTGCTCGCCACCGGCGGCTATGGCCGTGCCTATGCTTCATGCACCGGCGCGCACACCCAGACCGGCGACGGCAATGCCATGGTGCTGCGCGCCGGCCTGCCGCTGGAAGACATGGAGTTCGTGCAGTTTCATCCGACCGGCGTCTATGGCGCCGGCGTGCTCATCACCGAAGGCGCCCGCGGCGAGGGCGCCTATTTGGTCAATTCCGAAGGCGAGCGCTTCATGGAGCGTTATGCGCCTTCAGCCAAGGACCTCGCCTCGCGTGATGTCGTCTCCCGCGCCATGACCATCGAGATCCGCGAGGGGCGCGGCGTCGGGCCGAAGAGGGACCACATCTTCCTGCACCTCGACCATCTCGATCCACAAATCCTCGCCGAGCGTTTGCCGGGCATCACCGAATCGGCGCGGATTTTTGCCGGCGTCGATCTGGCGCGCGAACCGGTGCCGATTGTGCCGACGGTGCACTACAATATGGGCGGCATCGCCACGAACTATCACGGCGAGGCGCTGACCAAGCAAGACGGCAATGCCGACCACATCATTCCGGGCATGATGGCGCTCGGCGAAGCGGCTTGCGTCTCGGTCCACGGAGCCAACCGGCTCGGCTCCAATTCGCTGATCGATCTCGTGGTGTTCGGCCGCGCCGCTGCGCTACGGTGCGCCGAGATCCTCACCCCCGGCGACAAGCAGCCGGAGCTGCCGAAGGATTCCGCCGAGCGGTCGCTGTCGCGGCTCGACAAGTACCGCAACGCTTCGGGCGGCACGCCGACCGCGCAGCTCCGTGCCAAGATGCAGCACGTGATGCAGACGAATTGCGCCGTGTTCCGCACCGGCGAGGTGCTGGCCGAAGGCTCGAAGCTCATTCACGAAGTGTTCGAGGGCGCCCGCGACATCCACGTCAGCGACCGTTCGCTGATCTGGAACTCGGACCTGGTCGAAACGCTCGAATTCATCAACCTGATCGAGCAGGCGGTGGTGACGGTCGATTCCGCCGTCAATCGCACCGAAAGCCGCGGCGCGCACGCCCGCGAGGATTTCCCCGAGCGCGACGACAAGAACTGGATGAAACACACATTGTCGTGGCTCGATCCCGCGAGCGGCAAGGTCACCATCGACTACCGCCCGGTCCACACTTACACGCTCACCAACGACGTCGCCTATATCGAGCCCAAGGCGCGGGTGTATTGAGGTTGCAATGGTCCAATTTTCGCTTCCCAAAAATTCCAAGATCGGCCAAGGCAAGACCTGGCCGCATGCGGCGAAAGCCAAAGCGGAACGCGAGTTCCGAGTTTATCGCTGGAGTCCCGACGACGGGCGCAACCCGCAGGTTGATACTTATTACGTCGATACCGGCGACTGCGGGCCGATGGTTCTCGACGCGCTGATCTGGATCAAGAACAACGTCGATGCGACGCTGACTTTCCGCCGCTCCTGCCGCGAAGGGATTTGCGGCTCATGCTCGATGAATATCGACGGCACCAACACGCTGGCCTGCACCAAGGCGATGAGCGACGTGAATGGTGCGGTCCGCCTCTATCCGTTGCCGCATCTGCCGGTGGTCAAGGATCTCGTGCCCGACCTGACCAATTTCTACGCCCAGCACGCCTCGATCGAGCCGTGGCTGCGCACCGTCTCGCCGACGCCGCAGAAGGAATGGAAGCAAACCCATGACGATCGGGCGAAGCTTGACGGACTTTACGAATGCATCCTCTGCGCCTGCTGCTCCACCGCGTGTCCGAGCTACTGGTGGAATTCGGAGCGCTTTCTCGGCCCGGCGGCTTTGTTGCAGGCCTATCGCTGGATTTCCGACTCGCGCGACGAGGCGACCGGTGAACGGCTCGACGACCTCGAGGACCCGTTCCGGCTTTATCGCTGCCACACCATCATGAACTGCGCCAAGGCCTGCCCCAAGCATCTCAACCCGGCCAAGGCCATCGCCGACATCAAGCGCATGATGGTCGAGCGGCAGGTGTAGGCACCCTCTCCCGCAAGGGGAGAAGGGAAGGGTCGCCGCGAAAGCCGCAAAGCACATTTCGAATTTGACGAAAATGCCCCACAAGAGCCGTGGGAACGATTCACTGTCCTGAACGCTTATTCAGATGCCGCCTCGCGCGGGCGAGCCGCGCTGACCGGTACACGGCCGAATATGGGCGAGAACCGAAAGGTTGCGATGCGATGACGCAAATCATCAGTCAGGAAAAGCCAAAGCAGCCGCTTGAGGATCCCGAGCTTGGTCCGAAAGGGCCGCGCTCGCCTTATCCGGTTGACGAGCCGATCGATCCCAAAGGTCCCGGCTCCGAGCCGGATTATTTCCCGGGCACGCCGGGAAGCGATCTGCCCAAGCTTAAGGACACGTCGGCGCGAACCATCCATCTCGGCCGCCGCCGCCGTCCAGTGAGTTGGCTCCAGGCGAACTGAATTTCAAAGTCGCGCGTCCAAATTGCGTGTCTAAGTCGCGTGTCAATGAGACGTGCTTCGCCGCTGACATTTGCCGGCCGTTGCAGCGGCAGCCTTGGCGGCTGATGTCATGACAAAGCGTCCGTTACACAAAGAGCACCGGTCGGACCCGGCAGAGGCGGGTGAAAGCTTCAACCCCGCGGGAAAACTCGACAACCTGTCGCGCAAGCAAAAGCGCGAGATCGATGCACAAAGCCGGCCGAACGCCGCGCTTATTCACGAGACCATCCGAGCCGAAGGCGAAAGCGAGTTGGAGCGCACATGGTGGGCGCTCGGGCTTTCAGGGCTTGCGGCCGGCCTTTCCATCGGCTTTTCCATGGTGCTGCAGGGCGAGCTGCACGCCATCATTCCCGAAGGCGCCGTCGCCAAGGCTATCGTCCCGTTCGGTTATACCGCCGGTTTTGTGATTGTCGTGCTCGGGCGTCAGCAGCTCTTTACCGAGAACACTCTGACGCCGATCCTGCCGCTTCTGCACAATCGCGATCTGCCGACGCTCCGCAAGGTGTTGACGCTTTGGCTGATCGTGCTGGCGGCCAATGTATGCGGCGGGTTTCTGTTCGCCGCCGCGATTGTTCACACCCACGCCTTTGACGCTACGGTCACCGCTGCATTTGCCGCCGACGCGCGCCATCTGATCGAGAGCACCTTCGGGATCACCATGGTGCGCGCCGTGTTTGCCGGCTGGCTCATAGCCTTGATGGTTTGGTTGTTGCCGACGGCCCAATCGGCGTCGCTCTTGGTGATTATCCTCATCACCTACATCATCGGGCTGTGCGGCTTTCCACACATCGTCGCCGGGACCGTCGACGCCGCGTTTTTGCTGCAAGTTGGCGCAGCGTCAACCCGCGACTTTTTCCTTGGGTTTTTCGTGCCGACGCTTATCGGCAATATTATCGGCGGCGTGGCACTGGTCGCGGTTCTCAATTACGGCCAAGTCGTGCCGGAAATACGCGGCGCGGCGTGAGCGCCCTTACAGTTTGAGCTTGCGCCTTCGCTGACCGAGCGTGCGCAGGCGCAGCGCATTGAGCCGGATAAAGCCTTCAGCGTCGCGCTGGTCGTAAGCGACGTTGCCTTCCTCGAACGTGACCAGGTCCTGATCGTAGAGCGAATATTTGCTCTCGCGTCCGACCACGCCGACATTTCCTTTGTAGAGCTTGAGCCGCACCCGGCCGCTGACGAATTCCTGGCTCTTGTCGATCGCCGCTTGCAGCATCTCGCGCTCCGGCGAGAACCAGAAGCCGTAATAAATCAGCTCAGCGTATTTCGGCATCAACTCGTCTTTGAGGTGTGCGGCGCCGCGGTCGAGCGTGATCTGCTCGATACCGCGATGCGCGGCGAGCAGAATGGTGCCGCCCGGCGTCTCATACATGCCGCGCGACTTCATGCCGACAAAACGGTTCTCGACCAGATCGAGCCGGCCGACGCCGTGCGTCTTGCCGAGCGTGTTCAACTCGGCCAGAAGTTTCGCCGGCGACAGCGTCTTGCCGTCGACGGCGACCGGATCGCCGCGCTCGAAGTCGATAATCAGATAACCCGGCTTGTCGGGCGCGTGCGCCGGATCGTCGGTGCGCGAATAGACGTAATCCGGCACCTCTTTGCCGGGGTCTTCCAGTACTTTGCCTTCCGATGAGGTGTGCAGGAGATTGGCGTCGGTCGAAAACGGCGCTTCGCCGCGCTTGTCCCTGGCGATCGGAATCTGGTTCTTCTCGGCGAATTCGAGCAACGCCTCGCGCGAACGGAATTGCCATTCGCGCCACGGCGCGATTACCTTCACGTCCGGCTTGAGCGCGTAATAGGACAGTTCGAACCGCACCTGATCGTTGCCTTTGCCGGTAGCGCCATGGGCGACGGCGTCGGCGCCGACCTTCTCCGCGATCTCGATCTGCTTCTTGGCAATCAGCGGCCGCGCGATCGAGGTGCCGAGAAGATACTGGCCTTCGTAGAGCGCGTTGGCGCGGAACATCGGAAACACGTAGTCGCGCACGAATTCTTCGCGCAAATCCTCGATGAAAATGTTCTCCGGCTTGATGCCGAGCGTCAGCGCTTTCGCCCGCGCCGGCTCGAGCTCTTCGCCCTGGCCGAGATCGGCAGTGAAGGTCACCACCTCGCAGCCATAGGTGGTCTGCAGCCACTTCAAGATGATCGAGGTGTCGAGGCCGCCGGAATAGGCGAGCACGACTTTTTTGACATCGCCTTTGGGCATCGAAAATCCTGCCTGCGCCAAATTTATTCGAAATGCGCGCGGACTATAGGCGGGCGCAAGAGCGACGCAAGTTCACGGTTACCGGTCCGGGGTCGCCACGGTTGGATTTAGGAGCTTTGCCGCTTCCGGCCGCTCAGCCACCCGCGCATCGCGTTGCCGGACCGTTCAAGCGGGCCTTCGACTTCCTCGTTGGTGAGCCGGGTTCGCCGCCAGCGGTAGATCGCGCTGTAGAGCGTCCATACCACGACGAACATGAAAACGCCGGCGAAGACGATGTCAGTGAAGAAATGCCCGCCGGCGGCCATGCGCAGCACGCCAATGCCGGAGCCGAAGGCAAGCGCCGCGCCATAGGCGAGCGGCCGCCATTGCGGCGGCGTCAGTGCCGCCGGCGCGAGCGTCCAGAACGCGGTCGCCGCTTCACCGCCGACGAACGAGCAATTTTCGGGGCACGGTCCGCTCGCGTCCCACCACGGAGTGAATCGGTCGGTCCCGCCAAATTCAACGATGTCGATCGGCCGCATCCGCCCCCAAACGTTCTTGAGGCCAACATTGGCGATAAGGAACGGGCCGAGTGCCAGCGACACGCTCAGAAACAGCGCGGCGCGGCCGGGAATGAGCATGCGCCGTTTCGGCATGACAAGCTTGCCGAGGATGGCGACGACCGCCGGCGCAACAAGCGCCGCGATGAAGTAGGTCGCAGCGTCGCGCACTTGGACTATCGATTCGCCCTTGCCGACAAAGCCATGCGTCACCGGATCGTAGAACCACGCCGCGATGGCGATATCGAGCTGCGGATAGACGCCGAACACAACGCCGACCACGGCGCCGACGATGAACGTGATCGCGAGCCCGGTCCGGTTCATGCGCGGGTCATCGAGACACGAAAGCCGATCACAGCGAAGCGCGGACCGCGGCGAACGCTCATGATCAAGCTCAATCCGTCATCGCCATGGCGCGCAGCGCCAGCCGTTCGCGGGCAGAGAGTTTTTCGGTCGCGCTCTTGAGCTGGCCGCACGCGGCGAGGATGTCGCGTCCGCGCGGGGTGCGCACCGGCGAGGCATAGCCGGCGTTGAACACCACTTCGGAGAATTTTTCGATTTGCTCCCAGTCGGAGCATTCGTACTTGGTGCCCGGCCAGGGATTGAACGGAATGAGGTTGATCTTGGCGGGTATGTTCTTGAGCAGCCGCACCAGCGCGCGCGCTTCCGCGAGCGAGTCATTGATGCCCCTGAGCATGACATATTCGAAGGTGATGCGCCGGGCATTGGAAAGTCCCGGGTAATTTCGGCAAGCGTCCAGCAATTCGCGCAGCGGATATTTGCGGTTGAGCGGCACCAGCTCGTTGCGCAGTTCGTCGGTGACGGCATGGAGCGATACCGCGAGCATGACGCCGATCTCCGTTCCGGCCCGTGCAATATTCGGCACCACCCCTGACGTCGACAGCGTGATCCGGCGCTTGGACAAGCTCAGGCCGTCGCCGTCGGCGACCACATTGAGGCCGTCGCGAACGGCGTCGAGATTGTAGAGCGGCTCGCCCATTCCCATCATCACCACGTTGGAGACGAGCCGCTTCCTTTCGCCCGCCGCTTCATCGGTCCGCGTCCAATCGCCGAGCTGGTCGCGGGCGATAACCACCTGCGCGGCGATTTCCGCCGCGGTCAGATTGCGCACCAGGCGCTGCGTGCCGGTGTGGCAGAACGGGCAATTCAGCGTGCAGCCGACCTGACTGGAAATGCACAGCGTGCCGCGATCGGTTTCGGGAATGTAGACGCATTCGACTTCGTGCGGCCGGCCGGCGACTTCTCCCGGCAGCGCAATGAGCCACTTGCGGGTGCCGTCGCTGGAAATTTGCTCGGCGGCGATGTCGGGACGGTTTAGCGTGAAGCGGCGTGCCAGTTCGGCGCGCAGTTCCTTCGACACGCTGGTCATCTCGTCGAAATCGCGAACGCCGCGAACATAAAGCCAATGCCAGACTTGCTGGATGCGCATGCGCAGTCGCGGCGGCGCAACTCCGGCTGCCGCAAGCGCTTCGCCAAGCGCGGCGCGCGGCAATCCGGCCAGCGACGGCTTCGCCGGCGCGACGTAGCGCTCAATCGGCTGTTTTTCAATCGCGGCGGCAATGCCGATTTCAGCCGCAGCGGAGGACGTTGTCATGGTCGAGTTCAAGTTCGAATATCGAAAACGCGAAATGCACTAGACGGCTCAAATAGGCATCGCGGTTCGCGAATGCGACTGCTAGCCGCTACTTGCAATCCTGGTCGGTGCGGTCGAGCGCCTGGCCAAATCCGCGCAGCGAGAATGTGTCGGTCGAGTGCGTGCCTTTGGCGGACATGCCCTTGACCACCGCGTTCTGGGCCGACCGCATCACATCCACCAAATGGGCCTCTTCGCCGGCGTTCTTGATCCACGCGCCATCCTGCTGGGTGTAGAGCGGAAATGAATTCGATCCGATCTCAACCGTGGCTTCGGAAGCAGGCTTAAACGGATAGCCGATGGCGACCGAGATTTCGTTGCTCACCTTCTCTCCGGGCCGGCTCGACACGAACAGATACGGCGGATTGCGCGACTTTCCCGGCGGATCGGTCTCCGAGACGCTCGACTTGGCAACGGCGAAGCAGACTTTCTTCCCGCCGGGCGATGCCGTGTAAGCCCCCCAGTCGCCGTATTGGCCAAGCAATGTCGGCTTCACGCCGGCGGTCGCCGTTCCAGGGGGTGCGGGCGGGGGCGAGGCCGGTGCCGGGGGCGTCGTCCTGGCGTCGGCCGGAGGATTTGTTGCCGGCGTCGTCGCTGACTTATGCTTTTTCGGTTTCGGCGGAGTCGCAGGCGTGGCCGCCGGAGGCGCCGCGGACTGGTCGGTGGACGGCGGCTGCTGAGCGTATGCCGGCACGGCCAAGGCCGCGGCGGCGAATAGCGAAAGCACAAGCCCGCACTGTCGAAAAATCGGCATCAAGCCTCGCGATCACGGCGCGGAAGGTCGTCCCAAGGGATTTAATCTTAACCCATTTCGGCCGCTGAGGGAACAAACCGGCGAACAAGGCACGGCGCCGTTTTGGCGCACCTTCGCTCCGCACTTTCCCGCGCCTCCTGTTTCGTGGTTAGGAAGCGCACGCGCGATGATTGATGTTTAAGTCTTTCCAGAACGAAGGGCGTCATGAAAGCCATCCTCTGCACGCATTTTGGTCCTCCCGAGGAACTCGAACTCCGGGACATTCCGCCGCCGTCGGCAGGCCCGGGCGAAGCCGTGGTCCGGATCAAGGCGGCGGCGCTCAACTTCTTCGATCTCCTGATCATTGCCGGCAAATACCAGCACAAGCCGCCCTTTCCGTTTTCGCCGGCGTCGGAATTCGCCGGCATCGTCGAAACCGTCGGCGACGGCGTCAGCGATGTTAAGCCGGGCGACCGGGTGATGGGCGCGGCGGGCTGGGGCGCCGCGCGTGAAGCGATCGCGGTCAAAGCCGCGCAGCTCGTGAAAATGCCTGAGGCGCTCGATTTCGACCGCGCCGCCGGGCTGACCGTGACCTATGCGACGACACTCTACGGCCTGCGTGAGCGCGGCGCGCTCAAGCGCGGCGAGACGCTCGTCGTCCTTGGCGCCTCAGGCGGCGTCGGCCTCGCCGCAGTCGAGCTCGGCAAGCTCATGGGCGCCCGCGTCATCGCCTGCGCTTCATCCGACGAGAAGCTGGCCTTCACCCGCGAGCACGGCGCGGACGAAACGGTGAATTACGCCAAGGACGATCTCCGCGATGCGTTGAAGCGGCTCGGCGGCGAGCGCGGCATCGATGTGGTTTACGATCCGGTCGGCGGACCTTATGCCGAGCCCGCGGTCCGCGCGCTCGGTTGGGGAGGCCGCTATCTCGTCGTCGGCTTTGCGGCTGGAGACATCCCGAAACTGCCGCTCAATCTCGTCCTCCTGAAAAGCTGCGACATCCGCGGCGTGTTGTGGGGCGCCTGGACGGTCCGTGAACCGAAAGCGCAACACGCGCTGATGACCGAGATTGTGCGCTGGTGCGCCGAAGGCAAATTGAGCGCCCACGTGCATGCGGTTTATCCGCTGGCGGAAACCGCCGCGGCGCTCAAATCCATTGCCGACCGCAAAGCGATGGGCAAGATCGTGCTGCGGCCTTAGGCGACTTCTTCGCCGCGCATCCGCGCCAGCGTCTGCCGCGCGGCTTCGCGGTGGTCCGGCTTAACGTGGGATGAGACAAGCTTGATGGCGGCGGCGAGCACGGCGGCATCGTCGCTGTAGCCGATGATCGGCAGCACGTCGGGAATGAAATCGACCGGCACGACGAAATAAGCCAGCGCGCCGACAAGAACCGCCTTGACGTGCAAAGGCGTCTGCCGGTCGAAGGCGCAATAATGCGCGGCAATCAGATCTTCGGCGAACGGCAATCGCGCCGCGAGGCCTTTCAGCTTTTTCCAGAACCGGCGGCGAAGTTCCGCCTCGTCGGCGACGAGCCGGCGCAGCCGGGCGTCGACCTCCGCCCAGGCGGCGTCGCCATGGCCGAAGAACATTGTGCTGCCGGCAAATCGCATGGTGATTTGACTATGCCCAAAAGGCGGCAAGGGTAGGGCAGAGCGCGCGGCGCTTTTCAGCCCGCGAACTTGTCCATCGCTTCCGCGAGCTTGAAATCAAGCTCGGTCAATCCGCCGGCGTCATGGGTCGAGAGCGTCACTTCAACCGTCTTGTAGACGTTGAACCATTCCGGATGATGATCGAGCTTCTCGGCGGCGAGCGCGGCGCGGGCCATGAAACCGAAGGCTTGATTGAAGTCGGCAAAGACGAATTTCTTGCGGATCGCCTCGCGGCCGTCGGCGAGGCTCCAGCCTTTGAGCTTGCCGAGCGCACGATCGCGCGCTTCAGTGGAAACTTTCTGCGCCATGTTGGAACTCTCCTCGCGCTGGCCGGCGGGATATGCCGTGGCCATTAGATAGGGAGCGAAGACGCAGATTAACAAGCGGCGCGGCGGCCGCGCGCGATTAAAGCTGGCGCGTTACGCCGATTGGCGCAGCAGTTCCGCGGGTTCCGCAATCGGCTCCGGCCGCTGCTGATATTCTTTGGTCGAATAGAACGACGCGTTCTGGTCGCCGCGCAAGGCCTCGCGGGTAAATTGGATCAGGTGATAAGCCATGAAGCCCATGGCCAGCACGGCGTCGATGCGGCCGCGGCGGAGCGCGTGGAACGCCGCCCGCCAGAATACCCGCCGGTAATCCGACTTGATGCCGAGCTCGACCACCACGTTATAGATCAGAACGGCGGCGCGGCGCAGATTGGCCTTCGTCAATTGGCCCTTGGCCGGTGGTTTGATCCGCTTCGCATAGGTCGCGTCGACTTGATAGACGAACCGCTTGAACAGGTTTTCCGGCTCATAGGCGTGGCTGATGGCGCGGCGCCACGTCGCCACCACTTCGTCATAGGGCCGCAAGAACACCACGTTGCTTTCCCGCGACGGATCTTCATTCAGCCGCCCGGAGCGCGTCAGCCTGTCCCACAGCGGCGTCTTCGGCAGCGCCTGCAACAGATTGATGGTCAGCGTCGGGATGTTGGACAGATCGATGAAATCCTTGAGCCGCTGTTCGGTATCGTCGCTGTCGGTGTCGAGTCCGAGGATGATGCCGGAGATCACCTCGAGACCGTATTCGTTCAGTGTCTTGATCGCCTCCATCATCGGCAGCGAATTGTTCTGGTCCTTGCGCATCGCCGAAAGCGCGTCGGCTTCCGGCGTCTCGATGCCGACGAAGATGCCGACGAAGGCGGCCTCGCGCATCAGCGCCAGAATTTCCGACTGCTTGGCGATATTGAGCGTCGCCTCGCAGGCGAACTGCATGGGATAGCCGCGCTGCTTCTGCCACTCGACGACATGCGGCAGCATTTCGCGCGCCGCCTTGCGGTTGCCGATGAAATTGTCGTCGACGAAATACACCTGCGACGGATGATCGGTCTGCGAGGTAATGACGTCGAGCTCGGCGGTGATTTGTTCCGGCGTTTTGTAGCGCGGTTGCCGGCCGTAGAGGTTGGGAATGTCGCAGAACTCGCAGAGATAAGGACAGCCCGAGGAGAATTGCAGCGTGCACATCAAATAGCGCGACAGCGGCACCAGGTGGTAGGCCGGGATCGGAAACTCGTTCAGGCCGAGACGCTCTTTGGTCTGGAAGCGGACTTGCGCTTGCGGCGGCGCGCAGGTCGCGTCGAGTTGCCTCACCAGGGCGTTGGTCGAGTCGCCAAGCTCGCCGACATGCAGGTAGTCGTAATCCGGATACATTTCCGGCACGCTGGACACCGACGGCCCGCCGAGCGCGGTGACTTTGCCGGCCGCCTTGGCGCGCCGCGCGATGTCGTGAATCTGCGCCGCCTGGATGTGCATGCCGCTGACGAACACCGCGTCGGCCCAGGCGAAATCCTCGCCGGTGGCGCGCGCGATATTCTCGTCGATAAAGCGGACCGGCCAATGTTCCGGCATGTAGGCGGCGATTAGAAGGAGCCCCTGCGGCGGCATGAATGCCTGCACATTGTGCATCAGCCGGTAAGCATGGGCGAAGGTGCCGAACGCCGGCGTATAGGCCGGGAAAACACACAAAATCCGGCGCGTATAGGAGACAGGCTGCGAAAAGCGCAATCGACCTCTCAATCCACACCGCCGCGGTGTTTTTAAACCTAGGGCCGAGGCGGCGGCGTTCGATTTCCCGTAAACTCTAACACAGTCTGCGCGCCGGAATACGTTGCTAAGTGGCCGCGGCTGACTATATTCCCTCACAACCGCGGGCCCCTTTGGGCCCGCAATAATTTAACCACCACAATTTAGCACGGCTCCGATGGATCTGCGTAATATCGCTATCATTGCTCACGTCGACCACGGCAAAACCACGCTGGTCGACCGCCTGTTGCAGCAATCGGGGGCATTCCGCGAGAACCAGCGTGTCGCCGAGCGGGCGATGGATTCGAACGATCTCGAGCGCGAGCGCGGCATCACCATCCTGTCCAAAGTGACCTCGATTCCTTGGCAGGACGGCCGCATCAATATCGTCGACACGCCGGGCCACGCCGATTTCGGCGGCGAGGTCGAGCGCATCCTCAACATGGTCGACGGCGTGCTGGTCCTGGTCGATGCCGCCGAAGGCCCGCTGCCGCAGACCAAGTTCGTCGTCACCAAGGCGCTGAAAGTGGGCTTAAAGCCGATTGTCATTATCAACAAGGTCGACCGGCCGGACGCCCGCGCGCGGGAAGTCGCCAACGAGGTATTCGATCTGTTCGCGGCGCTCGACGCCAGCGAAGAGCAGCTCGATTTCCCGCTCCTCTACGGCTCGGCCAAGCAAGGCTGGATGGCGTCGGACCCGGGCGGCCCGAAAGACCAGGGCATGGCGCCGCTGTTCGATCTCGTCCTGCGCCACGTCGCGCCGCCGGTGGTCGAGGACGGACCGTTCCGCATGATCGGAACCATCCTGGAAGCCAACCCCTATCTCGGCCGCCTGGTCACCGGGCGGATCTTTTCCGGCTCGGTGAAGCCGAACCAGCCGGTCAAAGTGCTCGATCGCGACGGCACGCTGATCGAGGCCGGGCGGGTGACCAAGGTGCTCGCGTTCCGCGGCCTCGAACGCACCCCGATCGACGAAGGCTTTGCCGGCGACATTGTCTCCATCGCCGGACTGCCGGAGGCGACCG
>Ga0302325_10024682_pt1 | contig 12501 bp, 9 predicted proteins | sample Palsa_T0_2_FD_201948 | JGI IMG/M metagenome (GOLD analysis project Ga0302325, IMG submission 201948) | Peat permafrost microbial communities from Stordalen Mire near Abisko, Sweden - Palsa_T0_2 | ecosystem: Environmental > Terrestrial > Soil > Palsa > Peat permafrost | place: Sweden: Abisko...
GCTGGGCGAGGTGATGGCCGAGAAGATGTGCAAGATCATGGACCTGGCGGCGAAGATCGGCTGCCCGGTGGTCGGCATCAACGACTCGGGCGGCGCCCGCATCCAGGAGGGGGTGGTCTCGCTCGGCGCCTACGGGGACGTGTTCGTGCGCAACGTTCAGTGCTCCGGCGTGATCCCGCAGATCAGCCTGATCATGGGTCCGTGTGCCGGGGGCGCGGTCTACTCGCCCGCGATCACCGACTTCATCTTCATGGTCAAGGAGACCTCGCACATGTTCATCACCGGCCCCGACGTGATCAGGACGGTCACGGGCGAGGAGGTCGAGTTCGAGGCGCTGGGTGGCGCGATGACCCACAACTCCAAGTCTGGGGTGGCGCACTTCGCTTCCGGAGATGAGGACGAGTGCCTCCAGGACACCCGCTACCTGTTCTCGTTCCTGCCGCAGAACAACCTCGAGATGCCGCCTCGCGTGCAGCCGACCGACGACCCCCTGCGCATGGACCCCGAGCTCGACCACGTCGTGCCCGACAGCGCCAACAAGCCCTACGACATGCGCGACGTGATCCACCACGTCTTCGACGATGGCGAGTTCTTCGAGGTGCACGAGCACTACGCCCGCAACATCGTCTGCGGGTTCTCGCGCTTGAACGGCTACGCGGTCGGCGTGGTGGGTAATCAGCCCGCGCAGCTCGCCGGGGTGCTCGACATCGACGCGTCGGTCAAGGCGGCCCGCTTCGTGCGCACCTGCGACGCATTCAACATACCGCTGATCACCTTCACCGACGTGCCCGGATTCCTGCCCGGCACCAACCAGGAGTGGGGCGGGATCATCCGTCACGGGGCGAAGCTGCTCTACGCCTACACCGAGGCCACCGTCCCCAAGATCACGATCATCACGCGCAAGGCATACGGCGGTGCCTACGACGTCATGGCCTCCAAGCACATGCTCGCCGACTTCAACTTCGCCTGGCCCACGGCCGAGGTGGCTGTCATGGGCCCCGAGGGCGCCGTCAACATCATCTATCGCCGCGACCTGCAGTCCTCTCCGACGCCGGAAAATCGGCGCGAGAAGCTTATCAATGACTACAAGGCGCACTTCGCCAATCCGTACGCCGCGGCCGAGCGTGGCTACATCGACGACGTGATCGTCGCGCACGAGACGCGTCCCAAGATCATCACCGCGCTCGAGACCCTCCAGACCAAGCGCGTCGCGGGCCCGAAGCGCAAGCACGGGAACATCCCGCTATAGCCGGCACGCGATGTGAAGCCGTGCGCGCCCGCGGCTACAGAGTCACCATCTGTGGCGTCACTCGCCCGGCCCGCCACGCCTCTAGCGCCGCGGCGGCGATCGCCAGGTCCTGGATCGCCAGTCCGGTCGAGTCGAACAGCGTGACCGCTTCCGGGTCCGCGCGCCCGGGTGCCTCGCCGGCGAGGACCGCGCCCAGCTCGGTCACCCGCTCGCGAGTCACGATGCCGGCGGTCACGGCCGCGGTCAGCTCGCCGCCGTGCGATGCCTGCGTCCATTCGTCGCAGAAGAGCGCGCACGCGGACACGGCGGCGACACTCGCCTCGGACTTGCCCGGGCCGTCGGCACCGAGCATGTTGAGGTGGAGGCCCGGCCGCAGATCGCCGGCGTCCAGAACGATCTCGGCGCCCGGTGTGACGCAGCAGACGATGGCGCCGGAGAGCGCCTGCTCGCGTGATCCGGCGCTCCAGCCCAATTCGACGGCGAGCGCTCGTGCGGCCGCAGGGTTGGGGTCGCAGCAGACGCCGGGCCCGTAGCCCGCCGCCACCAGGCACCGTGCCGCCCACGCGCCGTGCAGGCCGCAGCCGATGATCCCCACGGAGCCCGCGCCGGCGGGCGCGAGCGCACGGGTGGCCACGGCCGCGACGGCACCCGTGCGCAGCGCAGTGACCGAGCGTGCGTCCAGCAACATCAGCGGCTCGCCGGTGGTGGCGTCCGACAGGCAGATCACGCCCGTGACGGTCGGAAGGCCATGGGCCGGGTTGCCCGGAAATGAGGTGATCCACTTGAGTAACGCGAGCCCGTCGCCCCGGGCCGGCATGGCGCGGAAATCGCCGAACGGCGGGCTCTCGAGGTAGACCTTGGGCGGCATCACCCATTCGCCGGCGTGAAAGCGCCGGAACGCCTGGCCGACGCGATCGATCGCCTCCGCCGGCGAGACGGTGCTGAGCACGGCAGCCTGACTCAAGACGGGAAGCGTCGCCACGGGCTGCGCACGATACCCTCGGCTGCGATCGTGAACCGCCGCCCCAAGCTCTCAATCGTCGCGCCGGGGGCCTCACCCGAGGAGGCGGCGGCGGTGGTGGCCGCACTCGAGCGCTTCATGCGGGAGACGGCACCGCCACCGGTGCCACCAGCGCCGCCGCAGGACGCCTGGCAGCGCGCGGGCCTGCACGAGGGCGTCGCCCGTGAGCCGCGCGAGCCGCCACCATGGGCCTGATGACGGCGCGCCCGCTCCGGGGATGACGGTCCGCCGGGCGTTGGACAGGAAAATAGCCGTATTCAGATAGCCTTTTGGTACATTTCTCGGAGTAGCCCGCTGGTGGCGCACCGATTCCGACCGGAAGGAGCCTGATGGAGCCCGCATCGCTGGACGCCGTGAAAGCCGACGCTCGCTCCGGCTCGCTCGAAAATCCGGATGTGGTGGAGAACGTGCCGGGCCATGTGATCCCGATCCTCGAGCGCGAGTTCGACGACTTCGATACGGAGTCCACGCGCTACCTGAAGGGCGAGTTGCAGGAGGACGACTTCATCAAGTTCCGTCTCAAGCAGGGCGTCTACGGCCAGCGCCAGCCCGATGTCCAGATGATCCGGGTCAAGTTGCCGATGGGCGGGGTGACCCCCGATCAGCTCGACGCGTTCGCCGAGGTGATCGACAAGTACGTTCCGCTGCGCAAGGGCCACATCACCACGCGCCAGAACATCCAGATGCACCACATTCCGCTCCCCGACGTCGCCGAGCTGATGCGGGAGATCGCCGAGGTGGGTCTGTCCTCACGCGAAGGCTGCGGGAACACCATGCGTAACGTGACCGGCGACCCGCGCGCCGGCGTGCTCGAGGGCGAGAAGTTCGACATCACGCCGTATGCCGGCGCGTACGTGCGCTACTTCGTGCGCCACCCGACCACGCAGGCGATGCCGCGCAAGGTCAAGACAGCCTTCACAGCCACCAATGAGGACAACGCGATCACGCGCATCCACGACATGGCGTTTGTCCCGCGCGTCCGCGACGGCGTCCGCGGGGTCGAGATCCGGGTTGGTGGCGGCACCTCGATCATGCCGCGGCTCGCGCCGACGCTGTATGAGTTCGTCGAGCTCGAGAACGGCGATTACCTGAAGGTGACCGAGGCGTGCATGCGGATCTTCGATCGTCAGGATTTCCTGCGGGTGAACCGGGCGCGGGCGCGGATCAAGGTGCTGATCGACAAGATCGGCATCGACGCGTTCCGTGAGCAGGTCGAGCAGGAGCTGGAAGGCGACTGGGTGTCAGAGCGTGACTTCTCGCTCGATCAGATCCGGTTCGATATCGATGAGGCCGGACACGCCCCCGTCCTGCAGGACTCCTACGCGACCCCGATCGGCGAGCACAGCGAGTTCACCCATTTCCTGGTGTCAAACGTGATGCCCCAGCGTCAGGAGGGCTTCTCCACCGTCGAGGTGACGGTCAAGCGCGGCGACCTCACGCCTGAGCAGCTGCGCGGCCTCGGGCAGATCATGCGCGACTACGCCGGCGACTCCGCGCGCACCACCGTCCAGCAGAATGTGGTCGTGCGCTGGGTTCGTGACGAGTCGATCTACGAGGTGTGGCAGCGTCTGGGCGAGCTCGGACTCGCCGATCCCGGAGCCGACGAGATCTCCGATGTGGTGAGCTGTCCCGGGACCGATTCGTGCAAGCTCGGCATCACGAGCTCGATGGGGCTCAACCGGGCGGTGCAGGAGCGGATCGTGCAGATGGAGCTCGACGATCCGCTGACCCGCCGGATCCACATCAAGATGAGCGGTTGCCCCAACGGCTGCGGACAGCACCACATCGCCGACATCGGCTTCTACGGCGCCTCCACGAAGGTCGGCCAGCACACGGTTCCCGCCTACATTCCACACCTCGGCGGCACCTACGAGGGCGGCGAGGTGCGTTATGGGCAGCGTCTCAAGGCGCGGCTGCCGGCCAAGCGCGTTCCAGAGGCGGTCGAGCGCTGGGTACGCTTCTACGAGTCTGAGCGCGCCGCCGGCGAAACGTTCCATGCCTTCGTCGAGCGGGTCGGGACGCCGGAGTTCGAGGCGCGCGTGAAGGATCTGACGATGCCGATCGAATTTAACCTTGAGAACATGAACTACTTTGTTGACTGGAACCGCACCGGGCCGTTCGAGGTCCAGCGCGGCGAGGGTGAGTGCGCGGTCTGAGGTTCGTGAGCATCCTCGCCCCCGATCTCGAGACGGGCTCCGCCCAGGAGGTGCTGGCCTACGCCGTGGAGCACTTTCATCCGCGGCTGACCATGGCTTGCTCGTTCCAGAAGGAAGAGTCGGTGCTCGCCCACATGCTGTGCGAGATCGAGCCCGAAGCGCGGGTGTTCACGATCGATACCGGAGTCCTGTTCCCGGAGACGCTGGCGACCTGGAAGCGGTTTGAAGACCGGTTCGGCGTCAACGTCGAGGTCGTCGATGCGCGCAGCCCGGACGAGCCGTGGACGGCGGCTCGCTGCTGCGGCGCGGCCAAGGTCGACGCGCTGGAGCGCGCGCTGAGCGACGTGGACGCTTGGATCACGGGCATCCGTCGCGAGCAGGCACCGACGCGGGCGGTGACACCAAAGCTGCAGCGAGACGAGCGCCGGGGAATCTGGAAGGTCAACCCGCTGGCGGACTGGACCGAGAAGGATCTGTGGCGCTACATCCACGCCCATGATCTCCCGTACCACCCGTTGCACGATCAAGACTACGCCTCGATCGGCTGCGCGCCGTGCACCCTGCCTGGCGCGGGTCGTAACGGCCGCTGGGCCGGTGAAGACAAGACCGAATGTGGGATCCACGAATGAACGCGCTCCATTACGAGCTGTCGCATCTCGAGACCCTGGAGGCGGAGTCGATCCACATCTTCAGGGAGGTCGCGGCGGAACTGGAGCGCCCGGTGCTCCTGTTCAGCGGCGGCAAGGACTCGATCGTCTTGCTGCGCCTGGCCGAGAAGGCGTTCCGTCCCGGCCGGTTCCCGTTTCCGATCATGCACGTCGACACTGGCCACAACTTCGACGAGGTGATCGCGTTCCGCGACCGGGTCGTCTCAGCGCTCGGCGAGCGGCTGATCATCGCCAACGTGCAGGACTCGATCGACGCCGGCCGAGTCGCCGAGGAGACCGGTCCGAGGGCCTCGCGCAACCGTCTGCAGACGACGACGCTGCTCGACGCGATCGAGGAGCACGGATTTGACGCGGCGTTCGGGGGCGCGCGGCGCGACGAGGAGCGGGCCCGCGCCAAGGAGCGCATGTTCTCGTTCCGCGATGACTTCGGACAGTGGGACCCCAAGCGCCAGCGGCCGGAGCTGTGGGCGCTGTACAACGGCCGCATTCGCAAGGGCGAGCATGTGCGCGTGTTCCCGATCTCGAACTGGACCGAGCTCGACGTGTGGCAGTACATCGCCACCGAAGAGCTCGAGGTTCCTTCGATCTACTTCTCACACCCGCGCCGGGTGTTCGCGCGGGACGGGATGCTCTACGCCCACAGCCCGCACGTCGAACTGATCGACGGCGAGGAGCCGTTCGAGGAGTTCGTTCGCTACCGGACGGTCGGCGACATGACGTGCACGGGTGCCGTCCGCTCGCGCGCGAGCACGCTGCCGGATGTGGTGGCGGAAATCGCGGCCACGCGGATCACCGAGCGAGGGGAAACGCGCGCGGATGACCGCGTCACCGAGGCAGCGATGGAGGATCGTAAGCGCGAGGGCTACTTTTAGTGGCCGCCACCAATGGTCACACGTTCCGTACCCGGACCAGCGAGCTGTTGCGAATCGCCACCGCCGGCTCCGTCGACGACGGGAAATCGACGCTGATCGGACGCCTGCTGCACGACTCCAAGTCGATCTTGGAGGACCAGTTGGAGCACGTCGTGCAAACCTCCGAGCGCCGTGGTGACGGATACGTCAACCTGGCCCTGCTGACCGACGGACTGCGGGCCGAGCGGGAGCAGGGAATCACGATCGACGTCGCGTACCGGTACTTCCAGACCCGGCGGCGGAAATTCATCATTGCCGACACTCCCGGGCACGAGCAATACACGCGCAACATGGTGACCGGCGCCTCGACCGCCGATCTATCGATCGTTCTCGTGGATGCGCGCAAGGGGGTCAGCGAGCAGACGATGCGTCACGCGTTCATCGCCTCGCTGCTGCGGATTCCGCATCTCGTGGTGTGCGTGAACAAGATGGACCTGGTCGGCTATGACGAAGCGGTCTTCTACGGAATCCTCGACGAGCTGACCGATTGGGCGGCCCGGCTGCAGATTCCCGACATCACATTCATCCCGATCTCCGCGCTGCACGGCGACAACGTCGTCGCGCGCTCGCATGCGATGCAGTGGTACGGCGGCGCCCCGCTGCTCTACCACCTCGAGCACGTGGTGATCGCCCCCGACCGCAACCTGGCTGACGTGCGCTTCCCGGTGCAGTGGGTGATCCGGCCGATGGACGCCAAGCACCACGACTACCGCGGCTACGCCGGTCAGGTCGCCGGCGGCGTGCTTCGGCCCGGCGATGAGGTGGTGGTGCTGCCCGGCGGTCAGCGCACCACGATCGATGCGATCGACACCTACTCCGGGGCGTTGGAGGCGGCGTTCCCGACGATGTCGGTGACGCTGCGGTTCGCCGACCAGATCGACATCTCCCGGGGGGACATGATCGTCGAGGCCGAGGATCCTCCGGTCACCGCACGCGAGCTCGAGGCGATTGTTTGCTGGATGAGCGAGCGGCCGATGCGTCCCGAGGGTCGGTACGTGATCAAGCACACGACTCGCACTGCGCGGACCGTGATCAAGGAGCTCGAGCACCGGGTCGACGTGAACACGCTTGATCATGTGTTGGCCCAGGAACTCGCGCTCAACGAGATCGGCCGCGTGCGGCTGCGCTGTAGCGCAGCGCTGATGGTGGACCCCTATACACGCAATCGAACCACCGGAAGCTTCATCCTGATCGACGAGACGACGAACGACACCGTCGGCGCCGGGATGATCCTTGGCGCCCAGTAGCGGCGGCCGCGACTAGTCCGGCCGCGGTCGCCCACGGGTCGGTAGAGTGGCCCGGGCTCCATGTTCTCGAAGGTCTTGATCGCCAACCGCGGCGAGATCGCGGTCAGAATCTTGCGCGCCTGCGAGGAGCTCGGGATCGCGACTGTTGCGGTGTATTCGGAGCTCGACCGCGACGCGCTGCACGTACAGCGGGCCGATGAGGCCTACCTGCTCGGGCCCGGGCCGGCCGCCGAGAGCTACCTCGCGATTGACCGGCTGCTCGACGCGGTGGAGCGCTCCGAGGCGCAGGCCGTCCACCCGGGCTACGGGTTCCTGGCTGAGAACGCCAGCTTCGCGGCCGCGCTGGAGGAGCGCGGGATCACGTTCATCGGGCCCCCGTCCACGGCAATCGAGGCGATGGGGTCCAAAACGCGTGCGCGGGAGCTCATGGCCAAAGCCGGCGTACCGATCGTGCCCGGGACGACCGAGCCGGTGCCGACGCTCGAAGACGCTCGCGGAGTGATCGCCGAGACGATCGGCTATCCGGTGGCGGTCAAGGCGGCGGGTGGCGGGGGCGGTAAGGGCTTCCGCGTGGCCCTGTCAGAGGACGAGCTGGAAGCAGCGTTCGCAGGCGCCGCGCGCGAGGGCGAGAAGTTCTTCTCCGACGCGACGGTCTACCTCGAGCGCTACCTGCCGGATCCGCGTCACGTCGAGGTCCAGGTGCTGGCTGACCGGCACGGCAACGTGGTCCATCTGGGGGAGCGTGACTGCTCGCTGCAGCGCCGCCACCAGAAGCTGATCGAGGAGGCGCCGGCGCCGGCGGTCAACGACGAGCTGCGAGCGCGGATCGGCACGATCGCCACCGAAGCGGCAGCGGCCGTCGCCTATACAGGCGCGGGCACGATCGAGGGACTGTTGCAGGGCGAGGAGTACTTCTTCCTCGAGATGAACACGCGCGTCCAGGTCGAGCACTGCGTGACCGAGATGGTGACCGGGATCGACATCGTTAAGGAGGGCATTCGGGTCGCCGCGGGCGAGCCGTTATCGATCCGGCAGCAGGACGTGGTGCTGCGAGGTCACGCGATCGAGTGCCGGATCAACGCGGAGGACGCGAGCAAGAACTTCGCCCCGGCTCCCGGAGCGATCGCGGGCTATCGCGAGCCGGGCGGCCCGGGGGTCAGAGTCGACTCCGGCGTCGGGCCGGGCTCGGAGGTTTCGCCCATGTACGACCCGATGGTGGCCAAGCTGATCGTCTGGGACGTCGATCGCGAACAGGCCACCGCGCGGATGTTGCGCGCGCTGGGCGAGTATGAGATCGAGGGTGTGCAGACGCTGCTGCCCTTCCACACGGCGATCCTGCAGACCCGGCAGTGGGCCGATGGCGAGACGTGCCGTGACCTGATCGAGGACCGCGCGTGGTTGAAGGAGTTGGCGGCGCACAAGCCCTCAGAGTCGCGCTCAGCCACGCCGGAGACTCAGGCAGCGACGGTGGAGCAGAGCTACACGGTCGAGGTCTCGGGCAAGCGCTTCGAGGTCACGGTCATCGGGCCAGGGGTCGCCGGCGGCGCTGGGCCCGTCAATGGCGCCGGGCCGGCCGCTGCTCCCGCGCCAGCCGGACGCAAGCCCTCGCGCCGCCGTGACCGCGCAGCCGGTGGAGGCGGAGGCGCGGGCGGAGACACGCTCGTCTCACCGATCCAGGGCACCGTGCTGAAGGTCGCCGTGCAGGCCGGCGCGGCTGTCGAGGAGGGCGCGCTGGTGTGCGTGATCGAGGCGATGAAGATGGAGAATGAGATCACTGCGCACAAGTCAGGCAAGGTCGCCGAGCTGCCGATCGCGGTCGGGGCATCGGTGGGAAGCGGGGACACGCTGGCCGTGATCTCCTCGGCGCAGGAATAGGGAGGGCCGGCGGCCGGTCAACCGGATTGAAGCCTGCCCACGTTCTCGGCGTGGATTCGCTTCTGCTCGGACGTGATTCGGCCTCGAGGTAAGGGCGCTGCGGCGCCGCGGCCTGGCAGGGCGCTCAGATAATCGACGTCCTGCTCAAGCAACCTTCCTGCCTGCTCACGCGACAGCGGTCCGCCGTGGCCGGGAATGACGGTTCCGGCCTGCTGCACCAGTGGCGCCAGTCGCTCCAGCGTCGCCAGATAGGCCGTGATCGACCCGCCCGGCGAGATCATCGGGATCTCGACCGGGGAGAGATAGTCGCCGATCACGAGCACCTCGAGCCATGGGATCCAGTAGGCCGTGCCATCGGCTGTGTGGCCGTTGGCGGCGTGGAGCTGCAGCTCGTTGACCGCGCCGAGCGCCAGATGGCCAGGGACCGGGAGCGCCTGCACTCCGGCCAGCGCGAGCGGCTGCGGTCGGAGCACATAGTGCGCTTGGTCGAAGGTGCGCAGCTCGCGCTGGGCCTGTCCGAGCTCACGCTGCAGGCGGACGGCACTGGATTCGCCGACCCCCAACGACGCGTCAGCGAAGGCCAGGCGTCCGAGCAGGTGGTCCCAGTCAGCGTGGGTGCAGAGCAGGCCGGAGACCGGGAAGCGCGCCTGCTCGAGCAGGCCGGGCAGCGCGTCGAGCTCGTCGGGAAGCACCGGCGAGTCGATCACGAATCCCTCCTCGCCTGAGCGGACCGCCGTGCACGTCGTCTGCCAGACACCGCTGACCACGACGATCAGGTCGGCGTGGACGGCCAAGACCCTCATGACCGCGGGCGGCGATCACCACGGCTGCGCATCCGGCGCAGCCCGTTAGGTCACGCCGAGCAGCTTCGCCGCGTCGCGGAGGGTGGGGACCTCCGCGTCGGGCTTCTTCTGGCCCGGCTCCAGCTGCTGCTTGGTGCGGTTGACCCAGATCACCGGGATCTTCTTCTTCAGGCACGGCTCGACGTCGTGGTAGTAGCTCGCGGCGACGTGGACCCACCCCTTCTTACTGCCGATCCGCCGTTCGCACTCGGTGAAGTGCGCGGGATCCGGCTTGTAGGAGCGGACCTGCTGCGCCGTGACCACGAGATCGAAATCGAGCGGGATGTGTCGCCGCGTCTGTCCGAGCAGCTTGTCGTCGATGTTCGAAATCAATCCGACCTTGTACTTCTTGGCGATCTTCGCCAGCACCGGATTGGTCTCCTTGAACGGCCGCCAGCGCTGCACAGAGTCGGGCAGGAAGCCCGATCGTGATGGCTCCAGCGGCCACCCGAGCTGCTTGGCGATCTGTACCGCGGTGCGCCTGAGGACCTCGGCATAGAGCTCGTATGAACCAGCTTCGATCTGCTGCTGGATCTCGTGGAACAGCGGTATCAGTTCGGAGCGCTCAATGGTGAAGCCGTCGCGCTCCGCTTCGGCGCTGAAGGCGTCGAAGGCGCCCGTCTCCCAATCGATCAGCGTGCCGTAGACGTCAAAGGTGACGAAAGAGATGCTCTTGGGGATGGCCATCGCGCTTTGATCATGCCACGGCAATCCAAGACTCGGCATCGTGGTGCCGCCCGAGGCCGTGAATCATTAGAGTGAAAGTGCCATGGATCTCCTCGAGTATCAGGGAAAGCAACTGTTTGCGCGTCACGGTGTGCCGGTGCCGGCAGGCCAGCCGGCACGCACGGTCCAGGAGGCTGTGGCCGCCGCGGAGGAGATTGGTTATCCGTGTGTGGTCAAGGCGCAGGTCCAGATCGGAGGCCGGGGGAAGGCCGGCGGGATCAAGGTGGCACAGGATCGCGCGGAGGCTCAGGCGCATGCGGAGGCGATTCTCGGCATGGACATCCGCGGGCTGACCGTGCACGAGTTGTGGATCGAGAGCGCCTCGGAGATCGCGTCTGAGTATTACGCCTCGGTGATCTTCGACCGCTCGGCGAAGGCGCCTTTGTTGATGCTTTCGACCAAGGGCGGGATGGACATCGAGGAGGTCGTGGAGGAGGATCCCGACGCGATCGCGCGCTTGCATGTCGACCCGCTGCTCGGTTTCCAAGACTTCCACGGCCGCCGGCTCGCCTACGAGGCCGGCGTCGACGCGGATGTCGTGCGTCCGGTCGGCGCGATGCTGGCCCGGCTCTACGACGTGTTCATCGGCGAGGAGGCGACGCTCGTCGAGGTCAACCCGCTGATCGTCACGCCGGATCGCCAGGTGAAGGCACTCGATGCCAAGGTCACCCTCGACGGTAACGCTCTGTTCCGTCACCCGGAGAACGCCGAATTGCGCGATCCGTCCGGTGAAGACCCGCAGGAGCGGATGGCCGTCGACCGGGGCCTTACCTATGTCAAGCTCGACGGCGACATCGGCATTCTCGGCAACGGCGCGGGGCTGGTGATGTCGACGCTCGACGTCGTCGCTCAGGCCGGAGGCGCGCCGGCTAACTTCCTGGACGCGGGCGGGGGCTCGAAGGCCGATGCGATCACCAGTGCGGTGGAGGTCATCCTGGCCGATCCCAAGGTCAAAGCGGTGCTGTTCAACATCTTCGGCGGTATCACTCGTTGCGACGAGGTCGCCAAGGGCCTGATCGAGGCGTTCGCGCAGATCAGTCCGCAGGTGCCGTTCGTCGTGCGTCTCGACGGGACCAACGACCAGGAGGGCCGACGGCTGCTCGCGCAAGCCGCTCTCCCCAATGTCCACACGGAAACCACGATGGACGGCGCGGCCAAGCGAGTGGTCGAACTGGCGGCAGCGCTATGAGCATCCTCGTCGATACCAACACCAGGCTCTGTGTCTCGGGCATCACCGGGCGTGAGGGCACATTCCACTCGCTGCGCAACCGGGACTACGGCACCCAGGTCGTGGCGGGTGTCACTCCTGGCAAGGGCGGCCAGGACGTCGAGGGAATCCCGGTGTTCAATACCTTCCACGACGCGGTCGCAGACGCCGGCGCTAACACGGCGATGATCTTCGTGCCTCCGCGCTTCGCCGCCGATTCGATCCTCGAGGCCGAAGACGCGGGTATTGCGCTGATCATCGCGATCACCGAGGGAATCCCCGCCCACGACGAGTTGCGCGTCTACAACACGATCAAGAAGAACGGCCGCTCGCAGTTGATCGGGCCCAACTGCCCCGGCATCCTCTCCCCCGGCAAGGCGAATGTGGGGATCATCCCGGCGGCGTTCTTCAAGCAGGGCAACGTCGGCTTGGTCTCGCGCTCGGGCACGCTGACCTACCAGATCGGCAACGTGCTCGCGCAGAGCGGGTTTGGCAACTCGACGATCGTCGGCATCGGCGGTGATCCGGTTCCCGGGACAGACTTCATCGACGTGATCGGAATGTTCGAAGCGGACCCGGAGACCGAGCTGATCGTGATG
>Ga0302325_10024683_pt1 | contig 12501 bp, 14 predicted proteins | sample Palsa_T0_2_FD_201948 | JGI IMG/M metagenome (GOLD analysis project Ga0302325, IMG submission 201948) | Peat permafrost microbial communities from Stordalen Mire near Abisko, Sweden - Palsa_T0_2 | ecosystem: Environmental > Terrestrial > Soil > Palsa > Peat permafrost | place: Sweden: Abisko...
TCTAATACTTTTGTAGGATTCACTAGCTTCGGAGGCCCGAATGTATACCCATTCCTGGCTTAGTACCCTCCGCCAACACCTAGGTCCACTTCTCCATCCTACATCGTCGATTTGTTGAATCCCTCAAATGGATCGATGAACAAGTTGTAATGTGAATTTTTGAAAACTATTAACTCTTCTAGTACCAAGAATTGTTTGTAATGTTTCACCTCAAAACGCGAACTAATTGTGCATAGTCAATCAATGCCGTAACACCAGGCCCAGCAAGCACAGGCTTGCTTTATTGTATCGTGATGGCTCGTCTCGGAGTAGTCGCTGGGATCTTCGCGTTCTTTCTCTGGAGGTGTGCCATGGGTATAAGATGTGCTAACTCTGCAGTCTTCCCGGAGCACTGGGCATGCTTGGAATCGCTCTGGGCATCCGTAATGTTGAATCGCAACTTCCTGATTTGGTTTATGCTCTCTTAAGTGGCCTCAATTCTGCAACCGTTGGGTTAATTGCGCTTGCCGCGGTCCAGCTCTCCGAGAGGCAAATCACAAATCAAATGACACGACTTCTCGTTTGCGTCACTGCCTGCGTCGGTCTCTTATATCGGGGTATGCCTAAGTTCCACAGAAGGAGCCAGCTGACTATCTATAGCGTTGTGGTACTTCCCATTGCTAATGGTTCTCTCCGGAATTGCAATGGTGATATTCGATTCCAGAGTTGTTCACAACTGCCTCAAGACCGTCCGAAATAAATTTAGACGTAATCGAGAACAACAACCGGAGCTTGGGCATAATTTATCTCAGGTTGCTCCTCAGGATATTCAGCGAGTGGACAATCCAAAGATTGAGACTTCGGCTACCGGTGTCAGTCAACGACAACCATTGGATGCTGCGGAAGACAATGAAGTGGATACAAGTCAGACAATACCCGTAGTAAGAAGTGAGAACCTCATTGTGCCTTACTCGATCAAGGTCGGGCTGTTGGTCTTTGCACTATTCGTCGTTAGTTTCATTGTTATCATGGTGTTGAGAGGCACCTTGACGGATGCACCTGCTTTGTTCCGTTTCTTTGCCAACATCTACCTTGCCGGTAGGTTTCCTTTATCGCACAATTATTGATTGTTTAGGGACCATAATATTTGGTAACCCACATTAGTTATGTTGTCACTCACTGGTTCTAGGTGGAGGGTCAGTTTCCTCGAGATCTGGTTTCCATATATTAACTTCTGTAGGCCTGTTGTGATCCCCCTTCTTTCTGATTATGTTGTCGGAGCCGGCTTTGTTTCATCTCGAGATTTCTTGATTGGCTTGGTATAGGATGTCATCATTTCTTCTAACGTTTAGGCGCTTATCCAAGCTTTTCCCGGGCCTAATTTTGTATATCGCCTTCGGTGATTGTTTGACTAATGGGAAAAAGAACTTTGCGGTCTTCCTTGGGGCCTTGGCATATCCATCAAACCCAGCCCTGGGTGCAGCAGTTGGATTCTTTGCTATGTTCTTTCCCGGTCTTATTGTTAAAAATGCGCTGCTGCCCATCTGGACGAAGATGAGAACCAAGCCAAGACTTAATTCGGCTTTGAAGGGAGTGGCGTGTGGCGCAGTAGGTTTGGTATACACTGCAGTCTACAGACTGTGGAATATCGGCCTAATCAATAAAGACTCGCAGCAGGGAAGCTCAATCAATCAGGAACCATGGTTCGTACTTGTGTCGGCCGTCTCATTCATTTCATGTAAATGGTGGGGGATACAACCTCCGGTGGCCATTGTTGCAGGTGGGTTGTTGGGAATGATTTGGTATGGAATAGTTCACTGAGGGAGGCAAAAGTCTTGAGATATCGATTCGTGTTGAACACAGCAATATAATACTGGAATATACATATAAAAATAACGATAACGAAGGTTGAGAACTTGAGAAGTTGACTGTTGAGATCGGTCGCTGGCGGTCAATTATCTACATAAACAAGTCCACCCGTGACAACCCGTGACCTAAAATTGTTCACTGCCACCACACTGGCCTTCTGAGGTCCTTGCTTAGAGCCTAAGACGCATTCGTCTTATGGCTAACGGCCTTCGAAGCATGACGCCGCCAATGGCTATTGTCAAGGAAGAAGAAAAACTTTCTTCCGTCCAATCTTCCAACCGGACTGCCCAAGGAGCAGTTGCCCTTGCCGCCCCCCCGTCCGTTTCCAGTCTGCTAGACACCGAGCAAGACCTCGAGCTTCCGCCTCGTATGCGCTCCATCCTTGAAGAAGTTATCCGCACACAGCCAGAGCGAGTAAAGACACGATATGATGAGTTTCTCGAGGTAGAGAAAAGAGCGGCCAGCAAATTAGTGCAAAACTCAAGTCAAGTGAAACTGTACCGCCCTATCACCCTAAGTTTTAACCAAGTTAGAACAAGAGTTTTCATACCACTCTGGGCCGAAAAAATTATCGCGGCGGAGCGGCAAAGGTAATAAATGGTGATGAGGACGCTGCATACTGGATTCTTTTTATATATTAGAAAATCAACACCTGTATCCGAACTATAACATATGAATTTCCTCACCACTCTTCCTTGGTCACAAGAGCTGCGCAGACTGCGTCTCGTATCACCTTTAACTTGCAGCTTGGACCGGGCTCTGAGAGTTTATGAGCTCTGAAATTGAGAACCTGTCTTTAATGAGTACTAAATTCTGTATCCACTGCGACCTTGGACACTTGCCCCACTGGTCGTCATCCATCTATCTGAGGTAACCACGAGAAAAGAACTCCGAATAGGTTTCAACTCCTTCCATAATAGCGCAACATACCCCAACTCGTACTCAGATGCCAATAACTGTAAATTTCCAAACACAGACACAATGTATTGTAATATAGATAAATCGAATGTGCACAACGAACGCTTGACTGATACTATATTCGGGTTGTTTCCGGGGGTGGTGTGATTAGACTGGCATGGTCGTTGCTGTGTTCTTCCCCATAGATCTGGCGATACCGCCAAGTTTGTACAAACTTTGGGACCGAGTCACTGGCCATCAACCGGAGTACTTGAGACCTCGCCCGTTCGAACAAAGCAACCACTTCGTTGAGCGCCGCGCGAATGGCATCTTCGTTGTCATCCACCGCCTTTGCCATTCTGGCCGCGAGATCGAGCCGAAGAGAATGTTCTAAATTAAGCTCACAAGGTGAGCCTTGGGCGAGGAAGGCATTATAGTGGCTGAAAGCTGTGGCAAGAGAGGCCTTGACTTGTTCGATAGTTTCGACATTTTTCACCGATTTAATGAAATCGCCGGTCTCTCGATAAAATTGAAGATTTTCTTCACAGAAATTCTGGCGGAGGAATTCGCGAAATAAGGTGAGCAAGGCTGGATCATGTAGGATTTGTTGCAACTTGGCGGTAGAAGTCTCACGGGTCGTCATTCGTTCGCTGTCTCTTGCCCCATTGACAGACCGAGAACTTGACTGTGACCGATTTACTGTAGGTCTGACATGGGCTGAGCTTGAACCAGGCCGCTTTCCGTTGTCTGCAGCTGCTGCCACAAGAGACATAGAGTCTTCATCGGACTGAACTTTGCGTGGCCTATTGGTTGCAGGAGGCGACTGACTCTGTGTCCGACTGGCGGTCCCCCGAGTCCACCCAGCCATTCGTTTGCCTCTTTCAGTCAAAACATAAAATGAGTTGATATCCAAAATCTCCCGCCCGGCCCCTCGGCTATACTCGGACCCACAACGACAAATGAGATCATGTTTGAGGAACATAGCCGCGAGATGATGCGCTTCTGCTTCCTTTACAGTGCTGCAGCACTCTAAAAGCCAGTTCAAAGCATCCTGACCAGTGAAACAGTTTTGATACACCACGTCTCCTATCCGCCTACCATCCCGCATCACGACGCTGGTATAGCCGTCGAAGACATGCTCGCCTGGTCCGGATTGATCACTGTTGCTGCTTCCCGTACTGTCGCGTCTACTGCGACCCATGCTCGTCAAGTTTGGACTCGGGCCGGCGAACCTGCGAAATATCAATTCGATCAGACTGGGCGACTCCAGTATTTGATCAGTGATATCATCTCGCTCCAGAATAATCAGGTTCATTGTCGTCAGATTGGAGGCCAGTAAAGTCGAAAGAGTCGTACTGGCAATTCCGTTCCGATTGGCGAATCGATGCAACACATGCATCCCTTTGGGGGTAATTTGCCACAATGCCTTGTCCTTCTCGAAGGATGCGCTTCCACCATCTACAGCTGCTTCGACCAGTCTCGCCTGAACGAACTGAGCTCCAATAGTCCTGGCCATTTCTCTGCCTATTGAGAAAGACGTGGAAGTGGTAGTGGTCACAATGCGGCCAACATTCTTTCAATTGAGCAACGTAACTAAGGAGTTGTACCTTGGGATCATCCATACGATTCGTCTGGGTAAGACGCAAGCTGGCCATGTTTTGAAGAGCTTCCTCGGTGGTGAACGTAAATGGATAAGTCTTGAATCGCACCCGATGGGATTTCAGGGGCAGGGAAATCATGAGAGTGGTGAAAATGTCTATAAAGTCCTAGAATATTAGCGTTTGCAGGAAGAGACAATACTTTTGCATAGGACTCGCCGTTTGGCGTGTTTCTCATCGGCTGACACGATGAGGAGAAGAGATTGTTAGTCGAACTATTGATCTTGTTTGATCGCGACTCGTTATTCGCCACTGCAACAGGCATTTCGCTGAGCTTTGGCTTAGGCAGAGGGACAGATGCTGTATTGTAGCTCGAGCCTGGATGCGATTTGTGCGATGGATGTGTATCTCGCGGGAAAGTCTTTGGAAGCTGCGGACAGGATGAGACGGGGGCTCCGGTCGAAGGGGTGCTGGAAGGAGAGTTTGCACGATCTGCGGGATCAGGGGCTGGCGTGGACGGTGAGGATGACAGGGAGGTGTCGGGCATTCCCTCGTGGCTTGCCGCTATATATTCGGAGCTGTGGGATGGGTCCCTGATGAAAAATAATCGGTCCGGCTCAGGAGAGGGTTGGAGGTAGGTGGTGCAGACCGATTATTAGAATTAACGTGGTGCTAATGTGTATCGGTTATGAAAAGTATATATGTGGCAGCAACGGAAAAGGGACGGTGTAACCAATGGTAATGAGACGGGCGCTTAGGCCTTGGAGCAGGACGAGAAGCAGGCAAATGGTCTCGGTCCGCGCAGTCAGGACGCAGAGGCAGGGCCGCAAGCTGGAAGGACAGACGGTACAGCGCGCTCGAATCGGACAGCAGAGGCTTTGGAATCAGCAGCCGCAGATTAGGTTTGAGGGCCAAAGGCAGAGAGAAAGGAAGGAGCACAAAGCAAGAGCTGCAAGGAAGCCCGTTTCAAATTCCCCACCTTGGATACTTACCTAATGGTGAAATAATTTAATGGGGGCCCGAGCGTCGAAGCGTGAGAGTCGCTGCTTTGTTGCCGGCCCGTGAGGCAATTCCCCAATACGAGAGTCCGTGCGGCCACGAGCAAGATCTTGTTTGGCCTAATTAATCGCCGGCGGTGCCTGTGACAGTCAGCGGAGCCGAGAGCAGGGCGGGACAGCAACAGGGCGATGGCAGCAGTCAGATAAATGGTGATTGATGCTGGCTGTGTTGATGCTGTTGGCTGTTGGCTGGTGGTGATGTTGGCGGTGCGGCCGTCAAGATGCCTGTGACATTTGGGCAAGTTGCTGGCGAATTACCTGCCTGTCCTGTGATTGTATGGAACGCGGGCACTTCATTTTCGACGGCTCGGGAGCCCTGAGCGGCCAGTGAGGTGGCGGCGAGGCGTTTCCTGCTGACTCAGAGCAACAACGTGCAAACAGTGGCATCGGGCGTCCGCCATTGGTTACGGTGTTGCTTATTCAAAAGTGCGTCGCATGCAAATGCCTTGGTCAATTGTGGCTTTCCATAGGTTGAAAAAGAAACTTTGTAAAACTCCGGCGGCCACGTGGTGGGGCGCTCTTCCATCCACGCCAATCGTTCTCCGGAGCCAGCAAAGCACCCCCAAACTTTCTCTCGCGTGCGCCGCGATCTTATTTCCCCGGAAGCAAGCCAAAACCGTCAGCTTGCTGATGTCCCGCCGCCGCTAGGGGCAACTCTCACTCCCTAATCATCCCGGATCAACTTCGCATATTGCTTCAAATCATCTTTACTGCCGCAGGCCCAAGTACCAGGTTTGCTATCAAGGACCAAGTCATACACTAGATCGTACATACTCGGATTCATGCGATCACATGTGAACCGATTGCACACAAAGTGAGACGGCTTTGGTTCACTTTTGTTAGGCTGACGCACGAAGCGGCCCCCTTCTTGTTACATTTCAGTTAGCTATTGGTGAATTCGCATCGCTATCGGCATGCAACATTCAACCATCCCATGCCGATCCTGCATAAGACCCTGTCTCCTCGTGTGCCGTTATAGCTCCCTCCACATCGGGATCTATCATTGTGGCATTTAGATGCCTGAGTTGATCTGAGGCGAGACTGAGAAAGCGAATTTCGTTAATTTCCATTTTTCCCAAGATTGTCCATCTGCAAATGTGTATCTCCGACCCGCCCAACCAAAGTGGCACTTGTACACTTTGAGGAGGTTTGAAAGCTGGGATGACACTCTAGAAGACATCAGCCGATTTGGGGCGAATCGTGGCTTACGTCGATTAACTGCAAGCTTGACATGGCCTGTCGCGGTTGAATGGCAACAGGGGGAAATCCTGACCGAAAGAACGCATTCCCTCGGGCCCACTCACCACGGGGGTTGATGGCGATTTGGTAGCTCACGACCGTCGTAGGAATGACCTTGCCGGCCACTTTACAGTAGTCATCGTGGTACGCTCGCAGACTAACCCGTAGGCATGGCCTCTCACCTGCTGAAGTCGCGTTTCTCGCTGAGTCCACCACTGCGCGTTGAGGGTTCAGGGATTTGGGTGGAATAAAAATATTTATTCTTACATATTTATTTACGTATAGAATCCAAAATCAAGGCACCAAGTCATCAATCGATGGATGAATTTGACACCAGTTGAGTCCTACAAATGCGTGCGCGTTTTCCCGTGCCCTTTTCTCCGTCGCACTCAACGGCAGTCTCCTCTCAATGCAGCCGTATGGTGATATCATCTCTGTGTTACAGACTAATTTACAGTCCCGGTTTGGCAGTTGCATTCGGACTCTTGGACGACGACATTTCTATCGATTTCCGGAATCTGAAGAGACATTCAGCTCTCAGAATAAGGTCTTTTTCCTCATATCTTCGTTTTAATCTTGAAGGACCTGATCATGGCCATTCTTTCCTCACAAGCGACCCGAAGGGATGCAAAATCCTACTTCGGAAGATTTGGACCGGAAATGGGTAACCAAGTAAATCCCAAGCACCTCGCAGAATCTCACGCTCGTACAAAACAGACCGCATCGTCCACACACATCCATACCGCGCTCCTTAAGCTTTGTCACGCTGATACCCTATCAAATGTGGATGTTGTACCAGGCCTCGCTCGAACTGTCGTACAACTTGGTCGACTTGGCATGCCCGTCTGCATTGTTGTTGAGGCCGAGGATACATATCATACGAATGAGCCTCTCCCAGCTGCAAATATCCTCACCCTACGGGAGAAGTATGGAAACCTAGTCTATCGCATTGCGGATGCAATCGAGAAACAAGGAGGGCGCGCACAGCCGATTCTAGGCGAGCTTCTCAGCTGGGACGACTCCTTATCGCCTGTTACCTCAGAGTGCCGGTCCTCTTCCGACAAGCTTATTGCGAACGTCGAAAACTCGATTATGGCCCCACGAGTATCAGTTCCGGCTGCCTCACAGGAGCGTCTTAGTAACTTGTTGAAACGCGGCCAGATCCCCGTGATAGCACCCCTTGTCAGTGGTTCAATGCCTTCTCTCTCCCTTATATCGGCTGACTCGGCTCTGTTCCGAATTTGCGAGGGCCTCTCCGGTTGTACAGAAGGCGTCCAAGTGTCCGTCGAACGAATCATTGTGGTGGACCCCGTTGGCGGCTTGCCAGCAACAGAGCGACTAGGAGGCTCTCATATATACATCAATCTCCAACAGGAGTATGATTCACTCATAAGGCGGTTATCGAATACTACCGCTTCGGCCAGTGATATCTCCTCGACATTATTACCAAAACTTCATCTACGCAACTTGATCATCATCAACAAATGCCTCGCCTTGCTGAATTCAACATCGTCCGGACTCATCACCACTCCTGTCATTGCCGCTGCCAAACCCTCTCAATCTGTTCCGCAACCATTAATTCATAATCTATTGACCGACAAACCCTTGATATCTCCATCACTTCCAACTCGACTGACAAGGGTCCCAAAGTCCAATACCACCCTGCTCCGCCGAGGATTACCAGTCGCTATATATAAAACGCTCCAGACGGAGGACATCAATGGCAAAGCTCTAGATGTGGAAAGATTGGTGCAGCTGATTGAGGACTCTTTCGGACGTCGCTTGAATGTGGATCACTACTGTGATCGGATTCGTGACAAAACCGCAGCCATAATAGTGGCAGGAGATTATGAAGGTGCGGCGATTGTCACTGCAGAACATCCCTTCAAGGATACCTCGAACAGCCCAGTCCCGTACCTCGATAAATTTGCAGTGTCAACTAGATCTCAAGGAAGTGGAGGCGTGGCTGATATTGTGTTTAATGTGTTAACATCTATGTTTCCTGGAGATTTGATATGGCGGTCTCGAAAGACAAATCCAGTCAACAAATGGGTACGTTGGACTGGTGCAACGCTAACATTAGTACTTCGAGAGGGCACGAGGCACTTGGCAGGTGCCTGGCTCGAACTGGAGCCTGTTTTGGACTTCAGCGGATGTCGATCCAAAGAAGTTCGCAGACTATGTTGACATTGCTTCCAATATAGAAACTTCATGGCAGCAATAAGCAGCAATAAGACTAAACACTTTGGGAGAAGACAACTCCTTTATTGCCCTAAACATATAGATAATAAGCTCTACCGTTGAAGGCATGTGTAGTTGAGACACATTATGCTTTAGATTTTTGCAGTTCCGCCAAAATTTTGGTTTCCGACGCCGACCAACCCCGACTCTCCGTAATCGCTATGCCAAACCGTTGAGGTTCTCGCGGAACCCCTAGTATCCTGTTGAAAACAAAGTTAAAAGCACAAAATAAATAACTGAAATATAATCTCCATGCAGCTGTTGAACAATGAAATCTGATCTAATAACCATCTTAGGCGCTTCCATTCTGAAGAAGTCGATATTCAGCCTCCTCAACCACATTGGTGTCAATCTTGTCGAAGGCGTCGAAAATTGCGCTTGGTTGATGGAAGTCACTTATCTGTTAGCCACTCCCATATAATGACCCACTTGTAGACAACATTAATCAGATAATATGTGTCCATCGTATGCTCGATCAACGTTCTGGTTACAGAACCTTGAGGATAACATCTTGCCCAATCATATCCTAAACGATATGCCTCGTCCTGATTAAGTCAGCCAAATCCACAGCAACAATAGTTACCTTCCATGCCAAGAATGAGACAGTCTCTACAATCGTGGGCTGAATGATTTCCTTGCCAGGGTAAACTCCCCAAGTGACAGCATTAGGGCCGTCACTATAGGTGTTGGTTCGTAGATCGCCGTGCTTGTTGACAGCATGAAACGTAATATTTTGATCTTTTTCAATGATCGAGAGCAGTCGATCTAGCATGCTGGGGTGACAAAAACATTCCAAGTACGCTTTTTGGTATACGTATCCATTCCTTGGGCCCCATCCATAAATCGGATGCGAGGACTTTTCTCCGTTGATAGCTGGTTGAGAATTGATGGTCAGAAAGCCACTACGATTCAGTCCAACAAGCCTTTCGCGGATCGTTTGGATTTCAGCACTGATTGGACTGTCACTCCAAGGAAGATATTTGACATCTCCCCGAATGTAACTGACGAAAAGATTGCGGATGTCTTCAATCGAGCTCGGAAATCCCCACCACTCCTGTGCTTCACTGACCGAGCATTTGAGCCCTATATCGTACATATCAAGTTCGCCGTAGGCTGGAGATCTTGCATCACCCCATCTGCCGTTGGGAAATTCGTCCCAGTCTTGCGTGCGCGCAACATAGCTCTTATTCCGATTCTTCCAGAATATTGGACGTACACTTTCTTCTTTACGGCCATATGCAAGACACTTCGATTAGTAATGATTTCTAACGCGATTACTTGTCGCCATGGTAAAGGATTTTTAAGATTCATGCCCGTTGTTATCTCCATCTTCTCCAGTATCATAAATGTTGCCTTCTCGAGGTTCATGGTGTAAAAATGTAGCTGAAGGATACCATTTTCCAATATTTTCCGACAGAGATCCGCGATCAAGCCGGTTCCAACCTCCCTGACGGCAGCATCATCGTCTTTGATGGGTTCCAGAAGGCTCAAGAAATGCGGAGGTATTCGTGTTTGCATTAAACGGGTTCGCCTCAACAGAGTCGTCCAGCTGGTGATTGGCATAATTCCGGGGATAATGGGGACGTTAATTCCAAAGGCTCGGCACTGTGTAACCCATTGTAGGAAATTATCGACATCATAAAACATTTGAGTGATGACAAAAGTTGCTCCCGCTTCAATCTTCTTCTTGAGGTAGAAAATGTCGGTCTCGATATTCGGAGCCTCGGGATGGCCTTCTGGATAACCTGCTACACCAATATCGAAATAATCGCCGTAGTGCTGACGAATATACTTGATAAGGTCGGTCGCATGAGAGAACATAGGGTCGCCAACATTTGGTAGAGCTTCTTCACGGGGCTTGTCGCCGCGAAGCGCAAGTATGTTTTGACACCCAGAGTTATATGCGTTCTGTAACACGATATTAGCTTGTTAAAATGACAAAAGTATACTTTCAATGCCTCGTCCACCTTCTCCTTTGACATCCCTAAGCATGTCTGACGCGATATTAGTATGTGGGGCAGAGGAGATGAAACCAAATGGAGGCACGACTCAATTCCGATCTCGGATTGAACGGCCTTAACAATCTCGCAGCTGAGAGTTCCTACCCGACCCCCGGCATTCCAGGTAACCTTGGAGTTAGACTATGTACAAAGGTATAGGAGACGAACATCAATGAACTGAGGCCCAAGAACTGCCATACGGTCCATGCGGTCATAGAGATTTTGCAAGCCCTGTATGGGTTAGCCACGTGCACGGAGTGGATGGAAATGTACCTGAGCGGTCTTTGGAGGGAAAAACTCGAAGCTAGGGAATCAGCAACAGAAACAGGTAGCAAAAGAACCTTATTGTAGGATTTCCCTCTCTGATCGAGGCCTTGAGCCGCTCAGATATCTTCATTGTTGGGCAGAGTGCAACTTATCGGGTTCTGCTCAATCAATACATTAAATTTCGAATTTTCGATTGTAGAGCGGATTGATAGATCGGCCCCAAAATTTCCTCAGTGTCCGCAAAGTCCCCGAGACGAGTGTCGAAAGCTGATAAATCCGAGCGATTTCCTGGGATTTACAGAACTCGGAACCACCACTCACGCTGGCGCTAGCCGTGGTGACTGCGCCCGAAGGGAGGGACATGTTTACATAATGCCGGGCCGCCCGGGAAATATTTACTAGACACCCAACCCGCTCACACACACACACACAAACCAACTCACCACAACCACCTTCCTTCATCATCATCCACCGCCAATCCATCCCATCCCTCCTATCAGGAGCATCCATCCAGTATCCATCCCCTATCATGATCATCTAATTAGTAGACTGCGGCGCATTCCCAAGCCGCAAAAGCCACGCTTACCTCGCACTCCCTATAACTGCGCTTCTGCGAAGCCGCCAAACGCCGCGCTTACCACATACCTCCTAATATCGCCCTTCCCCAAAGCCGCAGCAGCCACGCTTACATCGGCGCTCCAGTCACACTGCACTGCACTCCCCAACAGCGGCTTTCTTACACTATCCCACTGCTCTGCTTCGCTCAGCCGCTCAGCCGCGCTGACAACGTCCGGCCTATAAGCTAAAGAGCAGCAAGCCGCGATTTTCGGGTTTTTTGAGCAGCCACACATCTTTCTATAGGTATTGCCCCTGGCCCCGGGAGATCTCTGTTCTAACAGTAGTAGAGTTCATTGCTTATAGTACAATACATCCTATCTATCTCCTATCTCTCTACAAACTCAACTGCTTTCTGCCTCGTCATACAACGGTCCGAGATTCCCATCCCGCAGCTTCCTGGTTTGACATTAAGTGTCCACCACTTGAGCCGAAAGGATGTCTCCCCCCCAGAAAGACAGTCAGAAAAGCATCCCACTCTCTCTTCTCAGTTTGGCTATATTGCTTGGTGGTGATTCTGGATTTCGCGATGCGGTAGAGAATGGTGCGAGTATCGCGTCCCTGAACGAGTTGGTTAAAACTGCCGCATGCCGTGTCGGATTCCAATTCCCGAGCGAGAAGTCACGCCAGCAGGCCTACGAGACTGTTTTTTCAAGGATCGGACGGTATGGCGATTCGGTATTGAAGAACAACTCGTACGCTCTACGGTTCCTACAGTTGCTGCGCGAGCGACAAGCA
>Ga0302325_10024684_pt1 | contig 12501 bp, 11 predicted proteins | sample Palsa_T0_2_FD_201948 | JGI IMG/M metagenome (GOLD analysis project Ga0302325, IMG submission 201948) | Peat permafrost microbial communities from Stordalen Mire near Abisko, Sweden - Palsa_T0_2 | ecosystem: Environmental > Terrestrial > Soil > Palsa > Peat permafrost | place: Sweden: Abisko...
ACGGCGGGCCGCCATCTCGAAGCCGGCGGTGTCGAAGATCTGCGACCCGATGTGGGAGTGCAGGCCCGCGAATTCGAGGGTCGGGCAGGCCAGGACGCGCCGCACCGCCTCGTCCGCCGCCCCGGAAGAGAGGGAGAAGCCGAACTTCTGGTCATCGTGGGCGGTAGCCACGAATTCGTGCGTATGCGCCTCTACTCCCGTAGTCACCCGGACGAGCACTCTGGGACGGGCCGCCGTGGGTGCGGCCGCGGGCGTTCCTGGCGCGCCGACCGCAGGCTCGGTGAGATGGGCGAGGCGCGCGATCTCCTCGAACGAGTCGACCACGATGTGCCCGATCCCCGCCTCGAGCGCGCGGGCCAGTTCCACCGGCAGCTTGTTACTGCCGTGCAGGGTGATCATCGCGGGCTCCACCCCGGCCTGGAGCGCGACTTCGAGTTCGCCGCCCGTGCACACGTCCACGCCGAGGCCCTCCTCGCTGGCCCAGCGGAGTACTCCCCGGCAGCAGAACGCCTTGGCCGCATAGAACACCGCGGCACCGTCGCCGAACGCCTCCCGGAACTCGCGGGCGCGCTGCCGGAAATCCTCCTCATCGCAGGCGAACAGCGGGGTACCGAACTCGTCAGCGAGATCTCGCACGTCCATGCCGCCGATAGTGAGCACGCCATCGATGCGGCGTGCCGTGCGCGGCCAGATCTGCGGGTGCAGGGCGTTGAGGTCTGCTGGCGCTGTGGGCGGATGCTCGGGCGGCAGTACGTCGGCGTGACGTGGCCCGGCCGGATGAGCGACACGGCTCATGAAACTTTCCCCTGCTGCTCGGTGCTTACTAGTTTCTGGCTTACTAGCTTCGGGCTTGCCAGTTCGGTGCTCGTAGTCGGTGCTGCTCTCACAGCCGGTCGGGCGCGGCCACGCCGAGCAGCCCCAGCCCGGCGCCCAGCGCCGCCGCCGCGGCGGCGGCCAGCCATAGCCGGGCCCGGGTGACCGGGCAGCCGGGCGGCTCGTCCAGCAGCCCGGGCGGCACGGCCGGGCTGCTTTCCTGGCCGTCAAAGTAAGCTGCCGCCAGGTCCTCCAGATAAGCGGCCAGCACATCCGGCCGCCCGCGGCGCGCGGCCCCGGCGACCCGTTCAGGCAACCAGGACATCGCGTCGAGCAGCGCCCGCTCGCTGGGGTGCGCGAGCAGGCCCACCTCGGCGTCTGCCGCGCCCCCCTTGTCCAAGCCGAGGTCAGCGGCCTGGCGCCGGACGGACGCGGCATGCGCGTGCGCGTACCGAACAGCATAGGCCGGATTGCCCAGATGCTGCGCGGCCGCGGCACGTGCGTCCACGGCCACCTGGCCCACTGGGCGGACGCGGCTCAGCGCGTACCGGATGGCATCGGCCCCCGCGAAGTTGATCGAGTCTGAGACGGGGCCGCTCGTGGTCTCGGACTTCGAATCCGCGGCGGGCGGCCGTTCTGCTGAATCTTTCCCCGTCACCTGGGCGCCCGCGGCCGCCGCGAGGCGGCCAGTAACGTCGCTGACCAGCCATTGGTAGGCCTCGTCCCAGGTCCGGGCGGCCGCCAGGTCCACGTGGCGCGGCGCGGCCAGCGTGACGCCGCGGAGCGCGCGGCCGCGGACGCAGGCGGGGCCGGCCTCCGTGATGCGGACGGCGAGCGCGGAAAGAGTGCCGGCGGTGACCGTTACCGTGAGATAGCCGCCCCCGGTGACCGTGACCTCGCTGATCTCGGGGCGCGCCGTGAGGTGGGCGGCCAGCCTGCGGGCCATGTCCTCCGGGTCAGGGGCACGGTGCGGCCGGGCCGGCGCCTGCTCCGCCAGCAGGAAGGCGATCGTGGTGGCGTAAGTGCCGGGGCCACCGCCCGCCCCGGGCGGCGCGGGCCGCCAGGTGCCCGCCGTGCCGGGCCTATCCGCCGGGCCCGGCCGAGAGGGAGCGGCGGCGGCCGTGATGGCCTCCGCGAGCGCCACGTCGAGGTCCCCAGTGATCACGCCGTGCAGGCTACCCGGGTCCGGTGGCGGTGACCGGAGCCAGCCCGCGCGGCCGGGTTCGACGTGGCGGGTTCTGCGGCCAGGTTGCTAAGCGGGATCCAGCCCGGGGACAACCGCCCCGCCATAGCGCCCCTGCGGCCGCGGCCCGGCCAGTTCGCGGACGACCCGGATCATCTCAGCCGGATCGAACGGCTTGGTGAGGTAGGCGTCCACGCCGATCTCCCGGCCCCGTGTCTTGTCGTCCTCCTGGGCCCGCGCGGTGATCAAGACCACTTTGATCCGGGACGTCTCAGGGTTGCGCCGCAGCTGGCCAGCGGTCACCCAGCCATCCAGCCTGGGCATCATCACGTCCAGCGTGATGACATCAGGATCGATCGCAGCGACCTTGTCCAGGCAATCCTGCCCGTCCACGGCCGTCGCCACGTCGAACCCTTCCAGCGTGAGGTTGACGGCGATGAGCTGTCTGATCACCTCATCGTCGTCTACTACAAGCACGCGTCCAAGAGCCTGGGCCACGGGCGCGAGGGTAGCGCGTCCGGGCAACCCCGCGTGCCAACATTGAGTGAGCTCACAGCAGCAGCACAGCAGTTGGCCTGCCCGCTCCCCGGCCCTGATAGCCTTGCTTGGTCCTGAAGCCCCCGTAGCTCAGGGGATAGAGCAACGGCCTCCGGAGCCGTGTGCGCACGTTCGAATCGTGTCGGGGGCACCATCGCATCACCGGCGAAACCCAGGCTGACCAGCGGTTTCGTAGTTAGCCCGGAGAAAGACTCCGCGCTGGTGACAGAGTTCAACTGGTGACAGAGCTCAGCCGGGGAGGTCCTCGGGGCGCTTTGCGGCGAGATGGCCGTGCAGCAGGCCGGTGGACTGGCCGACCTCGATAAGGTATCCATCCGGGTCCCGCATGTAGCAGCGGATCTCCGCTCCGCGGTCGATCGGCGGCGTCACAAACTCTGCCCCCTTCGCCTTCCACTCCTGGTAGCAGGCCTGGATGTCAGCGACCCGCAAGTTCATGAAGATCGAGGTGGTGTCGCCGGGCTGGTAGTCGGCCACGGTGATTCCCGGCTTGTCGGGGGTCGGCGGCCCGCCGGGATTCATGATGATCCACGAGTTGGACAGCCTGACCGTGCACGGGTTCTCCTCCAGGATGACGGTGCCGCCCAGCACGCGCGAGTAGAAGTCCCGCGATCGCGCGACCTTGCGGACGGTGATGAACAACGCCACCAGAATGCCCTCGGCGGGCGCAGGGAAGCTGGCGAAGTCGTTTCGGGGCTGAGATTCTGTCACTGGCTGGTCCTCTCGGCGGCTTGGCGGACAACGGCAGGGTTCCCGGGCAGGTGCCAGTTAATGCCGGTCTGCGGCCGGAGTTGCTCGTGCAGCGCGCGAACCGGCCACCCCTGATGTGATCGGAGACAACCATGTATCGCACGGCGTACCGCACCGTCGGCGTCAACGGCTTGTCTGTCTTCTATCGCGAGGCCGGCCCGCAGGATGCGCCCACGATCTTGCTCCTGCATGGATTCCCCTCCTCGTCCCGCATGTGGCAGCCGCTGCTGGACCGGCTCGCCGACCGGTTCCACCTCGTCGCACCGGACTATCCCGGGTTCGGGCACAGCGACCGAGCTACCCTGCCTGGCAGGACTGGCTCCGCAAACGCCAGCCACCCCTGCAGGTCGTATGGGGCCGCTACGACCCCTCATTCCAGGTCGGGGAGGCCGAGGCATACCGCAGGGACGTGCCGGACGCCGAGGTGCACGTCCTCGACGCCGGCCACTTCGCTCTCGACGAGCAGCCGGACGTGATCGCGGACCTGACCAGGAGATTCCTGCTGCCATGAGGAAGAAAAAGCTCAACCTGTACTACGGCACAGTCAAGTCCGCGACCGGCGGACGGCACTTCATGGCCTGGGCAGATTCTCGGGAACATGCCCTGGACCTGGTCGAAGCGGCACTCACGGTAACTGGGCCTGTACAGGGCTCAGTCGTTGGCCCGGTCGCGAGCCTGCCTGCCGACGTTATGAAGCCTGGCGTCTTCGTTGAGGTGACGCCTGCCCCGAAGGATTAACCGCAGGTGTAGCCACAGACAGCCGGGCTACCGCCGACAACGCGGCCGAGGTCATCGAGCCGGCCGGCTGGACAGCCAGGTGATGCGGCGGAGCCGCTGGACCCAGCCTCAGTCGCGCTGGCTGATCCACACCGAGACGTGGGCGGGTTCCAGGGCCTGGTGCACGACACCGGCCAGGTCATCTCGGACCGAGTCCAAGTCCACGGCGTCCTTCAGCCGGGCCGCAAACGCAGCGATGGTCCGGTCAGCGTCGTAGCGGGCGCGGTTGAACCGCCGGTCCACGGCCTGCTGCACCCGCCGCCGCAGCGGATTGAACAGTGCCGCCGCCGCCAGGGTGGAGGCGGCCACGGCGACAGGCGCGTGAACCCGGAACACCTGAGTGGTCAGCAGCACCAGGCCGGCGTAGACCCCCACCAGCAGCCCGGTGACGATCGCGTAGGCCAGTGTCCGGGAGATGATCCGGTCGATGTCGTACAGCCGGTACTTCAGGATCGCCACCCCGACCGACACCGGCAGCGCCGCGATGCCGATAGCTGCGCCGTTGAACACCGCCTGGAGGGCGGGTGACGCAGAGGTGTCAAGGGTCGCCCCAACGGCGATGACCGTCGTGGCGGCCATGCACACAGCCGCACCGCTCATCAGCCACTTGAGCTGCTGGCGGCGCTCGCCGTCGGCGTGGCGCCAGGAAAGCACCTGGCGGGCCACGAAGACCAGCCAGAACACAGCCAGCACCGGCAGGATGATCGCCTCTATCGAGCCCAGCCACGCCGAGCTTCCCGCCGGGTAGTCCACGGTCCGCAGGTCACCGCCGGAGAGGATGCGCAGATCGCCCGCAGCGACGGCGCGGATCGCCACCGCATAGACGCTCACCGGCCAGCATGCGCCAACCGCGAGGTAGCCCCACAGCACCGGCCGCCAGCGGGCCGAGGGCAGCCGGCCATCCGGGAACACCAGGATCACCAGCGGGAATGTCACGATGACCGGGCACCAGTACAGCGCGAGGAACACGGCCACCACGCCCAGCGGCAGGTGATGACCGAGCCGGTAGCTGAGCACCGCGTAGGCCCCCGCGCCAACACCAAGAGCTGACAGCGCCGCCAGCGCGAGAAACATCCAGCCCAGCAGATTGCCGGGCTGGCGTCGCGCCACGACGAAACCGACGGGTGCCAGCGCTAGCACGATGGCGAAGATCGCGATGTCGGACTCCGCCTCCCCGGCGGCAATGGTGAGCGCGACCAGCGCGGCGAAGAAGAGGACTATCAGGACTCCCAGCGACCACGCGGCCACCGCGGGCACCAGCACTCGCGAACGGCGTCCGACCGTGCCCGCGGTCACCGATGCCTGCCCGTCCACCGGCCGCATCTCCCCCACGGAGCACAACGCTACGCCGGGACCGTCCCGGGAACGTTACGGCTCGGCACCGAAACTGGGGCGGTAGCCGAGGCTCGGCCAGGTCACCGCCCTGGGGCCGGCTGGCGCGACGAGCCACTCCCGGCTCCGAGCCGTGACCAGCTACTGTCTATTGTCGCTGGCGAGTAGGGGGCAGATGGTGAGAACCGACGCAGGCGGAGCAGGGATCGAGTACCAGGTGACCGGAGACGGCCGGCCGGTCATCCTCTTGCACGGGTTTCCCGACTCGGGGCGGCTGTGGCGCCACCAGGTCCCGGCCCTGGCCGATGCCGGGTTCCAGGTCATCGTGCCTGATCTACGCGGTTACGGGCGCTCGGACAAGCCCGCGGCCACCGAGTCATACTCCATGGCCTTGCTGGCGGGCGACGTCATGGCCGTGCTGAGCGACGCCGGGGTCGAGCGGGCCCACGTCGTGGGGCACGACTGGGGAGCGGCACTGGGATGGGTTTTCGCGTCGCTGGTACCGGACCGGGTCGATCACTTCGCCGCGCTGTCGGTCGGTCACCCCTCGACGTTCCGCCGGACGCTGGCCCAGCACGAGAAGTCCTGGTACATGCTCCTGTTCCAGTTCGCCGGCATCGCCGAGCAATGGCTCAGCGGCAACGACTGGGCCAACTTCCGCTCCTGGGCCCGCCACCCTGACTCCGCGGCCGTCATCACCGAACTGGAGGCCACGCAGTCCTTGACGCCCGGCCTCAACTGGTACCGGGCCAACCTGCCGCCCGAATCCTGGGTGGCGCCCCCGGTGGCGTTGCCGGCCATCCAGGCCCCGGTCATGGGGATATGGAGCAGCGGCGACATCGCCCTCACGGAGACGCAGATGACCGATTCGGCGGAGAACGTGACCGGCCCCTGGCGTTATGAGCGGATCGACGGCCCCGGCCACTGGATGCAGCTGGAGGCGCCCGATGCGGTCAACCAGCTTCTCCTGGACTTCCTCCCCCGGTAGGAACGGAAGCTCCCCCGGCCGGCACGGAAGCTCCCTCGGCCGGCACGAAAGGCACTGGCGCGGTCCACTGCAGGGGCGGCGCGCACTGCTTAGCGGCCGCCCGCACCGTGGTGACGCCGAGTTCCCGGTAGGCCTCGAACTCGGTGGCGTCGTACAACTGCTCCAGCGTGCTGTCGCACGGGTAGCTGGGATGATTCCGGGCATAGGCGAGGACGTCCCACGGCGCGCCGGTCCACCAGCCGAGCTTGCAAACCCAGATCTCACCGCTGCGGGGCAGCCCGGGCACCTCGTGCGCCCGGCTGAACGTGCCATGGGCCCACGGGCGGACGACTTGCCCCGGGGCCAGTTTGCGCCCAGCCTGGACCATCGTGGTCGGGTCGAGCTCGATGTCCACTCCGGCGTCGGCCCGGGCCAGGGCCATGGCGCCGCCGAGCGTGAACCACGTGTCGGCCTTGTCTCCCGAGGCGTCGAGCACCACGATGTGACTGGCCCCGCGGCGCAGCGCCTCGACCAGCCCCAGGTTGTCGTAATGGCCGCCGTCGGTCACGTACATCCAGGTGGCGCGGTAGCTCAGGTGCCCGGCCGCCTCGGCCCACAGCAGGCCGAAGGTGGGCTGCAGGGCCCGGTACCACAGGGCGCCGGACCGCGGTCCGCGCAGCCTGAGCGTGAGGACGTGGGCCCAGAGCCGGGCCTCCCGGGTGGAGTTCCGGTCCGCGTTGCGGTCCCAGAGCGGGTGCGGCAGCCAGTACCAGAGCAGCAGGAACAGCGGCCGCCACGCCCACCAGCGGTCGGTGCCGCGGTCCGTTGTCCGCCCCATCCACCGGCGGGCCGCCTGGACCACGGCCGGGTGCGGCAGCCAGACGCCGAGGCGCACGTTGGTGGAGGTGAGCAGGATCCGGTAGGCCTGCCGCGTCGCCGCTCCCATCAGCGGCGAGATGGCCGCACCGCTGATCGCGGACACGTCGAACAAGGTGCACCGGCGGTGACCCACCAGGGCTTCGTAGTCGGACGTCCTGGCCTGGGCCGGGTTCTCGCCCGGCCGCCCCTTCTCGCCGTGCAGGGTCACGTGGTCCGGGTCGAACGTGACGCAGTAGCCGCCCTGCCCGGGTGGCACATCCCGGTCCGCATTGATGTTGGCCGTGGCGCAGATGACCAGGCCCGGCCCGGCCGCGGCGCCCTGGTCCTGCCCCAGCTGGGACAGCCGGGTGGCGGCGGCCTCGGCGAACAGCGCGCGTGCCCGCAGCGGGTTGCGGGCCTCGGCGGCCCGCCGGGTGACCGCAAATGCGTCGGCCAGCCGCCACCGGTAGAAGTCATGCATCGACATCCGGTTGACGTTCACGGCGACGCGGGTGAGCAGCGTCACGGCCAGTGCCACGACGACCGGCCACAGCTGGTCGCGGGTGAATCCAGCCCGGGCCCCGTCGCTGGTCCACAGCAGCGCCAGGACGGCGCCGCCGACCACGATCACGGCGCTGGCCAGCCACGGCAGCACCTGCTGCCGGAGCATGCCGGTCACCTGGGTGACCAGGCCCGGCTGCGTCACCGCGCCTTTGGCCTGGCCTGTGGCCGCGCCACCCGCCGCGGTCGACCTGGCCAGCCCGGCCTGGCAGAACCGGGCCACCGCCGCCACCGCGGCGACCAGGCCGGCCAGCGCCGGCAGCGACCAGGCGGGCCTCGGGCCAAAACCAAGGAAATGCGCGATCGTACCCAACGATCCTTGGCGGCCCGTCAGCCATGAGATCAGCGGTGGCGCCGCGAGCATCGCCAGGGCCAGCCCCGCCGTCAGCGTGGCGGCCCAGCTCACCAGCGTCGCACGGTTGGCTCCCCGGTCGCGATCATCCGGTTTCAGTGACGCCCACCAGCGCGCCGGGCCGCGGCGACGGCCGCCGGCTGGTGCCAGCGTCAGCCACCAGTACCCGAACAGCGCCAGCGTGAGCCCGGCCGCGATCACCGGCGGCAGCCACCAGGCCAGGCCGGTCACCGCCGCGGTCATCGCGTGCCCGGCCGGGACCAGCACACCTTCCCCGCGCAGCAGCCAGCCCCAGGCGTGGGCCACCGCGTACAGCGGGGCGAGCACGAGAATGAAGGTGACTATCGCCCCGAGGAGCAGCGACAGGACGCCGACCAGCACCGTGGCCGCGTTGGGGGCGATGTAGCGGGTGTTGTAGCGGAGATTGCACTCCTCCGCGGTGCCGGGCGCGTAGGCGCGGTCCGGCGTCCCGGCGGGCAGATCGTGGGCCACGAGGGCCCGGGACGCGGCGATATAACTTCCGCCGGACACGCCCAGGATCCATCTGGCCTTCGCGAGCAGGCCGCCCTCATCCAGGCTCTGCAATGCCCCCAGGCAGTAGGCGGCGGACCGGACACCGCCCCCCGAGCAGCATATGGCCCAGTGATCCCCTAATCCAGATGACTTCACGTCGCCCGCCTCCCGTGACGAGACCCGCTGAGTGATCCCCGAAGGCACCCATTTGCGGTGATCTTAAGGGTCTTCACTCAGTCAGAGACGCGGAACCCGCTCGCTGATACATCTCATGCGGCAGGCGGGCGTTACCGGGCAGACGGCGTTACGGGGTCAGCGAGAAGTTACGGGCTCACCGAGAAGTAGTTGAGCTGGAGGCCGGTGCCGCCCTGTGACTCCTCGAATCCGGCGCTGATCTCCTGAAGATAGTCCGATCCGGACAGAACTCCCTGCCCCTCCGCGTAGGAGAAGAACGGCGCCAGCGGGAGGTTATTGACCGTGTCGAGGGGGGTTACCCGCTCGAATACCATGTAGCGCCACGAGTAGGAAGCATTGCTGAGCATGTAGGTCTTGTACCAGTAACGCACGCCGTTGACCCTGACCTGGACCGCATTTTTGGGAATGGCCAGGTTCTGCTCGTCGAAGTAAATCATCAGCTCAGTGTCGGGATTCAAAGCGCCCGGCGACCAGAACCAGATGTCATTGGAGAAGTCTCCAATGTCAGAGGACGAGCCGGTGAAGGTCATGGACAGGCTCTCTGAGGGATTCGCCGTTGACACCTGCTCGGGAACCCAGCCGTTGGTGCAGTACGCGCTGCCGCCCCAACTGCAGCCGATGCTGCTGTCGGGGTAGGCGAGCACACTGCCGTCGTTCGGTGCGGTCTGCGACTCGACGGTGAACCCGGCCTGCGTACCGTAGTCCTCGATGCACGTGTTGCCGCCGCCCCAGTTGTTCGGGTTGACGGTGTACTGGAGCCCGTCGTCGCCCGTGACAACGTGCCAGCCCTGGCAGGTCTGCGCGCTGGCCGGCTGCGCGGCTATGGCCGACGCGGGCAGCAGCGCCGCCACCGCTCCGGCGAGCGCGATAAAGAGCGTCTTCAAGACCCGGAATCCCTTCGCCGGACATGCTGCGTCCCTGGCAGCCGCCCTTAGCAACTGTCCTAGCAACATAGACGCCGGGCGGGTGCGCTGGGATTACCTTCCCTTTATTTTTAACGGCCCGGCGCTGGCCCCAATCACTCGTGGCCGTACCTATACGGCTGCTGAGCTGCAGAAACTACGCAGCGATAGCGACTGGAACGGATTGGTTACCGGTCGCCTGGCAGGCGGAAGTCGGCGAAGTCAAAGCCCGGAGCCACGACGCAGCTGACCAGTACCGGTGCCTGGCCGGCCGGCGCAGCGCATTGCCACACGCCGCCAGGAACGCAGGCCTGTGGCTGCTGGCCGGTACCGATCTCGCCACCGAGCAGAACTGCGCGGCCGGCCGACGGCTGGCGGCCGTCGCCGCCGAGGCGCAGGCTCAGCGGCCCGCCGGTGTGCCAGAACCACAGCTCGTCGGAGCGCACCACATGCCAGCGTGACTCCTCACCGGGATGCAGCAGGAAATAGATGCAGGTCGCCGCGCTGCGCGGGCCACCGTAACCCTCGGGTGAGAAGGAAACTGCGCAGCGCCACGTCTCACGGAACCAGCCGCCCTCTGGATGCGGCGCCAGGTCCAACTGCTCCGCCAGGGGCGGCCGCAGCGTCATCAGCCGTTCCCCGGGGCCCGGGGTGGGCGGACTACCGCCCGTTTGCGGACCCTGAACGCTGCTGGAGCGGCAGGCAGGGTCCACACTCTGGCCGCCGACGTCACGGCCGCGATCACCGGCCTGGTCACTGATGGCCTTGCACGCTGACCCCGTACACGCTGGCCTGGAAGGTACCGGCCGCATCGGCTGGCAGCTTCGTGAACCAGATGAGAACGTAACGGCCGCTCGCCGGCGTGCCAGGCGTCAGCACCGCGGCGCCACCCGCGTTGGCCACGCCCGCGACGGGCGGCAGGTCGGTCAGGGACGGCGCAGCCCCGACGCGCAGCTGGATATCGGCGCCGGGAATGCTGCCGAGGGTGATCCGGACCGTGGTGATCGTCACCGGGCGGCCCATGTCCAGCAGCAGGCCCGTGCCCCGGTACAGGCCACCGAAGCGGTCGGTGGTGTACCAGTCGGTGCGCCAGGCGGTGGCGGCACTGCTGTCGATGGCCAGGGCCGCGTGCCCGGGGTTGTCACCCTGGCCGGCGCCGTAAGGACCGAACGCCGCGGCGCTGACCGGGATCAGCGCCTGCGCCGCCGGGGTGGGGGTGGGCGAGACGGTAGGGCTCGGGGAGACGGTGGGGCTGGGGGACGGAGTCGCTGGTACCGACCGGGCCGTGCTGGGCGCGCTGCTGGCCGCTGAGGTGGCGCGCGCCGCATGCCGCGAGCCCGGGATGAGGTTGTAGGCCACGACGCCGGCGGCCACCAGCACCACCGCCAGTCCCAGCAGCACGATCCAGTTCGGCCGGCCCCGCCCAGCGGCCGGAGGCCGGCCCGGCGTCTGCGGTGGCCCAGCCGCCTGGGGAGGCCCAGCCGCCTGGGGAGGCCTAGCCGCCTGGGCCGTCGGCGGCGTGAGCAGCTCGTCCATGCTCACCGCCGAGAGCACGCCCGGTGTGCGGTAGGCCGTGTCGTATTCGCGGATCAACGGCCCGGGATCAACCCCGACCACCTTGGCGATGCTGCGGATGTACCCCCGGACGTAGAAGTCGGCCCCGCACTCGGAGTAGTCGTCGGCCTCGATCCCGCTGATGATCGTTTCCCTGATGCGGGTCTGCTGGCTGACCTGGGCAACCGTGAGTCCAGCCTGACTACGCGCCTCCGCCAGAGCGTCGCCGATGCTCACGCCATGCCTCCTACTGCCCTGCCGGTTACTACCCTGCCAGTTACTGCCCTATCGCCCCGAGGTGGGGAGCGCGGGCCGGTATCACCACATCATGCCGATTTGCCCGCTGCGCTGGGAACGGCCAGATGGACCAGAGATCATGTGAGCGCTAACGGCCGCCCAGCCCGGCCCGGCACCCATCGCGCTCACCGCTCCGGCGAGCTACCCGGGGCGGCTATCTGTAGCCGACCGACCGCCTTGAGCGCCTCGCGCTGCGCACTTTTCGCCCTGCGGGCCTGGAGCCTGGCCTCGGCGAGGCGCTGGCGGGCCTCGCCGAGCCGCTCTTCGGCCAGCCGGACGGCGCTCTCCTGCTCCCGCTCAGCCTTCACCGCTGCGACGGCCGCCCGGTCGGCGTCGGCCGCCGCCTGCCCGGCCTCAGCGATGGCCCGGCTCCGTGCCTGCTCCGCCTCAGCCCGCTCCCGCTCAGACTCAGCCCGCTCCCGCTCAGCCCGGTCCCGCTCAGCCCGTGGCCTGACCGGGCTGGCCGGCTCCGCGGGCTTCGGTGCCGGGCTCCTGCCCGCGCCCGGCGACCCGAGAGCCAGCGCCGCCACCCCGGAACCGAAGCCGGCCGGCTGTGCGGCCCGCACCAAGGTTCCGGCGGCCAGCTGCCCGGCGACCTGCGGGTCGGCCAGCGCGGCGCCCAGCGTTGCGGTCACCTCCTCGCGCAGCGCCGCAGGCGGCGGGTCCTGGCCGGACATGGCCAGCGCATCCCGGACCAGATCGCTGGTCAGCTGGCGCCGCGCCAGCGAGAGTTCCCTGATCCTGGCCCCATCCAGGGCCGCTTCGGCGGTCCGAAGCTCATCGCCCAGCGCCACCAGCCGGGACGCCACGCTGGGATCGGCGCGCACCAGCTGGTTGATGACCCAGGCCGAACGGGTCGGCTTCCGGAGCCCGGCAATCGCCTTGGCCGTCG
>Ga0302325_10024685_pt1 | contig 12501 bp, 12 predicted proteins | sample Palsa_T0_2_FD_201948 | JGI IMG/M metagenome (GOLD analysis project Ga0302325, IMG submission 201948) | Peat permafrost microbial communities from Stordalen Mire near Abisko, Sweden - Palsa_T0_2 | ecosystem: Environmental > Terrestrial > Soil > Palsa > Peat permafrost | place: Sweden: Abisko...
AGCCAATGCAAGCACTGGAAGTTACCGTCGAAACATCCACTGAGCGTAAAAAGTTTCCTATTATTCGGGGATATGCTGCACCGGAAGGTTACAGATTTCTGATCGGAGATAAGTTGACCCCCGAGTGCAATGTGGACATGTCGCGTCAAACTGATCGGGAAGATCAAGAACGTTTTGAATGATTCCTGCCAACGCGAGCGCAAAAGGCTCACTGCAGTCGGGATAATCACAGACAACTCCAATTTTTTCGTTTGTGCTACGCATAAATAGAAATCTCCTAAGCCAAACCTTAGCTTGGCTCTGAGCACGCTTGGTCCCTCCCACGATTGCGCCCATAGCGCAATCGCTTTCTCGGCGCAACGGGAAATCCATTCGCCCTTCGCCAGCGTATGAAGTTTTCTATTTTCTGCCTGAGCGTCTTAGGCTGCGTCAGTCCGCCGATACGTCAAACGCTTCCCCCTCGCGCCCTTCAACGCGCGGTCCGCGCGCATGGCATCATCAACGCCAAGCTTTTCTCTATTTGAATATCTGAAATCGAACTCTGCCAGATAACGCTGCAAATGCTGTTCGCCGCAATGCTGATAGATTCCAATCATGCCGCGCTTGAAAATAGAAAACACACCCTCAACGGTATTGGTCGAAGCATCGCCGCGAACGTATTCGTCTGCGCTGTGATTCACGGTTTCATGGCTGGTGAATTTCTTGCCGACTTCGTTGTAAAGTGTCGATTCATCCGTGCGCAGATGCGACTTGGGATTAACGTAACGCGAAACAACATCATGCATATCGTCGCCGCGAAGTTGCGGCATGTAAAACGAACGGACTTTCCCGCCGCGCTCGACAAGTGCCAGAACCGTATGCTTATGCGAGTGTCCACGACGGCCTTTGGCGTTGCGCTTTTCGAACTTCGTGCCGATGTAGGTCTCGTCGGCTTCGACTCTCGCACCCTCGCCGCCGAGGGGGATGATTCCCGCAGGCTTCATGGCTTCGCGAATTCTATGCGCCATGAACCATGCGGTTTTGTACGTCACGCCAAGCATGCGGTGGAGTTGATGCGCAGAGATTCCTTTTTTGGAGGACGAAAGCAAATGCGTTGCGTAAAGCCATGTGTTTAGGGGAATTTTGCTGCGCTCGAAGATCGTCCCGACCGTGGCAGAAAATTGCTTGCGGCAAGCGTTGCAGAACCATAGCCCCTTACGGCCTCCCGAGATCGCGGACGCGCGATTGACTTCAGTGCAATGCGGGCAGATAGGCCCATCCGGCCACTGGACGGATTCGAAATATTCACGGGCGGCGGATTCCGACGTGAAACGAGCCGGAAGCTTGCCGGAGACTGAGGATTGGGTTTTGCCTTTGGCCGTCATGGGGATAACTCCTTATGGCAGAAGGTTAAACCCCGGAATTGCGTGTGTCAAGTATATAATCGCCGGCTGGTTGCATAGCTGGTGCGTAGCTAGTTTGTTCTCCCGCGAGGCCTGCAAGCGGGTCATGCACTTTAGCCCGGCTATACGCACGAGAAGGCAGTGACCTATGTGAGTGACCTGACACCAGGATCCGAAGGCAAAACGACATGAATGCGAAATTGAAATCTCTGCTGTGCGGCGCGGCGGTTGCGGCTTTCGTCATTGCGCCTTCGGTCTCGGGTTTCGGCCAGACCAGCGCGCCGCACGCGCCTTCGGCTCCACCGGCGCCGCAATTGCCTCCGCCGCCTCCCGCGGCGCCTTACGACGGCAATGAGTGGACGAGGGTGCCGGCACGCAGCTTCAGCGCGCAGAACGTGAAGCTGGAAGACATCGTGGGCACGATCATCGTTGCCGTGCGCGATTCCGGACCGATGACGGTGGAGATTTCGGGCTCGCATTCGCGCGTGGCCGCCACGCGCATATCCCAGGACGACGGACAGCTCGACATCGAGGGATTGTCCTACGAGGAAGACAGCAAATCCGTCTGGGACTGGCGCAATTGGTTCAACTTCAAGGACGCAAACCACACCGCGAGCGGCGATCTCTTCGTCAAGGTAACGGTGCCGCGCGGGACCGACGTCAACGTTCAGGACCTCGTGGGCGACGCCTATATCGGCGATACGATGGGCAATTTGCGTTTCGAAGCGGCGGTATCGAAGGCCAAAATCGGTCACGTTTCGAAAGCGAAGATCGAACTCGGCGGCACGGGACGGATCGATATCGCGGGGGTAACGGGCGAGCTTTCCATCGACATGGGCGGCTCGGGCAAGATCACCGCGGGTTCCGCCGGCAGCGTCAAGGCCGACATCGCGGGCTCCGGCGACGTGCAATTCGGAAACATCGCGGGCGGGCTTTCGCTCGATATTGCGGGCTCCGGCGACGCGACCGCCGCACATGTGAACGGCCCCGTTCATCTCGCGATTGCGGGCTCGGGTACGGTGCGCATTGCCGACGGAATAGCCGATCCCTTGCACGTCGATATCATGGGCGCGGGCAACCTCTATTTCGGCGGCGTCGCCGTCGATCCGCATATCGATGCGATGGGCTCCGGCACGGTCCATCTCAAGGCCTATCGGGGCAAACTCAACTCCGAAGGCATGGCGGATGTGAAGATCGGGGATTGAACGCAAGCCGGTCACAATTCGGCCCCGCTTGAACCACGTTCGGCACCAACACTCTCTTTTGCGATCATCGCACAAGAGGGGTTGTCATGCGCAAATCCACAATCGTACCGCTTGCCGGGTTGTTGCTGCTTTCGGCCTGCAGCGTATTCACAACGCAGGCGTCATCGGGCCGTGATTGGCTTGCGGCACATCCGCCGCAAAGCGTGAATCTGAACCCCGGCGATATCGATAGCGCGGTGCGCGAAGCTGCAGCCGTCGAGCCGACCTTGCGCTTCCCGGCAAGGATCGGAATTGCACGTCTCGATCGCGCACGGTTGAGCGCGATACCCATCGACGAAGGAAAGGCCTGGACGGATACGGCAAACCGGTTGGGCGCGGGCTACGGCGAATTCGTGCCGATCAGTCCGCTCATCGCAGCCATGCTTGAACCCGTGCGCGATCCCGATGCGCGCGTCGACCCTGTACGAGGGGCCGTCGAAGACATTCGCCTTGCGGCGGCGCGGCAACATCTCGATGCCGTTATCATCTACGAAGTCGATGCCTCCGCGGATACCAGAGCCAATCCGCTTTCGATTGCGGAATGGACGCTGATCGGCGCCTTCACATTGCCGACCGAGAACGTAAACGCGCAAGGCGTCGCGCAGGCCATCCTGCTCGACGTCCGCAACGGTTATCCTTATGGGACGGTGCAAGCCGACGCGGACGACAAATCCGCGACGGTCCGCTTCGAAACGGGCGATACCTCGCGCGCCCTTCGCGATCGCGTGCGGGCGGATGCCGTCGCGAAGCTGGCCGGCGAGACGGAAGCCATGATGCGCAAATTGCAGCCGGAACTGGCGGCATTGGACAAGAAATCGCCATTACGGTGACGGCGCGCTGACCCCTGTAGACCTGCGGAAACCTTCAATACCGGCGATCTTTAACCCTCGTTAAGGAGTGGAGCCTAAAACGCGGTTAGCAAAGGGTTACGCGAAGGCTCCATGGCTCCTCCTCGTTCAGCGTCGCGAAGGGAACCGGGCCGCCATGCAGGCGGTCCGCCGCCCCCCCCGCCGCCCAAGCCCAAGCCCAAGCGCACCTGGCCCTACGTATTCGTCCTCCTGCTTGCCTGGGGCGTCATCTTCGGTGCGGTGATGTATTTCCGCTGGATATCCCAGCTCCCGGACACCACAGGCCTGCTCGAAAAAGGCCCTTCGCACGACATTGCCGTCCTCGACGACCGGGGACGGCTCATCGCGCGACGCGGCTATTCGCAGGGTACCCTCATTCCCGTGGCAGATCTGCCGACCTATGTGCCCAATGCTTTCATCGCCATCGAGGATCGCCGCTTTCGCCATCATTTCGGCATCGACCCGATCGGGCTCATCCGAGCCGCAACCGAGAACTTGAGCGCAGGACATGTCGTGCAGGGCGGCTCGACCATCACGCAGCAGCTTGCGAAGAATCTCTTTCTCGATCCCGACCGCACCTTCGACCGCAAAATGCAGGAGGCGCTGCTCGCGCTCTATCTGGAGTCGCGTTACACCAAGGACCAGATCCTCACGCTTTACCTGAACCGCGTCTATTTCGGCGCCGGCGTCTTCGGCATCCAGGCGGCAGCGGAGCGCTTCTTCGGGAAGCCGGCTGCGTCCCTCACGCTTACCGAAGCGGCCATGCTGGCCGGAAGCGTCAAGGCGCCCGCGCGCCTCAACCCGCTTGCCGATTCCGATGCTTCGATCGAGCGCGCCGCCACCGTGCTAGACGCGATGGACGACGCCGGTTTCATTGATGACGCCGTGCGCGACGACGCCAAGGCGACGCGCCCGCGCATTGCACGCAATTCCGGCACGCCGAGTTCGGGTTACTTCGTCGACTGGGTGATTTCGCGCATACCGGGTTATGTCGGCAACGTCGACGAGCCGATCGTGGTCGAGACCACGTTCGATATCGCCTTGCAGCAAAAAGCGGAACGCGCAGTCGCGCAGGGTTTTGCGAAAGAGGGCCGCGGTTTGCATGCGCACGAAGGTGCGCTCGTCGCCATGCAGCCCGATGGCGCCGTGCGCGCGCTCGTGGGCGGTCGCTCCTATGCCGACAGCCCCTTCGACCGCGCAGTCGACGGCTCGCGGCAGCCGGGCTCCGCCTTCAAACCGTTCGTCTATCTCGCGGCATTCGAACATGGCCGCAGTCCCGACGATATGATGAACGATGAACCCGTCGATATTCGCGGCTGGAAGCCGTCCGATTTCGAAGGCCATTACGAAGGCGAAATCAGCCTCGAACGCGCCTTCGCAAAATCCTCAAATTCGATCGCAGCCCAACTTGCGGCGGAGATCGGCGCGCGCGCCGTCGCCGCGACCGCCCATCGCCTCGGCATCACGTCGGAACTCATGGAAGTCCCGTCGCTGGCGCTCGGCACATCGGGCGTCACGCCGCTCGAACTCACCGGCGCCTATGCGCCATTCGCCAATGGCGGCGACGGCGTCATTCCTTACGGTATCAACCGCATCAGGACGCGGTCGGGAAAAGTGCTCTACGCCCGCGAAGGTTCCGGCATCGGCCGCGTCGCCTCGAAGGACAATGTCGGCAAGATGACGCAATTGATGGTCGCGACCGTCACTTCGGGCACGGGCAAGTCCGCCAGGCTCGACGAACGCCCGAGCGCCGGCAAGACCGGCACGACGCAGGATTTCCACGATGCCTGGTTCGTCGGCTTTACGGCCGATCTCGTCTGCGGCGTGTGGATCGGCAATGACGACAGCACACCGATGGTGCATGCGACGGGCGGCGGGATGCCGGCGCACATCTTCAAGGCGTTCATGGAAGCGGCGGAAAAGAATTTTCCCGTGAAGCCGCTCGCCGGCGCACCGGCCGCAACGGATCTGGCGGCTGCGCCGGTCGAGACCTCCGACGCCAATGCCGACCAGGCGTCGCCACCGCCGGTGCAGCCCAAAAAACCGGACGCCTTCGACCGCGTCCTCGACAGTCTGTTCAGCGGGACGTGAGTGACGACATGCCAAATCATAAAAGATCAAAAATAATTGTCATGGCCCGGCAAGACCGGGCCACCCAGGAGCCGCGAGCGCCCATCATTCAAATTATTCAGAAGCAAATTTCCGGATAGCATACCAACGCCCTCTGGGTGGCCCGGTCTTGCCGGGCCATGACACCTAAGGGGAGGAGTGCAAAGAGACGTTCGCTCACGCCCCGGCCGGCATTGCATAACGATGCAACAGCGGGCCGTTGTGCTCGAGCCACGCTTGAGCGCCGTCGGAATCGATCGCGAGTTCGCGCACCAGTTTCCAGAAGCGCGGCCCGTGATGCATGTGGCGCATGTGTGCGACTTCATGGGCCACGACATAGTCGAGCACGAAGGGCGGCGCCAGGATGAGACGCCAGGAATAGGACAGCGAGCGCTCCGTCGAGCAGGAGCCCCAGCGGCTTTGCGTATCGCGCACGGAAATACGCGCGGGCCGCGTCCCGATCCGCTCTGCCAGTTCCACCGTGCGCGCAGCCAATGCCGCACGCGCCTCACGCTTGAAGAAATCGAGCAACCGGCGCGGTGCATGTTCGGCGCGGCCGCCGACGCGTATGAAACGCTCGCCATCGGCTTCCTCGATCCACACCGGTGCCGGGCCACGCGCGACGGCGGTCACCAGATGCTCTTCGCCCCTGAAAAGGATGCTCGCGCCCGGCGCAAGCTCGATGATCCTGGGAACCTTGGCGAGCCGTCGCCGGATCCAGTCTTCCTCGGAGCGTGCGAAATCGAGCGCTTTTTCGACGGCCCGTCGCGAAGGTGCCACCACCGTCACGTCGCCGGTGGTCGGGTGCACCTTGATGATCAGGCGCCTGGCGCGAGGATTGTGGCAGATCGTCACCGAGACCGGTTCGCCGTCGATGCGGAGCAATTCGCGACGGGCGAGCTGTGACGGAGGACGATAACGCATGGGGCTTCCTTTTACGCTTGAACCTTGCTTCTCTCGCACGAATCTCACGAGAACCAATGCATGACGTCTCCGCCCCGCTTTCATCTCGCATTCCCGGTGCGCGATCTTGCCGAGGCCCGCGCCTTCTACGGAAACCTGCTCGGTTGCCGCGAAGGCCGCTCGTCGCCCGACTGGGTCGACTTCGATTTCTTCGGTCACCAAATCGTGACGCATTTAACCGCTTCGCGGGCCGAGCACCAAGCGCATAATATTGTGGACGGCGAAGAAGTTCCCGTGCGTCACTTTGGCGTAATCCTTTCTTTGCCGGAATGGAAGGAACTTGCAGAGAAATTGCGCGCGCACGGCACCGCCTTCATCATTGCGCCGCAAATCCGCTTTGAAGGAACGCCCGGCGAGCAGGCAACGTTTTTCCTTAACGATCCGAGCGGCAATGCTTTGGAATTCAAAGCATTTGCCGACGACGCGATGGTGTTCGCAAAATGAAGAATGCGCGCTTGATCTTCATTGCGCAACTTATTGGAACCGCAGCACTTCTTCTGATTCTGGGCGCGCTCGGTTTCGAATACCTCGATCGTTTGCCGCCCTGTGAGCTGTGCATGTGGCAGCGTTACCCGCATGCGGCGGCGGCCGTTATCGGGATCGGCGGCTTCCTGCTGGTGCGCGCCGGATTGTTGCCGAAACGGGCCGGTCTCGGCCTGGCAGTTCTGGCCGCTTCATTTGTCGCGATCTCGGGCGCCATCGGCGTCTATCACGCCGGCGTCGAGTGGCATTGGTGGCCCGGCCCCAATAGCTGCACAGGCGCGGCCTTTCGCTCTTCGGGCGGCCCGCTCGATCTCAACGCACCGATCGTGATGTGCGATCATGCCGCGTGGCGGCTCTTCGGGCTTTCGCTGGCAGGCTATAATGCCCTGCTGTCGTTCGGCATTGCGGGAGCAGGCCTCTATTTCATTGCCAGGGCGAGGAGAAATTCATGAGCGTCAAACGCGGCAAGCGTCCGTCGCCGCCGGGCATCGCACGATCCGAAGATGTCGCCGCGATGATTCGCGTCGATCATGCGGGCGAATATGGCGCGGTTCGGATTTACGAAGGCCAGCTCGCCGTTCTGGACAATCGTCCCGGCTCCGCGAAGGCGGCCAAAGCCATTCGCAGGATGGCGCGCCAGGAACAGGATCATCTCAAGGCGTTCGACAAGCTCATCAACGAACGCCGCGTGCGGCCGACGGCGCTCGCGCCCGTCTGGCATGTCGCAGGCTTTGCGCTGGGGGCCGCAACCGCGCTGCTCGGCGAAAAGGCGGCCATGGCGTGCACGGCGGCCGTCGAAGAAGTGATCGACGATCATTATGCAAACCAGATCGCACGCATTGAAAACGACGACGTGCTGAAGGGCCGAATCGAATCCTTCCGCGCCGACGAAATCGCCCATCGCGACGAAGCGCTGGCGCGCGGCGCAGAGGAAGCACCGGGCTATCGCATCCTTTCTTCCGCGATCAAGGCGGGCTGCAGGCTCGCCATAAAGCTCTCCGAACGGATATGAGTGGAAGCGAGGATCGTCACGCGCGGCTTGCGGCAGCGGGCAACCCTCGACGCGCCAATGATGCCGATGTTCCGGCGCTGGCCAGGCTCTTCGCGGCCGCCTTCGCAAACGATCCGGTGTTCGACTGGATCGCGCGGCGCGGAGCAAAGCGCGCCGCAGGCCTCGAGCGGTTTTTCTTCTGGGTCCTGAAAGCGCGCGCCGTGCCGTTCGGCGAGGTGTGGATGGCGGAGGATTGCGGGACGGCCGCGGCGTGGCTGCCGCCGGATGCGCCGGCAAGTCCGGGCGGCTTCTTCGAACAATTGCGGCTGCTGCCAATGTTCGTGCGGCTTTGCGGAATCCCCCGGCTCGGCCGTGGCTCGGCCATGGCCGAAGCTATGGAAAAGCATCATCCCAAAGACCCGCACTTCTATCTCTCCTTTATTGGCGTGGCGCCGCGCCTGCAAGGCATGGGCCTGGGCTCTGCGATTCTCGAAGCCACGATCCGGCGCGCCGATGCACAGGGCTGGGCCGCCTATCTGGAAAATTCCAATCCGAAGAACACGCGCCTCTATGAGCGTCACGGCTTCGTCGCGCGCCCCAGCATTGCACCCAGGGGCGCGCCACCTTTGCTGCCCATGTGGCGGGGAGCGCAATGACGCCGGCGTCTCGCGACGACTTTGCGCGACTCGATCTCGCGCCGTTTGTCCTGACCGATTCGGACGCGCTTTTTCTGATCCGCGGCGACGCGGAAGCCATGCGCCATTGGGATTGGCAAGGCGACGCCTCGCGCGAAGACACGGCTATGGTTGCGCGCGGGATGCTCAAGGACGTCGAAGCGGGCTCGGCCAGATTCTGGACCGTGAGACGCACAAGCGACGGCGCATTCGTGGGCGTGGTCGATCTGAGCGAGATCGACGGACAGGAAGCCGATCTCGGATTCATGATCCGCCGTGAGTTCTGGGGACAGGGCTACGCGTTCGCTGCGGCGACGCTGGCCGTTCGGAACGCCTGGGCGATGGGATTGGCGCGTCTGCGCGCGCGCATCCATGCGGACAACGCGCGCTCGCAGAAACTTCTCGAACGGCTGGGATTTGCGCTGCAGGACGAGCGCAACATCGAAGTTCGGCTGGGCGTGACAAAACCCTGCCGCTTCTTCCTGTTGCAAAGAAACTGATGCGCCGTTTTCGCGCGTGGCCCGATTTTCCTGCATCGTCCGGACGTCCGCCGTATTGGTAAACACATCCTTAACAGTCCGAATTGCGACAAGGCTTACTTTAACGTCAACGCAATGCCCGGTCGCTTAACATTGTCGCGCGGACGCCTGCGGATGACGGAGCATTGGACACTCGACGCCTTCCCGGAGCATTTCGACCGGCCTGGATTGCTGTCGGTCTCCTCGCGCTTGTCGCGGCCGCAGCCGCAATGCTGTCCAGTCCGGGCAAGATTGCGCCGGTGCCGCGTGCGGGATTCGTCGATCTCTCGCGGTGGAATTTCGCACGGGACGGTGCCGTGCGGCTCAGCGGCGAATGGCTCTTTTTTGAAAGTCGTTGGGCCGGCGATGCCGGCGATGGGCGCGCCGATGGCGTTCGCGCGAAAATTCCCGGGCCCTGGCCCGCGAGCAAACGCGACGGCAAACTCCACGCCGCGGGATTTGGAACCTACACACTGACGCTGAAGCTGCCTGCTGCGCCACGAGGCGACGGGTTTGCCGTCGACACCGGACAATTCCATTCGGCCTATCGCGTTTATGCGGACGATACGCTGATCGCGGACAGTGGCTCGCCGGCCGCAGACGCAAAAGACGAACGCGCCAACTCGTATGGCACGCTCGGCGTCATCCCATCGGCATCGCGGCTGGTGACGTTGAAACTTGAGGTCTCCAATCATCTCGCCAATTTCGGCGGCGTGTTTGCGTCCCCTACCTTCGGCGTCGCAAGCGTGCTGGCGCAACGGCGACATCTGGTGGAGATGCTTCAGCTGATCGTGGCCGGTGCGCTGCTTTTTGCGGCCTTCTACCATTTCGCATTCCACGGGATACTCCGCAGCGGTCAGGCCCATCTGTGGTTCGCGCTGACGGCGGCGCTGATGGCAACGCGCAATTTTCTTTTCGAACCCCTGGGGGCCAATCTCGTTCCCCTGATCGGACAGGATTGGGTCTGGCGCGTCGACGTCGCGGTGACGTCGCTCTGTTTGCCGGGCGCCTATTGGTTTCTCGCGCTGAGTTTCAGGCGGTATCTATCCAGAACGGTCGGCGTTGTATTGACCATATCGTGCATTGCAGGCGCGCTTGTGAGCCTCATCGGCGGCGCCGTGGTGGGCGACAGCGTGCTCAAAGCGGTGGAAATCCAGGCGTGTGCGGTGATCCTCTATCTCACCCAGGCGATCGTACGGTCGGCCTGGGAAGGCGAGAGAGGGGCGAGCCTTGCCCTCCTTGGCTGGCTCTGCGTCTCCGCCGCCGTCGTGCACGACACGCTGGTCGACAATCAGATCATCGCCGGCGGCAACGCCCTTCCCGTGGGCTGCGTCGCCTTCTTTCTTTGTCTCTCGGGGGCACTCAGCGCCCGCTCGCACGCCGCTTTCGAAAAAGTCGAAAAACTCTCGGCCGAGCTGAGGAGTTTGAACACGCATCTCGAGACGGTCGTCGGCGAGCGCACTGTCGAGCTGAGCCAGAAGATCCTCGAACTCGAGGCGCAGCAGATCGCGCTCGAACAATCGCGCAAGGCGGCCGTGGCCGCGAGCGAGACGAAGTCCCGGTTCCTTGCCAATATGAGTCACGAACTTCGCACGCCGCTGAACGCGATACTCGGCTTTTCCGAAATCATTCGCGGTCGCATTTTCGGCGACCAAACCGAGCGCTATTCCGGGTATGCGGCCGATATTCACGCGAGCGGGCACCGCCTTCTGTCTCTCATCGACGATATTCTGGACCTTTCCAAAATCGAAGCCGGGGGATTTGAGCTCAACAAAGTCAACCTCGATCTCGGCGCACAGATTCGCGCCGCGATGCGGCTCGTGGAGGCACGGGCAACGGAAAAATCGATCGGGTTTGCCTTCGAGCCCGAGGCAACGCTCGAAATGGTCGCCGACGAGCGTGCGCTGCAGCAGATTCTTGTCAACCTCCTGACGAATGCCGTGAAGTTTACGCGCGCGGGCGGCGAGGTCCGTGTGCAGATGTCCCGCGGCTTGGACGGCGCGACAGACATTGCCGTCGAGGACACGGGCATCGGCATCAGGTCGGAAGACTTGTCGCGCGTTTTGCAAAGCTTCGGGCAGGGGCGCCACGACGTCGCCGCCACCAACGAACGCGGTACGGGCCTGGGCCTGCCCATCGTCAAGGGGCTCGTCGAAGCGCATGGCGGCACGTTCAGGATCGAGAGCATCGTCGGAGTCGGGACGAAAGCCGTTCTGTCATTTCCTCCCGAACGCGCCGTTGAGAATACCAACCCGCTTCAAGCCGCGTAGATCGTTAGGGCTCGAGTACGCTGTCCCAATAGAGATAGTCCGCCCAGGATTGGTGCAGATAGTTCGGCGGAAACGCGCGCCCGTTGTTGCGCAATTCGTTGACACTCGGCCGGTGCGGGGGATGGCGCGGAATCATGCCTGCGTGCTGCGCGAGCCGTCCGCCCTTGAGCAGATTGCAGGGCGCGCACGCGGCCACGACATTGTCCCACGTCGTGCGACCGCCGCGCGAGCGCGGTACGACATGGTCGAAGGTCAGATCCTCGTCAGCGCCGCAATATTGGCACTCGAAGCGGTCGCGCAGGAACACGTTGAACCGGGTGAAGGCGGGATTGCGGGCGGGCCGCACATAAGTCTTCAGCGAGACGACGGAGGGAATCTTCATCTCGAAGCTGGGCGAGCGGACAATGCGCTCGTATTCGGCCAGGATGTTCACGCGCTCAAGGAACACGGCCTTGATCGCATCCTGCCAGGACCACAGCGATAGCGGGAAATAGCTCAGGGGACGGTGATCCGCATTGAGCACCAGCGCCGGGCAATTGTCGGGAACACGCTCGGCGGCTAACACGAGTACGCTCCTGTGAAGACTGAACCCTCCATTTTCGGGCCGGACTTTACGGAACAAGCGGTGCAAAGCCAAGAACCGCGCCGAGCTTAACCGATTCGGCGTGACTGTTCGGCGACAGAGGTCGGCCTTCGCTGTCAAAACCTCTGGATCGGGAATTTCCCAGGCTGAAGCGATTGCGATTTAGTCAACCGGACATGAAATCTCCCCCTCGCCGGGCCTGAGAAGGCCGCGGAAGGCGAGACTGAGGAAAACGCCGCCCAAGGCCAGACCGGAGGGATCGATGGCGTGCGGAGTACCGGGCGAGACGTGCCACTGGACCGCAACGCCCGCGCGACCCAAAGCCGCGGCGGAGGTGAACATGAATTCGGGCTGGATCATGGGATCGGAATCGCCATGGACGAGCAGCACCGGCGGGGCATCCGTCAGAGGCGCAGGTTCGTCGGCCAGCAAACCC
>Ga0302325_10024686_pt1 | contig 12500 bp, 12 predicted proteins | sample Palsa_T0_2_FD_201948 | JGI IMG/M metagenome (GOLD analysis project Ga0302325, IMG submission 201948) | Peat permafrost microbial communities from Stordalen Mire near Abisko, Sweden - Palsa_T0_2 | ecosystem: Environmental > Terrestrial > Soil > Palsa > Peat permafrost | place: Sweden: Abisko...
GCGGCGTGAGGTTGGCCGCCTGGAGCCGGGCGGGGTTGACGGGGCTACTCGGCAGCTGTGGGGCGGCGGCCTGCCCGCGACCTATGGGCGGTAGCCCTCCGGTCGCGAGCGCCGCCGCCGCGCCGATGCCCCGCACCCGCAGGCAGGCGGCACCGGCCGCAACGATCCCTCAGCGCCGCGCCAGCACGAACGGCCAGGCCCGTCCTCCTCGCGCCGGGAAGTCTCTCACCGCGAAAGATCACCATCAAGGGCGCGCCTGCGGCACGTCGCCGCTGCGCGGCGCAGACCCTTGACACTGACCTTCCCCGGCAAGACCTCGGCACCTATCAGGAGGACGGGGAAAGACCGAGGCTGCGAATTCTACTGATAACCTAGCTGAATGTCATGGTGTGCGCGTTGCGGTATCCCGGTATATGAGGGTTCGGTGCTATGTAAGCAATGCATTCCGGAAGGTAGTCTTTCGCAGAGCGTAACTGTCGAAATGACGGTGGCGCCGCATATAGTAGTGGATTCGGAAGGCAATATGGTCGAGAACGTTCCCGGCTATGGTAAGGCAACTTCCAAGGCATTTGATATGTCAGCCCGGAGCAAGAAACGCTCACCGCTTCGCGCTGTACAGCGAGTAGAGTGGAGAAGTGACCGGAAGCAGTGGGAACGTGGCGTTTGGCTTTACGATGAGCGCGATGATGTCTATTGCGAGACATGGTTTGAACTGGAAACCGGACACGTCACTTACGGCCCAAAACGCGAAAGGCTTAGTGAGCACCGCCACCAGTGAAAGCCTTGACATACAGTGCGCCCTGCGCATCAGTACAACGATGCCGGGCATGAGCGGAATGCTCCGCTTCATCGGAACGGGTGCTGCACTGAGCGCGCTCCAGGAATAATAGCGGCTCGACGTGACTAGGGCGGGGAGAGATGAGCAAGATCATTGTTCTGTTAGTGCTAGTCACTGCGGCCGTTCTCACAGCCTGCGGTGGCCAGTCATCCACGGCTTACCGTCCAGTCGGCGGAAAGATGTGCGCTCCCTGTCAACCGGTCTGTGACGCCCCTACCGCACCCGCGTGCCCGTCACGGCAGCAGGCAATGCTGACTAGTCGATGCGCGCCCATAGCGCCCAAGATGACCGTACAGGATGGGGAGAAGTTCATCACGGGCAACCCAGGTTACAGGCTCACGCTAACTAACACAGGCGACAGCCCGGTCGAGGTAATGGAATGGAACCTGGACTTTTATAACTCACAGGGCATTGTGACCGACAACGAGGAGGGGCTGGCAACGCATCTGCTCCTGATCCCGCCGGGTACCAGCCGCACCGTAAGCAAGGTCTACAACAACCCTGGGGGACCACAGCCTGTACGCTGCTCGCTGGCTAGCTGGACTAAATGATCGAGCTGCATGTCGATCACGAATAGTGACCGAACGGACGAAGGCCACTGCGGAGGATTACTCAGCTATTGCTGAAAAAGATGATTAGTCAAAAGGCCGTCGTCCTCTGGAAGCGTTCTGAGTGCGGCTATTATCGACCGGGCTGCCGTTAGTTCGCATCGAGAGGGTCACGCTGTAACTACAGCTTGATCTGGCAAGCAACGCAGGAGATCGACGCTCAGGCTAAGTAGCGCTCACCTCTGAGAAGGGAATGCCATGCACCTAACACGCAAAGCCCTGGTCATCGCCGCGACGGCGACCGTCATGCTCGGCGGCGGCACGGCCGCGCTAGCGGCCATCCATCCCACGGTCACCGGAAGCAATTCGACCTCAGCCAGCGGGGTTATCTCGATGACGCAATACCAGCCGGATAACGCGCCTGAGGTGAGCCCCGCCGCCTGGGGGTTCCTCGGATCACCCACGGAACAGCACTTCCTCAATCTCCGGACGGCTGCTGAGGTCACGGGCACCGTGAGCGAGAGCCCTGTGGAAGGAGGGTTCCCCGCTGGCACCCTGGGCATCTGCTACGAGCCTTCCGGCGGATCAAGCCTGACCGACGTAAGCCAGGTCGGGTATGGGTTCGCTGAGGATGACAATCCAAATTACCTTTTTCCCGAGACCGTGTCCGGAGTAGTCGGCAACCTCCCGGCCGGGAAATACTACGTCGGCCTGTGCGCCGAGGATCAGGAATATACAAGCAACGAGATGGCCAACGTCACGGTCATCATGACCGAGACACGTTCAGGGGTCAGCTACAGCGGCCTCAGCAGCGCGGGGAGCTGAGCAACGACAGGATTACGCTGTCAACTGCGGCTTGACAGTTGACCAACGATCGGACCTTCCTGCACATCGAGCCAGGCTGGCCTGATTTTGGCCTCAAACGCCGCTCAACATTGCTGCCTGCTGCGCATCGCTGAGCAGCATTTCGGCAGGTGAACGGATGTCTGGCCTAGTAGCGGATGCGCCCGCAACTCTCTACGGATCAGAAGGTGGGCGGCCGAGCTAGTCGGCATGGTGGCCTGCCAGTCCCACGATTGGTGGGGCCATAGCCAGATCTTGCCAGCACACATGGCCTGGCGAACCATGTGGACCTCTCCGTGCCTCTACAGGCAGAGAGCTGGCCGGGTAGCCATCTTCATGCTGAAGTATCCACGCGACCTCTGCCGCCGTAGCGAAAGCTTCTGCGGAGCCACGGGTTTCCCGCCGGTCCAGCTCGTTGATCAGGTTCACCTCGTACGCGCTTCGCTCAGGGCGGCCCGTCTGCAGGCGGTCAAGGACGGCGTCCACCAGTCGGCGCGCGACGTGACCGGTGTCCTCTGTTGCTATAAGCCTGTGCGGTGGGTGGTCCGCCACACGGTGGCCATCCCGCGAAGCCTGCTGGACCAATCTCTGTGCGCCGGCCTTGGACACGTGGATCGACGGCATGACGCAACGCTACCGGGCGTGGAGCCCGGTCTGCGAATGAGTTACGGCCCGGTGCGGGTCCGCGCCGCAAGGTCAGACGCCCAACGCTGCATGGTGGCGAGGCAACGGACTTGGCTTCGACGAAGCGGCCAGATCGGAACCGTGCAGCTTCCAAAGGCTTGATCATGCCGAGTGCGTGCCCAATTCCGCCTAAGAGCTTCCGTTCGCCCAGGTCAGGGCGGTGTAGTGGTGGGTCTGTAAAACCGTCGGCTAAGCCTACGTTGGTTCGAACCCAACACCTGCCACCAGCCAAAACAGCAGATCAGGCGGCCTGCCGCCGCCGATGTCCCGTCCAGGCGCATGCAGCTAGATGCCATCAAATGCTGCCGTGAGCGCCGCTGGCCCGGCGTCAGCGCCGGCCTCCGGCCTTGGGAAGGCCCCGGCCGTCGCACGCCGGGCCCGCTACGCAGCCGCCACTGATCATCTCGGTTCATCCGGCGAGCCAGGCGGTACAGTGCGCACCCTCCTCCCTCGGCGCACAAGTGTCCAGCTCGCGGCCGCCGCGTCAAGGGGCGGCCCGTTGGGCCGTCGCCAAGGCGATCGGCTTTCGCCGATCCTGGACTCGGCGCCCACTCCCACGGGATTATCGCCGGTCGAGGGAGGATGGGAGCAAAGCAGGCAAAACGTCAACCTACTCGCCAAGGACCTGGGTTGGGCCGGATGTTTCGGTTCTGTTCAGGTTTGTCTCGCTGGCTGGGCGCCAGGCGGGGTCGCGGCCAGTCAGCCCGATGAGTTTGCCGGGTTGCGGCCCGTTGCCGGGCACCGGTACCGGTGGGCCGAACGGCCCGGGGCTGCCGTTGGGTCCTGGTGACGGTGTGCTGGAGGAACTCGTAGGCCGCTTGGGGCAGCCCTGGGTCGCAGGTGCAGTCGCGGCCGGTGGCGGCGGCGATGTCCCAGCCGTGTACGACGACCTCACCGATCGCCACCGTGCCAGCGACTTCCGCGGGCATGTCGTGGCCCCCGGCCCGAGTCATGCCGGTCCAGGCTGTCTTGTCTGTCCAGGCTGCCGCCAGCTGGGCCAGGCGCTGGGGGATGCGCGTCCGCCAGTCGGGCCCAAGCCGCCACCCATCGGGTGGTGCACTACGGTTCTTGCTGGTGACAGCCAAGTAGCACCACCGATCTTGCAAACTGGTCATGCGGGTTCGATTCCCCTCGCCCGAGTCCCACACGTGATCGAGCTGCCAGCACGAGGCCGACTCACGATCGGTGCCTTCCATCGTGCCCGTACTGCAAGGATGGCATCACTGTGCCCGTGCCGTGCCCGGAGCTGAGGATTCCGTGTCCCGCGAAACCCACCCGGTCGGGTTCTGGCTATGGGCAGCCCGACGTGCTCGCCGGGTAAGCGGCGAACATGCCAGGGCCGCTGGTCCAGTTCTGGGACTCGGCGATCGCGACGGTCGGTCCTGGGTAGCTCCAGGTGGTCGTCCAGGGGTCGCCGCCTCCCACCGTCGTTTGGAAGCCGGATGCGTTGAACACGAGCCGAAAACCCCAGTGGGCACAGGCATCGCCCATACTTGAGTTGTAATTCTGCCACAAGAGCGGAACGCCAGTGCCATATAGGGGTGAGCCGGTGCTGAACGCCACCACCTGCTCATCCAACGGCAGACCTCCGGTCGGGTTACCCAAAGGGTCACTGCCGTCCGGCGTACCACCACCTCCGGTCGGCGTACCCAAAGGGTTACTGCTGCCCGGCGGCGGGGGGTAAGGTACGAACATCGCGCCAAAGCCGAACAGGCAGGTGCCCCCTCGGTTTGCGGAGCAACTGTGCCCGGCGGGCACATGAAAGTTGAGCACGTCCCAACCCGGATACTGCCCGCTGCTGGAGCCGCTGTCCGGCTGGGTGCCCCAGAAACAATACACGTCCTGTCCGGTTTGGTTGATGACGTAGGTATTCCAGCCCATACGGCTCTCCTATCGATCTGGTCGAAATTCTCGGCGTAGTCCGGCGCTTCGCAGAGACGCACAGCGTCACCTAAAGCCGAGACAGGCAAGGGTCAAGGCGCTGATCGTCCTGCCGCGGCAGCGATCGCCTCGTAATGACCACCCAAGTCAGGAACCTGTTCAAGGGTGAAGCGCGCAGAGCTTGGATCTTTGGCGACCGCCGCGAGCAGGGACTCCCGGTGGTTTCCCAGGTCCGCCACCTCGCGCAGCGTCATGTGCGCCCACGCAGGGTCGCCCGCGGTCGCGGCCACTAGTTCGTCTCGGTGACTCCCGACGTCCGCACCGTAGTAAAGGGCATAAAAGGCAGCCTCCGGATCAGCAGCCGCCCGCGTTGCCAGCGCATCGCGGTGGGGACCAAGGTAACCGATGTACCGCAGGGTTTCGGCGGCCCACCGGGGCGGCCCTTGAAGGATACCGGATACGACAGCGTCGAGGCCTATCTCCGCCAGCGCAGTCTTCAGTATGTCCTCGAAGCAGTTCTTGTTGGCCTTGATGACTCCGGCCGTCTTACCTGCCTGCGCCCGCTCAGCGATTTCGATGCCGAGCGATCGCTGCTGACCCTGGTCCAACGCAGACCTCCTTACCGGCCGAAATCCGGAAGAAAGGGACGAGGCTGGCAAGATTATGGCACGTCCGGGCGGCGCAGCCAATACCGGCGGGGATCGGTCGGCTCGGCTCGTGTACGACCATTCACCACGCCGGGGGACCCAGCAGGACGATCGCCGCGGGTGCCGATAACAGCAGGCTGGGTGATGCGCCGACCGCTGACCCGCGGCGCCGCAGATGAACCAATCGGCGGGCCTGCAGAGCCATGAGCGTGCCCGACATGTGCCCGACGAGGCGCTCTACTAAGCCGACTCGCGGCCACCCCTGTGACCAAGCCACCACTTGACGTGTGCTTTCGCAGTTCGCAGCGGTAACAGTCGCAGCCTTCCAAGCTCGGGCTCGTCCTCCTTACTTCCGATGATCTCAACCGCGTCCGCCGAGTCAAGGCCAAGCCGCTGCGCGGTCGCATCGCGAGCCCTGACACGACGGCCACGATCCGAGGTCTGGCAGCGACGAGAAGGACGGGGGAGGACCAGGAGCAACCGCCGGACGTGGGATATATGCGGGACGAAAGCGTAGCCAAGAATCCAGCACACCGCGTTTACGCAGGTGATCCATGATGCGCCAACCTGAACGGTCACGGACTGTAAAACCGTCGGCTAAGCCTACGTTGGTTCGAACCCAACACCTGCCACCACCAGCCAAAACGGCCCCTGGCATGCATATGCGGCCGGGGGTCGTTCCTGTCGCTGTCCGGCTGCGTCCGGCCAGATCCGGCCTCCTGCGGGTGGTCGCGGAGAATACGCGGAGAAGTTCTCAGCCTTCCTGATCGTCACGGAACGGACGCCCGTGCCCTGGGTCAGCCGTCTGGCTGCGGGAGCGTCGCGGGACCGCTGCATGGGCCTTCGTGGTTACCCGGCTCCGATGGGCAGGGCTCTGCATTTCGGCGCCCAGGGGCAAAGCATGATCATCCACATCCGGCCAGGGTTTCGCTTCATTGATGCCTGGATGAAACGTAACTGAGGCGACTCAAAGCTCGGGCCGAACATGCCGCTGTCCGCGACTGAGATATTGTCGTGGCCTTCCTGGTGCTCGGGCTGCCTGCCTGGATTTCTGTCGTGGATAGGAGCGTGGTCCGTAGATCCATCGCGGCTATTCCGTCACATGAGTACCGGAGATCTGTAAGAGGAACACGCATCCGCCGATGCTGTACGAAAGGCTCGCTAAAGCGGCGTGTCGGACGCGGCGGATAGCGGCAGGCAGATTTACGATCCTGAGCGATGCCCCCCTGTTAGCTGAGGAAAAGTCGTGAGGATTGACCAATCGTCCGCGATCTGCACGGAGGATGCCCCGTGTTCCCCGCCCGTGACCGGGAGCAGGGTGGCGTACCCATAGTCCGGCACCAGAATGTGGCCTACCGGCTGTTCCACATGTACCGCAAGGTCGAGGCGGCCCGCGCCCTAGCGCGCAGGGCCATGCTCTACAACTTCACCCAGCCTGTCCCCGCGCTCCAGGTTGCCATGGCCTCCAAGATCACGGGCACCCAGGCGGCGTTCGAGGTCGCCAGCGAGGCCTTGCAGATCTTCTGCGGCGCCGGCATCCGCCGCGACCGGCCCATCGAGAAAATCTTCCGGGACGCCCGCCTGTCGATGATCGAGGACGGGTGCAACGAGGTCCTCGCCATCAAGGGCGGCAGGTATCTGACCGGCAGGCCCTGACATGTGACGGCCGCCAGAGAGCCGGCCCTCGCTGGCATTGGGTGGCCTGCGCTTAGCCGGCGGGCGTGCCTCTTCCGGGGAAGGTCCGGCCGCAGGTGCAGCCGCTGGCTGAGCCATGCTCCTGATCCGGCGGCCAGCAGGATCAGCGCCGGGAGCAGGCCGAGCAGTCGCAGAGCGGTGAGGCCCAGGTCCGGGAAGAACGGGCCTGGCGGCTGGCAGGCCTCGCCGGGCGCGTCGAGGCGTAAGATGCCGTGCAGGTGGACGCCGCCGCGTGCGTGGTACTCGCTGCTTCTAAAAGAGGTGAAAGATGCACGCACATCCTGCTTCGGCGGCTGGCGGCAGAATGGCTCGGAGTGCGGCGGCGGCGACCGCGATAGCCCTAACCACGCTCATGGCTGGCTGCAGTAATAGCACTGTCTCCAGCCATCCGTTCGGATTCCCGCACTTGTCGGAAAGCAACAGCAGCAAGCAGAGTCAGACCTAGCGCGCTTGGGCATGCGGGTAAAGATCATCTGGCAAGGGCATTCTCCAGAGATCCCTCCCAGGGTTAAGTCTGCCCTGGTTCAAAACCCAGCGGCCGGCTCGGAGCTCCGGCCAGGCTCCGTCGTTACTCTGATCGTATATTTGTGACCCGGTAGTCGTTCGACGGCAATTGGCCCCACCCGGATTCCGGGAGGGCCGCGCGGTCAGGCTCGCGGCGCAAGCTCTGGCCGGCGGCTGCGGGCCGCATGCCGATCCGGCAGGGGTCAGCGTGCCGCGGCCAGCAGGTCGCGCTGATGCCGCTGGCACCAGCGCCTGGCCCGGGCGGCCGGCTCCGCCACCATGCGCCAGTGGTCGGCGAATCCCTGGTGCCCGGCGGCGGCGGCCTCGGTGACGATGGCGTAAGTCCAGTCGTGGTTGGCTACGACCATCTCAGCCACGTGCAGACGCTCGGCGCGGGTCAGCCCGCTAGCCTGAACGAAGATCCGGAATCTTTCCAGCGCGCGGCCCTGCCGGCAGTCGGCTATGTCCTGGTCGTCCTGGAGCGGCGCCCAGGAGCGCGCGGCCGCGGCGAAGTCCCAGGCGGCGCAACCAGGGCCGGCCAGGTCGAAGTCGATCAGCGCGACGGCACGGCCATCGCGGAACACCAGGTTCGCCGGGTGCACGTCGTTGTGGCTGACCAGGCCGGTCCGGAACCGGGCCGGGATCGGCCGGGGCCACCGGTAGCCCGCCGGGTCGAAGGACGCCGCGGCCAGATGGTAACGGCGCAGCAGCTCGGCCACGCTCACCAGGGCGGCATCGGTGAGCGTATCCACCGGCAAGGGCGGGACCGCGGCCTGGCCGCCGATGTAGGTCAGCATCTCGGTGGCAGTGCCAACCGCCAGGACGCGGGGGGCGCCGTCGAAGCCGACCACCGAGAGGTGGGCAAGCAGCGCGTGAGTGGCACGCCGGCAGGGCGCGGCCGGCCTGAGCACAGTGTCGCCGACGCGGATAACGAGGCCGCGGTTGGCGGTTCCGCCCGGCAGCGGCCCGCCAGGCAGCGGGCCGTCTGCCTGGAGCGTGTGCGGGCTAGCTCCTGCCGCCCCGCCCGTCAGCCAGGCTGAGCAGGGCGCGGGCGAGACTTGCATGGGTGACCAGGCCATGGACGATATCCCCTCGGATCGCGGCGTAGACCGCAGGGCTCTTGGCGACGCCATAAGCGACGGAAAGGACGAACGGGATCCGCTCAAGCGCCGGGCCTGGCGTCACGATCATGCGGCTGTCCAGCGGGGTCGCGACCGGCCTGCCGTTCTCGCCGATGAACACCCCGGCTAGTTCGGCACACACCCCCAGCCCGGACAGGGCATCGCGTTCGGCCGGCGTGATGCCGTCATAGATCGTCGACAGCCCGGGCGCCCAGGCCCCGATGGCGACCACGGCCATCGTCACCGATGGCACCAGGGCGAAGGCCCCGGCGATGTCGGCCTGACGGCGAACCGCCGCCGCCGTCTGCGCGTCCTCCAGGATCATCGGCGCATAGAAGACGTGCGCCGGGCCGCCGCCGATGCGGGCGACGCTGCGGACCAGGTCGAGCAGGTCCCGCCCGTCGGGTGGCGGCACCGCACCGGTTAGCTGGACGATCGGGCAGGGCGGCAGCTGGGTCAGCGCCGCCGCGAGCCCGCTCAGCGTGCGCGACCAGGACATGCCGAGGATGTCGCTGGGCGTGATGATGTCCATCAGCGCCTGGCCTGTTCCCTCGCCCAGGCGGCGCCGCAGCGCAGGCTCGTCGTCATCGGGAAAGTTGAACACGAAGGCGTGCTTGAGCCCGAAGGCCGAGCACAGTTCCGCCGACAGCCCCACGTCCAGGCTCCCGCCGGGCAGCCCGATCTCGATGCGCACCATCCCGGTGTCCCGGGCGGAGTCGAGCAGCCGGGCGACCCGGAACCGGCTGATGCCCAGCCGCCCGGCGATATCGACCTTGGAGATGCCCTCGAGGTAGAACTGCCGGGCGACCCGGGCCGCGAGGACCACTTCGGATGGCCGGTCGGCCGACAACCCGGTCATGTGCCCCTCTGGTCCAGCCGCCGAACCGTCCGCTCGTTTGAGCGCATAGATCTCATATTCGCAGCTTTTCTTGACTTTGCCTAGCGGCCAGATCAGTGTGTGCTCATGTTCATGTATGAGTGTGCTTCGCTCAGATGAGCATCTGCAGGGACGCAGTCACGGCAGCTAGGAGATTCTCCATGAGGATCGGAACCTCGCGGGGCGTCCGCCCAGCCGGCGGCCTCGCGGCCGCCGGTCCTGGCCTCGCGGCCTATTGCGGAGATCTGCCTCCCCGCCGCCCCCCTCTCACCGTTGCGGAGGTTCGTTCATGAGCTATCTCCGGTCCAGGCCCCGGATGCTCGGGGTAATCGGCTGCGCAACCGCCATAGTGGCGGTAGCCGCCTGTTCGAGCAGCAGTAGCAGCAGCCCTGGCAGTACTGGCAGCACTGGCACGGTGACCGTGGCCGTGGTTTCCAACCCGCTGATCACCGGCCAGATGATCCCGCTGACCAAGTCGAATTTCGAAAAGAAGTACCCGGGAATCAACGTCAAGTTCGCCACGTACACCGAGGCCGACCTGCGGGCAGCGATCGAAAAGGACGTCAGCACGCACAGCAACGCGTTCAACGTCATCATGATCGGCCCCTACGAGACGCCGCTCTTCGCGAAGAACGGCTGGCTGGACAACCTGTCCACGCAGTTCATCGCGAAAGAGCCGAGCTACGACGCCAGCGACCTGCTCCCGCCGATCGCGAAGGCGCTCTCCTACAAGAACGACCTGTACGCGGTGCCGTTCTACGGCGAGTCGTCGATGGTGTACTACCGCAAGGACCTGTTCGCCAAGGCCGGGCTCACCATGCCGCTGCACCCGACCTGGACGCAGATCCAGAGCTTCGCGGCCAAGCTCAACCAGCCAGGAAAGGTGTCGGGGATCTGCCTGCGCGGCCTGGCGGGCTGGGGCGACAACATGGCGGCGCTCGACACGGTCGTCAACACCTTCGGCGGCGAGTGGTTCAACGAGAAGTGGCAGCCGCAGCTCACCTCGCCGGCATTTGAGGCCGCGACCAACTTCTACGTCAACCTCATCCGCAAGGACGGCGAGTCCGGCGCCTCCAACGACAGCTTCAACCAGCTGCTGACGCTGTACGGGCAGGGCAAGTGCGCGATGTGGTACGACGCAACCGTAGCGGCGACCTCCATCGCGACCACCTACCCGTCCATGGCCGCCCAGACCGGGTACGCGTTCGCGCCGGTGGACAAGACGAAGTCCTCAGGCTGGCTGTGGACATGGTCGCTTGGCATCCCGCAGGGCACCTCCGACCAGGGCGCCGCCTGGAAGTTCGTGTCCTGGGCCACCTCGAAGTCCTACGACTCGCTGGTCGCCAGCAAGTACGGCTGGGCTGCGGTCCCGCCGGGCACCAGGACCTCGCTGTACAACACCCCGCAGTACAAGAGCGCCGCCAAGGCGTTCGCGGGCATCACGCTGGCCTCGATCGACTCGACGGACCCGGATCACCCGACCGTGAACCCGGTCCCCTACGTCGGTGTCCAGTACGTCGACATCCCCCAGTTCGAAGTTCTCGGCGTAGAGGTCGGCCAGCAGATCGCGGGTGCGATCGCCGGAACGGAGACCGTGGCCCAGGCGCTGAAGGCAAGCCAGGCGGACGCCGCGGCCTACACGCCCGCGGAACTGTCCGGCGGCAGTTAGCTCGCATGCGACGGGGGCCCCGGGACGGACCAGACCCAGGGCCCCCCGTCGCTGACGCCACGTCGTGAGGAGGGCTTCGGAGTGGCAGTACTCGAAACAGGCGCGGTGCCGGCTCCCACGGTCGCGATCCGGCCCCGCGGGGCGAGCCGCCGTGAGGGGTGGCAGCGCCGCCTCCCCCTGCTCCCGGCGCTGATCTACATCGTGGTCGTCACCCAGATCCCGTTCCTGGTGACGCTCTGGTACAGCTTTCAGAGCTATTTCTTCGACGTCCCTGCCCCAGCGCACTTCATCGGCTTCAGCAACTACACCACGGTCTTCACCAACGCGGCCTTCCGGGGCTCGCTGGTGCGGTCGGTGGTGATGACCGCCACCTCCGTGATCGTCGCCATGCTCCTGGGCATCGCCTTCGCGCTGCTGCTGGACCGCAAGTTCCTCGGCCGGGGCGTGGTCCGGACGCTGATCATCACCCCGTTCCTGGTCATGCCCGCAGCGGCCGCGCTGGTGTGGGCGGGACCGATGCTCGACCCGAACTTCGGTCTGCTGAACTACCTGCTGGAGCCGTTCGGAGTCCATCACGTGGCCTGGCTCAGCACGCACGCGCTGGGCTCGGTAATCGCGGTCATGATCTGGCAGTGGACGCCGTTCATGACCCTGATCGTGCTCGCGGGCCTGCAGGGCCAGCCGTCCGACACCCTGGAGGCGGCGAAGGTCGACGGGGCCGGGGCGCTCGCCACGTTCCGCGAGCTCACGCTGCCGCATCTGCGGCCCTACATCGAGCTCGGCATCCTGCTGGGCTCGATCTACCTGGTCAACGCGTTCGACGCGGTCAGGCTGATGACCAACGGCGGCCCGGGGACCGCTACCACCAACCTCCCCTTCTACCTGTACCAGCAGGTGAACTTCGCGTTCGACGTCGGGGGGGCGGCCGCGGCCGGCGTGGTCACCGTCATCCTGACGATCATCGTGGCTACGTTCGCGCTGCGGATGTTCGCGCGGGTCTTCCAGTTCGAGGAGGCATCGGGATGACCGCCTTGCCGCTGCGGCCCGGCCACTCCGGGCGCCCCAGGCAGCAAAGGCTCCGCGAGATGTCGGGTCGGGCGGGCTGGGGGATCGTCGCGTGGGTGGTGGCGATCGCGTTCTTCCTGCCGGTGCTGTGGATGGTGATCACGGCGTTCAAGCCGGAGTCCGCCGCC
>Ga0302325_10024687_pt1 | contig 12500 bp, 14 predicted proteins | sample Palsa_T0_2_FD_201948 | JGI IMG/M metagenome (GOLD analysis project Ga0302325, IMG submission 201948) | Peat permafrost microbial communities from Stordalen Mire near Abisko, Sweden - Palsa_T0_2 | ecosystem: Environmental > Terrestrial > Soil > Palsa > Peat permafrost | place: Sweden: Abisko...
GCGGATGCGATCTACCAGTCGCTGAACCTGATCAACGACGACAAGCCCGATCTGGTGGTGGTGTTCGGCTCCGACCACGTGTACCGGATGGACCCGGCGCAGCTGATCGAGGCGCACCTGGGCTGGGGCGCGGGGGTCACGGTCGCGGCGATCCCGGTGCCGCGGGCCGAGGCGGCGGACTTCGGGGTGGCGCAGACCGCGCCGGACGGGCACCTGGTCGAGGCTTTCCTGGAGAAGCCGGCCGACCCGCCGGGACTGCCCGGGCAGCCGGACCTGGCCTTCGCGTCGATGGGCAACTACGTGTTCGAGACCGGCGTGCTGGTGGATGCGCTGCGGGCCGATGCCGCGGATGAGAGCAGCCGGCACAGCATCGGCGCCGACATCATCCCGCGGCTGGTGCTTGACCAGGCGGCGCATGTGTACGACTTCCTGCAGAACAAGGTGCCCGGGACGGACGGGCGTGACGCGGGGTACTGGCGTGAGGTGGGGACGCTCGACTCGTATTACGAGGCGCATATGGACATGTGCGCGGTGCACCCGGTGTTCAGCCTGTACAACGACCAGTGGCCGATCCTGACGGCGGTCCGGCCGCGGCCGCCGGCCAAGTTCGTGCTCGACGAGCAGGACCGGACGGGACACGCGGTCGACAGCCTGGTCAGCGACGGCGTCATCGTCTCCGGCGGGGTGGTGCGCGGGTCCGTGGTGTCGCCTGGCGTGCGGGTGGACAGCTGGGCCCGGGTGGAGGACTCGGTGGTGCTGCACAACTCACGGGTCGAGGCGCGGGCGGTGGTGTCGCACGCGGTGCTGGACAAGAACGTGGTGGTGCGGGAGGGCGCCGTGGTCGGGGTGGACAAGGAGCACGACCGGGAGCGGGGGCTCGTGGTGTCGGCCGGCGGCGTGACGGTGGTGGGCAAAGGGGTGGTGGTCGAGCCATAGCGGCCCGGATGATCGTGCGTCAGGACCCCCGTGATCAGATCACGGGGGTCCTGACGCGCGTTGGTGAAACCCGGCGGGTTAGTTGATGCTGGCCGGGGCGACGAGTTCCTGCGGGAAGGCCCCGGCACTGTTCTGCCAGTAGAAGTACAGGTTGCCGTTGGCCCCGAAGGTAGCGATGTTCTCGCTGCCGTTGTTCATGGTCACGGTGGGAGGGGCGTCGGCGATCCCCCAGGCGGGGAACAGGCCCGTGCCGTGCGTGATGTCGGTGGTCTGCCAGATCCCGCTGGTGTCGGTGGAGGTGCCCAGGGTGTTCAGCACTCCCTGCGCGACGACCTTCACTCCGATGCCGTCGGGCGTGATGGCGGGCGCGCTGGCCACGGACGTGTCCGGCACGGTCTCGGGGTTCCATATCGGGCTGCCGTTGGTCTGCCAGTAGAAGTCCAGGACGTTGCCCGGTCCCTCGGCGACCACGTCGGCCCGGCCGCCGTTCCCGATCACGGCGGGGGCAGAGTAAGTCGTCGCGGCGCCCGCGACGGTCTCCGGATGCCACGTCGAGGTGCCGTTCATCGCCCAGTAGAACTCCAGGCTGTTCCCCGGCCCCTCCGTGACGATGTTGACGCCGCCGCCGTTCGCCGCGACGGACGGCGCGGAATAGGTCGTCCCGGCACCCGACACGGTCTCCTGGTGCCACGTCGAGCTGCCGTTCACCGCCCAGTAGAAGTCCAGGCTGTTGTTCGGTCCCTGGGCCACGATGTTCACGCTGCCGTCGTTGACCGTCAGCGACGGAGCGGAGAACGTCGTGCCTGCCAGGGCGACCGTCTCGGAGTTCCACCCGGTGGCGCCGATGGTCTGCCAGTAGAAGTCCAGGCTGTTATTCACGCCCTGCGTGGCGATGATCACGCTGTTGTCGTCTTGCGCAATGGTCGGCGACGAGAACGTGGTCCCGTCAACCGCGACCTGCTCACCGCGCCAGGTGTTCGTGCCGTACTGGTTCCAGTAAAACCGCAGCCCGTCACCTGATGTCTGCACCGCAATGACCGAGTTGCCGCCGGCCACCGTGATCGCCGGCGTCGACGTCGTGGCGGCCAGCGCGGCGGGCGCTCCCGGCCCGAACGCGGCCGCGGCGGCCAGGCCCAGGGCGGCGGCACCCGCCCCGGCGAGCAACCTGGCCCGGGGCCGGGCGTTAATCGCGTGCTTGGGTGATCTCGTGACTTTCATGGTTCCGTCTCTCCTGTCCACGCCTTGGCGCCACGTGAGGGCGGGCGCGCCGGCCGTTCGTTAGTGACCCCTCACAGGTGAGAGGGGTGCCGGATCGCGGAAATACGGCGACTATTCCTGACGGGACGCGGCGCGCTCGCGGTGGGTATAGGTGATCTGCTGTCTCGCGCCGGGCGGGACGACGCTAAACGAGAGGAACGCCATGGAGCTGCCGGAAGATGTCCGCGCGCTGTTCGAGGCGCCTAACTATGCGCATCTGGCGACCGTGCGGCCAGACGGCGGGCCGCACACCGTCCCGGTCTGGGTCGGGATCGCGGACGGAAAGATCGCGTTCCTCACCTCGCCGGACTCCCGCAAGGCCCGCAACATCGCCGCGGACCCACGGGTGGCGATCTCGGTCACCGACCGCGGCCAGCCTTTCACCATGGCCCAGGTCCGCGGCCGGGTCGCGACCCGGCTGGACGGCGATGAGGCCTGGACCATCATCGATGAGATCTCCCGCAAGTACACCGGCCAGCCCTACCCGCTGCGCACTGACCGGGTCGTCTTCCTCGTCGAAGCAGACCACGCCCACGCCAACGCGTTCGGGTGACCGGCCGTGGTCCGGAACCGGCGGCGGCGTGACGCTAAGGTCAAGGTATGAGCGAGCTGCCGCCTGAACTCCGGGACTTGATCGAGTCCGGTCCCATGGCTCACCTGACCACCATCAACGCCGACGGAAGCCCGCAGGTGAGCGTGATCTGGATCGGGCTGGACGGCGATGATGTCGTCAGCGGTCACCTGGGCTGGTACGTGAAACTCCGCAACATCGACCGGGACCCGCGGGTCGTGCTGTCCTTCGACGCGCCGCGGCAGCCCGGCGCGTTCATGAATGAGTACGCCGCGCTGCGGGCGCACGCCACCATCACGCCGGGCGAGGAAGCCTGGGACCTGCTCAACCGCCTGGTGAAGGTCTACGTGTCCCCGGACACCGAATTCCCGGCGCCACGGGGCCCGGGCTTTGTCGTGCGCTATTCCGTCGAGCGCATCGGCGGCAAGGGGCCCTGGGCGGCAGGCTGACGGCCGGCCGGAAAATGCAGCGGAACAGGCGCTCGCCCGCCGGAAGTGACCGCCGGCGGGCGAGCGCGGACTTTGCTGATCGGGTTAGTTGAGGCTGGCCGGCGCGACGAGCTCCTGCTGGAACGCTCCGGCGCTGTTCTGCCAGTAGAAGTACAGGTTGCCGTCGCCGCCGAAGACGGCGATGTTCTCGCTGCCGTTGTTCCTGGTCACGGAAGGCGCGGACGCGGCGATTCCCCAGCCGTTGAAGATGCCCGTGCCGTGCGTGACGATACCGGTCTGCCAGATCCCGCTGGTGTCGCTCGAGGTGCCCAGGATGTTCAGCGATCCCTGCTCCACGACATCCACTCCGATGCCATCGGGCGTGATGTCGGGCGCGCTGTAAACGTTGGTGCCCGACACGGTCTCCGGGTTCCACAGGGGGGTGTCGTTGGTCTGCCAGTAGAAATCGAGGAGGTGGCCCGGTCCCTCGGCGACCACGTCGGCCCGGCCGTCGTTGCCGATCACGGTGGGAGCCGAGTAGGTCGTCCCCGCGCCGGCGATCGTCTCCGGGTGCCACGTCGAGGTGCCGTCCATCGCCCAGTAGAAGTCCAGGCTGTTGTCGGGGCCCTGCGCGACGATGTTCTCGCCGCCGCCGTTCGCCGTGACGGACGGCGCGGCAAAGGTCGTGCCCGCCCCCGCGACCGTCTCCGGGTGCCACGTCGAGGTACCGTTCTGCGCCCAGTAGAAGTCCAGGCTGTCCGCCCAACCCTGCGCCACGATGTTCACGCCGAAGCCGTTCACCGTGAGCGACGGCGTGGAAAAGGTCGTGCGCGGTCCCGCGACCGTCTCCTGTGTCCAGCCGGTGCCGCCGATCTGCTGCCAGTAGAAGTCCAGGCTGTCGTTCGCGCCTCGCGCGGCGATGACCACGCTGTTGCCGTCCTGCGCGATCGACGGCGAGGAGAACGTGGTCCCGTTGGCCGCGACCTGCTCGCCGCGCCAGGTGTTAGTGCCGTACTGGTTCCAGTAAAACCGCAGCCCGTCACCTGACGTCTGGACGGCAATGACCGAGTTGCCTCCGGCTACCGTGATCGCCGGCGTCGACGTCGTGGCGGCCCGCGCGGCGGGCGCGCCCGGCCCGAACGCGGCCGCGGCCGCCAGGCCCAGCGCGGCGCCCGTCCCGGCGAGCATCCTGGCCCGTGACCGGCCGGTCATCGAGTGCTTGCGCGATTTCGCGTGCTTCGGCGATTTCGCGTGCTTGGGTGATTTCGCGGATTCCATGGTTCCGTCTCTCCTGTCCGCTCCTTCGCGCCGGGTGAGGGTGGGCGCGTCGGCCGTTCGTTAGTGGTCCCTCACACGTTGAGAGGGGCGCCAGACAGGGGGAAATACGGCGACTTTCCGGGGCGGAACGTCGCGGAACGGCTAGCAGGTACCGGTGATGTAGCCGGTCAGCGCGGCGCGCTCGGTTTCGAGTTCGCCGACACGGTTCCTCACCACGTCACCGAGGCTCACGATCCCGCGCAGGCCGCCGTCTGCGACGACCGGCGCGTGCCGGACCCGGTGCTCGGTCATCATGCGCATGACGTCCTCGAGCGAGGTTTCCGGCGAGACCGTATGCACCTCAGCGGTGTAGATCTTCGTGATCGCCTCCGACATCACGGCGGCGCCGCGCTTGGCGAACGCCCGGACGATATCCCGCTCGCTGGCTATCCCGTCGACGCATACTCCGTCCCTGGAGACCACGACAGCGCCGATCCGGTGCTCGGCCAGGACCGCCAGGAGACGCCGCACCCTGGTGTCCGGGGTGACGGTGACGACCTGAGTGCCCTTGACGCGAAGTACATCGCTTATTCGCATTCGGCCCTCCCAGGCGGCGGTGCCGGGGCTGATCGTGTGCCCGCCCCTCTAGGCTAATACGTCAGCGCGCGGCGGCCGGGTAAGTCGCCTGCGGCAGTTCGCGGGCGCGGGCGAGCTTGTCCCGGTAGCTGGCGGCCGGGCCGTTCGGGAAATGATGGTGCCATCGGAGACGGTAAGCGTGGCTACCGGAAGATCCCGGCGGGCGGCAGCGGCGCGGAGGTACTCGCTGGTCAGAGCTCCACGGTGGTACCGGGTTCGAGCCGGGCGACGTCAACGCCGCTGGGTGCGGCGGCGACGGTCATCATCCGGGTCATCAGGCCCAGGCCAGCCTCGTTGAGGACCGCGTCGTGGATGGCGTAGCCGCGGGCGGGCGCGACGGCGCGGAAGTAGTCGATCATCTCCCCCGACTTCAGCCAGGGGGCGACGATGGGGACCAGGAGGGTACTGACCGGGTCTTCGGGGATGGTGAAGCTGTCACCGGGGTGGAAGAGCTCGCTGTCGATCAGGAACCCGGTGTTCACGACGAGCGGGATGTCCGGGTGGATCAGGGCGTGGTCCACGCCGTAGACGTGCACGTCGAAGCCGGCTACCGCCAGGGCGTCGCCGTGCTTGACCTCGTGCGTCCGGTCGCCGAAGTCGCTGAACTGCGCGCAGATGGCCTGGTTGGCCCACAGGGTCAGGTCCGGGTCGGTGGACAGCGCGGCGCGGATCGCGTCGGCGTCGAGGTGATCTGGGTGCTCGTGGGTGACCAGGACCGCGGCGGCTCCGTCGAGGGCGGCGGCCGCTTCGCTGAAGCCGCCCGGGTCGACGGCGAGCACCGTGCCGTTTTTCTCCAGCCGGACGCACGAGTGGCCGAGCTTGGTCAACCGCATCAGGAGCCTCCAGCCTGACTGGTTACGGGGGCCGCTCAAGGGGCCGCTTAAGGGGTCTCGCCAGGGACGAGATTTTCCCACGATACAGGTGACCGGTGAGGCGGCCCGGGCTGGCCGCGTCCGAGCCGGAAGGTCACGCGCGGCCGTAGCGGGTTGTCCTCGGGGATCCGCGGGTCGTCCCAGCGCGCGAATTCGGTGAACCCCAGACGGCGCATCACCGCCAGCGACGGCTCGTTGAGCACCGCCGTGATCGAGTAGACCTCGGCCATCTCCAGGACGCCGAACGCGACGTCCACGGCGGCCCGCGCCGCCTCGGTGGCATAGCCGTGATGCCAGGCCGTGCGGGCCAGCCGCCAGCCGACCTCCGTGCCGCCGCCGCCCGGCATGCCGCCAGGCAGCGGGTTGAGCCCGGTGAAGCCGATGAACTGGCCGGTGCTCGCGATCTCCAGCGCCCACATCCCGAAGCCCTGAGCCTCCAACCGCTCCTCGATCCGGTCGACGATCGCGTCGCTCGCCGCCCGGTCCAGGGTGCCGGGAAAGAATCGCATGGTGTGCGGGTCGGCATTGAGCGCCGCGAAGGGTTCCCGGTCGGCGTGCTGCCATCGGCGCATCACCAGCCGATCGGTCCGCAAGCTGTCGAGCCTGACGGCCAGCACCATGAGCATCCTCCTCCTGCGACGCTACGCTCGTACGCCAGGATAAGCAGGGCCACGTCAGCGCCTTTTGCGTCCGGGAAGTACCTAACGGCAAACCCGAACGAATCGGGCCGTGTAGCGTTTATCGCTCAGGTGAGCTGATAGCCGAACTGTGTCATCGGCGGACGGCGGGTGAACGCGAATGGGGCTGGTCGGCGCCGATCTCGCGGAGCTGCGGACTCTCGTGGTGCAGCTGGGCGGGCCGATGCGGGCCGAGGTCGGCGATGTCCTTGCGGCCATGAACAGCCTGGTGCAGGACAGCGGCGCCTACTGGGTGGCCGCGGACGGCGATGAGTTCCGGGCGAAGTTCGCGGCCTTTGTCCGCAGTACCACGACGAAGCTGGACGCCTCCCTGGCGCAGGCGGCTAAGGTGACCGGCCAGAACCTGGCGGCGATCGAGCAGGCCACCGAAGGGCAGCCACTGTGGCCCTACTTCGAGTCACAGACCCTGCTGGAGCCGCATTGGGGCAACCTGATTCCGTCCGGCGAAGGACCGATTACCTCGAACGAGGAAGGCGCGCTGTATTACGGGTCGGCTGCCTACCTTTTCTCGAAGTACGGTATCGGGCACCGGGTGCTGCTGCCCCCGACCTCATTGACGCTGCGGCCGGATGTTCCCACTATGGACAACCTGCCTGACGTCCCGGAGGAAACCTTTCTGGGCAAACAATATGTCGATAACGAGCCGGGCACCCTTTTGGTGCCTGCAGGCACGCCGGGCGTCGACCCGCGGGTCCCGGCGCGACCCCCCGGTGATTTCGGCGCGGAGTGGAAGACGGGGGTTGACGGCGGCATGCGGTTCGACCCGGTCAACGTTCCGGCCTGGGCCGAATACGGCAGCAAGGGCGTATTCGTCGTCGGCGCCGGACTCACTCTCTACGGCACCTGGGAGTCGTCGTGGCAGGACGACGAGGCCCTGCATCCCAACTGGTCAGAGCCCGAACGGATCGCTGACGCCGCCCAGACGACGGTCGTCGAGGGCGGCGCCACCGTCCTTGGCGGCTGGGGAGGCGCGGTGGTCGGCACCGAACTGGGCGCGGGGATCGGAACGGCAATCCTCCCCATCGGCGGCACCTTGGTCGGAGGGCTGGTGGGCGGCGTCGTGGGTGGATTCGTCGGCAGCCAGTTCGGCTCGGCCGTCGGACACGGCCTTGAGGATGCGGGCTCAGCCATCTGGCACGGCCTGGGCCTGTGATGATCGACGCTGGCTCCGGCGCCGCGACCTCGGGGCTCAGCGTGGCCGACTCGCTGCTCCTGATTGGCGGCAGCGTCATTTTCGGGCTTCCCGGCTGGCTTGCCTACGCAGGCAAGTGGCGGCGCTGGACGACGGATTCTTACCGTCCGCCGGCCCGCTATCTTCCGTTCGGAATCACCTGGATGGCCTCGGGAGGGGTGCTGGGCGGTGTGGCCGCCTTGATCGCCACCATCGGGCATACCGCCGCGATCATCGGCTACGTCGTGCTCGGCCTACCGGCCTTCGCGGTGTTCGGTTGCGGGCTGGTGTTCTGTTTCTGGACTCCGCGGCGACTCCGGCCGGCCTGGTACCGGGACAGCCTTAGTCCCCGGAAAGAGCGGTCATGACGCAAACGTGGGGTGTTATCACGTATCCCGCGGCCGGCCTGGAGCTCCCGGTGCCGCCGGGCTGGCAGGCTGTCCGTGACGCCGGCGCCCCGCTGGTGGTGGTCGCGCCGCGGGAAACGGGTCAGCCGCTGCGGTTCCGGCCCAACGCGGTGGCCACCGTGGAACGTCCGCCGCCCGAGGTGACCGACGTAGCTGCCTATACGGCCGCGTCCGTCGCCGGCCTGGCGCGGCTGCTGACCGGCCTGCACGTGATCGCGATCGATGTCATCACGCTAGCCGGGCACGACGGGCGCCGGGTGCTGTGCGGGCACCGGGACGGCGTGTACGCCATCGCCACCGAGTACTGGTGGACGATGGCGGGCGGGGTGGCGACCGCGCTGACCGCCAGTTGCCAGGTCGAGGATTACCTGGACCTGTCGCCAGTCTTCGAGAACATCGCCGCCGGGATGGTGCCGGCGGGCCAGCTGCCGGGGCCCGGGGCTCAGAACGGGGCCGGGGCCGGGGCCGGCCGGTGAACTCGGCACCGGCATCGGCACCGGCCTTCGGCCTGAGCGACGCGGAGCGCCTGGAACGGTACCGGCTGCTGCAACAGGCCACGGCGCAGCGGGAGGCGCCGCTGATCACCGAAGCCGGGTTGCGCCTGATGGTCGAGTCGGCGACGTCGCCGCAGCGCCCGGAGGCATTCGGCGAGCCGCTGCGGGCCGAACTTGAGGGGCTGGTTCAGGCCGGCGTGATCGGAACCGACGGGCGGCTGAATCCGGCGGCGAAGGATCTCGTCGAGGCGGTGCGCCGGCCGAACGTCCAGCTGCAGATCGAGGTCGCCGCTGGCCAGTCGGTGCGGACCTTTAGAGCCTGGCTGGGGTATCAGCGCGCCGTCGTCCTGGCCCAGTCAAGGCCCGCCATCACGGCGGCGGACAGCCCGCTGGATGTCGCGGGACGCAGGCCGCTCACGCAGCCGGACTACCGCCTTCAGGCAGTGGTGCCCGGATGGGTTCCGGTGGCCGCCGCTCAGTGGCTGGGCCTAGGCCCGCGCGAATCGCCGGCCGCGTCACCGCGCCTGCCGCTGCCCGCGCTGTTCCGGCGGCTCGGCGATCCGGGCACCCCGGTGCCTGGTGACGATCCGGTGCTGGCGAGGATCTGGGAACAGCCCATGCAGCTGTGCGTGATATCGGCTGAACCGAGCGGAGAGCGAAGGATTTTGCTTGACGCGGCCCGAGCCGGCCTGTGGCTGCTAGCCCGCGAGGATTCCGGCGCCGACGCCACCGTGCTCGCGCCCCTGCCGGCGCACGCGGCCTGGCGGCTCTTGCTCACGCTCATCGTCAATGCCGACAAAGCCCGGCGGACAGGCCCTATCTAGCCGGGCCAGCCGCCTTTATGTGTCCGGGATTAGAGTAATGACGTTGCCGGAGAAACGAGCCAAGTTGTGAGCCTGCTGTCTGGCGCGCGCCGGCGCCGAGCTGCTGCCTTGTACCGGGAAGCGGCCAGACTGGCGCGATATGGCGCTCATGATCGGGCCCTGGCGGCCTACAACCGGGTCATCGAGCTAGCGCCGGGTCACGCTGAGGCTTATTATCTGCGGGGTTTCGAGCTTTCGCATTTCGGTAGTCATGCCCAGGCGCTGGCCGATTTCGACCAGGTGATCGCGCTGATGCCAGGCCAGACGGATGCCATTTATCAGCGGGGTTTCCAGTTGTCCAGACTAGGCCGTCACACCGAAGCGCTGGCTGACGTCGATGAGTTCCTCCGCATGGCGCCAGGTAACACGACGGCGCTAACGCTGCGGGGAGCCGAGCTCGTGAATCTGCACCGGGAAGAGGAGGCCCTGGAAGCCTTCGACGAGATCCTCGCGCAGGAGCCCGGGGACGCGATGGCGCACTATAACCGCGCGATGACGCTTACCTTGCTCGACCGCCGCCAGGAGGCCATCGCGGCGCTCGGCCAGGCGGTGGCCTGCGCACCCGACGAGGTCTTCTTCCGAATCCGCAAGGGGATCGCCCTGGTGGGGGTGGGCGATCTCGAGAGTGCGCTCACCGAGCTCGATGCAGCGTGCCGCCTCCAGCCGAAGGCGGCGGGCGAGGCCGAGGCCTGGGCCGCGGCGATCTTGTGGCACCGCGGTGACGACCGGGGGGCCCGCGAGCGGTTCGGGCGGGTGAAGGGCCGGGTGACCAAGAACCCGGCCTTCGATGCAGCCGAACTCGAAGCGATCGCCCGCTGCGGGCTCGGCGATCCTGGCGGGGCCGAGCGAGAGTTGCGTGATGCTAAGTCGCGGCAGGGACCGGTGCACCAGGACAGGCTTGCTCCCCTATACGATCTGCTCTCGGCTCCGCCGCTGGCGGGCGTGGACCAGCTTCGCGTCATCGCCGCCGCTGATCGCTGACCTCGGAGCCTGGCTCGGGGGGCGCCAGGGCGGCGCGGCCGGCGATCATCGCCAGGGTCGCCGCGGCAGCGCGGTCGGCCGCCGCGGCGATCTCCTGCGGTCCGGCCGCTGGCTCGTCTTCGAGCAGCATCACGGCGTACCCGTGCGCGATTGCCTCCAGCGCCGTGGCGAGCGCGTCGGCCGCCGCCGCGTCACCCGCGCAGATCTCATGGACCACGTCGAGCAGCTCGTCGACGGGTTCCCAGGCCCGCTGCAGCTCCGGGTAGCGGCTCTTGTCGACGCCCGCGCGGAAGAGCGTCTCGAACAGCGGACGCTCCTGCGCCGCGAACCGGACGTATGCGCGGGTCATCGCGGCCAGCCGTTGCGACGGGTCCTGGGCGTCATCCGCCTCGGCGGCGATCATCGCCGCGAACACCTGCAGACCGCGGACCGCGACCGCGGCCAGCAGATCATCGCGGTCGGCGAAATGCCGGTAGGGAGCAGCCGCCGATACGCCGAGCCGGCGACTCGCTTCGGCGACGGAGAAGCCGCGGACGCCCCGCTCGGCGATCAGGTCGATAGCAGCGTCGACGAGGGCCGCGGGGAGATCGCCGTGGTGGTAGCGGCCGCCCTTGGCCGAAACAGGCATGCAGTCAGGGTAGAGCCGGCTACGGCGTGATGCGGTAGCTGACCCCGGTGAGGTCTTCGGAGATCTGCCAGAGCCGGGCCTGGTCCGCCGCATCGTGTGAGGGCGCCGTCGAGGTAACCGGGACCGGGTAGCCGGTGTCGCGACGACGGTGCGGCCCGTAGAACTCACCGCCGCGGGCGGCCGGGTCGGTGGCGGCACGCAGCGCCGGCAGGGCGCCCATCTTGACGTTCTGCACGGCCCGGAAGTTAATCACCCGGGCGGCCGGACTGATCAGCAGCCGCTGTGGCCACGTGCGGTGCTTGAACAAGGCGGTGTACACCACGCCCGGGTGGGCGGCGAGCGCCGCGGTCCGGGCACCTGCCGCGGTGAGGCGGCGGTCGAGCTCGTAGGTAAACAGCAGGTTGGCCAGCTTGGACTGGCCGTAGGCGGCAGACCGGTCGTAACCGCGGGCCGCCTGCAGGTCGGCGAAGTTCATCACGCCGTAGGTATGAGCCTGGCTGCTCATCGTGACGATCCGCGAGCCCGGCGTGGCCAGCAGGAAGTCCAGCAGGAGGCCGGTGAGCGCGAAATGGCCGAGGTGATTGGCGGCGAAGGTGAGCTCGAAACCGTCCTTGGTCTGCTGGTACGGCACTTCCATGACGCCCGCGTTGTTGATCAGCAGGTCCAGCCGCGGATAGCGGGCGCGGATCTGTTCCGCCGCGTCCCGGACTGACGTGAGCGAGGACAGGTCCAGCTGGACGGCGCTGGCCGCGGGGGCGCGCGGGCACGAAGCGGCGATCCCCGCGGCCGCCCGCTGCGCCCCGGCCGTATCCCGGCAGGCCAGCACGACCTGCGCGCCGTGTGCGGCGAGTACGCGGGCTATCTGGTAGCCGATGCCGCGGTTAGCCCCTGTGATAACCGCGACCCGGCCCGACTGATCCGGCATGTCTGCCGCTGTCCAGCGCCCGGTCTGATCCCTCGTCCGGCTGGCTGCCTGCTGCTGGTCCATGGGCTGCCCCGTTCTTCCCGTACCGACGATGTAAGAGACATTAACAATGTAAGAGACATTAACATAGGTGCTCGTGCCGGGGAAGCCTGATAACGGCAGACCCTGGACGAATCGCGCGCTCTCGCATCAGCCGGTGGCGAGGGCAGCTCCGGATGGGCGCTCCATTCGGTCAGCGAACCGTCGTACAGCCGGGCGTCGTCGCGGCCGGTCAGCGAGAGCGCGAAGTAGCGCAGCAGCCACCATAGCCGCGGCGTCATCGAGCATTGTCCCTGAGAGATGGCATTGAGCGGTAGTTTGCTCGTGGGCGGCGCTC
>Ga0302325_10024688_pt1 | contig 12500 bp, 15 predicted proteins | sample Palsa_T0_2_FD_201948 | JGI IMG/M metagenome (GOLD analysis project Ga0302325, IMG submission 201948) | Peat permafrost microbial communities from Stordalen Mire near Abisko, Sweden - Palsa_T0_2 | ecosystem: Environmental > Terrestrial > Soil > Palsa > Peat permafrost | place: Sweden: Abisko...
GTTGCCGAGTTCGCGCCCGGCCACCACGGGCTCGAAGCGCTCCACCAGATCGGGGTCGAGGCGGTGCCGGCGGGCCAGGGGTGACACCTCGGCCGGGAAGTCGGTGACGAACACCGGGCCCCACAGATGGGGCTCGGTCGTCTTCTCGTACAGCTCGAGCAGGAGCTTCCCCGCACCCCACGACGGGTCGGGGTCGACGCCGGTCGCCGCCACCCGCGTGCGCAGGACGTCCACGGGGGTGTGGACGCTCGCCTCCTCGCCGGTGGCCTCGGTCACCAGCTCGGCCATGGTGGCCCGCCGCCACGGCGGGGTGAGGTCGAGGGTGCGGCCCTGATACGTGAGGCACGTGGTGGACAGCATCTCTTCGGCCACCGCCGACACGAGCTGCTCGACGAGGACCATGAAGTCCTGATAGTCGGCGTAGGCCTGGTACAGCTCGAGCATGGTGAACTCGGTGTTGTGCCGGGGCGACAGCCCTTCGTTACGGAAGACGCGGCCGATCTCGAACACCTTCTCGAAGCCGCCCACCACCAGTCGCTTCAGGAACAACTCGGGGGCGATCCGCAGATAGAGGTCGGTGTCGAGGGTGTTGTGATGGGTCACGAACGGTCGGGCGGTGGCCCCTCCGGGCAGGGCGTGCAGGATGGGCGTCTCCACCTCGACGAAGCCACTGGCCTCCAGTCGCCGGCGCAGCGAGCTGATGACGCGGCTGCGCAACAGCAGCACCTCCCGGGCCCGTTCGTTGGCCCACAGGTCGACCTCGCGCTGACGGAAACGCGTCTCGGTATCGGTCACGCCCTTCCACTTGTCACCGAAACTCCGGCGGGCCTCGGCCAGCAGGACCCAGTGGCGCACCTGCACCGACAGCTCGCCCTTGCGCGTCCGCATCATGATCCCGCTCGCCCCCACCCAGTCGCCCTGGGACAACTTGGAGAAGGCTTCGAACTCCGGCGTCACCTTCTCGGTAGCGAAGAGCTGGACCTGACCCGACGAGTCGCGCAGGGTGGCGAAGGCCAGGCGTCCCTGCGGTCGGGTGAGCATGACCCGACCGGCCACGGCCACTTCGTCCTCGGTCTCCTCCCCCGCGCCCAATTTCTCATAGCGCTCGTGCAGGGATGCGGCCTCGGCCGTGCGATCGAATCGGTAGGGGACCTCGGCCATGGGCGACGACGCTACCGGCAGACCGTGGGGCACGCTGACGACGGACGTTTCAGCGCCGCTGGTCGCCGTCCTTCACGTTGCGCTCGTAGATGAGCCGCAGCCCGTGGAGCGTGAGCCAGGGCTCGCGATGTTCGATGCGGGCCGACAGCGGTGCCACCACGTCGGACAGACCGCCGGTGGCCACCACCGTGCAGCGGCCCAGCTCGTCCATGATCCGCCGGCACATCCCGTCCACCTGCTCGGCGTAGCCGAAGAGGGCACCGGACTGGATGGACTCCACCGTCGTCTTGCCGATGACGCTCCTCGGCTCCACCAGCTCCACGCGGCGCAGCGCGGCGGCGTGGTGGAAGAGGGCGTCCATGGAGATGGCGATGCCCGGGGCGATGGCCCCGCCCAGGTACTCACCGGCTTCGGAGACGACGTCGAAGGTGGTGGCCGTGCCCAGGTCGACGACGATGCACGGCCCTCCGTAGAGGTCGTAGGCGCCCACGGCGTTGGCGATGCGGTCGGGCCCCACCTCTTTGGGGTTCTCGTAGAGGATGGGCATGCCCGAGCGCACGCCGGGCTCGAGGACCACGAAGGGGACGTCGAACCACCGACTGGCCATCTGCCGCAGGGCGGCGGTGAGGCGGGGGACCGACGAGGTCACGGCGATACCCGTCACCACCTCGGTCACGTTCATCTGATCGAGCGTGAGCAGCTGGGAGATGAGCAGGGCGAGCTCGTCGGGGGTGCGGTCGTCCACCGTCGACAACCGCCAGTGGTGCGACAGGCCGGCCGGCTCGGGCGGCACGGGGGGGGCGGCCAGGGCTCCGGCCGGGGGATCGTCGCCCGGTCCGGTGGAGAACAGGCCGATGACCGTCTCGGTGTTGCCCACGTCGATGGCCAGCAGCACCGCTCAACCCTCCCCGGTGTCGAGGTCGAGACCGAGGTCGAGGACGGGGGCCGAGTGGGTGATGGCCCCCACCGACACCAGATCGGCGCCGGCCGCCGCGTAACGGGGGGCGCTGTCGAGGGTGACGCCCCCCGACACCTCCACCGACACCGGCGTCGGGTGGGCCCAGACGAGAGCCACACACGACGCCACCTCGTCGGGCGTCATGTTGTCGAGCAGCACGGCCGTCGCCCCCGCCTCGAGGGCCTCGGTCACCTGGTCGGCCCGGTCGCACTCGACCTCCACCAGCCGGCCCGGCCACCGGTGCCGGGCCCGGGCCACCGCCTCGGCGATGGTCAGGCCGCCCAGATGGTTGTCCTTCACGAGGACCGCCTCCGACAGGCTGCCCCGGTGATTGTGGGCCCCGCCGGCGCGCACGGCCGCCTTCTCCAGGGCCCGCAGGCCGGGGGTCGTCTTGCGGGTGTCGAGCACCCGGGTGGCCGGGTTGGCGCCGGCCACGGCGTCCACGTAGAGCCGGGCCGCGGTGGCCACCCCCGACAGGTGGCACAGGAAGTTGAGGGCGGTCCGCTCGGCCGTGAGGATCGAGGGCAAGGGCCCGCTCACCCGGGCCACCACCGAGCCGGCCACCACGGGGCTGCCGTCGGCCAGCTCCCAGTCCACGGCCACGGCCGGATCGACCTGGGCGAAGGCCTCGATGGCACACAGCCGGCCGGCCACCACCCCGGCACTGCGGGCCACCACCCGGGCGCGGGCGGTGGCGCCCTCGGGGACGAGGGAGGCGGTGATGTCCCCGAGGGGCAGGAGGTCCTCGGCCAGGGCCCGGCCCACGGCCGAGCGCACCGCCACCAGGGGCGGGTCGAGCGGACCGGCCGTCACCGCGTCTCTCCGACGGCCACGCCCCGCCGGCCGTGGACGAGGCGGCGGCGCCACCCGGGGCTCGTCTCGGGGTACTCGACCCGGGCGTGGGCCCCCCGTGTCTCGACTCTCAGATCGGCGGCGCGCAGCAGGGCGGCGGCCACGGCGGCCAGGTTGGCCACCTCGCCCGTCGCCCTCCCGGCCGGCCAGGTGGCGGCCATGGCGGCCACGTCGCCCACCTCTTCGGCGGCGGCGGCCAACGAAGCCGTCGATCGCAGCACGCCCGCCCCTTCGGTCATGGCCCGCTGCAGACGGTGCCGGCACTTGGTCACGTCCCCGGCGTCACCGTCGGCCCGACCCCGGCGCCGGGTCCACGGGGGGGCGGGCAGGCCGGCCACGTCGGTGGCCACGATGTCGCTCTCGGGCCCGGCGCCGAGGAGCGCCCGCATGACCCCCGTGGGCACCGGGCCGTGGCGCCCCCCTTCGATGGCTTCGGCCAGCCGGGCGCCGAACACCATCCCCTCGAGCAGCGAGTTGGAGGCCAGCCGGTTGGCCCCGTGCACGCCCGTGCACGCCGCCTCGCCCGCCGCCCACAGGCCGGGCAGGGCACTGGCCCCGTCGAGATCGGTGATCACACCGCCCGACAGGTAATGGGCGGCCGGAGCGATGGGCAGCCAGTCGACGGCGGGGTCGAGCCCGGCGGCCGACAGCCGTTCGGCCAGGGTGGGGAAGCGCTCGTCGAAGGCCTCGAGCCCGGTGGCGTCGAGCCACAGGTGCGGCACCCCGGCCGCCGTCATCCGCTGCGCCATGGCCCGGCTCACGATGTCGCGCGGGGCCAGCTCGTCGACGAAACGCTCGCCGGCGGCGTCGCGCAGCAGGGCCCCGTGGCCGCGCAACGCCTCCGACAGCAGGGGCCGGGGCACGGCCGGATGGTGCAGGGCCGTCGGATGGAACTGGAAGAACTCGACGTCGGCCACGGGCACCCCCGCCCGCAGGGCCATGGCGATCCCGTCGCCGGTGGCCTCGACGGGGTTGGTGGTCACGGCGTAGAGCTGGCCCGCCCCTCCGGTGGCCAGCACCACGTGCCGGGCCCGGATCTCCTCGACGGCGCCGTCGGGGTCGACGGCCACCACCCCCGTGCACCGTCCCCCCTCCACCACGAGGTCGAGGGCGAACCACTGCTCGAGCACGGCCGCCGCCGTGTGCTCGACCGCCGACACGAGCGCCCGCTCCACCTCGGCCCCGGTGGCCGCCCCGCCGGCGTGCAGGACCCGGGCCGTCGAATGGCCCCCTTCGCGGGCCCGGGCCAGATCACCCCCCGCCTCGCGGTCGAACACCGCCCCCAGGGCGATGAGCTCGCGCACCCGGGCGGGCCCTTCGTCGACGAGCATCCTGACGGCGTCGGGGTCGCACAGGCCGGCCCCGGCGGCCAGGGTGTCGGCCAGGTGCAGATCGGTGGAGTCCTCGTCTCCTCCGAGCACGGCGGCCACGCCCCCCTGGGCCCACCGGGTGGCCGACTGCGACAGCTCGGCCTTGGTGAGGACTCCGACCCGCATCCCCGGCACCTCGGCCAGGCGGACCACGGCGGACAGGCCGGCCACGCCCGAACCGAGAACGAGGACGTCGAGCTGCGCCACCGCGGGTCCCGCCCCCGACACGAGGCCGGACGTCAGCCGGTCACTGCCGGCAGCAGGTCGGCGTCGGGTCGACCGGCGCCGCCGTCGACGGCGGCGCTGATCTCGATGGGGGCGTTGCCCGCGTCGACATGCACGACGGTGGGGACGAAGCGCTCGAGCTCGGCCTCGTCGTAGTCGGCGTAGGTGATCACGATGACCTTGTCACCGCGGTGCACGAGACGCGCCGCGGCACCGTTCAGACACACCTCGCCGGGACCGCCCACGATGGCGTAGGTCTCGAACCGGGCCCCGTTGTCGATGTCGAGCACCGTGACCTGTTCGTACTCGATGATGTCCGACAACCTCATCAGCTCGGGATCGAGACTGATGGACCCCACATAGTCGAGGTTGGCATCGGTCACCGTGGCCCGGTGGATCTTCGACTTCATCATGCGCCGGCGCATCACGTCACCGCCACCGGTGTCTCGGCCCGCTCGAGGACGACACCGACGTTGTCGATCAGGCGCACGGGCCCCACACTGGCGGCCACGAGCAACCTGACCTCGCCGCTCAGCCGGACGGGGGCGGCCAGGGTGGCGGCGTCGACGGCCACGGCGTAGTCGGGGACGACCTCGGCCTCGGCACCGAGGACGGCGCCCATGACGGCGCCCACCCGCACGGGGTCGCGCTCACCGGCACCGATGGCCTCCACGCCGGCCTCGAGGGCCCGGTGCAGGGCCACGGCGGCGCGCCGGCCCTCGTCGGACAGGCGCACGTTGCGGCTCGACAGGGCCAGGCCGTCGTCCTCGCGCACGGTGGGACAGGCCACGATCTCCACCGGCAACGACAGGTCGGCCACCATCCGCCGGACCACGGCCAGTTGCTGGAAGTCCTTCTCCCCGAAGTAGACGCGGCTGCGGCCGGCCAGCGAGCACAGCTTGGCCACCACCGTGGCCACCCCGTCGAAATGACCCGGTCGGGAGACGCCCTCCAGGACGTCGCCCACGGCGTCGACGTGCACCGATGTGGCCACCGGGGCGGGGAACCCGGGGTACATCTCCTGCACCGCAGGGGCGAAGACGATGGCCGCCCCCGACGCGGCGGCCTGATCGACGTCCCCGTCGAGGTCGCGCGGGTAGTGGGCCAGGTCCTCGGCCACGGTGAACTGCAGGGGGTTCACGAAGACGGTGACGGCCACCGTGTCGCACTCGACGGCAGCGCGCGCCACCAGCGAGCGGTGACCGGCGTGGAGGGCGCCCATGGTGGGCACGAGGCCGACGCGGCGTCCGAGGGCCCGCTCGGCCTCGAGGGCGTCGGAGAATCCCCGGGCCGTGGTGATCACCCGCACGGTGCCATCTCCCGGGCCAGACGACGCACGAGCTCGACCCCGGCGTCGTAACCGGGCACCTCGTCGGGCCCGATGGCGGCCCGGTGGCGGGCCAGGGTGTCCTCGTCGCCCCGGGCGGCCGGACCGGTGAGGGCGGCCGCCGGACCGAGGTCGGCGACGTCCCGGAGGGCGGCACCGGCCAGAGCCACAAAGGCGTCCAATCCGAGGCCGGCCGCCGCCGCCACCCTCTCCACCTGGCCGAGCAGGCCCACCAGATGGTTGGCGGCGATACAGGCCGCGGCGTGATAGGCGGCCCGCCGGTCGTCGTCGACCTCGATGCACCGTCCCCCGAGGGCCCGGCCCAGGGTGCCGGCCACCGGGTCCCCGGCCACGGCGAAGGTGATCCCGCTCTTGAGCCGGATCCGACCGATCTCGGGGGTGGGCAGGGGCACCAGGGGATGGAGCGATCCCCGGCGGACGTGGGGGGCGAGCGCGTCGAGGCCGAGGGCTCCCGACATGTGGAGCACGACCGTGGTCGCCACCGGGGCGATGGCCGCCGCCACCTCGGCCACGGCTCCGTCGGGGGTGGCGATGAGGACGACGTCGACACCGGCGGCGGCGGCCGACAGATCGTCGCCCCGGGACAGCACGCCGCGCAGCACGCAGCCACTGTCCACCAGGGCCGAGACCATCGAGCGGCCGCCCCTTCCGGGGCCCACCAGCCGGAGAGTTGTCACCGGAAACCTTTCTGCGCTCCAGCCCCTCACCGAGGGTGCCGGTCGCGTCAGGCGAACGGATCAGTACCCCTCCAGCCTACCCAGCCGGCGGACGGCTCCACCAGAGGCAATTCTCTCCGACGGTGTCACCAGATCGGGGGCCAGGTCGCCGAGGGGCTCGACCACGAAGCGGCGCTCCCACATCCGCGGGTGGGGCACGACGAGGTCGGGCTCGTCGACCACGAGGTGGCCGACGAGAAGGACGTCGACGTCCAGGGTCCTCGGTCCGTGACGGACCGTCCTCACCCGTCCCGCCTCCTCCTCCAACCGCTGCGCCAGCGCCAGCAGGTCCCGGGGACCGAGCCCGGTGTCCATCTCGACCACCAGGTTCAGGTAGTCCTCCTGGCCCGGTGGGCCCCCCACCGGCTCGGTCTCGTACAGGGGCGAGACCGCCACCAGGTCGGTCAGCCCGGCCAGGGCCCGGGCGAGATGCCCCCGGCGGTCGCCCATGTTGGAGCCGAGACCGAGAAAGGCCCGCACCGTGGTCAGGGCGGCGGGGTCAGGGCCGAGGCCGGGTGATCCGGACGCCGGTGGAGGCGACGTCGTAGGCCAGGGGCGGCTCGAGCTTGCGCACCGCCACCGTCACCGACGTCACCCGGGGGTCGACGAGCACGGCGTCGGCGATGGCTCCGGCCAGTGTCTCGAGCAGGTCCCGCGGCGGTCCGGCCACCACGGCAGCGGCGGCGGCCACGGCGGCGCCGTAGTCGGCGGTGTCGGCCAGGTCGTCGCTGGCGGCGGCGGCGGCGGTGTCGACGTCGAGGTCGAGGTCGATCTCGAAGGGCTGGGGACGGCTGCGCTCCTCGGGGAGCAGCCCGTGCACCCCCACCAGGCGCAGGGCCCGGACCTCGATGCGGTCCCTCCTCACCGACCCGTTCCGGCGCCGCTCGGCGGCGCCCGTCGCTTGTCGGCGCTGGCCGTGCCCAGGGTGACGGCCTGGGCGGCGACGTCGCGACCCTGGGGCCCCATCTGGTGCCCGACCAGCTGCTCCACGGCCACGATGGACTGGGCCCCGCCCGGGAGCCGGCCCGACCAGAACAGGTAACCGGCCACCACGCCCATGACCCGGTCGCCCAGCTCCTCCTGGTGGACGAGCACCCTCTCCCCCGCCCCCAGCCATTCGTCGAGGCTCCGGTAGATCTCGACCAGGGCCTCGCGCTGGTCCCCCGAGGGGCCGAAGGGGAAATGGGAACTGGTCAGCTCGCCCTCGTCGTAGGCGGCCAGGTTGTGCGACGACGGCAGCAGCGACACCACCCGGGTGAAGCCCTGGACCCGGAGCCAGATGATCTCCTCCTGGCGCCGGACCCGGCGGTGGTTGGGGGCGAAGCCCCCTGGTCGCTCGCTCACCGCCAGCTGGTCCTGCACCACCCAGGTGAAGTTCCGCGGCGAGATCCCGGCCGCCCATTTTCCCCTCATGACCCACTGCCTTTCCCGGGGCCGACGTCGCTCACGGCGACGGCACCCCGGTCTGTCCGACGAGCGTCGCCGCCTGGACGGTGGCGGCCACGTCGTGGACCCTCACCATGGCCGCACCGCAGAGCATGGCCCACGTGGCCGTGGCGATGGACCCGGCCAACCGGTCCTCCACGGGGGCGGGCCGGCCGTCGGGCCCGGGCGCCAGCCGCCCCAGAAACGTCTTGCGACTCGTCCCCACCATCACCGGGAACCCTTCGGCGACCAGCTCGGGCAGGTGCTGCAGGAGCGACAGGTTCTGCTCCGCCGTCTTGCCGAACCCGATCCCGGGGTCCACCCAGACCTCGTCGACCCCGGCGTCGGCCGCCTCCCGGGCCCGGGCCAGGACGAAGGAGCCCACGTCGGCGACCACATCGTCGTAGCGGGGGTCGTCCTGCATGGTGGCCGGCGTCCCCGCCATGTGCATGGCCACCCAGCCCGCCCCCGAGGCGGCGGCCACCGGCCACAGGGTGGCCGAGATGTCGTTCACCAGGCTGGCCCCGGCGGCCAGGGCCGCCTCGGCCACCGCCGGCTTCACCGTGTCCACCGAGACCCGGACGTGGGCGGCGAGGGCGTCGATGACCGGCACCACCCGCCGCCGCTCCTCGTCCTCGGCCACCGGCGTGGCCCCGGGCCGGCTCGACTCCCCGCCCACGTCGACCACGTCGGCCCCCTCGGCCACCATCTCGAGGCCGCGCTCGATGGCCCGGTCGGGATCGAGGTACCGGCCCCCGTCGGAGAAGGAGTCGGGCGTCACGTTGAGGACGCCCATCACGAGGGGCCGCATGGGGCCGCATCGTAGAGCCGCCCCACGGGTGGCGCGACGGCCCGGAGGGGAAAAATCTTCGGAATATCTCGGTTGCCGGTGGGTCGGGGTCACCGGCCGTGGACGAATTCCATGGCCTCGGCCCGGGTCCGGGGGTCGTCGCGAAACAGCCCCCTCACGGCCGAGGTGATGGTGAGGGTCCCCGGCTTGCGCACCCCGCGCATCGACATGCACAGGTGTTCGGCCTCCACCACCACGAGCACCCCCCGGGGCTCGAGGACCCTCTCGACGGTGTCGGCGATCTGCGACGTCATCCGTTCCTGGACCTGCAACCGGCGGGCGTAGGCGTCGACCAGACGGGCCAGCTTCGACAGTCCCGTGATCCGGCCGTCCTCGCCGGGGATGTAGCCCACGTGGGCCTTGCCCACGAAGGGGATCATGTGGTGCTCGCACAACGAGGCGAAGGGGATGTCGCGCACGAGCACCATCTCGTCGTGCTCGGCGGCGAACGTCACCGTCAGATGGCTCCCGGGATCGTCGTCGTTCCCGGCCAGCAGCTCGACGAACATCGCCCCCACCCGGCGCGGCGTGGCCAGGAGGCCTTCGCGCCGCGGGTCCTCCCCGATGGCGTCCAGCAACTCGGCCACGAGCCGCTCCACCCGCTCGACGTCGACACTCATGCTGACGTTGTACTCATGAGGCCCGGGTCACCCGACGGTGGCCGGACCCTTGTAGACGCGCACGTCGGGCAGGTTGCGGTAGCGCTCGGCCACGTCGAGGCCGTAGCCGACGACGAAGTCGGCCGGGATCTGGAACCCGACGTAGCGCAGATCGAGCTTGGCCGGCTGGCATCCCTCCTTCACCAGCAGGGCACAGACCTCGAGGCTGGCCGGCTGCCGGGCCACGAGACTGCGCCGCAGATACGACAGGGTGAGCCCGCTGTCGACGATGTCCTCGACCACGAGGACGTGGCGACCGGTGAGGTCGGAGTCGAGGTCCTTCACGATCCGGACCACGCCGCTCGTGGTGGTGGCCGAGCCGTAGGAGGCGACGGCCATGACGTCGATCTCGACGGGCAGCCGGATGGCGCGGGCCAGGTCGCTCATGAAGACGAAGGCGCCCTTCAGCACCCCCACGAGCAAGGGGGGACGACCGGCGTAGTCGGCGGTGATCTCCTCGCCCAGCTGGGCCACCCGCTTGTCGAGGACGTCCTCGGCCACCACCACCTCACCGAGGTGGGGGTCGTGGCGCCAGGGGTCGACGGCGCCCGACAACCGTTGTCCGCCGGCGCGCCAGGGGGACTCCACCTCATCGGCCATTGGCTGCCGACACTACCAACGCCCGGTCACCGGTCGACCGGGCCCCAGACGGGCCCCGCCGTCAACCGTCCCCGGGACCGCCGGACCCGTGTCCCCGGGGCCACGTCGGTGGCCCGGGCCTCCCCCCGGGCCACGCCGAGGACCCGGTCGACGGCGGCGAGGTCGGGCGGGTGGGGCCCGTCGTGGCGCAGCCAGCGCCGGGTGGCCCGTCGGGCCAGGGGCCCCGGCGCCCGGGCCAGGGCGGCGGTGTCGGCGGCGTCGATCCCGGCGGCCAGCTCCTCGAGCAGGTCGGCCTCGGCCGCCAGCACCCCCGCCTGCCGGGCCAGCACCGGGACCACGTCGCGGCCGGCCACGACCGAGCACAACGGCAGGAGCTCGGCCCGGACCCGGTTGCGCCGGAAGCGGGGGTCGGCGTTGGTGACGTCGACCACCGGATCGAGGCCGAGGTCGGCGCACAGCGACTGCGTCTCGGCCCGCCGGAGCCCCAGGATGGGATGGCGGGGGCCGACCCGCATGGCGCCCAGCCCGTCGAGTCCCGCCCCCCGCAGGAGGTTCAGCAGAACCGTCTCGGCCTGGTCGTCCATGGTGTGGCCGGTGGCCGCCTCCGGTCCGAGGACGGCCCGGCGGGCGGCGCGGGCCCGGGCTTCCAGGTTGGGGCCGTCCCCGACCACCACCGTCTCGGCCCGGAAGGCGGCGCCGAACCGACGGGCGGCCGCTTCGACCACGGCCGCCTCGGTGGCCGATCCCGGCCGCAGTCCGTGGTCCACGTGGACGGCGGTCACGCTGGCCCCCGAGGCGCAGGCCAGCACGAGCAGGGCCAGCGAGTCGGCCCCGCCCGACACGGCACAGACGACCCCGGTGCCGGGGGGTGGGAACGTGCAGCGGCCGAGGAGCCCGTCCACGGAGGCGGCCCCGGGGCCGGCCATCAGCTGACGGCGAGCGACGTCGGGTCGGTCCGGGCCAGCCAGTCGGCGGGGTGGCGGATCTCCTCCATGGTGGGGAGGCGGTCCGAGCTCTCCCACACCCGGGCCAGGGCGGCGGGGCCGGCGCTCGACTCCACCGTCCTGATGAAGGTCTCCCCCTGCTGGTACTGACGCATCTTGGCCTCGATCCCCACGATCTGCTGCAGCAGCCGCACCGGCCGCGGGGCCTGGTTCCGCCTCTCGCGCAGCACCCGGGAGAACCAGGCCGCGTCGGGGACGGCGTCGGCCCCGGCCCGGTCCATGGTCACGTCGCCGTGGCCTTCGAGGACGCTCATCATGGCCTGGATCCGGGCGATCACCTCGAGCTGCTCGGGAGGGGCCACGAGGCCGAGCATGCCGGCGTCCTCCAGGGGGTTCCGGCCCTCGCGCACGGCCTGGGCGGCCCGGCCCAGGGCCTCGGCCAGGCGGTGGGGGTCGGGGGTGACGTGGGCCAGGACCTGGTCGACCTGGGAGAGGAAGTAGGCCCGCAACCACGGCACCCCGGTGAACTGGCACCGGTGGGTGACCTCGTGCAGGGCGATCCACAACCGGAATTGCCGGGGGGGGAACCCGTGGCGGCGCTCCAGGGCCACGATGTTGGGGCCCACGTAGGAGACGGCGTCACCGGAGGTGTCGCCGGCGAAGAGCAGGTCGTACTGACCGAGGACGCGGGTGGACATCCAGCCGAGCACGAGCCCGAGCTGGGCCCCGGCCGCGGTCCGGGCCGCCCCCGGCAGCGGTCCTTTCAGGGTGGTGGCCTCGAGCTGGCCGAGGACGGGGTCGAGGAGATGGCGGAACGAGGACAGGTTGTTGCGGACCCAGCCGGGCCGGTCGACCACCCGGGCCTCGGCCCGGCCCGAGGCCGGTCGGAGCCCGGTGGCCTCGATCACAAGGGCCTCGGCCTGGGCCGTGACCTCGGCGAAGTCCTCGTCCAGGCGGGCCGCCGTGTCGGCGTCGATGCTCGGTAGGAGCTGGGCCCCGGACCACGACCGCCGGCCCCCGACCCAGGTGGCCACCCGTTCGGCCACCTCCCACGACACGGGGCTACTCACACCGACAGTGTACGGAGCGCCGGGACCCGTGGTGATCAGGCGCTCTTCCGGCCCCGGAGTCGGGGGGCCGAACCGGCATCGTGCTGGTAGCAGAACTCGCTCTCGTTGTAGATGGAGAGCTTCGTCCCGCAGCCCGATTCCCCGCAGACCCGTCCCTCGGCGAACGTCTTCGAGGGCCGCCCGTACGTCGTGAAAGCCTGTCCCCCGATCGATAGGTCACCGCCATCCGCTCGATCCTCGACCATTGCCCCCCAACCTCTCCTTCGATGTCGTCATGTCCATGAATGTCAACGTGCTTCCCCTATCGGCGCCGGGGACCACT
>Ga0302325_10024689_pt1 | contig 12499 bp, 18 predicted proteins | sample Palsa_T0_2_FD_201948 | JGI IMG/M metagenome (GOLD analysis project Ga0302325, IMG submission 201948) | Peat permafrost microbial communities from Stordalen Mire near Abisko, Sweden - Palsa_T0_2 | ecosystem: Environmental > Terrestrial > Soil > Palsa > Peat permafrost | place: Sweden: Abisko...
CCTCATCGGGGGCTGAACCGCTACGCCGGGTAACACTAGGCCCGGGCGCGTTTCTGTACCCCATTTTGTACCCCACGAACGCCGCCCAAAGGTACACTTTCGTGCCCTTCAGTGCACCCGGTGCCTGATTTCACCAAGCCCCGGGGAAAACGAAAAACCCCAATAAACTTGGGGCTCTCGCACGATTTCTTCTTGGTGGGCCATCCTGGGATCGAACCAGGGACCTCATGCTTATCAAGCATGCGCTCTAACCAGCTGAGCTAATGGCCCGCGGGGTCACAAGTCAGGATTATAACACGGAGGCCAAGAGTTCCTAGAGTAGCGTGAGCCGCCGAAGGCGGCCACGACGACTTTGGTCGGCAGAGGTTCACCTCTGACGGACAAAGTCAGATCATCGCGATCCATTTTTTCATGACTTCGTCCTCGTCTTTGAGCTGCGCCAGCAGCAGCGCTTCGAGAGCCTCACGCTCGCGCTCGGCCTCGGCGTGCAGTTCGGTCTCGTAGTCGAACGCGGCGCGCATCTGCGCGAGGGCGTGCTCTTGCTGTGTCGTCCCGTCGTCCGGGGCTGCCGCAGCCGCCCCGGTCGCCGGATCCGTCGAGGGCTTGGTCTGCGGTGCGCGGGGTGCGCGCACCGCCATGACGATCGCTTCGATCACTCGCCGATGCTCTGGATGAACTTCTTGGTGATGCCGTCATCGGCTTTGCGCTGCGCCATCTGCGCATCGCGAAGCGAGTTGATCTCACGCATGTTCTCGGACTGCTGATCCATCGCTTCGTCGAAAAGGGTAGCTTGCAGATCGAGCTGGTCTTGCGAGCCCATCTCTTGACCCATCAAGCCCGTGTTGAACGCGCTGTTTGCGCTCAACATGCCGGACAGGCTCGCGTTCGAGCCGCCCATTGCGCCTTCGGAAAGGCCGCTCAATCCGTTGCCGAGCACGCTGGACGCCGCTCCACCGGCAAGGCTTCCCACGATCGACGGTGCAGCCGCCTCGAGCATTGGTGCGAGAAAACTCATGTCGTCGTCTCCTTAACTGCCGCTGTCGTCGCCGTCGATGAGACTCGCAAGCAGATTGTCCGATTGTGGTTGCGACTGCGCGTACGACGAGAGCGTGTTGATGTTGGTGAAAGCACTCGATTGCTGGCTGAGTGCGCTCTCGAGCGAGGACGGATCGAGACCCGACGTCGCCGAGGACGCTGACGATCCGCCTTCGCAGCCGCCGGCGATTGCACCGGCCGCAGCGCCAACCGGGCCACCTGTGAGTAGTCCCTCAACGCCTCCGATGAGCGCGCTGCCAATATTAAAGCTCATGAGTTGGTATCTCCGTTGATGTAGGTGTCACTGGTCATGCTTTGATTCGAACGATGCCCCGTAGCATCGATGCCTTGGGCTGTGCGCCAACGATGGTGATGATGGTGTGCGTGCGGCGGCGGCGATTGCGGCGCGCACATTTGCGGCATCGCTTGCGCGGTTTGCGCGAGGCGATCGGCGCCGTCATCGCTGCTACCGAGTTGCTGGTAATGGCGCAGCACCGAATCGGCGTAGTCGAGCGTTTGACCGTCGGCCCACGTCGTGCTTGTGCCCTTCGCCGTCGGACTGCCGGAGTTGTAGGCGGAGAGCGCCTCTTTCACGTTGCCGCCATAGCGCTTGAGCAGCCCCGAGAGCATTCCGGCGGCGTAGTCGGCGTTTTGCGCCGGATCCATGGCCGCGCCGGTTTTGGCGAAGTCGTGCCAGCGGTCGTCGATTTGGAAGACCCCGCGACCGTGGCCGCCGTCACCTACCTCGTTGCGGCCGCCGTTGGAACCTGGGCCGCCGGTCTCCTGAGCAGCGACGGCCGCCAGGAGCGTGGGATCGAGCCCGTACCTCTGGGCAGCACCCACGATCTCGGGGGCGAAGTTGACGCCTTCGGTCGCGAGACGGCCGGCCAGGGAGCCGAGAGGGTTCATGGTGCCTCTCCATCCCGCGGACCCTGGTGTTTGACAAGACCCCTGAGGGGTTCTACAATCTCCAAGTCGTTCTGGGGGCCGCCGGGGCTACCCGATAGTAAGCGACGCTTACTTATCGGTAGCCCCCGTGGGCCCCCAATCTGCGACAGGTCGCAAAAACGCCATGGCTTATTCGCACAAGGTCGATATCAGTGGGCTCCTCGGGGGCGGCCGGCAGGTTATGCTGGTCGAGGACGAGGTGCCGATCGAGGAATTCGAGGGGATCTCGTTTCCAACGCCGGCCCGGGTGCATTTGGAATTGCGCCACGTCGATCGCCTACTTCATATAGTAGGCACGGTGGACGTGCAGGCTCGTGGCGCGTGCGACTCGTGCTTGGAAGAGGTCGACGTGCCGGTGCACGCCGACATCGACGAACGGCTCGACCCGAAAATCGGTGAAGACGACCCCTTCGGCGAGAACAACGTCCTGACCGGGAGCCGGTTGGACATCGCCGATCTGGCGCAGCAGTTGCTGCTCAGCGAAATGCCGATGGGGCTTCGCTGCAGCGATAGTTGTCAAGGCCTATGCGGCACCTGCGGAGCGAACAAGAACACGGGCGAGTGCGCGTGCTCGAATACTAACGGAGACTCAAGTGGCAAATCTAAAGTGGAAGACGCCGCGCAGTAAAACGCGCAGCCGTCGGGCGGCGAACTGGAAGTTGAACGCGGTTACGGTCGTGGAATGCCCCCAGTGTCACCAGCCCAAGCGTCCGCACTTCACGTGCGGTCATTGCGGTACGTATGATGGCCGTCAGGTCGTCGAAGTCCGCGACGAACACGCCGGTCACGATCACGAATAAGCGATAAGCCTCGTGACCGGGGTAAAGATCGTCGGCGTCGGGCATTACGCGCCCGAGCGCATCGTGGACAACCACGATCTCGAGCAGTGGTTCGATACGTCCGACGAGTGGATTACGACGCGTACGGGGATGAAACGCCGTCACTGGACTTCTGAGAATGAAGCGACCAGTGATTTGGCATTGGCGGCGGCACGCAATGCGCTCGCCCACGCCGGTCTGCAGCCCGATGACATCGACGCGTACATCGTCTGCACCGTCTACCCAGACTTTCTTTTTCCGGCGACCGCCTGTATCGTGGCGGCCAAACTCGGCGCACATGACAAGCCGGCCTTTGACATGGAGATCGCCTGCAGCGGTTTCATTTACGGTCTCACGGTCGCGTCCTCGCTGATCCGTGCCGGCGTCTACAAGCGCGTGGTACTTATCGGCGCGGAGACACTCTCCAAACTGGTCAATCGCGAAGACCGCGGAACGGCCATTCTTTTCGGCGATGGTGCCGGCGCCGTGGTGCTCGAGGCAAGTGAAGAAGATTCGTTTCTGGCCTCAGAACTCGGAAGCGACGGCAGCCGGCCGGAGCTGCTGCGGGTCGAGACCGGCGGTTCGCGCATGCCGACGACACATGCCACGCTGGACCGCAAGGCCGACCGCATTCATATGGAAGGCCGTGAAGTTTTCAAATTTGCCGTGACCAAAATGATCGCAGCCACCGATCGCGCGCTCGAGAAGGCGAAGCTGACGAAGGGCGACGTTGACGTCCTGATTCCGCACCAGGCGAACAGACGCATCATCGATGCAGCCATGAAGTATCTCGAGATCCCGCCGGAGCGCTGTGTCGTGAACATTCAAGAGTACGGCAACACGTCGGCAGCCTCGATTCCGATCGCACTCTCGGAAGCCGTTCGTGACGGAAGAATCAAAACCAACGACGTCATCGTCTTCGTGGGCTTCGGCGGCGGTCTCTCATGGGGCGCCGTGGTCTGGAAGTGGGTCGCATAGTGGCGCGGATCGGCGTGGTTTTTCCCGGTCAAGGTTCGCAGACGCTCGGCATGGGCGTCGATGTCGCGAAGCATTCAACTGCGGCGTCGGATCTCTTCGACATGGCACAAACCGTGCTCGGCTACGATCTGCTCGGCTTGCAGCAGCGCGGTCCCGAAGAACGCCTGCGCGAAACACAGTATAGTCAGCCGGCGATCTTTGCGACGAACGCCGCGATCTTTGCGGCGCTCGAACTTCCATTTGAATCGCTGATCGTGAGTGCCGGCCACTCGTTCGCTGAGTATTGTAGTTTGTACGCCGCGCAGGCCATCGGCTTTGAAGATGCACTGCGCCTCGTTAATGCGCGCGGAATCGCGATGCAACGCGCAGCTGACCTTGCAGCGGGCGGGATGTCGGCCGTGCTCGGCATGGATGCCGGCGCGATTCGCAAGGTCGTCGATCAGGTGCGCGAGCAGACCGGCCAGCGTTTGCAGCTCGCCAATTTCAACTCACCGTCGCAGATCGTCATCAGCGGCGACTTGGCCGCCGTTCAAGCTGCCGGCGATGCGATGCTCGCCGCGGGCGCGAAGCGAGTCGTCCCGCTCAACGTTTCGGGCGCATGGCACTCGCCGCTGATGGAACCAGCACTCGAACACTTTGCGCATGTCGTCGAAGCCGCACCGTTCACGATGCCGCGATTCGACGTGATCTCGAACGTCGACGCGCAGGCGTATCGGGACGTCGCGACGATCAAGAAGAACCTCGTGCTCTCGGTGACCAACGAAGTACGCTGGCACGAAACCGCGGAGAGGCTCGTAAGCTACGGGCTCGATCTCGTGATCGAATGCGGCGCGGGCCCGGTCCTTGGTCCGTTGATGAAGCGCATGCCGAACGCCCCGGAAGTTGCTGTCGTCAGTGACTACGCCGGCATACAGACCCTTCGACAAGGTCAAGGCGACAAGATCAATGCCTAGCTTCGACAACAAGGTCGCGCTCATTACCGGCGCGAGCCGGGGTATCGGTCGCGCGATTGCGGTGGAGCTCTGCCGCCACGGCGCGGACGTCGCGCTGATTGGCCGCGACCGGGTGGCGCTGGATGAAACCGCGGGCGAATGCGCCGCCGTGCGCCCGGGGGCGACGGCCGAAGTCCTGATCGCCGATGTCGCCGACGCGGCCGCCGTCGAAGCCAGCGTCTCGCGGACCCTCGAGCGCTTCGGGCGGATCGATTTTGCGATCGCCAACGCGGGTCAGTCGATCGACGGATTGCTCATGCGCTTGAAACCCGAGACCATCGATCAGCTGCTGGCCGTCAATCTGAAATCGGCGTTTTACCTTTGTGGCTCGGTCGCGAAGCCGATGATGAAGCAGCGGGCGGGCGCGATCGTGCTCGTTTCAAGCATTGTGGGGCTTACCGGAAATGCCGGCCAGGCCGCATACGCGGCTACCAAAGCCGGGCTGCTGGCGCTTGGGAAGTCCGCCGCAAAGGAGTTGGGTTCGAGGAACATAAGAGTCAACGCCGTCGCGCCGGGATTTATCGAGACCGCTATGACCCAAAAGTTACCCGACGCTGCCAAGGCGGCCCTGAAGGCCCAGATCGACCAGTCCGCGCTGGGGAGAGTCGGGACGCCACATGATGTTGCCGGCGTTGTCGCCTTCCTCTGTTCGGATGCCGCTGCGTATGTCACCGGTCAGACCATCGTGGTCGACGGCGGCATGGTCATGTAAACCTCCCCGGTATGGGGATACACTGTCACAGACACCAAGAGAAATAAGGAGCTGTAATGTCCACGTTCGACAAAGTCAAGAAGATCATCGTCGAGCAGCTCGGCGTCGACGAATCCGAAGTCACGACCGAAGCATCCATCACCGATGACCTTGGCGCCGACTCGCTCGATCAGGTCGAGCTCGTGATGGCGTTCGAGACGGAGTTCAACATCGACATTCCCGACGAAGAAGCCGAAAAGATCAAGACCGTCGGCGACGCCGTCGCGCGCATCGATCAGGCTACTGCGGGAGCAACGTAAGCACACTTCATGCTCGACCAACTCAGCGATCGGCTCGGCGCGATCTTCTCGCGCCTGACCGGACGCGGTAAGCTCAGCGAAAGCGACGTCAATGACGCGATGCGCGAAGTGCGCATTGCGTTGCTGGAGGCCGACGTCTCTTTGGCCGCGGCCAAGCAATTCGTGGCGCGCGTCAAAGAACAGGCCATCGGGCAAAACGTGCTCGAGTCGCTTTCACCCGCGCAGACGATCGTCAAGATCGTTCACGATGAGCTGGTTGAACTGCTTGGCGGCGGCCTTCGACACGGCTCAGGCCAGGCTCCAACGCGTTTAACGTTCAGCGATGCCCCGCCGTCGGTCATCATGCTTGTCGGTCTGCAGGGTTCCGGTAAGACGACGCAGGCCGCCAAGCTCGCATTACGTTTAAAGGAGCAGGGCCGCCGTACGCTGCTCGTCGCCGCCGACGTCTATCGACCGGCCGCCATCGCGCAGTTGCAGACGCTCGGCAAACAAGTCGATCTTCCGGTCTACGAAGCGGGTACGGGTGACCCGGTGAAGATCGCGCGCGACGGCGTGAACGAAGCGCGGCGTTTGGGACTCTCAACCGTCATCATCGATACCGCGGGCCGGTTGCAAATCGACGATGCGCTCATGGGTGAGCTCGAACGCATCAAGGCCGCCGTTTCGCCGAAAGAGATTCTCTTCGTCGCCGACGCCATGACGGGCCAAGAGGCGACCAATGTTGCCAAAGGCTTCAACGATCGCCTCGGCATCACCGGCGTCATCCTCACGAAGATGGACGGCGACACGCGCGGCGGCGCGGCGCTATCGATCTTTAGCGAAACTGGTGCGCCGATCAAGTTCGTTGGCGTCGGCGAGAAGCTCTCAGCACTCGAGACGTTCTATCCTGACCGCTTGGCCTCGCGTATTCTCGGCATGGGCGATGTACTCACGCTGATCGAGAAGACGCAGAGCCTGTATTCGGAGACGCAGGCCAAGGCGCTCGAAGAAAAGCTGCGCAAGAGCGGCTTTACGCTGGATGACTTCCTCGAGCAGATGCGGCAGATGAAGAAGCTCGGCTCGATGACGGACATCATGAAGATGATTCCGGGCCTTTCGCGAGCCATGCCGAAGGACTTCGATATCCCGGAAAAAGATTTGAACCGCATTGAAGCGATCATTTGCTCGATGACGCGCGCGGAGCGGCGCAACCCGGCGATTCTCAACGGATCGCGCCGCAAGCGGATCGCCTTCGGATCAGGCACCCAGGTCAGCGATGTCAACAAGCTGATCAAGAACTTCGAAGGCGCACAAAAGATGATGAAGCAACTCGGCGGAGCCAAGGGCGGCAAACGCCCGAAGCTCCCGATGGGGATGCTTCGCTAACCCCCACATGCAGAAAGACACGTACACGACACCATGGTGAAGATCAGACTGCGCCGGATGGGCGCAAAGAAACAACCGACCTACCGATTCGTGGTCGCGGATTCGCGCTCGCCGCGCGACGGCCGCTTCATCGAAATTCTCGGACACTACAATCCGCGCACTGAGCCCAAGACGCTCGAAGTGAATGCGGAGAAGGCAAAGGAGTGGCTGGCCAAAGGTGCACAGCCGACCGAGACCGTTCGCCGTTTGTTTGCCGAAAAGGGTATCATGGAGCGCGGTCCGATTCCGACCACGAAGCGCGCTCCGCGTAAAGGGAAAGAGTAATGTCGGCCTTCGATGACGAGTTCGGCCTCTTCGGCGAAGGCGCCGACGAAGCCGAGCGCAAGTCGTCGCTTCCCGCCCGCAAGATCGCTTCAAATGAAACGATCATCGATGACGTGGAGCCCGAAGATGCTCGTCCGCCGCGTACCGAGCGAGCACCGCGTCGCCGTGAGGGCGGCGAAAGCGGCGGATATCAGCGGCGCGAGCGTCGCGACCGTCAACCGGCCGATCCGTGGGCATCGCTGCGCCGCGCGACCGCGCTGCTCGAGTTGCTCGCCAAAAAACTCGTCGCAAAGCCGGAAGCGTCGAGCGTTGAACTCTTTACCGATGAGGAAGGCAAGCCGGTTATCGAACTGGTTGTCGATCCGGAAGACTTAGGAAAAGTGATCGGACGCAGCGGGCGCGTTGCGCAGGCGCTTCGCACGATCGTGCGCGCGACGGCCGAAGGGCGCGTCTCGGTCGACATTCTCGATGCCGAAGAAGCGGCGGCAGCTGACGAAGGTAAGGGCGACGACACCGAAGAGTGATTTGCCGATCGGCCGCATTGCCGGCCTCTTCGGTCTTCGCGGTGAACTCAAGTGCGACCCGACCAGTGCGGGTCGCGCCGTCTTTTTGCCTGGCGCAAAGCTGCGCTACGTCCTTCGACAAGCTCAGGACGACGATGGGCGAAGTGAAACCGTCACGATCGAGCGTGTGCGCGAGCACAAAGGGCGCCTGCTGATCATGGTTGCAGGGGCGACCGATGCGACAAGCGCCGAGCGATTCATCGGGGCGACCTTCTTTGCGCCGCGCGAGGAGCTCGACGTCGAACCGGGCGAGTATCTCGACGTCGATCTGGTTGGTTGTGCAATTGTCGGCAGCGATGGGACGATGCACGGCAGAGTCGAGCGGATCGAACACTATCCGGCAAGTGACATGCTCGTCGTCGGTGGTCGCCTCTTGCCGATGGTGCGCGCGTTCATCCGCAGCATCGACGTCAACAAAAAGGAGATCGTCGTCGACGATCTCCCCCAAGGTCTGCTTGACGGCGAGTCCCTCTAGGTATTTTCCGGGTGGTCCGTTGCGTACTTCTCGACCGCGGCTTTGATCGCGTGCGCGTAGTCGTTGTCGGTCTCCGTATCGGTATAGAGCACCGCGCCGAAGCACGCATAGACGTTTAGCGTAAACGTGTAGCTGTCGTGCGCGTGGAACCCGCCGACGTGGGTGGCGTTCAACACACCCGAAGCGATCGCGTTGTTGCGACTACGCCCGCAGACCGAATCCGCGCTCTTGGTGAGATCGCCCGCGGGTACGCTCGACATGACCGTCGTGAAGTGCGCGTTTATCGCGCGAAAGAGTTCGTCGGTTGCAATGCCGAGCACCGCCGGCTGCGCGTTGCCGCCGAGGTGTACGACAAGCATGCCGCGGCTGGGTTTGGCGGGTGTGGCGCTGGGTGCCGGCGTGGGTTTGTTCTTTGGCTTGCCTTTGAAGAGGTCGGTGAGCACGTTGCTGATCGGCACCGACGCGCCGGATGTGGATTGGGGTGTCGGTGATGTCGCCGGGCCGTTATTCAAGCCGGGGCGACTGACGCCGGCCACGTCGAGAATCACCGTGCGCGCGTTCAGTGCCGTCGATGCGACGTCTTGAACGCCGGTGACTTGCGTCGTGGTCGAGTAGACGCTGATATCGTTCGAGACGTCGACGACCTGCGCAACGATCGCCGCTCCCTCGCCGATTGGCTGGATATAGCCGCTAATGTAATAGTCTGCGTGAAGGACGTGGGCGTACTTCTGGTAGTCGACGCGCTTGATGCCTGTCGGAACCGCGAGCACGGTCACGCCGCCGGTTTGCTGGATGACCTGCGAGTAGATCTGGGCCACCGCACCGCCGTAGCGGGGATCGAGATCGGAAGGCGCCTCAAACGGGTAGACCACGATCGTGGGCTGGTTCGCGCCGGGGGTCGCCGAAACGGCGGGCGTCGGCGATGGCGTCGGCGTAACGCGAGGCGGGGGGCCAGCCGCAAGCAGCAGCGCGCTTGCAAACAACACAAAAACAGCGAGGTGACGGCGCAACGGCACTTCCTTTGCTAGTTCGTCGATACTAGATGGTTAACGAACGTGCGAAGCACGTCGTTCACATCACCAGGGCGTTCCGCCATCGCGAGATGCCCGGCTCCCGGCACTATTCGCGCCGTAGCGCCTGGTATCCGGTCGGCCAGTGCCTCGGCAAACTTTGGTGGGGTAAGCACATCAAGCTCCCCGGTGACCGCGAGGACCGGGAGGGTCACCTCTCCGAGTCTGCCGATCCGGTCGAAGACATCGCACGCTCGGAAATCGCGCAGCGTTTGCGCTTGGCCGACCGCGAACATCATGCGGGTCGACGCATCGAGTTGCGCCGGTGACGGTTCGGCGAAGAAATGACGTGGAAGTTCGCGCGCCGCCCGATCGAAGTCGCGCTCGATCGCCTCGAGCATCGCGGGCGACACGCGTAGCCGCGCGCCCGAAGAAAGCATGACAATCGCACGCACGCGGGCTTCGTGACGCAGCGCAAGTTCCAGCGCGATCGCGCCACCCATGGAATGTCCACATAAAACCACGTCGCTCAGCGCGCGAGCGGAAAGTTCGGCGCTGACCGCGTCAGCGAATGCCTCGATGCTCGCCGGTTCGCCGGGTGTCGTATGACCGGGAAGCGTGAGCGCGATCGAACCGTCAAATGCGGCGGTTTGCTCGGCGAAGATCTCGCCCGTGCAGCCGGCGCCGTGGACGAAGACGACGGTCATGCGGCGTTGGCGTCCGCGAGTTCCCGCGGGTCATCGGCGTGCCACGCCGCCGAGAATTCCGCGCCGAAGAAGAAGACCGACCCGATCACGTAAAACCACAGCAGCAACGCCAGCGGAACCGAAAGGGCGCCGTAGATCTTCGTGAAGTTCACGTGCAGCGTATATTGCGTAAACGCGTACTGCACGATGGGCCACAAGAGCGCGACGAGAATCGCGCCGGGCAGCGAGAACGACCACGAGATGCGCCGGTTGGGCAAGAAACGATACAGCACCATCGTCACGACGAACACCAGAGCCAGCGAGATTGCGTAGGCACCGAAGTGCGAGAGGTACTGACGATCCGGCACTTGCGCGAGAACCAAGATGATTGCGATGACGATCGGCAGCGCCATCGCGATCATCAAGATCAACGCCATGACCGGCAGCATGATCATCGAGAGCACCAGGTTGTTTACGAATGGGCGAACTTCAGGAACGCCGAGCGCGCGATCCAGCGCAAACGCCAGGCCCATGAAGAGATTCTTGCTGGACCATACGAGGAAGACCAGCGCGATGATGCCGGAGATGCCGCTGCCATAGATGTACGTGCCCAGATTCGCCGCGACGAACTGATGGAGTGTCGGACTAAAGGTTCCCAAAAAGTTGAGGACGCGCTCCTGGGCAAACGGAAAAATATACGATGCCAGACCGAGAATCAGGACGACCAGCGGAAAGAGCGCGAAGATTGCGTTGAACGCAACGGCTTGCGCCAAGAAGGCGCAGCCATCCTTGGAAAATCGCAGGCTCGCCTCGCGCAGGCAGGAGATGAGTCGGACCATCGGATGCGGTATATCGCTACGCCGTGATGTTATTCCCACCGGCGGCTGCCGTAACCGTTGCGTTTGACGGCCATCCGGTGGCGGCGTACCACCGGGCCTATCTCCGCGGTGGGCACGTGTACGCGCCGCTTCGCCCGTTTGCGACACGTCTTGCCTTTGCGCTGTGGTACGAGGGCGATACGCTGGTGATCGCTCGCGCCGGACGCGAAGCTCGCGTTCGGCTGATCCCTCGCGAGCCGAGCGCGCTGGATGACGTCTACGTACCGATTGCCGACGTCCTGCGCGCGCTGGGCGCACGCGTCAGCTATGCGCAGCGCCGGCTTGACGTGCAAACGAGGTACGTGCCGCTCTCCAGCCCGACGCCGTTCGACGCGGCGTTACCATCGGCACCGCCGCAGACGATCTTCACCCCGGTGCCGTCGCCGACGCCGCGTCCAGTCTGGACTGGTTCACCGTTGCCGCGGCGTACGCCGCTCCCGGTCGTCGCGCCGACACCGCATTAACGCGCTGCCAGCACACCAAGATCGCGATCGCCGAGCTTGCGAGCGATGCGCTCGTGCATCGCGGCTTCGACCGCGTCGACCACCGGAAGCGGTGCACCTTTCGCCGCGGCTTGCATCAAGCGCGCGTCTTTATCCGCCATCTCGAGCGTCCACAGCGGAGAGTACTCTCCGTCGGCCATGCGTCTGCCGCGTCCCGTGATCTGGCCTTCGACGCTATAAAACGAGAACAACTCGTAGGCTTGCACGAGCGAGAGACCCTGCGCTTGTGCGATCGTGTAGACGTCGGCGAGTCCGCCGACGACCGCGAGAATCATCGCGTTGCCCATCAACTTATAAATCGCGGCAAGATCGACGCGCTCGCCGAGATATTTCACCTTGCCGGTCATGGTCGCCAAGTGCTCTTGCACCATATCGAATACGCTTTGCGGACCCGATGCGAGCATTACGCCCTGGGCTGCTTCGGCTTGCGGCGGACCCATGAAGACCGGTGCGTGCAAGAACGCGTAGCCCGCATCGCGCAGACGTTCGGCACGCGGGGCAACGCTCGCGATGTCGACCGTTGTGTGATCGACGATTGGTGCGCTCTTCGCAATGCCGGGTAGCGCCGCGGTCAGCGTGGCGTCGACCGCGCTCTCGTCGCGCAAGCAAAGATGCACGATCTCGGCGCCGCGCGCGGCTTCGGCCGCATCGGCAAACGCGCGAGCACCCACTGCCTCGAGGGCTTTGGCTTTGTCGAACGTGCGGTTCCAGACGCGGACATCGTAGCCTTGACGGCAGAGCGACTTGACGAATCCCGAGCCGAGCATGCCGGCCCCATAAAAGGCGACGGTTTTATAATTCATAGCGTAGCGCAAAACGACCATTGACCGTGATGCGGTTGCAGGATAAGGTCAGGGGATGCTTGCTTCGATGATACTCGCGGCCGCGATCGGGCCGCCCGCAGGAACCTACG
>Ga0302325_10024690_pt1 | contig 12499 bp, 13 predicted proteins | sample Palsa_T0_2_FD_201948 | JGI IMG/M metagenome (GOLD analysis project Ga0302325, IMG submission 201948) | Peat permafrost microbial communities from Stordalen Mire near Abisko, Sweden - Palsa_T0_2 | ecosystem: Environmental > Terrestrial > Soil > Palsa > Peat permafrost | place: Sweden: Abisko...
AGTTGCTTTAGAGCTGAAAGATCTAAAATGCGAACTTGAGGCTACCATTATCAACGAGGAAAAAGGAGACCTCTTGAAGGTCGTCCGCAGGAAAGCTATTGACTTACTTGACGCTCTGCCTCTTGTCGATGAAACACAACCTCCCGGGCAGCGCGCTGTGCGAGCTAGCGCATGGACACCCATTCGAAGAGTCCCCTGGGCACTCTTCTGCGAGGTTGTGGGACCTTGGGCAATCTGCGCGAGCGCTTGATTAGAGATTATCCCCATGCTGACGATCAGGACGGATTTCTCGAAGTCACATCAAGGTTGCTAATTTGCATTTGTTCCGACATGAAAGCACTAAGCCACAGCAAGTCTGCGCGCGGATTTAAGATCATTGACCAACTCTATGTTATGGCCTTAGAACTCCAGCATAAGGTCGATGATCTGACGACTGCCGTCGAGGAGGGTCAGCGGTCTAGTGCGAGGAAGACTCTTCAAGCATCTTGGGTTGCTATGCTCGACGGACTTCACAAGCTTGAGGCGATAGCGGGCCCCATTGCCTTAGAGAAATATTTTGGCCAAGCACCAGTCTCTACAGAACAACAGAACGAAAAACCAGAGCCGAAAGTGTTCCTTTCGTACTCCCACGCAGATCGGGAGGTTGTCGAGCCGTTCCGACGCGACCTGATTTCGAGAGGCTTGGACGTCTGGTGGGACAGACTAATATTGCCGGGACAAGACTGGGAACATGAGATCAAGCTCGCGATTGAAAAATCAACGGCGGTGATTATCTGCTTTTCGAAAAGAATCGAGACAACAAACAGAAGTGGTGTTTTCCCGGAGGTCTTAAAAGCACTCGAGATCTACCGACAATTTCAACCAGGACGGATTTTTCTGATTCCTGTCCGCCTGAACGATTGTGAGATTCCGCGGTTCAAAATTGACGGCGTAAGAGATCTGCAATCCCTTCAATTCCAGGACCTCTTCCCGCCAGACCACAGGATTCAGGCAATTACAAACATCCTTAAGGCAATTCGCATGTCGTCCAGCAGGACGCTTGACGGATAACCTCATTTCGAACCCAGACTCTAGCCGCGCCACCGAAACATAGCGATAAATTCCGATATCCGCCGATTATCGGCCTCTCTAGGCTAACGGCGAATGTGGCTCTAGTTCCCGCATCGCGAGGGATTAGGACTGTGCAACGCCCTAAGATTTTGCAATCTACTCGTACAATGCCAGCCCACGAAAAGGCGTTGGATGAGGTTTGCCCACAGGTCCGTAGAACGCGCATATCGTCGAGACGGTTCTCGTTGAGTGTCGAGTCGCCGTCTTGAGGGCTTGGAACGGCAGCACATTAACGCCTATGAACTCATTGGGACGAAGTCTTCGCGTGGAACTTTGGAAACGCTCTTACTCCGTACTGTCTTCCCCAATCTTCCAGCCTTTGCGGATGACCGGCTTCAACATCTGGTTGGCCTCCGCATTGTTGGTGATGCGCATGTTCTCGGCATCCCATTCGAGCTTGGTGTTCAAGCGAATAGCTAAAGCGCCCAGGCCGATCCACTCAGTGAACGGCGCCGACACATTGAAGTTGGAACACGCCTGCACGCCACCTTTACAGGCTCGAATCCAATCCCGATAGTGACCGGGGGAACGCGGCAGGAACTCGGGAGGGAATTCGTACTCGCGCATCTTTTCGACGGGTAGGAGACGCGTCCACTCACCATAGGTGCCGGAGGTGATCATGCCCTTGTCGCCTACAAAGAGACTGCCGTTGGTGCCGGTGCGAATGAGGCTCATCCAGTGGGCTTCCTTCTCTTCGCGCGCGCTGAGCTGTTTGGTAGGTGCAGGACTGGGTTTGTAGGGCTCAACCGCTTTGGGGTGAAAGAAATCGTCAGTGAACACACCGCCCTGAATCTGGCGCTCGTGTGGCTTGACTTTCGGGGCGGCATCACCGACTCTTGCTCTTGGGAGATCTCCCAAAATCTCTCCTTGCGGGGCGTTCGGAAAGGTGGGTTGCTCGCCGCGCATAGCGTCGTACCAGAAGACCTTCACCGGAGGCATTCCTTCGCGTGCAGGGAAGTCAAAGCGCACTACGGATTTTGAAGGGTAGTAAATGCTGCTGCGATCTTCTTGACTGACGCATTCCACAGAGGTGGGAGCTGTTAGCCTAAGCGCCATGTTCGGAGCTCCCAGGATGTGACACGCCATATCTCCCAAAGCTCCCAAGCCGAAGTCGTAGAAGCCGCGCCAGGAGAATGGGAGGTAATCCTCACTGTAAGGACGCTGCGCGGCCACTCCCAGCCACAGATCCCAATCGAGCCATGAAGGGACGGGCGAGGGCGACGGAGCGTCCGCAATGCCCTGCGGCCACGCTGGGCGATTCGTCCAGGCATGCACCTCGGTCACGTTGCCGATCTCGCCGTTCCAGATCATCTCGGCACATTGCCGGGTGCCTTCATTCGAATAGCCCTGATTGCCCATTTGCGTGGCCACGCCGTATTTTTCGGCGGCTTTCTTGAGTTCGCGGCACTCCCACACGGTGTGCGCTAACGGCTTTTGCACATAGACGTGCTTACCGAGTTCCATGGCAACTAGCGCGGCCGACGCATGCATATGATCGGGAATAGTGACGATCACCGCGTCAATCTCATGCTGCTTTTCGAGCATGACGCGAAAGTCGCGGTATTTCGGTGCATTCGCGAACTGGTTGTAAATGCCTTGGGCGCGATTGTCATCCACATCGCACAGAGCGACAATATTTTCCGTTTGAGAACAGGCTCGGATATCGCTGGCGGCCTTGCCACCTGCGCCGATGGAAGCGATATTCAGCTTCTCGTTCGGCGATTTGTAGCCGAGCCTTTTTAGGGAAGGTTCCGATCCGAAGCCGGCGGCGGGAATGACCCCGGCCAACATGCTCCCGAAGAAGAAATAGCGTCTGGTAAAGGCTGCTGTGTTTGTGCTCATTTTTGGACCCGTGGAAACCCCTCTCTTTTCAATCGCGTGATTCGGCGCGAGTAGTTCTTGGAACATTCTATCGAGTTTCCGCTTCGTAGAGTTGGATTCGGGTGAGAAACCGGCGCAATCTAACTTGAATCGCATAGCCTAGACCAGTACACAGGTATTTGTACAACCACGTCCTTCCCGCTTCTGGCGCATCCAACCTATTGGAGTAGGAAATGAAAACGAGTTCTAAGCACTTTATTCAACTAGTTGTCGTTCTGCTCGCCTCTGCAACCTGCGCTCTTGCCCAGACGAGTGGATATCCCAACAATCAGACGCCGCCGGGGCAACCGGGACAGTACCCGCCAGGACAGTACCCGCCTGCACAGATGCAGCCCGGATCGATGCCGCCGGGCGCTGCGGCAGAAATGGTACGGCCCGGTTCGTTGAATTATGTGGAAGGTCAGGTCTCAAGCAATGGCCAGGCGCTGAATCCGCAATCTGTGGGACATTTCACTTTACGGCCGGGGCAATCGCTTCAGACTACTGCCGACGGTTACGCCGAAGTGCTACTGACGCCGGGGGCTTTTCTGCGCGTGGGCCCGAATAGTGAATTGCGCATGACGTCAGTTGGGCTAGCAGACACCCGCATCAACGTCACGCACGGTAACGCTTTGGTTGAAGCAGATCAAGTGATTGAGGGTGCCCATCTGGAGGTTACTCTGGGAACCACATCGGCCGATATTCTCAAGAAGGGCCTTTATGGTTTTAGCACTGACCCTCAAGATGTCAGGGTTTTCGACGGAAAGCTGGACGTAATTGGCCAAACGAACAATCGCGAGATCGGCAAAGGCGATCAGATTCTGCTTGCCAACGGCGACAACATGAAGAAGAGCGGATTTGACGAGAAGCAGGCGAAGAGCGATCCGCTTTATGTCTGGAGCGAAGCCCGCAGTCGCGATGAAGCTGCGCAAAACAAACTAGTAGCGCAGAACCCATACGGTTACGCTCCAGTCGGGGGCGGTTGGTTTTGGGATCCCTATACCAGCTATTACGGGTTCTGGCCGTCGGCTTATCTGTATAGCCCGTTCGGGTTCGGATTTTACGGGGGTTATTATCCGGGATTCTATTATGGCGGTTATCACCCAGGGTTCTTCCGCGGAGGCCGCATTGCGGGTGGAGCGCCTGGGTTTAGCGGAGTTCACGGCAACGGGGTCGGTGGATTCCATGGTGGTGAAGGCGGCGGATTTCACGGTGGCGGAGGCGGCCGCCGCTAAGCTTTCGTCGGAAGCGCTCCAGCGAAGATGCCGTTGATCTCGGAAAAGGTCACGGCGTCTTCGGGCAATGTGAAGGTTCCACGCTCACGCAGCTCACGGGCACAATTCAAAAAGGCACCGAGCGCAGCACGGCACAGACCGCTCCCCACACTGACGCGCCGAACTCCGAGCGCGGAAAGATCGGCAACGCTAAGTGTGCCAGGTTGAAGTCCCATGAGAACGTTGACTGGCCGATCAACTGACTTGACGAGCGTGGCGATGTCTTCGATGCGCGAAAGACCGGGCGCATAAAGAACATCGGCACCGGCCTCCTGGAACGCCTGAAGGCGATGGATCGTATCGCTTAGATCGGGCCGGCCGCACAGGAAGTTTTCCGCGCGCGCCGTCAAGGTGAAGGGAAAGGGTAGGCCGTGAGCGGCCTCTGCGGCTGCGCGAACCCGATCGACGGCGTGCGCGAATTCGTAAACGAGAGCGTCAGGCTCGGCAGGCGAGTCTTCAATCGAGCCACCGACCAAGCCTGCCGCGGCAGCCAGGATAATGGTTTGGGCGACGGTTTCGGGGGTGTCGCCGAAGCCGTTTTCAAGGTCGCCACTGACGGGCAGATCGGTGGCGCAACTGATGGCAACCACGTGCATCATCATCTTTTCGCGGCCGATCGCTTTGTCGGGTAACCCTTGGGAGAAGCCATAACCAGCGCTGGTGGTAGCGAGGGCTTCAAACCCCAAATGCGCGAGTAGTACGGCTGTGCCGGCATCCCACGGATTGGGAATGATGAAGGCACGGTCGCGTTGATGGAGAGCCTGGAAGGCTGAGGCTTTTTGGGCCTGGGTCGGCATCAGTCTACCTCTTTCTCAGGCACGCTATTTCTTAGGCACGGAGACGGTGATGTTGCGGAATTGCAGACCGCCGGTGTGATCGCCTTGAATGTAGAATGGCCCAGGTTTGCCTTCGTCGGCGTTGAGCGCGCCGCCGGTGATGCCGGCGATTTCTTTTCCATCGATGATCGTGACACCATCGCGCACGATCGTCACGGTGCGGCCCACTAGGGTGACATCAAAGGTTTCCCACTGCCCGGGCTTTTTAGGCAGTGTGGAACTGGGCGCGAGGCGGCCATACACCGAACCCATGGCGCGCTCCGGCGGTTCGTTTTCGGCCTCATACTCAAGTTGAACTTCATAACGGCCACGCAGGTAGAAGCCGCTATTGGCGCCCTCCGGGCAGTTCACTTCGAAGTGCAGTTTGAAATCTGCGAAGGTGCGAGTGGTCTTTAAATTGTCTCCGTGTTTTTCGTTCAACAAGATTCCGTCCTTCACGATCCAGTGGCTATTGGCTGGATCGCCGATGGGCTCCCAGCCGTCCAGATTCTGGCCGTTGAAAAGCGCTGCGGGATCGGTCCAAGCTTTCGGTGGTTTGTGATTTAGTTCGGGCGCGCGTACGCCATTGAGTTCCCGCGTTTTCGAACCGTGTGTTTCGGTGCCGGTCAGATGGCCGCCGGCGGCTGTGAGATCCCAGGAATTGTCGGCGCCGAAGTGAAGGACCAGGTGATTGTCCTGCAGTTTGTAGTCCTTGACCTGATAGACATGGCCGCCGGTGGGTTGAAACCAGATTTCGTAATCGTTGGGGCCTTTCTCTGCGACGCTGAGCCAATTGGCGCCTACGCCGCTTGCGCTCGAGACGTCGAAATCCCAACGGCCCATGAAGCCGTTATCGCTCTTGTTGGCAAAAGCCGGAAGGCTCATTGCAACGAGAGTCAAACCAATGAGAATGTTTCGCATGCTGGCAGACATTATATCGGCGGGGCATCAATATAATGGGAGGACAGCATGGATACGGCTCTCACGACTACGATTGTCAGCACCAGCGGCGCGGTGATTACCGGCGTTTTCGGCATGTTCTTCGCTGTGAATCAACTGGGTAAGCGGATTGACGAGGTTAGCAATCAACTAGGTAAGCGGATTGACGACAGTAGCATCCAACTGGGTAAGCGGATTGACGATCTGCGGGCGGATGTCAGAGTACTGAGTTCCGAATTCTACGCCTTCAAAGACGTGGTCAACGGCAAGTTGGCGGCGCTGGATACCGAAATAGCGAAGCTGATGGACCGCCGCAATCCGCAGTAGCGCTCGAGCGCGTCCCAACTCAGGCGCGACAATTGAAACATATGGATTTTGAGTGCAAGTTGGACCTCCTTGCCGAGGTCGCGGTGACAGTCGGTCTCGGGCTCGCGCGGGGGCAAGAGTTGGTCATTTCGGCGCCGTTGGAAGCGTTGCCGCTGGTCCGGCGCATCACCGAGCATGCCTACCGGGCCGGAGCATCGCTGGTGAGCACGCTATTCGCCGACGACAAAGCGACACTCTTGCGCTATCAGTATGCCGCGGATGAAACCTTCGACAAAGCGGCCGTTTGGCTGCAGGATGGTTTGGCGGCGGCCTACCGCAGCGGCGCCGCGCGCTTGGCCATTACCGGAGCTAATCCGGCGTTGCTCGCGGGCCAAGATGCCAAGAAAGTTTCGCGCGCGAACGTCGCCTTTTCCAAAGCAAGCCGTCCCGCGCTGGAACTCATTACGCGGCACGAGATCAACTGGACCATCGTCGCGTCGGCCACGCCGGCTTGGGCCAAGTTGGTTTTCCCTCAACTCCCCGAACACGAGGCCGTTGCCAGCCTGTGGGAAGCGATTTTCCGGACGACGCGCATCGAGACGCCCGATCCGATCGCGGAATGGCGCAGGCATGGCGAGCATCTGCAGAGCCGCGTGCGCTTGTTAAATGAAAAGCGCTTCGGCGCGTTGCGCTACAAAGGACCCGGCACGGATTTGACGCTCGGCTTGGCCGACGATCATTTATGGTGCGGCGGCGGTTCCACGGCGAAGAATGGGATCGCCGGTTTTCCGAATATGCCGACGGAGGAGGTGTTCACCACGCCTCACAAAGATCGCGTGGATGGCGTGGTGACCAGCACGAAGCCGCTTTCGTACCAAGGAACCTTGATTGACGGCATCCAGGTTGAATTCAAGGGTGGCCGCATCACCCGCGCCACGGCGAAGCAAGGGGAACCCATCCTTCAGAGCATGATTGACACAGACGACGGCGCGCGCCGGCTGGGTGAAGTGGCGCTGGTGCCGCACTCGTCTCCCATTGCACAGAGCGGACTGCTGTTCTGGAACACGCTTTTCGATGAAAACGCGGCGAGCCACATTGCCCTGGGACAGTCGTACAGTACGTGCCTTATCAACGGCGATACGTTGAGGGACTCTGAACTAGCCGCGAAAGGCGCTAATGAAAGCTTAATTCACGTGGATTGGATGATTGGATCGGGCGAACTGGACGTGGATGGACTGTGGGGCGATGGGAGGTCCGTTCCCTTGATGCGAAAGGGAGAGTGGGCTTAGCACCCCTTTTTTCGATGCCGGCTGAAATTATCCAGCATCTGCAAATCCTGATCCGCGGCATCGCGCTGCATGCGATTGAAGGCGACCCGAACGATCTGAGGTTTCTGCGCGAGCGCATGTCCGGCATTGCCGATTCGCTGAACGACGAGAGTTCGCCGGACGACTTGCTGGTGGGGATTGGAAAAACGCTGCGCGTACTGGAAGAGTATAAGCAACGTTCAGCGGTCGTCTTTAACGGGCAAGTGGACGAACTGCGCGCCATGTTGAGCACGATGACCTCGACTGTAATGTTCATTACATCGTCCAGCGAAATGAGCGTAAAGCAGTTGAGTGTCATCGAATCGAAGTTACAGCGAGCCCATACACTCGAAGACACTCGCCGAGTGAAGGAATACATGGCCGACTGCCTGACGCTGGTCCGCAGCGAAAGCCAGCGCCTGCAATCCGACGCCCGCACGAAAATCGACTCGCTGAAAAGCGATGTGGAACGCCTTTCCAGCCGTCTCAAAGCTGCATCCAGCGAAGATTCACAAGATCCGGTGACCGGGCTGCCGGGGCGCTTCGTCGCCGAAGAAGCCATCGCCACGAAAATACTTGCCGGCAAAGATTTTTCGATTGCCCTGTTTGCACTGGATCGCTTGGTATCCATTAACGGCCGCTTTGGCCATCAGGTGGGAGACGAAATTCTGGTGAACGGCGCCAGGATGCTGGCTCAAAAACTCACGGGGTCGACGCTTTACCGTTGGAGCGGGCCGGCCTTTGCCGCCGTTTTCGATCCGTCGGTTAGCGCTTCGGTGGCGGAGAGCCGTGCGCAACAGGCGGCTTCGCTGCGGGTGGAAAAAAATATCGAAACCGACAATCGAACAGTGCTAATTGTCGCCACGGCTTCCTGCCAGTTGCAGCGGATCGCGGGCAAAATGCTGCCCGATTCGGTTTTCAAACACATGGATGCGTTTGTGGCGGCGCGCAATGTAAGCGCTTCTCCGCCTAATCCGGAATTCCGAAGCTGAGGAGTTCGGCGGTGTCGAACGGCGGCCGGTTCCGCGCAACGACATACAGGCGATTCCACTCGGGAACAAAGAGCCCGGTGCGTGCGCCCGGCGCGGTTACCGTATGCGAAAGGACCGAGTAATCGTCGGCGCCCTTTTGCCGGAATACGTCCACAAAGCCTTCACCGCCCACCACGTAGACGCGTTTATGCGCGCTGTCGTAAAAAATGTCGCCGGCGTCTCCCACCGTGGACATGGATGCCATGACGGCCGCGTCATCCATATTGAGCACCAGCAGCTTGGCGGGTTTCCGGCAGACGACAAAAATCCGCCGGTTCGCTTCGTCGATCGCGATCGGGCCATTGTCGCGGTAGGGGTGGAGGGGCCAGGAGGCGTAAACGGTTTGGCTGCGGCGGTCGATTTCAACAATCTGCGACACGCCCGGAAGATTCACGTAAATGCGGTTGCCGGTAGAGTCCATTTGGAAGGATTCGGGGTGGGAACTCAGATTCATGTTCGAGCGGCGACCCGATTCGAGGTCCACCATGGCCAAACCGCCAACGCCCCAGCCCACGCAAACGATCTTATGGCCGGGCACAATGCCTATGCGGTCGGCATCGCCGCCCATCAGCTTGCTGTCCAGCAGTTTCAGAGTCTGGCCATCATAGGTTCGGAGACTGCCATCTGCGCCATTCGATACGAGCAGGTTGCCACTATCCGGCAAGATGGCTAAATCCTGCGGCTGAGATAAGCCGGAAATCGTACTCAGATGCTTTAGGTTTTGGGCGGCGTAGACTTCAACGGTGTTGTTGCTGGTGGCGGCCAGAAAGATGCGTTGGTTTTTAACATCGGCAGCCAGGTGAGCGACGGGGCCTTCCAGCCGCGGCAGCATCACGAAATTAAGCTGTTTCAGAGGCCCGGCCGAGTGTTTTGGAAAGATATGGATCTGTAAGAGGATTACGGCGATGGGAAATAGGGTGGCCGCGCGCATTTCCCAATAGTACTTGAAGGTGCCATTTGCCGTTAGCGCGGCTGATACACACGGATCTCCGCAGGATGGCCGCCGAATTCCCGCACTGCCAAAAACAGGCGATTCCACTCAGGCACAAATAGACCGGTACGCGCACCCGCGACGGTCGGAACCTCACCGGCCACGCTGTAGCGATCCGCTGTTTCCTGCTCGTAGACGCTGATGTGCCCTTCGCCGCTGAGCGCGTAGAGGCGTGCGTGAATCGGATCGTAAAACAACTCGTCCGCGCCACCGGCTGCCGGCAGATGAGCCGACACTATACCGGAATCCACATTCAGAACCAGCAGCCGCGCCGGTCGGCGGCAGGCTACGAATAGGCGCCTGTGCGCCTCATCCAGGGCCATGGGAAAATTGTCCATCGCCTCTTTCACGGGCCAATCTGCTAACAGTTTGCCGCTGTCGCAATCCACGACAGCGATGGAACGGGCATCCGGCAGGTTGACAAAAATCCTGGGCTGCGTTTCGGCGCACTGAAAGGATTCCGGGTGAGCGCTGAGCGGAATATCGGTGAGGCGGTTGCCCGAGGAATCCAGAACTGCCAGTGCGCCAGCGCCATAGCCAACATAGATGCGGTCGCGCCCGGCGTCGACGCGAATCGCGCCGGCGTCCGTCCCCAGGCGCAGGCTGCCGATGAGTGTCAGCGTGCCGCCTTCGTAGGAGTGGAGGGTGCCATCGCCGGCATTTGAAACGAAGACTCGATCGGAAGAATTGACGTAGGCGACACTATGCGGCTCGGCTAGGTTCGAGAGCGGAGTGAGAATGGCGTTGTGCCGGATATCGAGCACCTGCACGCTGCCATCTTCAGAAGCGGCCACGAAGATCCGGCCCCGGTAGATATCGGCTGCCAGATGTCCCAGCCTGCCGTGGACGCCGGGGAGAAGTATTTTGCCGATTAGCTCCAGTGCTGCCGGCTGCTTTTGGGCGGACAGCGCGGCGCAAAAGAAAAAGACAATTCCAGCGCGCATTGGGGGCCGGTTACTCGACTTTCGGCACACGAATGACGGGCCGGTTGCAATCGCGGATATCGCCGCCGCATTGCGTGGGTCGGCCGTCTTTGCTGTAACAAATTTCAACCGCCACCAGATAGGAACCTCGACCGCAGCTCACGGCGATGTCGCCATCCGTGAGGCCCGGATTGGCTCGCTCAAAATCCTGTTTCACTTCTTCGGGACTCACGCTAAGCTGATGCGCGGGCGCAACGAATTCGTGAGGGATTTTCACGGATTGGAAAACGCGGCGAATCAGCGCGAAGTAATCGTCCGCCGCCAAGCCGGTGCACGTCCCATGCGTCGCCCATTCATGCTGAATCAGATGAAGATCGGGCATGATGTCGAGCATGCGTGCGGGGTTACTGGGCCCCGCTCGCTCACCGCAGTTTTCCGGGTACCCGCCGCGGCTATACTGCGGCCACAGACCATGAACGATAAAGCCAAAATGCCCGCTGCATTCCGGATTGTCCGGTTTGCTATAGCAGAACTCAGGAGCCCAGGAAAGGTTCAGAAGGTAGTAATCGAACCCGCTGGAGGGTGGCGGTGGTGCGCAGGAAACGCAAATGAGGGCGCAGAAAAGCGGGACGGGCGGAATCTTCCTCATCTTCTCGTCCCTAGAGTAACGTGCGGGAAAACCGGTCAGCTTTTCTTGCTATGCTCAGATCGAGGCAGCGCATGAAATCCGGCAAGACACTAGAAATAGCTGTCTGCGCAATTCTTTTTGTCGGTGTGGCATTTGCGGTGGATCGCACGCTGCCGCGCGCTTTTCGCCAATATCCGGGCATTGAATACAGCCTTGGAACCATTCCCCTGCCGCCCGATTATGAAGAGAAAACAGAATGGGCGTTTGCCCGCCTGATGTATCCAGGCGGTTGGAACGACGGCTATCAAGGCCGCGAGCTCGACTGGCATACCGGCGTGGCTTTGTGGTCGCAAGACTTTCCACGCGCCGACCGGCATTTCTCCATGGCGGTCCGCCGGCTCACCCGCATTCACGTGCGTAGCGTGGAGCAAGCCGTCAATCTAGACGACGGCGACGATGTGTACAACTGGCCCTGGCTTTATGCGGTGCAGGTGGGCGAGTGGGGCATCACCGATGAACAAGCCAAGAAACTGCGCGATTATCTGCTGCGCGGCGGCTTCTTTATGGCGGACGATTTTCACGGCACCCAGGAATGGGATGTTTTTCAGGAGAGCATGCAGAGAGTGTTCCCAGACAGGCAGATCGTCGATATCCCGGACAGCGATGCGGTGTTTCACACGGTATACGATTTGGACGAACGCTATCAAATCGTCGGGGCTGAGCACTTGCAGGAGGGTCACAAGAAGGACGGCTATGTGGCCCGTTGGCGCGGCATCTACGACGACAAACACCGTCTGCTGGTGGCCATCTCATTTAATTCCGACATAGGCGATTCGTGGGAGTGGGCCGATTCGCCGGAGTATCCCGAGAAATATTCGGCGCTCGGCATCCGCATAGGCATTAACGATATCGTTTACGCCATGACGCATTAGTCTAATCCTCCACAAACGTCCGCAACCGCCCCAGCGCCTCGTCCCATTGCTTCGAAATCTCGTCCAGATAACGGCGCGCGTCGTCCAACCGCCGCTGCTCCAATTGCCAGACGCTCTCGCGCCCGTGGCGTGTGCCGCGCACCAGGCCGGCTTCCTCCATCACCCGCAGGTGTTTGGTAATTGCCTGGCGAGTTACGTTGGAACCAATCGTGAGACGGCTGATGGACATTGGTCCGCTGTCGCAGAGACGCGCCACCAGCCGCAGCCGGGTTTCGTCGCCGAGGGCCGCAAAAACAGGAGCGGACAGCTGGGCGAAAATGGGTTTCCGTTTATTGCGCCGAGCCAACGTATTTTTCAATCAACTTCACCATCATGCCCCAGCC
>Ga0302325_10024691_pt1 | contig 12499 bp, 12 predicted proteins | sample Palsa_T0_2_FD_201948 | JGI IMG/M metagenome (GOLD analysis project Ga0302325, IMG submission 201948) | Peat permafrost microbial communities from Stordalen Mire near Abisko, Sweden - Palsa_T0_2 | ecosystem: Environmental > Terrestrial > Soil > Palsa > Peat permafrost | place: Sweden: Abisko...
CAACGCGCCGGGGGTGTCCACCTTGTCGGGGTCCCGGCCGCACGGGCGTTGAACTGGTCGAAACGTCGCTGAACTGTACATCGCGCTCCCGGCCCGTCACCGAGCAGAGGGGCGGGTGCGGGTCGCATTCCCCTTGGTCGGGGGGTTCGCCGGGGCCGCGTTGTCCTCAGCCTGGTCGCTCCCAGCGCACCACGTCGTCGAGCTGGCCGCTCTCCACGTCGTAGACCAGGCCGGCGATCTGGTGCAGGCCGGAGAGATAGGGCGTCCGGGCCAGCAGGTCAACGTCTTCACGCAGGGCGGCGGCGTGGTCGTCGATCGGCAAGAATCCCAGGTCGGCGCCCGTCATCTCCCGCAGTTGGGCGTCACTCACCCCGACGAGACCGCACTTGGTGTGCTGCATCACGACGGCGGTCTCCACCCCAAGGACGCCGCTGGAGAGAGCCAGGCTGCGCAGCACGTCCTCGGTGACCCGCCCCCCTGCGTTGCGGATGACGTGCGCCTCACCGAGATGCAGGCCAAGGACGGCGAAGACGTCGATGCGGGCGTCCATGCAGGTGACGATGGCCAGGTGGCGGCCCGGACGGGGATCGGCCACGTTGGCGCGCGCCGCGGCGTAGGCCTGGTTGGCCCGGAGGAGGTCTGTGATCCGTGTCATTCGCCCGGTGGACCGTAACAGCAGCGGCAGCGATGCACTGGCGCCCTCAGCCGGGCTTCCCGAAGCCCTCGCCATGGTGCTGGTCGAGGGTCGGCACGGGCCCGTCCGCCTCGGAGAGCGGAAGCCGGATCGGGAACCGGGGGAACGGGTGTGCGGCCAGCATCCCCTCCCGGTCCAGCACGGGAGCGACCGGGACGCCGGCGCCGACGAGGCGGGCCACGAGGCCGTCGCGGGGCTGGCTTGCGACGGCGTCGGCCACCATGCGTTGGAGCTCGTCGCCGCGCGCACGACGGTCGTCGAAGCCGAGGGAGGCCACCCCACCGAGCCCGAGCTCACTGCACAGATTTGCCCAGAAGTGCTGCTCGTTGAGTACGCCGAGCGCCACCTGCCCGCCGTCGGCCGTCGCGAACAGGCCGTAGCCGGGCGTCGGTGCCGACGGGGGATCGGGCTGCGACCCGCCTGCCGTCCCCGTACCCGCCCGACCGGTCCAGGTCGCCAGCACGTCGGTCATGGAGACGTCGAGGTAGGTGCCCTCGCCGCTGCTGCTCCGGCCCAGCACTGCGGCGCAGATCCCGAAGGCGGCCGTGAGCCCGGCGGCCAGGTCGGCGGTCGGGAGGGGTGGGACCTTTGTCGCCGTGCCGCCCTCGGGCGTCAATGCGCCCGACCATGCCTGGTAGTTGACGTCGTGGCCGGGCAATGCGGCACGCGGGTCGTGTTGCCCGTAGCCGGAGATGGAGCAGTAGACGATGCCGGGGTTGCGCGCCCGCACGGCCACCTCGTCGAGCCCGAACCTGGCCAGCACGCCGGGGCGGAACCCCTCCACGAGCACGTCGGCCTGTGTCGCCAGCTCCAGCGCCCGGGCCCGTTCGAGGGCGTCCTTGAGATCGAGTTCCACACTGCGCTTGCCCTCGTTGACCGCGGCGAAGAGGCCCGGATAGAAGCGCATCGGGTCCCCGCCCGGCGGCTCGACCTTCAGCACGTCGGCGCCCAAGGGCACCAGCAGTGAGGTGGCGTACGGTCCGGGACGCCAGATGCTCAGGTCGAGTACCCGAAGCCCGGAGAGAAACCCACGCGTCGCGGCCATCGGACCAGAGTCTTGCAGCGGGTGGCGGGTAGCCTCGCTCCGTGCTGGGTTTCTTCTCGTTCACCGAGGTGACCGACCCCTCCGCCCACGAGGCCTACAACGCCTGGCACCAGCTCGACCATCTGCCCGAGCAGTTCACCATCGACGGCATCGTGTTCGGGCGGCGCTGGGTGCGTTCCCCGCGCTGCCGGGCGGCCGAGTCCGCGACGGGCGGCCTGCTCGACCGGTTCCACTACATGACGCTCTACCTGCTCCGCGACGAGAGCGTGGTGCCCGAATTCTTCGCCCTGGCCAAACGGTTGTACGCCGAGGACCGTTTCTTCGCCGCTCGGCGCGCCCTCTTGTCCGGCCCCTTCGCCGTCGTCGGGCGCTGGGCCGCTCCCCGCGTGGCGGTCTCCGCCGCCGCGGTCCCGTACCGCCCGGCGCACGGGGTCCACGTGGTGGTGGGCCCAGGAATGCCGGGCGCGGAACTGGTGCGCCACCCCGGAGTGGCTGGTGCCTGGCAGTTCTTCGACGCCGAGCGCGACCGGACCATTACCGTCAGCTTCGTCGATGGCGATCTCTGGCAGGCCGCAGCCGCCATCGGAACCGGTGGCAGCGAGAGTGCCGAGTGGGCAGGGCCACTGGAGCGAGTTGATGCCTTCCGCTGGGACTGGTTCGCTACGCTGACGCCTCAATGACCAGTCAAAGCAAGTCGAAGGCCCAGCGCAGGGCCGAGAACCAGCAGCGCGCCGCCGAGAAGCGCGCCGCCGAGCTCCGGGCGAAGCGGATGCGCATGGGCATCCGCGTGGGTGGCGTGGTTGTCGTGGTCGCGTTCATCGTGGTCCTCATCACCCAGCTGACGGGTGGTGGATCCGCGGTTGTGCCGCCCCAGGTCAAAGATCCCCACGTCGCGCTGGAGCCGATTCCCGCCTCGATGTCCTCATCGTGGGTGCAGCCACCGGCTGGAAAGCCCGGACCCGAGACAGTTCCGATCACCACCGGACCGAAGCTGGCCACGCTGCTCAACGCCGCCACTGGGCAGACGGTCGACGGCGTGCAGTGCCAAGCCGGGGAGCAAACGGAAGTCCACGTGCACACTCACCTCACGATCTTCGTGAATGGACAGGCCCAGGTCATTCCCTACGGCATCGGCATCCCGGGATTCCAGGCCGTCAGTTCGCCAAACGGGGCCTTCGTGGAGACGGGCAGCTGTTTCTATTGGCTCCACGTGCACGCCGACGACGGGGTCATCCACATCGAGTCGCCAAGCACGACAATGAGCTTCACCCTGGGCCAGTTCTTCCAGGAATGGGGCGTCCCGCTCAGCAAGACCCAGGTCGGGCCGGCCAGCGGCCAGGTGACGGTGTTCTTCACCTCGCCGGGCAAGAAGGCGATGCTCTACACCGGCGACCCCAATGACCTCCCGCTCGGGGACCACTACCAGATCCAGCTGGTCGTCGGCACGCCGATCGTCGCCCCGGTCCAGATCACCAACTGGGGTGGGCTGTAGGTCAGGTGAAGGTCGGCGCCGTCGTCGTCGGGCTGGGCCCGGGCGGTGAGCCGGCCTCGGTGCGTTCGATGCGCTTCGCCTACCCCACGTTCCGGCGCGCCGCGGACTCGGCGTCGTGGCCGCCGCCCAGCAGCGAGGAGAAGATCGCCGGCGCCTGATGCGGCAGCAGCGAGAGGTGGCCCTCGCCGGGAACGACATGGACCGTGGCCTGGGAAATGTGCCGCTTCAGGAAGGACCGGTAGCCCGGCGGCCCGGTGTTGTCGTCCGAGCCCTCCCAGATGTCGACCGGGACGTCGATCTCCTCGAGCGAGAACCCCCATGGGTCCCCGAAGATGCGGTAGTCCTGCACGCAGCCCTCGGTGCCCTGGCGCATGGCCTCCCGGACGAAGGCCAGCGCGTGGTCGGGCGGTCCCCATTCCGTCAGCACGGTGCGATCCGCCGCCGGGAACGAGCGCAGAAGGGCCCGGAACAGCCGGGCGTTGCTGGCGTTGACGATGCTGACCTTCATGAGCGTGGACGCCAGCCAGGGGGTCCGTCGACTCAGGAGCAGCAGCACGCGGTCTTCGATGGCGAGCCCGCGGGTCGTGCCGTAGAGGTCGAGCGGCACGGCACTCGAGAGGAGGGCGGCGGCGGTCACGCGTTCCGCCATGGTGGCCGCACAGACGGCCGCGTAGGCGCCACCAGCCGACCAGCCCATCACGGCGAACCGCCCGATGCCCAGTGCCTCGGTGAGCTCCGCCACGTCGGCCGGCCAGTTCCGCAGGCGGCGCCCCGACTGGTAGCTCGAGAGGCCTATGCCGGGTCGATCGGGCGAGACGAGACGGATGCCTGCGGCGACTGCCGCCTCGTGTGCCGGTGCCGCGTCGAGCCGTGAACTGAGGCCGCCGTGGAAGCTCAGGACTGGGAAGCCAGTCGAGACGCCGTAGTCCTCGTAGGCCAGCACCCGCCCGTCGCGCAGGCGCACCGTTGCGGTCACTGGTCTGACGCGCCCGCTCCCGCGACCACATCGGGGAATGGTTGCACGTGCCGGTTCGGTCCAGGGTGAGCAGGTGCCGGCACAAGAGCACGCTATAGGGTGCGGGCATGAGTCCGAACGTCGACGAGCTCGTTGATGGCCTGCTGGCCGACTTCCCGCCGGCGACGACACCGCCGCAGGCGTTTCTCGGAGAGCAGTTCGACCGCGGCCTGGCCTGGTTGCCCTTCCCGCCCGGGGCGGGCGGCCTCGGCCTGACGCCAAGGGATCAACAGCGGGCGCAGGCGCGGCTGAGCGCGGGTGGTGCCCCGGTGGCCGGAGTGCGCAATCCCATCGGCTACGGGATGTGCGCGCCCACCATCGCCACCCACGGCACGCCCGAACAGCAGGAGCGCTACCTCCGTCCTCTCTTCACGAACGAGGAGATCTGGTGCCAGCTCTTCAGCGAACCCGGTGCGGGATCTGACGTCGCCGGGCTCTCGACCCGCGCCGAGCGTGACGGCGAGGAGTGGCTTTTGAACGGACAGAAGGTCTGGACCACGCTTGCGCACATCTCGTCGTTCGGGCTGATTGTGGCGCGCACGAACCCCGACGTCCCCAAGCACAAGGGGATGACGGCGTTCCTCGTCGACATGAAGGCGCTCGGTGTCGAGGTGCGACCGCTCTTCCAAATCACCGGGGAGGCCGAGTTCAACGAGGTCTTCTTCACCGATGTGCGGGTGCCCGACTCGGCTCGCCTGGGTGGCGAGGGCGAGGGATGGCGCGTCGCGGTCACGACGCTGATGAACGAGCGGGTCTCCATCGGCGGAGCGGTCACCCGACGCGGTGGGGGTCCGGTGGCCGAGGCCATCAGAATCTGGAAGGAGCGCTGGCAGGGGGACACCTCCGCCCATGCGCTCGCCCTGCGCGATCGGCTCGTCTCGAGCTACATCCGCATGGAGGCCTTGTCCATGACCAACGCCCGCGCCGCGCAGTCCCGCCGATCCGGCACGCCCGGGCCCGAAGGTTCCGTGGCCAAGCTCGCCTACGCGGAGGAGAACAAGCGGATCTACGACCTCTGCATGGACCTGCTGGGCAACGACGCCATGTTGTTCCCGGCCGGATACCCCATGATCCGCCCCGACCATGTCGGCATGGGCTCACCGGACGTGCGCAAGATGTTCCTGCGGGTGCGGGCCAACTCCATCGAGGGCGGCACGTCCGAGGTCATGCGCAACATTCTGGGCGAACGCGTGCTGGGCCTCCCGGGCGATGTCCGCACCGACAAGGAACTCCCCTGGAAGGACGTCCCGCGCAGCTGAGCGCGCACCCGTCGTGACGCAATCTGACGCGAAGGCCGAGAAGCGCGTTGCGGCGGAAGCGGCAGCGGCGCTGGTGGAGAGCGGCATGTGGGTCGGGCTGGGAACCGGGACGACCGTCGCCGAGTTGGTCCCTCCTCTCGGGGTGCGCCGCCTGGACATCACGTGTGTCGCGACCTCGCCGGCGACCGAGCAACTCGCCCTCGCCCACGGGCTGGACGTCAGGCCCTTCACCGACATCGACCGGCTCGACCTGGCCATCGACGGGGCCGACCAGGTCGACCCGGCCGGCTGGCTGATCAAGGGTGGAGGTGGGGCGCAGACCCGCGAGCGGATCGTGGCCGCGGCCGCCGACCGGTTCGTGGTCATTGTGTCCTCCGACAAGCCGGTCGATCGACTGCACGCGCCGGTCCCGCTCGAGCTCCTGGTCTTCGGGTTGGCGGCCACCCTGCACGCGCTCCCCGGCGCCACCCTGCGCGACGCGCCGGTGACGCCCGACGGCGGCGTCGTCGCCGACTACCACGGCGAGGTGGGCGACCCCGCCACGCTGTCCGCCCTGCTCGAGGCCGTGCCCGGCCTCGTGTCCCATGGCCTGTTCCCGTCCGCCATGGTCTCGACCGTGCTCATCGGCCGGGGAGACGAGGTGGAGACGCGCCAGATCGGCTGAGCCGCCCTACGCCGCCGGGCTGAAGGTGACCGGCAGCGCAGTGGGGGAGCGGAACACGTCGCCGCGGATGTGGGGATCGCCGTCGCCCACCTCGAACGTCAGGTCCGGCAGGCGGTCGAACACCCGGTTGAGCAGGGCGCGCGTCTCGAGTCGCGCCAAGTGCATGCCCAGGCACATGTGCGGCCCGTGGGCGAACGCGATGTGCGGGAGGGCGGGCCGGAAGATGTCGAACGATTCGGGGTCCTCCCACCGGGCCTCGTCGTGGTTGGCCGAGCCGATGTGGGGGGTGATGCTCTCGCCGGGGCCCAGGGTGACCCCACCGATCTCGACCTCGCAGGTGGTCGTCCGGTTGATGGAGAGCAACGGCGGCTCGCAACGCAGGCCCTCCTCAATGGCCTGGGGCAGCAGCGAGCGGTCGCTCCGCACTGCCTCGAGCTGTTCGGGATGCGTGAGGAGGAGGTAGAGCAGGTTGCCCGACGACCGGTAGGTCGTCTCGGCGCCCGCGGGGAGCAGCAGGCGGAGGAAGGAGTAGATGGCTTCGTCCGTCAGCTTCTCGCCGTCCACCTCGGCCGAGACCAGGTCGCTGATGACATCCTCGGCCGGGTGGGCCCGCCGGTCGGCCACCACGCCGGCGAAGTACTCGCGCAACGCCTCCGAGGCGGCCAGGCCGCGGTCGATGTCCGCCACCAGGCCGATGAGCTCGACCGACCAGCGTTGGAACTGGGGGAAGTCCTCCTCGGGCAGGCCGAGCAGGCGCGCGATCACCCGGACGGGGAACTCGAACGTCAGCTGGCGCACCAGGTCGGCCCGGCCGTCGACGGCGAAGCGGTCGATCTGCTCGTCGATGATCGGGCGGATGAACTCGGGCTCCCAGCGGGCCAAGGCCTTCTCACGGAAGGCGTGGGCCACCAGGTTGCGGTGGCTGCGGTGCTCAGGGTCGTCCATGCCGAGGATCATGTGGCCCATCACCATCCCGATGGTCACGTCATAGCCGGTCGAGGTGAAGGTCTTGGCGTCACGCAGAATGCGCGAGCAGTCCTCGTAGCGGTAGGCGATCCAGCCCGGTTCGACGTCGAAGCCCTCCGGCAGGGCGTCGGGGGAGATGGTCAGGCCCTTGTGGACCGGTGTGTCGCGGCGCTTGGCGACGAGGTCGGGGTAGGGGTCCCGTGTCGTGCCGGCCACCACGTCGTCGAAGGCGCCGAACGGGTCGTACTCCTGTGCATCGGATACTGCCATGGCGCGATTCCCTCCCGCAGCTGTTCTGTGACGTCGGTGTCAGGCTACGGCGCGCGACGTGGGTGGCGCACGCGCTCGGCTCCAGGGCGGCCCCGGGCCTCGACGGCGTAGGCTCCGGCCTGCATGCACACACTCCGCACCCCCGACGATCGCTTCGCAGACCTGCCCGACTACGACTTCTCCCCCCATTACGCCGACGTGGCCGACGCCGAGGGGGGCACGCTGCGCATGCACTACCTCCGGGAGGGCGATGCCTCGGCGCCGGTCGTGCTGCTGATGCACGGCGAGCCATCGTGGTCGTACCTCTACCGAAAGATGATCCCCGTGCTCACGGGTGCCGGGCTGCAGATCGTGGCACCCGACCTGGTCGGCTTCGGCCGATCGGACAAGCCGGCCGAGCGCACCGACTACACCTTCGCCCGTCACGTCGAATGGATGCGCGAGCTGCTGTTCGACCGGCTCGACCTGTCCGACGTCACACTGGTGGGCCAGGACTGGGGCGGGCTCATCGGCCTGCGCCTGGTCGGCGAGCACCCCGAGCGCTTCGCCCGCGTCGTCGCCGCCAACACCTTCTTGCCGACGGGCGACACCAATCCGGGCGACGCCTTCTTCGCCTGGCAGAAATTCTCCCAGGAGGTCGATGTGTTCCCCACCGGCGGCATCGTCCGCGGTGGGTGCGCCAAGCCCATGGCGCCCGAGGTCGAGGCCGCCTACGACGCGCCGTTCCCCGACGAGTCCTACAAGGCGGGGGCCCGGCAATTCCCGCTGCTGGTGCCCTCACGGCCCGACGACCCCGCCCACGACGCCAACGTGGCCGCCTGGGTGGGCCTGGCCGCCTTCGACCGGCCCTTCCTCTGTGCGTTCAGCGACAGTGACCCGATCACCAAGGGTGCGGACCGCAACCTCAAGGAGCGGATCGCCGGTGCGAAGGGGCAGCCCCACACGACGATCGTCGGCGGCGGGCACTTCCTGCAGGAGGACTGCGGCGAGGAGCTGGCCGAGGTCGTGGCCTCCTTCGTCACTTCCACCCCGTGAGCAACGAGCACAGCGTCGTCATCGTCGGTGCCGGGTTCTCCGGCATCGGCATGGCGGCCCGCCTGCGCGCCATGGGCGTCGAGGACTTCGTCGTGCTCGACCGTGGCAACGACCTCGGCGGCACGTGGCGCGACAATTCCTACCCCGGCGCCTCGTGCGACGTCCCGTCCAACCTCTACTCGTTCTCGTTCGCACTCAATCCCGAGTGGTCCCGCGCGTTCTCCTCGCAGAGCGAAATCTGGGACTACATGCGCGGGTGCGTGGACCGTTTCGACGTGGGTGCGTTCCTGCGGTTCGGGCGCGCCGTCGAGGAGGCGCGCTGGGACGACGCCTCCGCCCGCTGGGTCATTCGCGCGACCGGGGGAGAGGAGTACACCGCGCCGGTGCTGGTGTGGGCCACCGGCTCGTTGAGCGAGCCCTCCATCCCGGACTTCCCGGGTCTCGACGCCTTTCGCGGCAAGGTCTTCCATTCCGCCCGCTGGGAGCACGGTTTCGATCTGACGGGAAAGCGGGTGTGCGTCGTGGGGACCGGGGCCTCGGCCGTGCAGTTCGTGCCCCAGATCGCCCCCCTCGTCGAGCACCTCTACCTGCACCAGCGGACGCCCCCCTTCGTCGTCCCGCGGCGCGACCGTGCCGTGTCGGGCCTGCGCAAGCTGGCCTACCGCAGGGCGCCGTGGCTCCAGCGCCTCTCCCGTCTGCGCATCTACGCCATGTTCGAGGCGCTCCTCTCCGTCTTCGTCGGCGGCGGGGAGCGGCGCAAGGCTGCGGTCCGCAAGACCGCGCTCGACCACCTGGCCCGGCAGGTACCCGACGAGGCGCTGCGCGAGCGGCTCGTGCCGCACTACGAGCCGGGCTGCAAGCGCCTCCTGCTCTCGGACGACTACTACCCCTCGCTCACCCGGCCCAACGTCGAGGTGGTGGAGTCACCGGTGGCCTCGTTCACCGCGCACGAGGTGGTTGGCCAGGACGGCATCGCCCGCCCGGTCGACGTGGTGATCATGGGCACCGGCTTCGAGGCCGCCGAGCCGCCCTACGCCGAGCACATCGTCGGCCGGGACGGAGTCCGGCTCGCCGAGCTCTGGAAGGCGAACGGCGTCGAGGCCTACGCCGGCTCCACCGTGGCCGGGTTCCCCAACCTGTTCCTGATGATCGGGCCCAACTCGACGTTGGCCCACAACTCCATGATCTACATGATCGAGTCGCACATCAACTACATCGCCAGTGCGCTGAGCTTCCTGCAACGCCCCGGTGTGCGCGTCGTGGAGGTCAAGCCGGCCGTGCAGCGGCGTTACAACGAGCGCCTGCAGGCGCGGCTGGCGCACTCGGTGTGGGTCGACGGCGGGTGCGCCAGCTGGTATCTCGACCACCGGGGCCGCAACACGACGCTCTGGCCCGACCACACCTGGAAGTTCCGCCGGCTGACCCGGCGCTTTCATCCCGGCGAATACACCGTCCGCGCGTAGGCCCGCAGCGCCAGCGCGCACAGCACGGTTGCGAACAGCGCGAGCACGCCGATCTCCGGCAGCACCGCGCCCAGCCCGTCGTGGTCGTAGATCAGCTTGACGAACGCGTCCATGGCCCAGGCCTGGGGCACCGCGTGGCCGACGCCTCGCACCACGGGTCCGACCACGTCGAGCGGGTACATGCAGCCGCCCAGCATCCCGCACACGATGCCCAGCACGACCGCCAGGGAGATCGCCTGCTCCTCTGTGCGCGAGCGCATGCTCACGAGTGCGGCCGCGCCGGCGTAGGCGAGCGACAGCATGGCGAGGACGAGGAAGACGCCGAGTGGGTCCCCCCAATGCACCCCGAAGAGCAGGCGCCCCACGACCAGCAGCCCGATGCACTGCACGGTGGCCACGCAGAGGCTGGTGGCGATCAGGGCCGCCACCACCGAGCGCCGCCGCACCGGTGCGGCGGCCAGGCGCTTCATCAGACCGAGCCGGCGGGACTCGACCACACCAGAAGACAGGAGGAGCACAGTGATGCCGAGGAAGAGGACGAGGTCGGCCGGTGCCACGTAGGAGAACGGGCTCAGCGCGGCGGGGACATCGGTGTGGGCCAGGGTGACGTCGGTGACCGTCGTGTGCGTTCCCTCGGCGGCGATGAGGTCGAGGAGGGCCACGACGTCCGTGCGCGCCTGTATGGCGCTCGTCGACGCCGACTCGCTCACGAAGTCGACGCGCTGTGTCCCGGGTGGGGCCGGCAGCGCAATGAGCCCGGCCACCACGCGCCCCCGCAAAATGTCGTCGCCCAGTTGGGCCCGGCTGGGCTCGATCCGCACCTTGAGGTCGCCCGTGTGGGCCACCAGGTGGACCAGCCGGGGGGACGGGTGCACCAGGCCGATCGGTTCCTTTGGGCTCCCGGCCAGCAGGCCCGTGACGAGAATGAAGAGGATCGGGAACAGCGTGGCGACGAACAGCAGCCGCCGGTCGCCGATGGCGCGGCGCAGATTGATCCGGACGATCGGGATCACGGCGTCACCATCCGGCGCACGCGGGCCATGGCGAGCCCGCCGGTCACCAGCGCGATCAGGCACAGCACGAGGAAGGGCCCGACCACCGACGACGCCGGGTCCCGCAGCAGCGCCAGGCGGCCGAACCCGACCAGGGCCCACCCGTTGGGGGTCCCGAGGCTGAGCACCTGGAAGGCCTCGGGCAGGGCACCGGGCGGGAGCAGGTTGCCGCCCAACAGGGCCAGCACGAGGCCGACCACCAGGGACGCGGCGAACGCTTCCTGGGGCGTGCGCGCGAACGAGGTGAGGAAGGCGCCCAGGCCGCACATGGCGGCGGTGGCCCCGACGCACATCATGAGCACGCCGAGCGGCGCACCCCAGTTGGCACCGAAGGCCGCCGCGGTCACGCCCCAGACGATCAGGATGGACGTGAGCCCGGTGACGGCGATGGCCAGGAGCTTCCCCCACACAATGGCGCTGGGCCTGACGGGCGCGGCGGCGAGCCGGGCCAGCGTCCCGGTGGAGCGCTCCATGAGGAGCGAGCGCATGCCGAGGCCGCTCCCGATGAACAGGAAGACCACGGCGATGGAGGGCGCGAAGTAGTCGAGCACAGCCTTGCCGCCGTTGCCGAGCGTGCTCGCCGACAGCGACAGGGCCGCCGGGCGCGTGGCGGCCCCGCGCTCCAGCCGGCCCGCGTACAGCCGGCTGGCCAGGCCTGCCGCCACCGACTCGGCGTACTCCTGCCCGAGCAACGCGTCGGCCCGGTCCACGATGGCGAACCCGGGCGAGGGCGTGGCGCCCGGTGCCACCATAGGGATGAGGAGATGCGGGAGCGTGTGGACACCTCGGTGGAGGACCACGCCGCCGGCCAGTGTGCCGTCCGCCACCTGGCGTCGCACCGTCGCCTCGCCCGGGACCAGCCGCACCACGACGTTGCCCGGGAGCTGGCTCGCGTGCACGGCCGCCCGCAGCAGCGCCGGTGAGGCACCCGAGACCCCGATCGGGAGCGTCGCGGTGGAGGCGTTCCCGGCGAAGGCGAAGCCGAGGATGGCGGCGATGGCGAGCGGCGCCACCAGACAGGTGATCACGGCCGAGCGGTCGCGCACCCGCCGGCGCAGTTCGTTGAAGGTGATGACGAGGGCGGTCAGGCGGCATGCCCCTGACCGTGGCTCTCTGTCCTCACGCGCAGAAACTACCTTTGGGCGTCGTGATCGAGCTGGAACCCGTCGGGTTCGTCGTCGGTGGGCGGACCGATCCCATCGACGACGACTGGGGCCGTGTCGGGGCGGTGATCCGCCTCGACGGTGCGCAGTTCGCGCCCGACGCGGTGGCTGGCCTCGGAGCGTTCTCCCACCTGGTCGTGGTCTTCCAGTTCCACCAGGTCGATCCGGCCGACGTGCAGTCGGGCGCCCGCCGTCCCCGGGGGAACCCGGCCTGGCCCGAGGTGGGCATGTTCGCGCAGCGGGCGAGGATGCGGCCCAACCGCCTCGGCGTCTCGACCTGCCGCCTCACCGCTGTGGAGAGCCTCGACCTGCACGTACGGGGTCTCGATGCCATCGACGGGTCGCCGGTGCTCGACGTCAAGCCCTTCATGCGCGAGTTCG
>Ga0302325_10024692_pt1 | contig 12498 bp, 7 predicted proteins | sample Palsa_T0_2_FD_201948 | JGI IMG/M metagenome (GOLD analysis project Ga0302325, IMG submission 201948) | Peat permafrost microbial communities from Stordalen Mire near Abisko, Sweden - Palsa_T0_2 | ecosystem: Environmental > Terrestrial > Soil > Palsa > Peat permafrost | place: Sweden: Abisko...
TGACCTTGCTCAACGCCATGATTCGTGACCATCTGACTTGGGAACAACTGGACGTCGTTAAGAACATTGACATTTAACACAGTCGCTTAGTGGTTCAATCTCTTCTTCGCTCCCCATTGCATCCGCGACAATCTAATGTAAAATCATGTCGGTCAGGCACGGTTGTCTGATTCAACGCCTCTTGCCGTCATTGGGAAAGGGATGTCCCGATGTATCTGCATCAGCTTTTTCGAGAATTTAACCCGCATTTGAATCTGGAAGATGTGCCGGATGTGCAAATTCATGGAATTTGCGAGGACTCCCGGCTCGTCAATCGCGGCGATCTCTTCATCGCCCGCCCCGGCGCGCAAACCAACGGCGTGCAATTCGTCGCTGAGGCCGCTCAGCGCGGCGCGGCCGCGGTTGTCACGCCCATGCGCATCGCCCAATGTCCGATCCCCCAGGTGCCGCTGGATGATCCCGCTTCCTACGCCTCGGCACTGGCCAATATTTTCTTCGACCATCCCAGCCGCAAGATTCGTCTGCTGGGCATCACCGGCACCAACGGCAAAACGACCGTCACTTATCTCGTCCGCCATCTGCTGGCAAAAATGAATCTCTCCTGCGGCCTCATTGGCACGGTCGAAGTTGACGACGGCCGCACCAAACGCCCCGCTGTCATGACCACGCCGCGCGCGGTGGACACCGCCCGATTGCTTGCCGACATGCGCGACAACGGCTGCGCCGCATGCGTGATGGAAGTCTCCAGCCATGCGTTGGATCAATCCCGCGTCGCCGGCCTGCATTTCGCCGGGGCTGCTTTTACGAATCTCACAGGCGATCACCTCGATTATCACGGCACGATGGAAAACTACGCGGATGCCAAGGCAAAACTTTTCGGGATGCTGGGATTGCAGGCGGTGGCCGTTGTGAATGCGGATGATGCGTGGTCCGAAGTCATGCTGGAAAAATGCCGCTGCCGCGGAATCAGTTTCGGAATTTCCCGCGCGGCCGATTATCAGGCGAGGGACATTCTCGCCACCGCAAATGGCTCAAGGTTCATCCTGAAAACCCCGGATGGACAAGCCGAGGCGCAAATGAGCCTGATCGGCCGGCACAACATCGCCAATGCCCTCACCGCATCCGCGCTGGTGGGAGAAGTGTTTGGCCTCTCGGTCCACCAGATCGCCGACGCTCTGCGTGATGCACCCGCGGCGCCGGGCCGATTGCAGGTCGTGCGCGCCGGACAGCCGTTCACGGTTGTCGTCGATTATGCCCACACCGATGATGCCCTTCGGAATGTTCTCCTGGCTTTGCGCCCGCTGAATCGGGGCAAACTTCGTGTCGTGTTCGGCTGCGGCGGAGATCGCGATCGCACCAAACGGCCGAGGATGGCGCTGGTCGCCTCGCAATTGGCCGATGCGGTTTATGTCACCAGCGACAACCCGCGCACCGAGGATGCCCGCTCGATACTCGACGAGATTTGCACCGGATTCCCCGCGGGCTGCAAAACACCCGTCACCATCGAGCCGGACCGGCGCACCGCCATCGAGCGCGCTCTCCGCGACTCCGCCGATGGCGATGTCGTCCTCCTGGCCGGCAAGGGACACGAAAATTACCAGATTATCGGGACCAACAAATTTCCGTTCGATGACGCGCTGGAAGCGACCACGATCCTGCAGCGCGCGTTTGCGGCCTGAACTATGAAACCACTGCAACTGTCTGAAATCCGACGGATTCTAAATGCCCGCGCCATCGGCGCCGCTGATCCGTCGATCGGTTCCGTCGGCACCGACACGCGCAAGATGCAACGGGGATGCCTGTTTGTTGCGATCCGCGGCGACAAATTCGACGGCCTTAATTTTTTGCCCCAAGCCCAAGCCAATGGCGCGGCGGCGGCGCTGGTGGACCGTGAACCCGAGCATCCGGTTGGCATTCCCCTGCTGCTCGTGCCGAGCGCGCGCGCGGCCATGGGACAGCTCGCAGCGCACGTCCGCAAATCCTTTCGCGGCAAAATCATCGCCGTCGCCGGTAGCAACGGCAAAACTTCCACCAAGCGGCTGATTGATGCGGCCCTGCGCCGCAATTTCCGCGGGTCCATTTCGCCCAAAAGTTTTAACAACGACATCGGCGTTCCGCTGACGATCTTTCCCGCAGACTCGGAGCAGGATTATCTCGTTCTGGAACTGGGCACCAATCATCCCGGCGAAATCAAGGGACTGACAAACATCTGCCGCCCCGATATCGGCGTCATCACCAATTGCACCGCCGAGCATCTGGAAGGCTTGCGCGACATCGCCGGCGTCCGCGCGGAAAACGCCACCCTGATCGACGGCATGTCCGCTGCCGGTGTCCTGATCGTCAATGGCGACGACCAGGATTTGCTCAAGGCCGTCAGCCGATTTGAGGGCACAAGAATTTGTTTCGGATTCCTTTCCGGCAACGATCTGATCGCGCGAAACATCTCATGTACCGATGATGGAACCAGCTTCGATGTGAACGGCGGCGTGGGCCGTGTGTTTATCCCAATGCTCGGCAAACATTCGGCCACCAACGCGCTGGCGGCCATCGCCGTCGGCCGCGCGATGGAGATTCCCGATGAACAAATTGTCGCCAGCCTGCGTTCGGCAAAATCGCCGGAAATGCGATTGGAATTGACCGAGATCGGCGGAATTCGCGTACTCAACGACGCCTACAACGCCAATCCCGCATCGATGCAGGCGGCTCTGGAAACATTGCTGGCGCTTCCCGCGCGCGGTCAGCGGATCGCCGTGCTCGGAGACATGCGCGAACTGGGTAAGGCATCGGAGGATTGCCATCGCAACATCGGCCGGCTGGCCGCGCGAAAATTCCGGCCCGACCGGTTGATTTGCGTGGGGCCTGAGGCGCGGAACATCGCCGCCGAGGCGATCCACGCCGGATTTCCCATTGCAAACGTGGAGCATTTCCCGAATGCGACATCGGCATCCATCATCGTCGAGCGATTGAGTGACGGGGATTTGGTGTTGCTCAAGGCGTCCCGCGCGATCGGTCTGGAATCCGTGGCCGAGGCGATCACGGCCCGCCCAACAACCGCTTCGGTCGCATGATTTATTTACTCGTGCAATCCCATTATCTGTGGCTGGTTGCACACCGGCTGGGGTTCATGCGCGTGTTTGTCGATGTCACGTTTCAATCCACCGTCGCCGTGATCCTCAGCCTGGCCGTCGTCATGGTGATGGGCCCCGGCACGATCGGCTGGCTGCGGCGGCAAAAGATCGGCGATACTGCCAAGTTCGACGAGCAGCGCATGAATCAGATCATGCGCGACAAAGTCGGCACGCCGACGATGGGCGGAATTCTCATCATATTCTCCATCGCCACGACAACGTTATTGCTTGCCGATCTGAGCAATTTTTATGTTCGCATGGCGGTGATCTGTCTCGTCTGGCTCGGCGCTGTGGGAGCGGTGGATGATTGGCTGAAATTAACAACCGTTCGCCGCGCCGCCTCGTTGCCGCCGGGGACGCAGGTGAGCCGCCAGGGCCTCACATCTCTCGAGAAATTCATTTTCCAGATCGGCCTGGGCGTGCTGCTCTCGTTCTTCACCTATCACAACAGCCTCGATCCGCACAGCCACACGCTCTATTTCCCGTTCTTCAAGAATCTTGAAATCCAGATGGGCCCGATCGCCTTCATCGTGGTCGGAACGCTCGTCCTCACCGGCACCAGCAACGCCGTGAATCTTACGGATGGCTTGGACGGACTCGCCGCCGGCTGCGCGGGCATCGTTAGCTTCACCTTCATGATTCTCGCCCTGCTGCAAGGATATCGCCTCGGCGCCAAGCCGTTGCCGGATTATCTGTTTCTCCCCCTGATTCCCGGCAGCGCAGAGATGGCGGTGATCGCCGGCGCCATGGTCGGAGCATGCCTGGGATTTCTCTGGTTCAACTGTAACCCGGCGACGGTTTTCATGGGCGACACCGGTTCATTGGCCCTGGGCGGATTGCTCGGATACATCGCCATCGTTATTCGTCAGGAACTATTGCTCGTTCTCTGCGGCGGAATTTTCGTTGCCGAAGCAATGTCGGTGATTTTGCAAGTCGGATTCTTTAAATACACCCGCCGCAAATACGGGCAGGGCCGGCGAATTTTCCTGATGTCGCCGTTGCATCATCATTTTCAGAAAAAGGGCTGGGCCGAGACGCAGGTGGTGAACCGATTCTGGCTCATCACCGCGACACTGGCCATGATCGCCCTGGCGACGATCAAGTTGCGATAGGCAAGCGAATCAACCGACCTTCGGCGGCGGCCGAGTCGGTGGCCGTGCAGGGGCCGGCGGCGCGGAGCCAGCAGGCCGGGGCCGTGACGGCGTTGCCGCTGCGGGATTTGGTTTTGCCACTGCAGGCTTCGCCACCGGTGGCTTGCTCGCCGGCGCGGGTGCGACAGGTTTCGGAGCCGCCACTTCCACAGGCGCCTTAGCCACCGGCGGCGTCGGAACGGGATGCCCCCCCTTCAACGATGCCTCAATCATGTCAAAAATCTTGTCGATTGGATCGCGCTCATAAACGAAATCATCCAGCCGAAATGTGCCCTGCAACTTTCCCGATGGCGGCGACGGACCCGGGGCTTTGCTCAGGTCGTACTCCACATACGCGATCCCCTTGCGATCCCACAATTCCCGATCCATCGCCTGTATCGCATCAAGCGGCACCGGTGGATGCCCGGGCGCATGCACCACGCCGTTCTCCAGCCGATACTCTCCACGCGATTGCCGCAAGGCCCGCACTAGGAGAATGATCCCGATCGGCGGCAGCACCACGCCCATTGCCCGGTTAAAAAAAATATCCCAATCGCTCTTGGGCGTCTCATCCGGATGCGTGATCGGCCAGTTGGGCCAGGTGAAAAAACCATCGCGGATGGCAAGAGCGCCGTATCCGACAAGGGCGATGAACATAATGTAGCGCGTGAAACGGAAATAGACGCCGGCCTTGGCGATGACCGGGCCGGATTCCGGAACTGTCTCCTGCGTTGCCTCACTGGTCATGGAATGCCGCCCAAAAAGAACCCGTTTCAATTCGCCCGCTCAGCCCGCATAGATTCCTGCATCCGCCGCGCGGCCGCAATCGCCTCCGCCGCGGCTCGCTTGCCTCGCTCCAGTTCTTCTGAAATAACCGCCGAAGCCTTGCGTGACAAGTCGGATTCATCATGGCCAAGCTCCACGATCAATCGACCGAGCGCCTGCTCTACTTTTGCTGTTATTTCTTCGTTCATCGGATGGACGATGATAATGGAGCGGTGGGATTTGTTAAATGCCGGGCGAGATTTTTGTATGGGTTTGGGGCACTCCCCATCGCTGCTGCAATACAATATGATGATTCGCTCTAATTCTGCACTTTATTGCGAGGAAACGCATGGCTGGGTCTGATTATCGGTTTGTGAAAAATCTCTGGAACGACACGGAAGCCGCGAGGCTGGATCCCGTCGGCCGGCTCATTTACCGATCCAATATCCTCGGCTTCGATCTGCGCATCACCAACACCGGCGGCGGGAACACCAGCTCCAAAATCCGCGAGCGCGATCCACTCACCGGCGAACAGGTCGATGTCCTCTGGGTCAAAGGTTCTGGCGGCGATCTTCGAACCAGCACGCGGGAGAATTTCTCGTCGCTGTATCTGAACAAGGTGCTCGATCTAAATCGGAAATATCAGTCGGCGGAAAAGCGCGGACCCAAGTCGGCGATCGAGGATGATATGGTCGCGATGTACAACCATTGCACTTTCAACCTCAATCCCCGCGCCAGCAGCATCGACACGCCTTTGCATGCCTTCGTGCCCTTTCGGCACGTCGATCACACGCATCCCAACGCCGCCATCGCCGTCGCGGCATCGAAAAATGCCAAGGCTCTCACGCAGCAGATTTACGGCGATGAGATCATCTGGACACCCTGGCAACGGCCGGGTTTTGATCTCGGCCTCATCCTCGGTGACATCTGCAAAAAATATCCCAATGTCAAAGGCGTGATCCTCGGCCAGCATGGCCTGATCAACTGGGCCGAGGACGACAAGGCGTGTTATCTGCTCTCCCTCGATCTCATCGAAAAAGCCGCGCGATTCATTGAGAAAAATGACAAAGGCGAGAAAACCTTCGGCGGCGCGAAATATCAGTCGCTACCTGAAAATCAGCGGATGAATCTCTTCGCGCAAATCCTTCCATGGCTGCGCGGGCAAGTGAGCCGGCAAAAACGATTCATTGGCACCATCCAGTCGGATGAGACGATCCTGCGTTTCGTCAACAGCAAGGACGCCCCGAGACTCGCCGAACTCGGCACCAGTTGCCCGGATCATTTCCTGCGCACCAAGATCAAGCCGATGTACGTCGATTGGAATCCACAGTCCGAAACAGCCGCCGATCTGAAAACGAAAATCGAAAAAGGCTTGGCGCAATATCGGGAGGATTACGCCGCCTATTACCAGCGGTGCAAGCATTCCAACTCGACGGCGATGCGCGATCCGAATCCAACGGTGATTCTCATCCCCGGTTTGGGCATGATCGCCTGGGGCAAAGACAAGAGCGAATCGCGCGTGACGGCCGAGTTTTACAACTGTGCGGTCGAAGTCATGCGCGGCTCGGAGGCGATGGATCAATATGTCGCGCTGCCGCAACAGGAAGCATTTGATATCGAGTATTGGCTGCTGGAGGAGGCGAAGCTGAAGCGAATGCCGGCCGAGAAGGAGATGGCTCGGAAAATCGTGGCCATAATCGGCGCGGGCAGTGGCATTGGCCGCGAGGTGGCGGCACGATTGGCTCGCGAGGGGGCGCACGTGGCGTGTGTTGATCTGAACAGACCCGCCGCCGATGAGACGGCCAAGAGCATCACCGACAAATTCGGCGCGGGAATCGGCGTGGCGGGCACGGGGATTTCCAATTGCGGCGTTGCCGTCGGGCTTTCCTGCGACATCACCATGCGACACAGCATCCGCGCCATGCTGGATGAATTGGCACTCGCCTATGGCGGCATCGATGGAATCGCAGTGACGGCGGGAATCACTGTTCCATCCGACACCTCCGGCCATATTCCCGATGAACGATGGGATTTGACATTCAAGATCAACGTCACCGGAGCGTATCTCGTCGCGGATGAAGCCGCCAAAACGCTGCGCGAGCAAAATCTCCCAGGCAGCATCGTTCTGACCTCCAGCGCCAACGCCGTCGTCGCCAAGAAGGGAATGACGGCCTATGACACAAGCAAGGCGGCGGCGAGCCATCTAGTGCGGGAATTGGCGGTCGAATTAGCCCCGCTGGCGCGCGTCAATGGCGTGGCCCCGGCGACGGTCGTGCACGGCAGCGCCATGTTTCCGCGCGAGCGCGTGATCTCTTCGCTGACAAAATACAGCGTCAAGTTTGATGAAAGTGAATCCACCGATTCGTTGCGAGAGAAACTGGCGAATTTTTATGCCGGCCGCACGCTCACCAAATCCGCCATCACGCCAGCCGATCAAGCCGAAGCGTTTTTCATTTTGCTCAGCGATCGCCTCAGCAAAACTACCGGCCAGATTATCGCGGTGGACGGCGGATTGGCGGATGCGTTTTTGCGGTAGGTCACGGAGTTTTTCATGCCGTCCGATTCTTCATTTGACATCGTCTCGGAGATCAACATTCAGGAGATGGACAACGCCGTCAATCAGGCGTTCAAGGAAATTTCCACGCGGTACGATTTCAAGGGATCACACGCATCGATCACCTTCGAGCGGAAGCTCAAGGAATTGACACTGACCGCAGACAACGAGCCGCAACTGGAAGCCGTTCGCAAGGTGCTCGTCGAGCGGATGATCAAGCGCGGCGTCGATCCCAAGTCGCTGGACCCACAAAAACCTGAACAGGCCACGCACAACACACTGCGGCAAAAGGTTCTGATGAAAAGCGGAATCGACAAAGACACCGCTAAGGAAATTCAGCGGGGCATTAAGGATTTGAAATTGAAAGTCAACGCATCCATTCAGGGGGATGCCCTGCGTGTCAGCGGGAGCAAGAAAGATGATTTGCAGACGGTGATCGCCCATCTGCGGGCCAATCCGCCGAAAATACCGCTGCAATTCAATAATTTCCGGTGATACGACATGGACAACATCAAAATCGGTATCATCGGCGGCACGGGGATCGCGGACTTGTTTTCGGAACACACCAAATCCCTGTCCCATCAGATTGAAACGCCCTTCGGCAAACCCAGCGGAGACATCATCGAGACAACCTGGAAGGGACTTCCGATTCTGCTGCTGGGTCGGCACGGACCCGGGCATCTGATCCCGCCAACGCAAATCCCGGCGCGGGCGAATATTTTCGCCCTTAAAAAACTCGGCTGCACGCATCTTTTCGCGACCGGCGCGGTTGGCAGTTTGCGGCAGGAATTCAAGCCGCGCGATCTGGTCGTTCCGGATCAACTGATCGATCGCACCCATCGCCGAATCAGCACTTTTTTTGACAACGCCGCCGTTCACGTTGAATTTGCCGAACCATTCTGCCCGGTTCTGCGTCGAATATTAATCGAACCCGGCGTACACGATCGCGGCTGTTACGTCTGCATGGAGGGCCCGGCTTTTTCCACCCGCGCCGAAAGCCTGATGCACCGCCTCTGGGGCGGCGACCTGATCGGCATGACCCTTGTCCCAGAAGCCAAGCTGGCGCGGGAAGCAGAAATTCCCTACGCCATGGTATCACTGGTGACGGATTACGATTGCTGGAAACCCCCGGAGTCCGGCAACGCCGACGCCATGACCTTGCTCAAGGAAATCATCGAAAACCTGCACGTCGCCGCGCGAAAAGCGATGGAGCTGATCCAGCGTTCCATCGAGCGAATCGCAGCCGATCCAGCCGTCCTGTCCGCTTGCCCGCATACCAGCGCCCTCAAGCTGGCAATCTGGTCGGAAAAAGCGAAAATCAGCCGGGAAGAAATCAACAAGCTTTCGCCACTGTGGGGAAAATACTTCGATTAACATCGCCTCCAATCGGTTAATATGGGGAGCCATGGACGGGAAGATTCGCAACTTCGCAGGTTGGTTTCTAATCCTGGGAGTTGTTCTCGCCGCTTCGGTCCTTTCATCCGCTCAGGTCGATCCCAACGCTCCCTCGGATACCGACACCACCGACAACAATTCCGGCGTTTATGTCCGCGATTCCTCCGTGGCGATGGACCGCCTGACTCTCGCCCATCACATGGAATCCCTGAAAGAATGGGCCAAAGCCGCGGACATTTATCAGGAGATTCTCGAAAAATATTCCGACCGCGTGATCCCCGCCGCTTCGGATCGGCAATACACATCCGTCACCGAAACCGTCCGCAACGCCCTGTGCAAATGGCCGGCCGAAGGATTGGACATCTACCGCGGGCTTTATGAAAACACGGCCGCCAATCTTCTAACCGCCAAGCCCAACGATCCGGCCACCCTGCATCAAGTGATGCTCCTCTACTTCCCCACCGACTCGGCCAAAACCGCCGCGATTCGCTTAATGGACATCGACTTCGAATCCGGCGATTTCACTTCCGTCATGCAGATCGGCCGGCGGCTTTTGGATTGGCATCCCAATCTCGGCAACGACCGGCCGATGGTGCTGTATCGCACTGCCCTGGCCGACAAACTTAGCGGGCAAACCGATGACGCCGCCTCGCGCCTCGGCGAATTGCAGCGCGATTTCGCACAAGTTCATGGCACCATTGGCGGCAAAGATGTCGTGCTGGCCGATGCGCTCAAGACCGAACTGGCCACGCCAACACACATCGTCCAGGCCGTTGATGACAATTCCTGGACCACCGTCGGCGGCGACGGAAGCCGCGGGAAGATTTCCGGTTCAACCGTCCGGCCCAGCGCGCGGCTCTACAGCATTCCATTGACTCCGGTCTCCTGGAAATGGGTCGCTGATGAAACCCAGCGAAATCAACTGGAAAATCAGGACCGCCAGCAGCGAAAGGCCGGCGCCGATCTGGGTGTGATGCCGGCCGTCGATCACGGCCAGCTTTTCTTCCAGGACAACGTCCGCATCTATGGAATCGACCTGCAAACCGGCGCGCCGCTGCCAGGCTGGGCGCAGCAATATCCCAGCCAGCAAGGCGCTTACCAATTGTCCGGGGCATCCATGTCGATGCCGGTGGGCCGCCAGTTGGCAGTCAGCATCGATGACAAGCACGTCGCCGCAGTGATGTATCAGCCCAGCAATGCGTTCAACCCCAACATCAACGGCGCATTTCCGATGCAGATCATCGGCGGCAGCGGATACACGATGGACGGCATCCTCGTCTGTCTCGACCGCGACACCGGCAAGGAACTTTGGCATGTCTCGCCACACGATTTGCCCGACAGCGTGAAAGTTCCACCAGGTCTCAGCTTCGGCGGACCGCCGCTGATCGTCGGCAACAGCGTGCTGATCGGCGCCAATAGCATGGGGACTCAACTCGGCGACGCATACGTCTTCTGCTTCGATCTGACCACCGGCAAATACAACTGGAACCAATACATCGCCAGTGCCGCCACCACCGATGTCAGCTTCGACGCCGATGGAAATCCCATCGTGATGTATGCGTTCCCGCGTCTCTCGTTTGCCGGCGGGCGAATTTTCGTCGGCTCCAATCTCGGCGCGATCGCCGCCCTCGATGCGTACACCGGCGGGATCATCTGGCTGAACATCTATCGGGATCAAACTCTCGATGACACGGCGACGGCCATGCAGCCATTTTTCCGCGGTCGTCGCGGCGTGTTTTTCCGCGGCGGTCCGATCCAGTTGCTCGGCGCTCCCACGGTCGTCAACGCGCCTGAGCCGTGGTCGCTCAATCCGCTGGTCATTCAGGATGGCAAGGTATTTCTCATGCCGCCGCCGCACGATGGCAGCAATGTTTACATCTACGACGCCGACAGCGGAGAGGAATTAAAACGCGTTCCTGTCAATACCCACTTGCTGGCCGATGCCAACGACCGCCCCAACGATTCCGCCCCGGACACGCTGCTGGGCGTCCTGCATGATAAATTGATCCTCGGCAGCGACCAGCATGTCTGGTGCATTCCATGGCAAAAGTACGATCCCGACCAGGATCAGCCTGACGATCATCCTGCCGGCGCGTGGAAAAGCGCCGGCGACAAGAGCACGCGGGGGCACGGATTCGTCACCGCCGACGCTGTTTATCTTCCGACCGAAAGCTCGCTGGAGCGCATCGACATCGCCAGCGGCAAGATGAGCGGGGATTTTCCCGTCAACGATTGGGACACCAGCGTCGAAGGTCCGGGTAACGTGATCGCCACGGGGAATCTGATGATCATCGCCGGCGCGCAACAGGTGGCGGTGTACACCGATCTGGAAACGGCCCGGCACAAGCTGGATGAAGAAGTTTCCGCCGCCCCGGCCGATCCGCTGCCGCAACTGCATTATGCCGAGGTCATGCTCGCGGCGTGGCAGCTCGACGAGGCCAAGTCGCACCTCGGCAAAGCGTTTGATCTGCTCGGTGGCAAGGATCATCTGCAGGTCGGCCCAATGCGGCAGCGATGTTTTGCCGATGCGCTGAATTTCGCCGATCGCCTGGTCGCGCCCGGCGGGCAGCCGATTGAAACCATCCAGTGGTTCTACGACATCGCCTCACAGGCGGCGCAAACTCCCGCCGAGCAGGTGCAGGTGCGCATGGACCATGCGACGTTCGATCAGGCGATGGCCAACGGCGTGTACATCGACATCGGCGCGGCATTGGATTTCTATCAACAGATTCTTTCCGACAACGCCATGCGTCTGGTTTCCGTGAAGGACCAGAATGACACCATTTCCCAGGCCGGCGTCGTAGCGACGCAATTGATCGACACGTTGATCGCCGAAAGTCCCCAGGCGAAAAAACGGTACATGGAGAAATACGAGTCGGCCGCTCTGTCCGCGCGCGGGCAAGCCCTGATGGACGGGGACCCCCAAGCGCTCTTGAAAGTCGCCGAGGTTTATCCCAACTCGACGGTGGTTGATAGCGCATCCGCCGCCGCCGCCAACATCTTCGAAGCTCGTGGTGAATGGCGCCAAGCCACGATCGTCTGGCGGCAAATTCTCGACCGCGGCGGCAAGGATCGGGAGAAGATTCTTGAATCCCTGGCGCGCGACTATCTGAAAATCCCCGGCCGAACCGATGTCGCCATTGCGCGGTTGAACATGGCCAAAACCATCAATCCCAGCGCCATGCTCACCAAGCCGCTGGAACTTCCGGATGGCTCGAAGCTGGACAAAATGACACTGGCCGAGGCGTACGATCAACTGCGGCAATACACCGCCAACGCGCCGCCGGAAAATATTCCCGACCTGCATCTGGCGACGGTGGCGCAGATGCGAAAGGCGAAGATTTTTCGGCCGTTCCAATCGCCGACGCCGGCCGATGTGATCGACGGCGTGCAATCGCTGATCGTTCCCGCCGACAGTTTCGCGCGGAATGATCGGCTGATTGGCTGGACAGCGGACGGTTCGCTTGCAGTGTATTCTGCCGACAAAACCGAGCCGACTTTCAAGAACAAAGCCCTTGCCGACGCG